>ENA-ORNF01001186-ORNF01001186.1-human-gut-metagenome-genome-assembly--contig:-NODE-1186-length-23559-cov-5.385849_pt1 | contig 23559 bp, 16 predicted proteins | sample MGYA00242110_ERZ509012 | MGnify/ENA primary metagenome ERZ509012 (study PRJEB26280, sample SAMEA2338714) | human gut metagenome | biome: human gut; feature: human-associated habitat; material: faeces...
AAGGAACTCATTCGCATGTATCTGTTATTTTTCAACCAGTCTTTATCCATTTGGCAGGAAAATCCGAAATTCTGCTCCTGCTTCTGATACCACTTCGATATAACCTTCCTGCATCGAAATGATCTCTCTTGCTAAATAGAGACCCACGCCGATCCCTTCTTCGTCATGCACCTCCGGTTCCCGATAAAACCTTTGAAAAATCTCTGCCTGCCGTTCTTTTGCAATCCCCTTTCCCGTATCTTTGACACTGATCCTTGTAAAAAATTCCTCTTTCTTTGCCGAGATCCATATCTTTCCACCGGCATCCGTATACTTAACTGCATTTTCTAACAGATTAAAAACTGCCTCCTCCGTCCATTTGCTGTCGTGAGAAACCGTTAAATCCTCTTCACAGTCCACATAGATTTCCATCTGTTTCTTTCCTGCCCTTGGAACGATCGCCGAAACCGCACGATACAAAGTATCGTATACCGATACATCCTTTTTCCGTATTTCAATAATACCGGTTTCTAAACGCGACATTTTAACCATGCTCTGTATCAGAAAATCCAGTTTTTTAGTCTGCTGCTCCATCCGGTTTAAAAATTCTGCCGTCTCTTTTTCGTCCAAATCCCCTGCCTGCAACAGTTCTAAATAAACTTTCAGATTTGCGATCGGTGTTTTTGTCTGATGTGAAATATCGGAGATCAGCTCCTTCATCTGCTGTTTATCCTTTTTGCTTTCCGCTTCTTTTTCACTCCAGATTTCCTGCAATCTCTTGAAGCGGACCGATATTTTTCCCCACAGGCTGTCATCCATTTCTTCTTCCACGGAAATCTCTGCTCCTGTCGCCAGTGCATCTAATGCCTGCTCCAATTTTTCCGAAAATTGATCTATTTCTTTCTTTTTCCGTCCTAATCTCATGCTTCTGCCCACTGATAACCCATTCCATAAACGTTTAAAATATAACGATGTTCTTCATCTTCGATCTTTTTACGCAGCCGGTTGACATTGACCGCCAAAGTATGCTTATCCACATAAGCCCCCGTGGAATCCCATAGTTTTTCTAACAGCACGGAATACGTCAAAAGAACTCCTGCATTTTCCGTAAAATAACGAAGCATCCGAAATTCTGTCGGTGTCAGAACACATTCTTTTCCACCGACCCACGCTCTTGCCGCATCAAAATCCACGCGCAAAAATCCATCCTCAAAACATCTGTGTTCCTGTCTCGAACCGTTTCTGCACAAAACATCGATCTTTTTCAAAAGGATTTTCATGGAAAAAGGCTTGGTCACATAGTCCTCTGCCCCCGCTTCATAGCCGCACAGCGCATCCTCTTCTAAATCTCTTGCCGTCAGAAAAAGCACCGGAACCAGTGTGCGTTCCTTCACCCATTTGCAAAAATCAAACCCTTCGCCATCCGGCAGATTGACATCTAAAAGGATCACATCCGCACCTTCTTTTAAAAACAGTGTTTTTGCATTCTGGACAGAATCCGCACTTTCTGTCAGATAGCCTGCTTTTTGCAGTGCATAACAGATTCCTTCTTTTAATTCTCTATCATCCTCAACGATCAGTATTTTTCTCATGATTTTTCTTTATCTTTTCCTCCCACTCATGCAGACGTTTTGCTGCCTCCGGATTCTGTTTTTCCAATCTGTGCTCTAAGCGGACACGGCTTGCCTCTAAACGTTCTAAGACCTCCGGATGTTCCTTTTGTACCTGTTCCATGATCCTGCGTCGTCTCTTTTCGATCAGTTCGAGGATCACGGCACGGTTATCCTGTGCACTCAGATTCTTAGAAAGCTCATCCATGTGCAACTCCATACGTCTTAGGAACTCGTCCTCGTCAATCACACCAAGGCTGTGCCAGGTTTCCATATATTTTTCTAAGCCCTGCTCTGCTAAATTCTCTAAATCCGGCATCTTTTGAATATTTTCTAAGACAAGGTGTACCCGCTTTTCAATCTCTTCTACCGTATCTTCGCCAAACGCCCAGGTGAACTCTTCCAACGTATTTTCCGCTTCTGCCGGAATACTCATTAAGAATTTCTGTTTTCTCTCATCCAGCCCGCTCAGTACATACGGCTCCTGCAGTCCTGCATCGTGAAGTGCCGCCGTAATGGTACGCCGCACGTGTCCTTCCTCGATCAGATGACCAATGCCTAACTTTCGCATCTGTACATTGACGGTATCCATGTGCTCTGTCAGATAAAAACGGATGCCGCGTTTTTGCAGATTTTCCGCTAACAGTTCTAAGCGGTCTGCTGCTGTAATGTCGATTCCCGTGACCGCTCCCGCATCCACGATCACTACTTTGGTATCGTCCTTGATATGACTTTCAATATCCTCCTGAAAAATCTTTATATTTGCAAAAAAGAGACTTTCGCTGAACTGATAGATCAGCACATGTTCGATCTCATAAGCATAGCGGTTTTTCTTTCTGTCATAAAAACCCTCCCTGCCCGGAATGACTCCCAAAAACGCTCTTGGAGGATTCGTTGCCCGAAGGATCACAGCCACAAAAGAGAGTAACATTCCGATAATGACTCCGTAAATGGTTCCAAGTAACAGCACGCCTAAAAAAGCCGCCACAAAAATATAAAATTCATTTTTGCTGACTTCATAGAGGCGCTTCGCTAAATCAAACTCTACCACCTTCATCAGTGCGGAAATAACGATCGCCGTCAGCACCGGAACCGGAAGATAGCCGATAAAGCCGGTTCCAAACAGCAGTAACAGTATCATGGACAATCCTGCCGTGATGGATACCACCTGTGTCTTTCCACCATACTGCTCATTCATAGAAGTCCTCGATATGCTTCCGTTGACCGGACAGCAGCCCACAAATGCCGCCGCTAAGTTGCTGACACCACAGGCAAGGATCTCCCTGTTGTCATCAATTTTATAACCATTCTTAAATGCAAAATTATTTTCCGACAAAAGTGTTTCCGCCATGATGACTACCGCCACCATCAATCCGCGTCCCGCTGCCTGTGTCAGATTGACCATTCCCAGTTCCGGGAAGAAAAAGGACGGCATTCCCGGCTCTACTTCTGCTAACAGGCGTACCCCATACTCATCAATATGACAGACACAGGTCAAAAAGACTCCGGCAGCCATGACGACCACCGCCATCGGGAACTTCGGAGCAAATTTTCTCACTACCACGATTGCCACTAAGGAGCATACCCCAAGAATGACCGAAATTATGTTAATATTTTCACATGCTTTGATGATATGGCGTATCAGTTCTACCAACTCTCCCGAACCGGAACTGCTTCCTAAGATTTTCGGGATCTGCATGAGGATGATCGTCACGGCGATTCCGCTGATGAAGCCTCCCATGACAGGCGTAGAAATAAAATCCACTATTTTCCCCGCATGGAATAAATAAAAGACCAGCAGCCACACACCCGCAAACAGCGCCACCATCGGCACAAACTGCATTGCCTCTTCCGATGCCGGTGCAATGCCAAGCGTCGCTAATGCCGCACCTACGATCGCCGCCGGTGCTGCATCGACTCCCATGATAAACTGTGGCGACGTAGAAAAAATCGCAAATAACAAAATCGGAAATACCGAACCGTAAAGTCCGTAAACTGCCGGAAGTCCTGCCACTTCCGCGTATCCCATCGCAATCGGTATGGACACTGCCGCCATGATGATGCCCGAAAGGATATCTTTTGGCAGATACTGTACTTTATAATTTTTGCATGTGTGAAATAGTCCTGTCTTCATTCCAATCTCTCCCTGAATTTTTGTAAAATCGAAACAGGGAATGCCTCGTCTTCCGATGCACTCCCTGTATTTTTACCTAATCTTCATTAGCGTCTTCCGCAACACTGTTTGTATTTCTTTCCACTGCCACATGGACATGGGTCATTTGGATATACCTTTGCTGTCTCACGGCGCTTTGGAGTCGCTGCCACAGAATCATCTTTATTCGTTCCGGTTACTTTTGCAACCTGTTCTCTCTCTACCTTCTGCTCAATGCGGACATGGAAGAGAAGTCTTACGGTATCTTCCTGAATGTTCGCGATCATATCATCGAACATGTCAAATCCGCTCATCTTGTATTCTACTAACGGATCTTTCTGTCCATATGCCTGCAACCCGATACCCTGACGGAGCTGGTCCATATCATCAATATGATCCATCCATTTTCTGTCGATAACCTTTAATAAGATCACACGCTCTAATTCACGCAGTGCTTCCGGTTCCGGGAACTCTGCTTCTTTTGCTTCGTACAGCTTCACTGCCTGTTCTTTCAGCTTATGCTTTAACTCTTTGACATCTTTTACTTCATCTGTCAGTGCTACCGTGATCGGTTTTAACGGAATGATCGGAAGTAACAGCTCATTCAGTTCTGTTAAATTCCAATCCTCTTTTGGAATATCGGAGGAAATACAGATATCGATCGTATTTTCCACACGATCCGTGATCATTTTATAGATCACATCCCGCATACTTTCGCCGTTTAATACGCGGCGGCGCTCTTCGTAGATGATCTCTCTCTGATCGTTCATAACCTGGTCGTATTCTAACAGATTTTTACGGATACCAAAGTTGTTACCCTCGATCTTCATCTGTGCTTTTTCAATCGCATTGGTCAGCATTTTATGCTGGATCTGTTCATTTTCCGGAACACCAAGCGTATTGAATACTTCCATCAGCTTCTCAGAACCGAACAGACGCATCAGATCGTCCTCTAAGGAAATGAAGAACTGGGATTCACCCGGATCTCCCTGACGGCCGGAACGTCCACGCAACTGGTTATCAATACGTCTGGATTCGTGACGCTCTGTACCGATGATCTTCAGACCGCCCGCAGCGCGTGCTTCATCGTCTAACTTAATATCGGTACCACGGCCTGCCATGTTGGTCGCAATCGTAACTGCTCCGTGCAATCCGGCATCTGCTACGATTTCTGCTTCCATTTCATGGAACTTCGCATTTAAGACCTTATGCTGAATTCCTGCTTTTTTCAAAAGCCGGCTGATTTCCTCGGAAATATCAATGGTAATGGTTCCGACCAATACCGGCTGACCTTTTTCATGTGCCTTGATCACTTCCTCAACTACTGCATGATATTTTTCTTTTTTCGTCTTATAAACGGCATCCTGTAAGTCCTCACGGATAACCGGTTTATTCGTAGGAATGACGATAACGTCCATTCCGTAAATATCACGAAACTCTTTTTCCTCTGTTAAAGCGGTACCTGTCATACCTGCTTTTTTATCATATTTATTAAAGAAGTTCTGGAAAGTAATGGTTGCTAATGTCTTACTTTCTCTCTTAACCTTTACATGCTCTTTTGCCTCAATTGCCTGATGCAGTCCGTCAGAATAACGGCGGCCCGGCATGATACGTCCGGTAAACTCGTCTACGATCAATACCTGATCATCCTGAACGACATAGTCCTGATCGCGGAACATCAGATTGTGTGCACGGAGTGCTAAAATAATATTGTGCTGGATCTCTAAGTTGTCCGGATCTGCAAGGTTGTCAATCTTAAAAAACTGCTCTACCTTCTTCACACCATCCTGTGTCAGGTTTACGACTTTATCTTTTTCATTTACGATAAAATCTCCGCTCTCTTCCACTTCAATTCCCATGATGGCATCCATCTTGGAAAACTCCTGGCTCTCTTCGCCTCGTACCAATTGTCTTGCTAAAATATCGCAGGCCTCATAAAGACTGGTAGATTTTCCACTCTGACCGGAAATAATAAGCGGTGTTCTTGCCTCGTCGATCAATACGGAGTCAACCTCGTCGATAATTGCATAATGAAGGCCTCTTTGTACCAGCTGCTCCTTGTAAATGACCATGTTATCTCTCAGGTAGTCAAATCCAAGTTCATTATTCGTAATATAAGTAATATCACAGTTATATGCCTCACGGCGCTCATCGTTGTCCATACTATTTAAAACCACACCTACAGTCAGTCCTAAAAATTCATGAACTTTTCCCATCCACTCAGCATCACGTTTTGCCAGATAATCATTGACGGTAACGATGTGTACACCTTTTCCTTCCAATGCATTCAGATATGCCGGAAGTGTGGATACCAAGGTCTTACCTTCACCGGTTTTCATCTCCGCAATACGTCCCTGGTGCAGTACCACACCACCCATAAGCTGTACACGGTAGTGCTCCATGCCAAGAACACGTCTTGCTGCCTCTCTTACTGTTGCAAATGCCTCCGGAAGCAGATCGTCTAATGTCTCGCCTTCTTCTAAACGTTTCTTATACTCTTTTGTTTTATCTCTCAGTTCTTCATCAGACAATGCCATCATGGAGTCCCGCATTGCCTCAATCTTGTCTACGATTGGATTTACAATTTTAAGTTCCCTGTCACTATGCGTGCCAAACAATTTTTCTGCTATCTTCATATTCGATCTCCTATCGTCTCTGCCATCTTTCCCATAGCAGTCTTTCCTAAAATAAAAAATACTTGCATATAGAGAATATTTTATCACGATTTCCCCAGTGAAACAATACATAATCCCCCATAAAGCTATGAACGAATTATTAAATTTTTGTAAAAATGACTTCCTATTATAAACTTCATGCTATAATATCAACGGATTCGGGTTTCAATATTGTATTTCAAAAACATTTTTCACAGATTGCACAAATGAGATATGGAAGGTTTCTTTTTGTGCAATGGAAATGAAACTCAGGAAATCATGAAGTCCTCTGGCGAACATGATTTCTGCTTTCGGAGGTTCATTGGAATGTTCTGCACAAGGAAACGTGGAATATCTCATTTGTGCAGGCTGTGAGCGGTATCGTTAAGATACAATATTGAAGCCCGAATCCGGCACTCAAAATCGTTTGAGTAAAAAACAAACATTTTACAAAATTCAAAGGAGGAACATTTATGTATACTTATCATACGAAGGGAACCTGTTCAAAACAGATTGATATTGAATTAGATGGCAACATCATCAAACATGTAAAATTCTACGGCGGCTGCGACGGAAACCTGCAGGCGATCCCAAAACTGGTAGAGGGCATGACGATCGACGAAGTAGAGAAAAGGCTGAGCGGCATCTCCTGTAACGGCCGTCCGACTTCCTGCGGGGATCAGTTAGCAAGTGCCTGTCGCGAGGCATACGAAGCATCCAAATAATTCGTTTTTGTTGTACTAATTGTTTGTTGTATTCTCAACTTTCAGACAATTTATTGTTTATTTAAAAATTTTGAAATTTCTTATTGACAAACTTCCTTCTATCTGTTAATATAAAATCAACAAAAGAACAGAAGACAAATAAAAAAACAAGGAGGTACAGTCCAATGGGAACATAAGACTACAACGAAAAAGCATTTAAGAATGGCAGTTTTCATAATCTGAAATTCAAAGAAGGATAAAAGGATAAAGTCGAATACCAATCGAACAAAGAACTTAACAGGAAGAGTTCATAAGCCGGAAAGAATAAAGATTTTGGAATCCGATTTCAAAAATGAAAAAAGAACTTCAGCACCTCGTGAAAAAGCTGAATTCAAAAAATCTCCAACACAATCGCGATTGGATGATTTATAAAAAATAAAAACAAGGAGGTACGGTCCACCAAAAACGTAAGCTAAACCCAAAAAGAAACACAAGAAGAAAGTGAGGACAGTCCATTGGATTATGAAGTTTAAAGGCATCATCTTTGAAGAACTTATTCAGAGGTGGTGCTTTTTTTGTGTGATTTTTTATGTCTGCTTTTAGCGGAAACTGCTACCCTGCATATCTGACGGATACATTCTGACTCCATGCATACGATCCACGCATAAGCTGAGAAGTATCAACCAGGAATGCAAACCTTGACATTCTCCCTGCGGATTGCTATAGTAGCAACGTTAACGTATAACTACATAAGATTATAGGACACAGGAGGTTTTATTATGTCCAATTTTTTTGCTTTTGCAACAAAAAACAGCTGGGATGAAGATGTCTTTCAGCTTACTACCGGTGGTATTCTCATCATTGTTGCACTGATCGTTTTCTTAATCGTAGCTGCTCTTTTTATTCATAGTCGTAAGGGCTCCCACAAGCTTTCCACAAAGCAGTTAGTATTTTCTGCTGTTGCTATGGCCCTTGGAACCGTAACATCTATGATTAAGCTGTTTCACCTTCCAATGGGCGGCTCCATTACGCTGTTCAGTATGCTGTTCATTGTATTGATCGGTTACTGGTACGGTCCCGAAGTCGGTATTATGACTTCTGTTGCTTACGGACTTTTACAGTTCGTCATCGATCCGGTCTTCTATTCCATTCCACAGTTGCTGGTAGATTATCCTCTGGCTTTTGGTGCATTGGGATTATCCGGTTTCTTCCATGACTCCAAACACGGACTGATCAAAGGCTACATCGTCGGTGTGCTCGGGCGATATGTCTTTGCATTTTTATCAGGACTCTTATTCTTTGCTGCATACGCAGAGGGAAGCGGAATGAGCGCTCCGGTTTATTCCTTAGTTTATAACGGATTCTATTTAATACCGGAAGCCATCATCACTTTAGTGATCATTGCAATCCCTGCTGTCAGCAAAGCATTGCAGCACATCCAGCAGCTCGCCCGTGAATAATCTACAGATCATCCTTTAACTGCTGGTATACTTCGGATGTCTTCTCGTCTTTATCGGCTGAGAAGATATAACATCCGTCTTCCGTCTGAATCAGGATAAATGCCTGATTCTGCGGATTGACATTCATTCGACATTCGCCAAATCCTTCCACATTATAGATTCCTCTTTGTAAATTATCCATACCGGTTCCAAATACTTTACTGTTGCTTGGAAGTTTATCTAAGAACATAATAAACTGCATTGTATCGACATCTATCGTGTAATTCGTTCTTGTCTGCCCCGATTCCAGAACTCCGTCTTTATAAGTAAGTGTCAACGGAAGTGATTGTGCACGGACTAAATATACGCCAAACACTAATAACAGGGCGATCAGTACCCAGGCTAACGCGCTCAGGAATTTTCCCATTGGTTTTGCATGGTTGATACAGGTTCCGACTCCGATCTTTTTTTCGCCATTCAGACGCGTATCACCCGGATTATAATAAAAAATTCCATGTCTCCACTGCTCATCGATCTGTGGAAGGGAACATCCATCCATATAATGATGTTCTGCTTTCAATGTTTTTACTCTGGCATTCGCAACCCAATATGGCAGATAGCTGCATACGACCAACAGTAAAAATAGGATCATCCAGAGCAATACCTGTACGGTTCCATTGTCTGTTCCAAACATCACTGCCGGCGCAGCCACAAAGATCACTGTGAAAATTCCCAGCATCGTCATATATTTTTTCTGAACCCCTTTGATCTCCTCGTTTTCTAATTTTTCATTTGGAACCGTAATTGAAAAAATCTCATTTTCTCCCGGATTCTTTGCTTTCCACATAATTCCAAACTGAGCGATTAATACGATATAATAACAAACTGCAATGATAATGCTGACGTTCATGCCAACTGCTCCTTTCTACTACCTACTCTGCTTTTTATGATCAGCGTCCCTTCATGGCCGCCTTACATTCATACATCTTCTGATCTGCCCGCTTGATCGTATCGTGAATATCATGATCGGACTTCTTATCATACGCTGCATAACCGGATGCTACAGACATTTTATTTTCAAAAAATCTTCCATTCAATGCCTCGATCCTGTCGTTCATTCCTCTTCGCAACTCCATGAATTCTTCTTCGGTAACACCTTCTGTTACTGCACAGAATTCATCTCCACCGATCCGATAGACTTTTCCATACATACCGAAAATATCCTGAATGATCTCACTGCATACAATAATGTAATAATCTCCGGTCGCATGACCATGTGTATCGTTAAAATATTTCAGATTGTTCAGATCGAACATAACTGCTGCCGACTTCTGTGTTGCTTCATATGACATCAAATCATGTTCAAATGCCGTACGGTTAGAAAGTTTTGTCAGTGCATCGATTCTTGCTTCCTTCGAGATATTTTCAAACTGCTCACCTAAACGCATCAGGTGAACGGAATTCTGAAATACAATGCAAAGCATGATCACGATATAGGCCAGTAGGGCATATCGGCTCAATCTTGCAGAATCCACCGTCTCACACTGCAGATAACGTACCATATCATATCCCACAAAAAACAGAAGTTCACCCAGACACAGCCCCTGTATGATCATTCTTCTTCGCTCTTTTTTCTTACCCTGTACAATCCGTTTTCCAACGATCCAGAGCATCCAGAGGAATCCGATACCGTAGACAACGTATGCCATCCATATGGTTTCCCTATAATCTCTGATCCCCAAAAACTGCAGAACCGTTGTCACTACAAGTATCACCACATTGGCAACACAGATTCCATCGTATATCTTACTCTCTTCTACTTCACAGAAATTTTTCACAAATGAAACCAGTGGGATCAAAAGCATCTGGAATACAATAAAGGCTATCTGATTTCCTCTCACATTCTGGGCATAGATCAGGGAGATGATCTGTGTCTGGATACAGGACCAGAATGCCACAACAATGGAAAATACTCCCAGCCAGTATAAATAATCCGGTACATGGAGCTCCCGCTGGAAATACATCAATCCAATAATGATCGCCAGTCCAATGGCAAACATCAATATGGATGCAAACAGAGCTAAAGAACGGTCTGCAATAATATCCACGACAATTTTAGCACTGTCCCCATACATAATATCCGGAAGATTCTCTACTTTGTCTTCATAGACCGGTTCTAACTCAATGGTCAGTGTTTTTCCCGCATAATCCGGAGATAAGTTGATAAAGCTCCAGGTCGTTCCCGGTGTCTTACTGGTTTTTTCATAATCCTTTGGAATATTAAAGGAATAGACCATTTCATTATCCACATAAGCATGTATCACATTGTGTCCCATATAAAACGCTACCGTGTCACCATGTGCGATCTCCTGCGGAAGCTGTTTTTTTAATATGAATTTTTTCTCATTATTTTTTCTTGGAAGTGTATCGGGAAGCTGCTTATAAAACTTTTCCTGTTTTCCTATCTGAACTGTCCAGTTGTCATCGTAACTTCTCTGCTTCGCATTCGTAAGGGTATTTCCTTCATCTTTTGTGCTTACAATCAAAACAACGGCCAGTAGCAATCCGACAATGACCGTTATTATATATTCTTTAAAAAACTTCATATGCTCACCTGCTCCTGTGTCGCATATAGCTTCCTATATGTAACTGTAAATTTATATATATTGTAGCATAGACCCCCTGTAGATTCAATGAAATAATGCCCTTTCCGGCAGTTTCCCCGCATTTACAATCCGTCGGTTTTCCTATATTTACGTTCATTATTGCGCGACTTTTTATTGTTTTTTCATTTAATATTTATCTTTTTATTGTTTTCACATAAATTTCACAATTTTATTAGCACTCATCTATTGACAGTGCTAATAATCAGTGCTATAGTTCTACTTGAACAAAGGAAATAGAGAAATAAGAAAATCGAAACCGAGTTCAAACATAACTTCAACACTTCGGATTCTCCGACAGTGCTTAAATATCAACAACGTCATAGAAAGGAGACATGACTTATGATGATGCCTAGTATTTTTGGAGAAAACTTATTTGATAACTGGATGGACTTCCCATTTGAAGATGAATTCTTTGGTAAGAAGAATCCTCTGTATGGAAAACATGAAAAGAACCTTATGAAGACAGATGTCCGCGAAACCAAAGACGGCTATGAAGTAGACGTTGACCTGCCGGGATTTAAGAAAGACAATATCTCAGCACAGCTTCAGGATGGTTACCTTACCATTTCTGCCAGCAAAGGTCTCGATAAGGATGAACAGGAAAAAGACGGAACCTACATCCGCAAAGAGCGCTACAGCGGCAGCATGAGCCGTAGCTTCTATGTAGGCGAAGGCGTTACCCAGGACGATGTTCATGCAAAATTTGAGGACGGAATCCTCAGACTGAGCCTTCCTAAGAAAGATGTAAAATCTCTTCCTAAAGAGAACTTCATCGCTATTGAAGGCTAACCCCTTTCAATAAGTTCCTTTCAGAAACATAATCTCTAGTGAAAAATCCGGATGCCGACTGGCACCCGGATTTTTTTATCAATCTTTCTTATAACGCCACATAATGATTGCCGTCACCAGCATTAAAATGCTGATCTGTATTCTCCGCAGACCGGCACATATCCTAATCCGTTCATACCGCACTCTCCTTTCATTTCATTCTGATCTTTATCGTTTTTAGATTAACACCTTTCGAAAAATCCCGTCAACACTTTTCACGCATCTGATAACGGAAGGTCAGATAGAAGATGATTCCTTTCGCTACGGAGGTCAGCGTCAATGCCCACCAGATTCCATCCAGTCCTAAAGATGTACGGCTTAAAACCATTGCCAATGGGATTCGCATAGAAGTAGCCGTAATACTGATCACGCTGCACAATTTTGTCTTGCCAAGGCCGGACAACGCTCCGATCGTCATCAGTTCCACGCACATAAATGCTTCGCTGAATCCGATGATGATCAGATAACTGATGGCTATTTCCATGGCTTTTTCTTCATGGAAAAACACTCCGGCTATCGGCCCCGGAAAAATAATAAATGCCAGCATGATCAAAGCTCCCCAGATGGCTACCGTCCAAAAGGATATCCGATAGCCTTTCTGCACACGGTCCATTTTTTTCGCACCATAGTTCTGTCCGACAAAGGCATTTAATGCCGCCGCAAATCCGTCTGCCGTATTCCAAGAAACAGATTCTATCTGTCCGCCCACCCGCTGGGTTGCGATCGCTTCTGCACCAAACGCTGCCACCATCCTGGTCAGCACCATGGAGATCATACAGTATACCATTCCCTGTATTGCCGTAGGACCTCCGATCTTACAGATGTTTCCAAGTTCTTCTTTGGAAAACGGTTTAAAAAGGCGGATTCCTTTGAGTACATTTTCTTCTTTTTTCGAACGGAATACTCCGACCATCATCACAAACATAACGACAAACTGTGCGCTGACCGTCGCAACTGCTGCTCCTGCTACTTCAATCCTCGGAAACGGCCCTACTCCTAAGATTAAAAGAGGATCTAATAACAGGTTGATGAGCAGTCCGATAAAGTTTGCTACAAACGGTGTCTTAGAATCTCCCTGCGCCGTATACAATCCGGTCAGTGTCAGGTTTAAAAAGGAAAACAGGATCAGACCGCAGGTGATGCGCATATATATTTTTGCATCTAGGATTGTTTTTACACCCTCTAATTTAAAAAATCCGACCAGCGGATCTGTAAACAACAGACTGACTGCCGCAAAGGCAAGTCCTAAAAGGATTGAAAGCTGCACGGCTGTCTTAGCATACCGATGTGCCTGCTCTTTATCTCCGCGTCCAAGGCACTGTGCCACATGCACCTGTCCACCCATGCGGGCAAGTGAAGCAAGTCCCTGTGACAGCCAAACATACATGCCGCCGACTCCCACCGCTGCCACTGCCTTAGAGCCTAACAGTCCGATCCACGCCATATCCGTGATATTATAAAGTGTTCCTAAAAAGGAAGAGATCATGATCGGCACCGCTAGTCCGGTCAGTGATTTTAAGATCGGCCCCTCTGTAAGCGGAACCTGCTTTTGTATCTTCATTTGTATTGCTCCTTCTATATGATCAAAATTTCTCGTTTTTTCATTTCAGCCACGGAATAGCTTAAATCATTTTTTCCGATCTTTCAATATCATTTTACTTCCTTTTTTTATAAAAAGGGTATGACTAACTGTTCTTTGGCTCTTGATGTTGCCACATTGATCAGTTCTTTATTATTTTTTAACCAGTCATAGGTGCCCTGCCCGGTCTGCTCTGTCAATGCAAGTGAAAAAAGTACAACATCCTTTTCGTCCCCCTGAAAGGCATGGACTGTGCCACATGGTACATCTTTCATACCGTTTTCCTGCAACATGGCATGGATCAGCTCTTTTTGATTGGTAAACGGTGTGATCACACCGATACTTTTATCGGGATTATCTTTGATAAACTCTATGATCTCTTCCGCTTCCCTTGGTGCGGTATTTTTGTAATTCGTGGTATTCCCTGCAATATTTTTAAATATCAGCGGTGTATCTGCCTGACTCTGACTGTTGATCACCAGTTTGTTGTTATAATATTTCTGATTGTTAAATGCAATGATCTTTTCATTACAGCGGTAATGGTGGCTGAGTAAAATTTCCTCACTGACCGCATCACAGGCTAAATACGTTTTATAGATGGAATTTTTGATATAGTCGTATTCTTCCGTTACGCTATATATTTTTTTCAATCTTTCATTATCTGCCGGATGCAGCAAAATGACCGGACTCAACTGCTGCGGATCGCCGACTAACATCAGACTCCGCCCTCTTATGATCGGCACTAAAGACATCGCAATGTTTCCCTGGCTTGCCTCATCCATTATGACCATGTCAAAGTAGGTTCCCGGCTCTCCGAGTTTATGTGCCGATATGGATGTTGTCGCAATGATCGGAAAGATCTTTTGGAATTTTTTTAAGTTTTCCGCTTTTCGTATATAAGCATTGAACTGCTGCACTTTTTTCTTTTCGTCTGCACAGTTTATGATTTCCATCAATTCCTGATTCTTTGGTTCTTTGAGTCGCTGGATGTATTTTGCCGAAGTATAATACAGATATTTTTTAAACATTTCTTCATCTTCCACAACCAGCTTTAATGCCTCTTCATCGGTAATGTCTCCGATCTGCGCCAGCTTTTCACGGACTTCGGCTAACTGCACGCCCTGTAAGTCCGTCTGAAACATCAGATGTTGATTGGAATCTGCCATTTTTAAGATGGCTTCTTCTCTTTCTTTCAGTTCGATTTTTTCTTCATGTCTTTGCAGAAGTTTTGTCAGCTTTTCGGTTCGCTTTGTCTTATCATCTTTATTTCTTTCTAAGGTACTGTCGAAAATAGCGAGGTCTTTCGTCCTTTCGTACAAATCCCTCATGTCATTGAGTGCCTGCAACACGCAGTTGTCATTTCCCAGACGGATGATCGGAAATGGGATTGCACCTTTGTTTCGATATGGTATGGATTTTAATTTTTCACACACGCCATCGATCGGATGATTGTTATAGGACGCAAACAAGACTGTCTTCTCGTTAAAGAAAGCAGTCACCATTGTATTTACGATCGTATTTGTTTTGCCCGTTCCGGGAGGCCCTTGGATGTATGCCAATGGATACTTCATCGCATTGTGAATCGCAAGGAGCTGATCCAGATTGATTTTTTTATCTAAAAGTGTGATCGGATAGTTCTTACGCCGATCCACCTGTTTTAAGAGTTCTCCAAAAAATGCCTTGATCGGTATCGTCACGTTGTCCACTTCATACATTTTATGAATGGCTTCATACTCCTGATGCAGATCGACCATGACATCCCTGCCAACGGCAATGAGATATGGCATATCATCCACACCGTTGATCTGAGGATTCGATCTTGTTATTTTGTCTTTGATCAACTCCTGATTTTCTTCAAAGTGATTTAACAGTTCATAATCATCTGCATCTAAAAATTTTCGGATGCTAAATTTCGCTTCCGGTCTGTTTTTTTCTAAGGCAAACTCCATGCATACCGTAATCTCATCATCCTGCCTTAAGGTACGCTTTACCACATCCAACCGTAATTTTCTATATGCCAGCACATAGATCCCTTTTTGTGTATGAATGCTCATGACGTTAATGGCAAGCTGTTTGATGGTCTTCTTCGACGCTGCATTTTTTACGCCATATTGAAATTTTCTTACGATCTGTTGAAACTGTTCCCTGCTCAGATGATAATTGCCATGCCACTCGCTGTCTAAATGTTCTATCAACACATATTCTGTTTTATATGGAACGGAATCCATCTTGTTACAGTCCACTAAATAGTTTAAAATCTTCAAATTTGCAACGTGATCAAACACTCTCCGATACTTCACCGGATTACCGTTAATATCGTCTAAAAGTTTCTGATCCGTTTCAAAATAAGACCCTTCAATGACTTCTGATGACAAGATGGATTCTATATAAATGTATAACTCTGTAGTTGTGTAATGTTTCAGATGAAGTTCCATGACCTTCATCGTTTTTTTTACCGGATTGATATCTATGATACCAATCCAGTATTTTGTGATTTCTTCTTTTCCGTTCTTATATTCTATGCTCAGCCATTTTCTTTCATGGATGGCCCGGAAGATATTTCTATTCGCCATGATAATTCTGATTTACATAGTCATAAATAGCTTTGTTATCCTCTAACATACGACAGCCGACAATGTAAGTTCCCTCATTATCTGTGATACGGATGACATGTCCTCTTAATGGCATATCCTCTAAGAAAGTAAAGCCTTTGGTATGAACTGTGATCAGCGTATCCTTTGTATCTAAGATTGCTTTATCCTGTGTCTGGATCGCATATCCGTTTGCACTGATGTTTAACATCTGTCCTTCACAAACATGATCTGAACCACTCAGTCTGATCTCACATGCTGCCTTCAATGGCATACGAGGATATTTTCTACGATTGACTACTTTCGGATTGCCATTGACTGCAATGCTATATTTGCTATCTCTGTATACAACCTCGGTATCATCCCAACCATAGACATTGTTATCTACAATGATCTGTACCGTATACTTCTGTTTCCGGTCATAGCTTAACTCTTCACCTTCGCACTTCAGGCTGTCCACCTGCAGAGCTCCTTTTTCATCCACATTGGCAATAATACCCTTGTACTCTTTCTTAGGCATTGCACCTTCTTCATATACACTCAGGTACATACCCGCTTTCAGGTCTTCCTTGCCCATGAATCCACCGGAACCAAGGTCTTCGATCAATGTTCCAACAGTTCCTTCGATCAGAATGATGTTTGAAGATGTTTCATCATATTTACTACGCATTACCTTTACAGTTTCGTCTGCTACGGAAATGTTCTGCGTCATCAGTTCCACTACTTCATTTACCTGATTCATGTTGTCAACCATGTTCTGGTTTGAATCCTCTACCTCGCCCATCGCATCATTGACAATTCGGATGTTTTCACCTAACTGTATGGAGTCCGTTGTGATGGAGTTGACACTCTTATCTACGATCATTACATTTTCTAAGTTGGTTGCAACAAGCTGTAATGTCTCTGTAATGGACTTCGTCATTCTGTCACTGGTCTGCTCTAATTTCTGCAGTGCACTACGGATACTGCCGGAGGATACCTGTGTCTCCTCACTCAGCTTACGGATCTCTTCTGCCACAACCGCAAAACCTTTTCCTGCTTCGCCTGCTCTGGCTGCTTCAATAGATGCATTTAACGCCAGTAAGTTGGTCTGGCTGTTGATCTCCTCTATCGTACCTGTTTCCTCTTTTACCATTGTAAACTCAGTACTGAATTCTTTCAGATTTTCTTCAACTTCTTTGGACAGGTTCGCCATTGCATTGGTACACTGAACTACTTCTGACAACTGTCCGGAACTGGTTTTTGCATTTTCTACGGACTGCTCCATAAGCTGCACCATTTCTTTGATGAGGGCAGCTACATTTTCTACCTGTTCACTGATCTTATCCGTTGCTAAAATGGATGACTGCGTCCGCTCATTCAGCACTTCATTATTAGATATCAGTGATTCCATATTTCTTACAACATCGGTAGCACCTTCCTGGTTCTCATCGGAAAGTTCACGCACTACATTCATTCCGTCTACAATGGAATTACTTGCTACTTTTACTTTTTCAATACTATGTACTACACGCTCTAAATTGCCCTTTACTGCATCGAGCATTGCGCCGTCTGACTCTGCTAAATGTTTGATTGCCCAGGTGTAACTTAAATATACCAGTATGACGCAACCGAACATGATCTCATAGGATACGATATCATCATGCGTAAATCCCGTTGTTAACCAGTCTTTTATAAAAGTTACCACAACATCAAACAAATTCATGATTCCACATCGAATCATCAAACTTCGATCTTTATAAAGCACCAGCATGCTGACTACAGGAAATGAGTATGCAAATGCAATATGATAATATGATGTAAACAATAGGAAGAAATAGAATATAAAATACCCTACTGCAACCATATGCTTACAGTTGTCATAATCCCAACCTTTAATCTTTATAAAAATATAGGTAAATACAAATGGCACCCAGCAGATAAAACAGAACAGAACTGTATATGGTACTGTTCTTGCACCTTTGACACATTCGGCTATATACGCTCCCGTCAGTGCCAGCCCTATGATTACCCACATTCGCAGTGCCTTTTTGTTGGCACTGATCTTAAAATACTTCTCATCGTAATCCATAAATCTCCTCCTAAGTTCTTTTTCTTTGCGTATACTTTTTCTCGCTACGTCCGTTTCCTTTGTCATGCATCGGAATGCTGACATGCCTTTCCTTTATTTTACTATAATTATGCGGAATATGCTATCTTTTTTTGGAAGGGATTGGAATTCACTTTCTGCTTCTTAACTTAATTTTTCCGCCCACTCTGCTTCTTTGAATCCAATAAGGACCATATCACCATTTACGACCAGTGGTCTCTTTACTAACATTCCATTCGTTGCAAGTAATTTTAGCTGTTCTTCTTCATTCATCGTTGGCAGCTTGTCCTTAAGCTGCATTTCTTTATAAAGAAGACCACTGGTATTAAAAAACCGCTTAAGTGGAAGTCCACTCTTATTATACCATTCCTTTAATTCTTCATAAGATGGATTGTTATCTACAATGTGTCGTTCTGTATATTTTATGTCCTGTTCATCTAACCACTTTTTAGCTTTCTGGCAAGTTGAGCATTTGGGGTAACATATAAAAATCATTGATGATTCCTCCTTTTTCTTATTAACTATATGAATATTATTTATTAGGCAGCTATTTCCATTTTCATCACAAACTCTGATAAAAGAAATGGTATGCTATTGTTCCATCCGTTTATCAAGCATTTCGATAATCTTTTCTTTTTCTCCACTACAATTGGTCATAAATCTCAATAACGGAATTTCATATGACTCCATGATTCGATTTTTCAGCAAATCTCTTGAAGCCTGCACAGTATGTTTTTTGTGGTATTCATATCCATCTACTTCAATCGCTAATACTGGTTTTTTACTAATTCTGTTATATATCAGAAAATCTAAATGTGTTGCCGGATTCATCGCATACCGACATTCTTCTTCACTTAAAAATTCCGGATTTTTGATCAACATATTCAAAGGAAAATGGCAAATAACATCCAGACTTGAATACTTGCTATCAGAGAGAATGTCCTCGATCAACGAATACATCAGATTTTCTGAATCATACGCTGATATCTTTTTGTGTTTCTGCAAATATGCTTTTCTTGCCTCTGTATACTGCTTATAAAGATAATCAAAAATAGAATATATTTTACTTTCTACCACCTCAAAATTGTTATATTCAATATAATCTATCAAATCTGTTATATTGCGTTCTTTTGATTGCTTATTTCCAGTTACCACCAACATTAATTTCTTTTTTGCTCTTGATACCGCAACATTGATCAAATATGGATCATCTGTGAAATCAGATATCTCATCATCTACTGTAGATATGATAATGCATTCCATCTCTTTACCCTGAAACTTATGTACGGTAGCAGCATCAATATCTGTTATCTCCCGCTCCAATGCCTTTACCTGATTTCTATATGGTGTAATAATCCCCGTCTCCTTTGAATTCAAATCGTATTTAGGTATAATCTCATTTTTAATAACATCAATCTGACGTTGACTATAATGGTCACGTTCATGATTTCCTTCTACTGTTTTTACTACTGACAAAACATCTTCTTCACCATGATCTGTTGTCATTATGATCAATTCGCCATGATAGAATTTCTGGTTACAAAAATTAATGATTTTAGGGTGGCATCTATAATGTTCCCGTAACAATGTTTGTGTTACATTTGGCATAACATCTAACATTGATTGTAAAAAGCTCTTTGTATACTGATATCCTTCACTTATATTAAAACGATCAAATATCTCTTCTGCTTTGAGTTTTATCTTCCTCCCAACAATATTCGGAAGTTGCTTTGTATCCCCTACGATCACAACATTTCTCGCACAGGAAAGTGCCAATGCACCGGTTGCAACATCTACCTGTGATGCTTCATCCATGATAAGATAATCATATATGACATCCGTATTCAGGCTATTCCTTGAGGAAAATGTTGTGCTTAATATAACTGGATACTCCTTCAAAACATCGTATGGTTCTTTCCACAAATCATCTTCATTAAATATTTTTCGGTTATTGTTTTTTTCATATTTTCTTGCCAGCTTGTCTTTTAACACAATCATTGACTGATTGCATAAATCATCCAGCAAATTCTTATTCACATCGTTTAGATACTTCTCAACACCTGTAATCTCTGCGGATAACTCCGAACGCTTTGCACGATAGTACATAGCCTGAAAAGTTGTAATTATCTTTGAAATATCCTGTCTATAGAAACTCCAATCTGCTACTCCATATTTAAAAAAGTTCTTGATCTTAAACCAAAATCTTATTAACTTTTTCTCTTCCGAAATCAACTGGTACTCCTGCCACAATACCATCCAATCTTTAGAAGATAATTTTTTCTTAAACTCTATACGATCTATATTAACATCTGACTCTTCAACATATTGATCAAAATATTCCTGCTCTGTAACTAACTGTGAAAGTTCCTGCTTTAAACATGCCAGTTTCTCCTGCTTATCAAAAACAATTTTTAACTGTTCAGATTGCTCTGCTATCCTCTTTTGCAGATCATTCGAATTTTCATCTGTTTTCCAAGTGGAAAAATCCGGATAATTTGTATCCTGCTGCTCAATAAATATCTTTTTGTTCTCAGAACTGCCTAATATCGCTGCAACAAAACCTAGATCATATTGGGGTAAAGATAATTTTTCATATACATTTTCCGTTGCTGAATTATTATTAGATACTATCTGTACCGTTTTCCCTTGCATCAATATATTGGCAATAATATTTAATATCGTCTGTGTCTTTCCTGTTCCAGGCGGTCCCTGTATAACACTGATCTGATTTTCTAAGGCATTTTTCACAGCCCTATACTGACTGTTATTGCATCCAAATGGAAAAATTGGTGTACATTCACGCCTTCTTTTTTTACCTTGCACTAAAGATGGATTTAAATACTTTGCTAATGCTACATCATTACCCACAAAAGAAATCTTATCAAATCTCTTAGACAATAATTTTTCATTAGCATTTTCATCATCAAAAGTAATTAAATCCGCAATTTGTTTTATATATTCAAATACATTTGCAGACTGACTTTGCATAAGACAGGATTCCGTAATATCCAAGTCACCCTTCGGATAATCTCCTTCTCTGCCATTGCCAAAGCAAATATGCCACCAATACAATCCCTGTCTACTTTTAAATACATATATCTCTTTAATATCAAAGAATGCCCGTCCTTCTCTGCTAATACGATACATATTAGGATTTAAACTTTCCGGTTCAGTTAGCTTTTCTACATTCTCATTCGCATACGAGTATGTTTTCCCATTATTAAATGTTACATCCCATTTCTGAGTCTTATTATTATACTCACATGACATTATTTCAGATGTCTTTATCTTGCCCTTGATAAGGATCAGATTATGTTTTGTGTTCATTTGTTCCCCGTTATTTCTTGTTAACTCACTGTTTTTCTTGGAATTATTTTCTATTTTTATTTATCGCGCTTTCTTCTTTGGCTTCATTCACATCATTTACATGTTTGAGATTTTCTCCTAGCTTGATCAACATATCAATTCTTACTCATACAACTATCAAGTAATCTATTATTAAATCCATGATCATCAGAAACCTCACAACCTATATTCTAATATCCCGAAGAAGGAAAGGCAACATCAAATGCCTGCTCCATCTCCGCCACACTATGATATCTTTCATCTAAATTAGCTGATATACCCTTTAACACAAAATCCTTTACTTTTTGATTTTTAATATTTTCCAAATTATATCTACCAGTCATTACATAATTTTAACATTTCAACATACTTTTCATCTAATCTAAATGCTAAAGGCGTAGATTTCAATACATATTCCATATCTTCATACAACCTAATCATTCTTAATAACTCTCTACTTTCATCAGCATTATAATGTCCATTACTATTCTTTTTTGCTTGCATAAAGCTAAGCAAACCATTAATATTTTGATGCATAACCGCAAAGAGTTGCTTCAAATAAATGTTGCTTATATTTTTATATAGTTCCTCTGTTCTTAATACACCTTCTACTTGATTTTCTTCACATTTAGTTCTCAAAAAATCATCAATATCCATAACGACTTCCTCCCATACAATTTTAACTCATTAAATATTTTTCAAAAAATTCTCGACTCTCTAACAATCCTTCATATAAAGCAGCTCGCCAATTATTTTTAGTCACTCTCCTACGTTCTTCAATTCTGCCTAATAAATCCTCTTTGACTAATTCCTCCCCACCTCTTTCGTTCAACTCTTCTTCTACTAATTCAATCAACCTGACTAGGCTAGAGAAGCCTCTTGGAGATAAAATACTTTGTCTTGTGATATGGAGAATCTGACCTTGTGAAGTATTATAGCATGCCCTTTCAACCTTGTCGCGACCAAAATTCACATAATATAATTGCCAACTATAATGGGCAATCCATTACATCCAATTCTTTATTCATTAAAACTTTTGCTTTTCCATCAATCTCCTCATATATCTTTAATTTTATAATTTCTTCTTCATTTATGATTTTATGTCCAAACAAAACTAGTCTTATTCGCGGATAACGCACTTTCTTTTTCTTCTGTACTATCCTTCCATTTTCTTCTGTTTCTAATTTAAAATATTCACTTTTGTGAATTATTGCTTCTCTTATTTCCATTCCTAGGTCAGTACTAGAAATTTTTTGTCCATATATGTTAATTGCCTGATGTGTAACCAAGATACTATATGGTAAATTTCTATCATCAGCCCCCTTATACTTATAATGTCTCTTGTTCAAATAATCATTTATCCATTCCTCAATTACATCATTCTTAAAATATATATTTGCTATTTTTCGAATATAATTCCGAATTTTCTGTCTATTATTATCCACCAAATTCTTTAATTTCTCATTTTCAATGTCATTCTTTCGTATTTGATGATAACCCAGTGGTACTTTAGCCTTCAAACTACAACCTTTAAAACTTTTACTATCAAATATTGCCAATCCAGGAATACTTTGTGTATAATGTTTTGCATGCAATCCCTTTCGCCCTGTTTTGTTTTCCTCCATTGTGTTTTTATATAAATTTATTATCTGTATAGGATTTTTACACCTAGGACAGATAGCAAAATATGGACTTATAGAGCTTATCTCTGGTCTATAATATGGTTTATCCTTATCTAAAATTATAAATGGTATTATATTATTTTTTAAACACTCTTTAAAAACTATTATTCTACCAACTCTACCATTTCCATCTTGAAATGGATGTATTTTCTCGAATCGAGCATGAAATTCTATTATCTCTTTTATCGCATCCTTGTTCCGTCGCCGAAGGTTGCTACATACGACCTCAAGCCGGAGATGA
>ENA-ORNF01001187-ORNF01001187.1-human-gut-metagenome-genome-assembly--contig:-NODE-1187-length-23545-cov-63.317114_pt1 | contig 23545 bp, 8 predicted proteins | sample MGYA00242110_ERZ509012 | MGnify/ENA primary metagenome ERZ509012 (study PRJEB26280, sample SAMEA2338714) | human gut metagenome | biome: human gut; feature: human-associated habitat; material: faeces...
GGCGCAGGCTGCGGTGGAAGATACGCTGTAAGTAATTAGCTATCAGTGATATAGGCGGCAATCAGTTGTATATCAACGCATTGCCGCCTATTGCTTTTTACGAAGTTGCGTGCATTTCTACACGGGGAATGTGCAGATTGAACGCAAATGTTGTACAAAAGTTGGACGGTTTTGACAACGCTGTTGTACGGATGTTGTACAAGCAAATTCAGTTAGTTATCAAAGTTTGACGGATTTTAGTAACAAATAATTGGAACACAGATTATGGCAACATTGAAAGCAGTAGTGAGAACTATGAGAGCAGACGGTTTCTATCCCGTTTACATCAGAGTAACACATCATCGTGCATCAACGTTTATCAAGACTGACAAGATGGTGACCCGCAAGGAGCTAACGAAGTCGAATGAGATTAAGGACCCGTTTGTGCTTCAGTTCTGCACGCAGCGTATCTTGGAGTACAACGAGAAGCTGAACAAAGTGAATATCGAGCACTGGACGGCCAAGGAGGTGGCAGAGTTCCTGACGAAAGAGGACGAAGACATCTGTTTCTCGGACTATGCACGCAAGCACATCGACCGCATGATTGACAAGGGCGAGCAGCGCAACGCGAGGAACTACGAGCTGGCTTTGCAGCACATGGAGCGTTTCGCCGGTACCACGAAAGTGATGTTCTCGCACCTGACATCGAACTTCGTAAATAGGTGGATAGAAAGCATGGAGCAGACGCACAGGGCAAAGGAGATGTACCCTATCTGTATGCGACAGGTGTTCAAGGCGGCGCAGGTGGAGATGAACGACTACGACAACGGCATCATACGTATCAAGACAAATCCGTGGGTGAAAGTGAAGATACCGAAAGCGGACAGGGCGGAGAAGCTGGCCATCACGCCGGAGGCTTGCAGGGAGTTTTTCTCGTTCCCATTGCCAGATAGCAAGATGAAATACCCGCTCATGGAACTTGGGCGCGACGTGGCGATGATGGTGCTTTGCTTGGCCGGTATCAACACGGTTGACCTGTTCAACCTGCGCAAGGAGGACTACCACGGCGGCATCATACATTACCAGCGAGCCAAGACAAAGAAGTTCCGAGCGGACGGTGCGTACATGGAGATGCGCGTGCCTCCTATCCTTTTGCCGCTGTTCGACAAGTACGCCAACAAGGATGCAGCCGACGACCATCTGTTTGTGTTCAGCCAAAGGCACACGACAAATGACAGCTTCTGTGCCAACGTGAACGGCGGCATAAGGCAGATATGCCGTGCTATGGGCATGACAAAGGACGAGGACTATTCGGCGTACACGTTCAGGCACACGTGGGGAACGGTGGCACAGAACGATTGCGGAGCGTCCATCAGTGAGGTTGCCTTTGCCATGAACCACAGCAGCGGCCACAAGGTGACACGTGGCTACATCAAGATAGACTTCACTCCGGCGTGGGTGCTGAACGAGAAAGTGGTTGACTTCATCTTCTTCACCGACAAGCCGTCAGTGCGCGAGCGTCAAGAGGAAGAGCCGCACTTCCGCCTGTCGTTCCGTTACCAAGTACATGGCGAAGCTTACTTTCAGGGAAAGAAGCTGGCGGAGCTTACCGATACCGGCTACAACAACGTGGATGATGTAATAGCGAAACTGGCGGCACAGTTGCCCGATGAAATCCCTGCGCGTTCTATGGTGATGTTCAAGATTGAGAACGTGGATAAGGGGCAGACAGTGGTGTATCAGAGAATGAAAGGCAAAGGGTTTTAGTAAGCGTTGTTATTTCAAATCGACGTGAAGAAAGCCATGCGAGGTTTTCGCCTACTACGAGAATGAGCGGCGTTTCTGATGAAGCGGCGAGCTGTGCGAACATTGACAGTTCGGAGAAACGGAAGTCATCGGACTTTAACGTGAGGCCGCCAATGCCGGAACGTAAGAGTTCCGTTATGTTCTCAACTGATTTCTTCATGCGGATGTCTTTTTGCCAACAAAGATAGTCCGGCCGACGGCAAACCGCGGTTTATCTTTTTATGACCTGCAAGGAACTTTCTTTGCAGGTTTTCTTTTGCTTGCCTGCACGTATGTGCGTACATGCTCACGCGCGTATGCGCATACGCACGATACACGCACATGTGCGCACGCGCTGATGACGTAGATGGAGAATGAAATATATATACTTATATATTTCTTCTCTTTTCTTTGTTCCCCAAATTCGGAAGAAATGCCCTTTTCTTCGGAAGGAAAGCCTATTTCTTCGGAAGAAATAGCAATAACTTCGGAAGAAATACCTTTTTCTTCCGAAGAAATAAACCGATTTTTTAGTGCGTTTTTCAGTCAAAAACACCCATTTTTTACCCTGTTTTTTCATTTCTTCCGAATAAAAGGACTTTTCTTCGGAAAGAATACGCATTTCTTCGGAAGAAATAAGGATAACTTCGGAAGAAATACCCTTTTCTTCCGAAGAAATAGGCATAAATGGGAAAGAAATAGCGTTTTCTTGCCCATGAAAAAAGCGATGCCCGAATGTACAGACACCGCCCCTGATTATGAACACAAATGAAAAAGAAATCCGTGTCTAAAAGTAGACGAAAGTAGATTATCCGTCTTCGCCTGACAGCTGGCGCAGCTTGTCCTCGATGGTGACGCGGGTCGTGATGGTTGCGTCCATGTCAACGGACTTGAGTTCGGGCATGTGGTATTTGAGCAGACGGATTTCTGCGTTCACCCTGTCGGCAGGGTCGAGCAGCTTCAAGTCACGCTCGAAGTCGCTCACGCCTCCGTCGTTCCGGGGATTGGGCGAGAAATAGTCCATCGAGTGTGCCTTTATGATTTCGCGGCCCGGCTTAGGCTTGTTTGGCACGCCCTTTACTCTTCCTCCTGTTTTCTTTCCTTTCATATTACGTGCGTAAAAACTTAAACTTCAAGTGCAAAGATAACGGTTTAACTTCGCCACAAAAAGATAAGTTTTAACAGATATGGGACTAATAGGCAGTGCATTAGGAGCCGCCGGCAGTATCTTCGGCGGCATTTCCGCATCCAAGGCGATGAAGAAAGCAAAGAAGAACGTTCAGGAGCAGATACAGAAAAACCAAGACTGGTATGACCGTCGTTACAACGAGGACGCGACACAGCGTGCCGATGCACAGCGCATACTGACCATGACGGAGGAAAGCATAAAGAACAGAAACCGTCAGGCGGCAGGCACGCAGGCCGTGATGGGCGGCACGGACGAAAGCACGGCGGCAGCAAAAGCGGCAAACAGCCAGGCATTGGCTGACGCCACAGCTCAGATTGCCGTGAACGGAGAGCAAAGGAAAGACCAAATAGAAGAGCAGTACATGCAACGTGACGCGGACTTGCAGAACCAGTTACTACAGCTCGAATTGGGCAAAGCACAAGCCATATCGGGCGCAGTGCAGGGAGTTACCAATATGGCTTCCAACCTGCCAATCTAAACCATAACGCCTATGTCAACACTTGAAAACATATTGGGCAAGGGAAATTCAACGGACGTTCAAGGAACAGTTACTCCTGCAACCCCGACGGGCAATCAGGCGCCAGCTGCACCGCAACCACCTACGCCCGAAGAAACAAGCCGTGTGTTGCAAACTGAAACACCGCAAGCAACAGACATCGAACGGACTCCGATTGAGCAGCAACAGCCAAAGAGGATGAGCTATGAGGACATGTTCAAGCAGCTCAACCCATACCAGCCGCCTACACAGGAAGAGTTGGAGAAAGAACGCAAGAAACAGAAGCGTGAGCAGATATTCGCAGCCATCGGCGACGGCATATCGGCACTCTCGAACCTCTATTTCACCACGCAGTACGCGCCAAACATGTACATCGGCACGAATACTGCCTCACAGCGCACAAAGGAACGTTGGGATAAGCTGGCAGCCGATAGGAACGCCAACATGAAAGCCTATATTGACGGACTGATGAAAGCACGGCAGGCCGATGATGCGTATAATGACAATGAGCGTGAATGGGAACGCCAGCTCGGCCTTGACAAAATCAAGCAGGAACGTGATAAGGCTGCGGACGCACGCGCCGAGGCGGAAGAGGAAAGGAAGAAAGAGCTTCACCCATTTGCCAAACGAAAGGCCGAAGGCGATGCACAGAGAGCGGAGGCACAGGCAAAATACGCCGAAGAATATGAGCAGTCAAGGATTGGACGCAACAAGGCAGCGGCAGGGGCTTCCAATGCAGCCGCCGGTGCGTCAAGGGCACGCGCACGCTACTATGATAACGGAGGTAGTTCGGGAAACCGTTACTATGGCCAGTTTAGGGGCAAGTCGTACAAGACACAGGCCGACTACGAGAAAGCCGTACTGGATGCGGCCAAGAACAGCGGTGTGGAGATATACGACACAGAAGTGACGGAACGTAACTACAAGGGCGAGCCGAGAAAGACCAAGAGAGTTAAACGCTCCATAGCCGACATAGCAGCAGAAGTGGATGCCAAAGACCGCAGCAACAATACCATGCCCGGCGTGCAGAGAGACACGATGCCTGGCGCACAATAATCCATAAAACAAACAGATATGGCAAAAGATAACGAAAGTACGAAATGGCTGTACGAACAGCTCAGCCAAAGAGGATATAACGTAGGCAAGGACGCAGCAGAGTTCGACAACCTGATGCGCACTAACGCATCATCACGTGAATGGGCTTACAAGACGGCAAAGTCGAACGGTTTGGATGTAGGAAGAGACCAGTCGGAATTTGACAACCTTGTCGCACCGAAAGAAGCCCCAAGACAGCAAAGCAACGTTCCCGAGCCTACAACAGAACAACCTGCACGGCCAACGGAAAGGCAAACGCAGCGTCAGACACAAAAGACGTGGAAGCCTACCCCTGCGCAAAAATTCGCCCTCAATATGCAGGTGGAGCAATTCAAGCGTGATGCTGCACAACGCACAAGGGAATTCAATGAACGCATGGACAACCTACAAGAGTACGGCAGGAGCTTTGCCGGTGGGCACACTGCATCAGGTGGCCTGCGCTTCAATCCACAAAGCAAGAAGATGGAGCGCACCTACCTCACCCCTACCGGTGACCGAACGTTCAACAAGGCCGCAGCCGACGCTGTGAGCAAGGAGTACCGTGACGCGGTGGATATGACCGTAGGCGGACAGATACGCAGGGCGCAGAACAGGTTGCAGGAACTGAAAGACAAGGCGGCAGCAAGAGTTCAAGAACTGCATGACAAATGGAAGCAGGATTATGAGAACAACGATGCACCGCTTGCAGCCGTACTCGCAGCTGACACCTACGTGCCGAGCATACAGAGCGACCAGACGTACAGGGCGTTGCAAGCTGCAATCCGGCAGACAGAGGAACAAATAAAGACGCTCGGCGAGCAGCAAGACAGGGAAAACGGCGAAGATGTAGGCTTTTGGCGCGGTTTCGGACGTGTAGCCGGTGACTTGCGCACATGGGACTTCGGCATCGGCGACATGATGGACGCCATGACCATGATGAATGCGGCCAATCCGCAACATCCACAGACGGAGCAGGAGAAAGCAGCCAATCAGGACATGATGCGTGCCATACATGAGAACCAGCAGACGGAGGCCATGTATGGAGGCAACGCCAGCTTTTGGAACAGGGCGGGCATGATGACAGGCTACATGCCGTCGTTCATGCTTGACTTCGTAATGACCGGAGGAGGTTTCGACGCTATAAACGTTGCCGGGAAAGCCACTACGAAACTCGCCACAAAGACCCTTGGCAAGGAAGCCGTAGAGCAAATGGCAAAACAGGGCTTCAAGACATACGTCAAGAACAACGGCCTGAAAGGATTTGCCCAGGAAGCCGGCAACTGGACCATCAAAGCACTCGGCACGACAGCTGACGAGCTTCTGATTCGTGCGCCGTTGATGACGAACACAGTGCAAGGTATGGATACCGCATCTGACATAATACAACGTAAGTTGGGCGATGTGCAGGTGGACGAGAACGGCAATTACGACTTCACCAATGATAAGACTTGGGGCAGTGCCGTTTGGCAGGGCGAGGCTAACTCAATCGTCGAGAACTACTCCGAAATGTTTGGCACGCACCTTCCCGAATTTGCCTCGGCAAAGAATTTGGGAAGACTTGCCAACGTGATAGGCGCAAAGCGGTTGAGCGGAGTACTCTCACGTGCCAATGCAGGTGCGTTGGGCAACATCACCGACGGCACACGTCGTATTTTTGAGAAAATGGGTGTGAGCGACTATTTGGGCGAGGTATCGGAGGAATACTACGGCCAGTTGTGGCGCACAATGCTCAACCTTGACGATGCTTACCAGCAGAACCCTGACGGCACACGTACCAACCTGTTCGCCACAAAGCAGTTCCACGGCGACATTTGGGGCGGCATGGCATTGTCTATGGGATTGATGGGCGCAGGAAAAGCCACGATGAGCGCAGCCAACTATATCTCGATGAAGCACGACGTGAACAAGGCTGACGCGAGGGCAAGCGAACTCCTTACGCCTGACGTATGGGAGCCGCTGCGCAGCACCATTGACATGGCAACCAACGACAACGTGGGCGACGTGGCAGAGCTTATCGTGAAAGACAATGATTTGAGCAATGAGGAGAAAGCAGCCGTTCTCAACTACATGGAACGCTCGCTGTATCTTCGTGGGGCAAACCTTGCCGAATTGGTGAAGTCGCGCGGTGGCGAGCAGGACGAACATACACAACGTGCCAACGACAGCTATATGGACGGATACAATGCCCGAAGCGATGAGGAAATGCAGGACGCTCGCAATATGTACGAGCTGCAACGTCAAAAAGCGGAACAGGCATTAACCCCTGAAGAGCTTGACGGCATAGACAACGACCCGATAGGTGCACTGCAAAACCTCGGCGACGATGAAGTCACGAACCGCACCGTCATAGACTATATCAACGCCAAGCAGGTGTATGATGGAATGTTGCAGCGTGTCCGCGACGACATAGATGGACGCATAGACCAAAGCAACGCAATGATTGACAGCCGCGTGAACCGTACAACTGGGATGATACAGGGTGCAACGATGAAAGTACAGGACGATGAAGGCAATGACCGCCGCGTGTACGTACTGAACGGAAACCTTGCCATCTATGAGGACGGCACCGGCATTGACAAAGAAAACTCGGATGACAGCATCATCATACGCGACGCTGATACAGGAAAAATAGAAATGGTGTCGCCTGATGCCATATTCAGCGTTGAGCAGCCTGTTGATCCCGAAACGGAGAAACAGACAGCAGCTGAAGCCATACGCCAGCAGTTCGCCACAGAAGCAGCCAACCGCATTGATGGGGTTGTGGCATTTCAACCCGGCGACACATACACGCTGACAAATGAGGACGGACAGGCTGCGCAGATACAGATTGTAGCAAATGAGGACGGTCTTGTTGATAACGGTGACGGAACGGTGAACGTTACTACGGATGGACAGAACATTGCGAGAATGCGCAAAGAGGATATTCAAGCAATGGTAGACGCTACGAACCGCAGCCGCGTGGCACAAGCGGAAATGCAGCGCGAAACCATGCAGCAGCCACAGGCGCAAGAACAGCCGACATATAACCTGAACGATGAAGTTGCTTTGCAGGACGAGAACGGAAACGAAGTTCGCGGAAGCATTACGGCAGACGTAAACGAGGACGGTCAATATGAAGTTTACACGGAAAGCCCGATAAACGGACGAAAAGTAAACCTGTTCACGGCTGAAGAGCTGGACCGTCTACAGGCCAATCCTGCGGAAAATTCTCGGCAAAACGACGGAATTTCCACGGAAAATGGCGGAAATCTTGCGGAAAATTTTCAGCAGGAACAAACAGTGCAACAACCTGTTCAGGCAGAACAGCCTCAGCAGAGTGCGCTTGAGCGCATACCGAAAGACGAGAAAGGACAGCCTATTTACGAGCAGGCAGACCCTGATACAGCTTGGGATGCTATCGTTGAGCAAACGGAGGGTGACGAAGCTATGGCACAGAACGTGGCAGACAGCATGGTTGCAGACAAGGAAGCAGAACTGAAAAAGGCTGAAAAAGCCAAACCTAAAGGAGGAACAACCATTGCAGAGAAGATAGCAGCCGAGCGCGAGCGGAAGAATGCCGTAGAGCAAGCAAAAGCCAACCTTGCCACATGGCAGAGGATAGCACAGACCTCTCAGCGCAGGAAACAAGCAACCCTTGCCGAACAGTCGCGGCAAGCAGAGGAAGCAGCACGGTTACGCCGTGAACAGGAAGAAAAAGAACGCGCCGAGCGTGAGGAAGCCGAGCGCATACGCAGGGAAGCATTGAACGGCGTGCCCGACATCATAGACGATACACCACAGAACGCACGCGCAAGAGGTTACCGCAGGGTGAACGGCGAGAAGGTTGACCGTCAAGTACATTTGGCCGCACGCCAAGGCAAGGAGGTGCAGGTGAAGTTCGATGACAAGAACATCCCCACCGGCCACGTGGCGTTGATAGAAGCCGGACAGTTGCAGCCAAGCCACATCAACGGACGGAGAAACCCATTCCATTTCATTGACGAGGCACAGCCCAAGGAACGCAACGACGAGGCCAGTGTAATGTCGGCACGCAGGATTGCCGCAAACATCCGCCCGGAAGAAATCACATCATCGGTAACAGCATACACAGGCGCACCTACCGTGAACACGCGCGGCGAGGTGATACAGGGCAACAACCGTAGCGCGGCACTTCGCGATATGTGGGCAGGTGAGCCTGAACAGGCAGCTCTCTACAAACAATACCTGACGGAGCATGCCGCAGACTTCGGGCTGGCACCCGAAGATGTGGAAGCCATGCAGCAGCCAGTGCTGGTGAACATGGTGGACGTGCCCGACGAGGAAGCTATCAGTCTCGGACAATTCGTTGCACAGGACACCGAGAGCGGCGGAACGGAACGCATCAAGCCGAAAAACATCGTGCAAAAGATGAGCGGCGACATGAGAACGTTTGCCAGCCGATTGTTGAGTTCACCTGATGAGGAGATGACCTTCTCCGAATTGGTGGACCGCAACGGCATGGACGTGTTGAAATGGATGCAGCAGAAAGCGTACATCACGCCGACGCAGTACCGCAGCGCGTTCGACAGCAAGGACAACCTGACGGCAGAAGCCAAGAATGACCTGAAAGGCATCATGTTTCAAAGCATCTTCCAAGGCGGAAGCACGCATTTGGAGGAGATGTTCAACGCAATGCCTGCAAAGGCGCAGAAAGCCATCCTCGCTACTGCGTACAGGGATTATGACAGCCCGAACACAGAACGGCTCAATACGGAGTTACAGAACTCTATCAGCGCATACTATGCCTTGTCGCAAATGCCCGACTTTGCAAATGCCAAGAACTACAAGGAGGCACGCATGGCAACGGAAGCGTGGAAAAGGCAGCTTTCCTTTGACGATGTTACGGGCGAAAGCTATCTTCCCTCGGAAAGATACAGTAACTTTGCGCTGTTGTTGGCCACAATGTACAAAGGGCAGACGCAAGTATTCATACAGAATACACTGAAAAACATCTTTGACCTTGTACAAGGTACGCAGGAAACAACCCTTTTTGAAGAGCCTGACAACACTCCGCGCACGCTGGAGGAAGCCATCAACGAGACATTGAGCAATCTAAGTAATGAATTGTTATTAAACGAAAACTTCACATACAATGGACAACGGAGAAATAATGTATTGGCTGGCAGTAGTACAGCAGGCCAACAAGGGAGACAAGGAAGCACACGAGATGATCCGTCTGGAGGACGAACTGAGGGCGGAACAGGGATTACCGTCGATAATAGAGGAACTGAAGACAGTAATGAGCAGGAAGAAGCAGAGCGACGAGAAGCAGAATTAGCCTCTCGTGTGCAGGTAAATGACGATGACTGGCAAGAGGGCGACGGTGAAAGACCAACCTACAAACGGAGTATCATCATTGACGGCACACACACTGCCACGCAGATAGACGAACCTGACGAGAACGGACATTATACCGGCTCCTATTTCGAGTTCGACAACAAACGGTTTGGCGACATTGCAGAGATTGTCGATTACATAGACAACGGTAATACTCTTTCCACGAAGATTGCACAAGCAGAGGCGGAAACCACCCTCAACCCGACCGAAGGTCAGAAAGAAGCCGGTAATTACAAGAAAGGGCATGTTCGTATCGGGCAGTTCAACATCACGGTTGAAAACCCGAAAGGCAGCGTGCGTCGAGGCACGGATGCAAACGGCAATCCGTGGGAAACCACCATGCAGAACACATACGGTTACATCCGTGGTACGGAGGGCGTGGACGGCGACCATATCGACGTGTTCCTGACCAACGACATAGACGGATGGAACGGACGCAGGGTATATGTGGTAGACCAGTACAACGAAGACGGTACGTTTGATGAACACAAGATAATGCTCGGCTTCAACGATGAGGACGATGCACGCAATGCTTACTTCGCCAATTACAGCAAGGATTGGGCAGACAAGCATAAGATTGTCATGACCTCCACGAACTTGGAAGACTTCGAGAAGTGGATAGACAGCAGTCACCGCAAGACCAAACCGTTTGCAGAGTACAAGAGCGTCAAGACAATCGATGAAAAAGGGAACGATGCCGACGAAGATTTGAAGCGACAATTGTCTGATTTTAATGTTGGCGATGTTGTACGCGACTACTATAATCAAAGGTTATACCGTATAAAGAAACATTCTTCTAACGGAGTGTCAACCATTGCTGAACTTGACGCGGACGGTAATGAAGTTTCGACAACCACCATTAACGCATACAACAATCCACGTTACAGCCTTGCAGAAACGCCCCGAAAGCAGGAAACAAGCAAACCTTACAGCATAACATCTGCGCAATACACAAACAAGAGGGGCAAGGTGCTTGATATGTTCCTTGTGAAGTTTGCAGAACCATTGACAAAGGAACAGCAACGTGCGGCAAAGGAACTTGCCAAGTCTGAAAGGGGCTGGTATGAACGTAACAAGGATGGTTTCATGATGCGCAGCGAAGAAAGCGCACAGAAACTGGCCAACACCGTTATGGGTGATGAAGAAACCGTGAACGATGCGCAGCCGTTGTCGCTGGCCGACATGCAGCAGGGCAGCGAACCTGCGATGCGTCAGGTTGACGTTGAGGGATTGATGCAAGCCATCAACCGTGACGGAGAAGCCAAGCTGAGCGACCACTTGATTGTAGGCCGCCCCGGTCTGACGCAGGAAATACGCCCGAAACAAGAAGCATCATCGCAGCAGCCTGAACAAAACCATGACGAATACGGAGCGAATAACAAGCTCGTGAGCCGTGACAGGTACGAGGAACTGAAGAAGCGGATGCGCCAAAAGTTAGGCGGACAGCTCAACATGGGCATTGACCCTGAAATACTGGCTATCGGCACGGAAATGGCTGCATACCACATCGAAGCCGGGGCACGTAAGTTTGCCGACTATGCACGGCACATGATAGACGACCTCGGCGACGCAATACGCCCCTACCTCAAATCATTCTACAACGGAGCGCGAGACCTGCCCGAAGTGCAGGAAGCCGGATATGCGGAGGAAATGACCCCGTATGACGAGGTGCGCACGTTTGACACTGCGAACTTCGACAAGACACAAAGCAACGCTATGGCTACGGCTGAAATGGTGGTTGCCGAGCAGGAAGCGCAGCAAGAAGCAGATACCTCCAAAGAACAACTGATCAACCAACGTAATGAACAAAGGAGAAAAGACGATGAACAAAGAACAGCAGATACGGAAGCTGTTGCAGGCCAAGCAGAGGCTGTTGCAAGCAAGGCAGAAAGCGACATCGAAACTGCAACAGATGAAAAGCAAGTAAATGAAACTGTCGAAGAAATAGACAACCAGCTTGACAAGATAAACGAACAGCTTGCCTTGCTCGGTTATTACGAGGCCGACCAAGTGGAGGGCGACTTCAACGAGGCATACGGATATATGCGCAATGCGGAGAAGAAAGCCGTAAAAGACGCGAACAGGCTTGCCAACCGCCTTGTGAAAGACCTCGGTATTGACCCGAAAACCATCGTTGACAAGAAAGGCAAACGTCGCAGGAGCATTGCAACAGCCAATGTTGCGCCCATAGGTGGCGACATCAGCATACACCTTCCGCTCGGAGACAAGCGTGAGCTGTACATCAACATCCAATTGGATAAGCAGGACGGCGACAACCTGAAAGTTACAGGCGGCTATATCCGTATTGAGAACCCGAACCCTGAACGTGGCGAGGAACGATACCTATCATCAAACAATTTATTTGCGGAGGATGAAACTTACCTGTCGTTGTTGCGCACTGCGCAGCAGCTTGTGAAGCATTATGCCCCAGACTTTGTGCCTGTAAACAATGCACAGCCGGAAGCCTTAACAAAGACAGAAAGGAAGCAGGGCAAGCGACAGAGGAAACAGGAAGAACCTAAGATAGCAGACCTTTTCAGCGCATTTGAAGAAGAAAATAGGACTGAAAGTCAAGCTAATTCACCGTTCCAAAAGGGTGATGCAGTCATCTATCAGGGCAAACCTGCCACCGTTTACGACATTGAGGACAACGGACGGCTTGTGCTTGATACCGGACTGGCACCGGTACTTTATGAAAGTGCCGACCCGAAAGAGGTAAAACCTGCAAATACAATAACTCATAATGCTGAAAATACGGAAATAAACCGTATATTTGCTAATGAAGTCAAAACCGATATGCTTGCCGCCCTTGACAACGGCACAAGGCCGTACAGGAACATACTTGATTTGCGCAAACGCGCGGCAGCTTTGGGCATGGAGGTTGACAATGACGGCAGGACAGACATCTTGTTGCAAGAGCTTGTCGAGGACGGATTGGTTAGGGCTGCACGTGAGGTTGTCAACAAGCACGGACGAGATAGCAGAGAGTCGTATGACTTAATCTGTAAGCTCTACGAAATGCAGCCCACTATTGCCGCACGGAGCAGCAACCGCATCAAGATGCAGCAATACTCCACTCCGCTACCTATGGCATGGAACGCGGCACGCTTTGCAATGAGCGGAAAGAAAGACGGTAAGGTGCTGGAGCCGACAGCCGGTAACGGTATGCTGGTATTTGCTGTTCCTGCCAATCAAGTACACGTCAACGAACTTGACGAGACACGCTTGGATAATCTTCGCGAGCAAGGATTTGCACAAGTTACACAGCAGGATGCAATAGAGCCTTTCGATGGAGGACAACAATATGATGTTGTAATTGCCAATCCTCCGTTCGGTAAGCGTGAAGCCGTAAACTATGACGGCAAGCTGATACCCGGTCTTGACCCACAAATTACGCTAAATGCCCTCTCAAGCATGAAAGACGACGGCAAGGCAGCTATAATAATAGGTGGGAACATGGAGTATGGCAACAATGGCGGATTGAAAAGCATGAAGCCGTTTTTCACGTATCTGTATGACCACTACAACGTGAAAGGCGTTGTCGATATGGACGGCAAACTGTATGCAAAGCAGGGAACGACCTATCCGACCCGAATGATATTGATTGACGGTCGCAGGAGTGATGAAGAACGTGCACAAACGGCAGTTTATCCACCGGTCGAAAGCAAAGCTATACGCAGAGCGGAAAGTTTTGATGACCTGTACGAGATAGTAAACGAAGTAATCAACTCAAAAGAAAAGACCAATGGCACAGAAATACTACGTAGCAAACAAGGGCAACTCGTATCTGTCAATAACAAACCATCCCGGAAAACTGACGGAGAGCGACATACTGAACAACCTCGAAAGGATGATACTGGCAGACGAGGAAATAAGCCCGAAAGAGGCCCAAAGCAGAGCGAGAATGTTCTACGAGGAGAACATCGAGAGAATACTGGAAATGGTGAAACCTCAAGTACCTTTAATGGAAGTGAGCAAGGAGGAAGCCGAAGAAGCAATGAGCCTGACGTTCAGCGAGTGGGAACAGAGCGAGTTTCCACGAACAGAGTGGGATTAAACACCGAGCAGAAAAAACGTACTCTCACCGAAGAAAAGCTGCCATACCGTCCACATAACACCGCTTTCAGCCTGAACAGTGTAGCTCCTGCTGCAATGGTGGAAGCGATGGATAATATCCTCACACAGATAGAGGCTGAAAACGGCAGCATTGACGAATACATAAGAAAAGAACTTGGTTATGACACGATAGAAGAAGCGCATCAAGCCCTCGCCGCAGAACAAATGGATAGCGTTGCTATGGCAATCTATCAGATGAAGAAAGGGCAAGCTCTCATTATCGGCGACCAAACAGGAGTGGGCAAGGGCCGCCAAATGGCAGCTCTTATCCGCTGGGCTGTCATGCGCGGTGAAAAACCTGTATTCATCACCCAAAAAGCGGACTTGTTCTCGGACATTTACCGTGATTTGGTAGATATAGGCAGCGGCGACCTTGTGCCATTCATATTCAATTCAGACGGTGCAATGGTTGACAGCAACGGAAATGTAGTACACAAACCGTTGTCGTCCTCACAAATGGCAAAAGTGTTTGCTTCAGGTCAGTTGCCTGAAGATTGCGACTTTGCTGTTCTTACCTATTCACAGGTAAATACAGGCGATGAAATCAGCCAAAAAGAATTAGAAGAAGCGGCAAAGAAACATGGAGGCCGCGTAAAGAAAAGCAAGGCTTCAAAAAATGGCAAAGCCACACCCAAAGCTACATTCCTGCGCTCGATAGCAGAAGATAATTATCTTTTCCTCGATGAGAGCCACACGGCAGCAGGAACGAGCAATACCGGCGCATACCTGCAAAGCATTCTCCGCACTGCAAAAGCGGCCACCTTTGCAAGTGCCACCTTTGCCAAGCGACCTGACACAATGCCGCTCTATGCAATCCGAACAGCCATGAGCCAAGCAAAGGTTGAGCCGGACAAGATGATTAGTATCATTGAGAAAGGCGGTGTAACCTTGCAGGAGATTATGAGCCGTGAACTTACCAATGCCGGGCAAATGGTACGCCGCGAGCGAGACATGAGCGACGTTAAGACTGACTGGAAAACCATTGATGACCCTGCAACGGTAAAGCGTGCGCGTGAGAACTACGACCGCACCATTGCCGCCTTTAATGCCATTATCAAATTCCAAGATGACTATGTTAAGCCTAAGATTGACGAGCTTGACAGAGAACTTGCCATAACAGCCGAAAGTGCAGGTGTAAAGAAAGGTACGGACAAAATGGGTGTTGAGAATGTTCCATTTGCAAGTAAGACCTATAATTATACCAAGCAACTTATGCTGGCCCTGAAAGTAGACGCAATCGCCGACGAGGTAGACGCTGAAATCAAGGCAGGGCGACACCCTGTCATTGCTTTGGAAAGCACGATGGAAAGTACTATCAAAGACTATTCGGCAGGAGACATCATTGAAGAGCCTACATTCAGTGCAAGTTTGCTCAAAGGACTTGATACGGTTATGCAGTACACCGTAAAGGATGAGAACGGCAAGGAAACCCACGCATACTATTCGCCCCATCAAATAGGCGAAGCCGGTGAAAAAGCCTATTATGAGTTGCAGGCCTTCATCCGCAAGAGCACAAGCGACATTTTCATCAGTCCGCTTGACGCTATCATTGAAAGACTGCACGAGAAAGGCTATAAAGTCGGCGAGCTTACCGGGCGAAATACGTACGTTGAACGCAACGATAAAGGACAGGTTGTCGTAAAGCGCAGGACAGACAAGGATAAGAAGAAGATGCAGAGAGAGTTTAACAACGGAACTCTTGATGTGCTTATCCTTAACAAGTCAGCCTCAACAGGTATCAGCCTTCATGCCTCGAAGAAATTTAGCGACCAACGTCAGCGTACAATGATTATTGCCCAGCCGTTGAGCGACATCAACGATTACATGCAGATGATTGGACGTATTGACCGTACCGGACAAGTACACAGAGGTTATTACATCAACCTCGGTTTGCCTGTTCCTGCTGAGAACCGCTTTTTAATGATGCTATCGACAAAGCTAAAATCACTGAACGCCAACACTACAACATCACAAGACAGCAAGAGCAATGAGGTTGAAGCACCCGACTTACTGAACAAATACGGCAGTCAGGTAGTCGTTGAGTATCTTCGAGATAACCCTGAAATCTATGAAAAGATGGGTTGCCCGCTGAAGAAAGGCGGTCTTGGCGGTGGCCGCGTGCAGACCAAAGAGCTTGACGAATACAAGCCACAGGAAGACGATGCACGTAAGATTACCGGCTATGTAGCTTTGCTGACAACCAAAGAACAGGAGGAGTTTTACGACGATGTTGTAAGACGCTACAATGAGCTTATAAAGTATTTGGACGATACCGGCAGCAACGATTTGAAGATTACCGTCATGCCTTTGCGTGCCAAAACTTTGGAGAAGCGCATATCATCGGAGGGCATAGACCCCAACGGCAAAAATCCGTTTGCCCAGAACGCATACGTTGAAAAGGTTGAAATGGATGTGTTGAGAAAGCCGATGAAAGCCGACGAGATAAGGAAAACCGTTGAACAAATCAACGGCAAACATCCTGAAACCCATCTGCAAAGTATCATTGAAACCATCCAAAAAGAACATAACGACAAGATAGCGGCAGAGGAACAGCGTTATGAGAACGCCAAGAAGAAAGCCGTTGAAAGCATTGCAAAACAGACGGAGAAAATCAACCGTCAGCAAAAGAGAACGGCAGACGAAAAACGAGAAGCCATTGCCACTATTACGCAGGAGATAAACGAAAGTGTAGAGGAAAGGCACGACGAAGCACTGAAACGTATGAACAGCAATAGAGACCTATTACTGGGAAGATTGAGGATGTTTTCGACAAGTTCATCATATCTTGTGCCCGACAACCTCGAAACAATGATGTTCGACTTCGCTGCACCAGCAATTTTCTGCGGCTACAAGGCTAAAGACAAAAAGATAACCGCATCTACCACCCTTGCCGTTTTCGCTACTCTTGACGGTCGCAGACGCATCGAAGTCAAATTGTCGGACACACCGGCATTGCAGAGCATTTACAAGATGACTAATGACAACTGGGATGCGGCACGTTCCATAACGCTTGAGAACTGGGACAGCCAAATACCTACGGAAACACGTAAGCAAGGCTATATCCTTACAGGAAACATCCTGCAAGCGATAGCAGACACGCAAGACGAACACGGAGGTTATCCGGGCCAGTTGATAAGCTACACCGACATCGACGGCAACATTCATGACGGCATTCTTATGCCCGACAAATGGAACACGTCCATGTTAAAGAGTGCCGGTGCGCCTTTGAGTGCCCGTATGGAGCAGATTAAGCGGTATGAGCCTATCGTAAGCCTTGACGGAAAAGTGTCATTAGTAGGCAGCGAGTGGGCAAAGATGTATTATCTGACTGTACCTAAGACAAAGAAAGACGGTGCGATATATTATCAGAACGAAACATTGCTCAATGCCTCAAACGGCTTATTCTATCCGTATCACGGTGAATTGCGTGCCGACATACCGGCTCAAAACATCGAGAAAGTTGTAAGGGAACTTACCAAGCTCGGCGTTAAAGTCAAAGAAAGCAATGATGTAGTTGCAGGTGACATGATGAGAGGCGGCAATGGCGCATTGACTGACGATGAACTTAGCTATGAGAATGACCCGGTGGCAAAGATGACAGGTCGCTCGACACGCACGGCAATGCAACGCAGGGCATTTGCGAAAAGGGAGCGTCAGCGCATGATGAATGCCGTGCAGGGATTGGCCGAGAAACTGCATCTTGACAATGTGGACATCGTTACCGATGCAAGTGCACTGCAAGGCAGACGTGCAAAGGCCAAGGGCTTCTATTCGCGAGGAACAGGCAGGATAACGATTGTGATACCGAACCATACGAGCGTGTACGATGTGGAACAGACCCTGCTCCATGAAGCCGTGACTCACTATGGGCTGCGACAACTGTTCGGCGAGCAATTCGACACGTTCCTTGACAACGTGTTCCAAAACGCGGACGAGAATGTGCGCCGGCATATTGTAGAGCTTGCAGAGAAACACGGTTGGGACTTCCGAACCGCCACCGAGGAATACCTTGCATCGTTGGCAGAGAACACTAATTTCGAAAATACTGATGCGAGCTGGTGGCAAAAGATAAAGGAACTGTTTCTGCGTATGCTGCACAAGATAGGCTTCGAGAACTTCTCAGGAGTAACCTTGTCGGATAACGAGCTTCGCTATATCTTGTGGCGCAGCTATGAGAACCTTGCAGAGCCGGGAAGATACCGTAGCATATTGGACGAAGCCGAGGATGTGGCAAAGCAGAACGAGTTGAAAGTAGGCAACTATGCCATAATGGATGGTACGTCGCGCAACGTGGCGGAAGGCCACGATGAGTTATACAGAGACGGTGACCCAGAAGTACATGAGCGGACGTTGGCACGTGACAGATATGAGCAGCGCGTGAAACGCGGAGTGTACCAAATGCAGGAAGCCTTACAGGACAGTATGCTCGGATTGCGTGAAGCGATGGAAGCCATACTCAAAGGAGAGGGCAAGAAGAAAGTACGCATAGAAGACGTGGACGGATTTGAGAACGCCTATTTGGGTGAAAACAGGCTTTCATCGGTGAACAAAGCCGAGGCGGACGCATTCGCACACATTTTGTTCAAACCTTTGCTTGACGAAGTAGGCAAACTTGCTCCTAACAAAGAAGCACGAGAAGAACTGACCGACTACATGATGGCCAAGCACGGATTAGAGCGTAACCGCGTGATGCGTGAGCGTGAGAAAGAAAAGTTGGTGAATGCTTCCGAATTAGCCAAGTCGAAACCACAACAGCCGAGCGTAGACGATGACGACTACGACCTGAAAATGGATGCCTACGACAAGGCTATGGAAGATTGGGAAAAACAGGTTGAGGAAGAACTCGGCGACAAGTTTGAGGCCATTGACAAGCGCGACTTTGCCGGACTGACCGCACTGACCGAAGCAGACAATGTGGCAGACGCGGAAGCGGAAGCCGCAGCTATGGTGGACGCATACGAAAGCGAACACGACACAGAAGCCTTGTGGAAGCGCACAAACGACGTGAGCGGTGCCATACTGTCGAAGCTGTACGAAACAGGCATGATGTCGAAAGAAACCTACGACAATGTGCGCTCGATGTATGAGTATTACATACCGTTGCGAGGTTTCGATGAAAAGACCAGTGATGAGGCATACGCCTACCTGAACAGCAAGAACAGCGCGTTCACCGCTCCAATAAAGACGGCCAAAGGACGTAAGTCGAAAGCTGACGACCCGCTTGCCTACCTGCAAAGTATGTCGGAAAGTGCCATCACACAAGGTAACCGCAACAAGCTGGTAAAGCAGAAGTTCCTGAACTTCGTACTCAACCATCCGAGCGACCTTGCCAGCGTGAACGACATTTGGCTGAAATATGACAAGGTAGCCGACGAATGGCAACCTGTGTTCCCGGACAATATCAACGCAGATGATACGCCGGCCGAGGTGGAGCGCAAGATGCAGGACTTCGAGGACAAGATGAAAGAACTTGCCAAGCAAGAGCCTGACCTGTACAAGCACGGCAAAGACACGGTGAATATACCTTACCGGGTAGTGGAGAAACGCGACCTGCGCCAGCACCAAGTTGTCGTGAAACGTGGCGGCAGGGATTATGTCATCACCATAAACGGCAATCCGAGGGCAGCACAGGCATTGAACGGACAGACCAACCCCGACAACGATATGTCGGGTGCAATCGGCGCGATACTTAAAGCCGGTGAAAGGATAAATAGGGAATTGAGTGCCCTGTACACCACCCGTAACCCGGATTTCGTGGTGTCGAACTTTATCCGCGATATGCTATATTCAAACAGTATGATGTGGGTAAAGGAAAGCCCGAACTATGCCCTGCGCTATCACCGTAATTTTGCCAAGGTGAACCCGGTCAGAATGAAAATGTTGCTTGCCAAATACCGAAACAACAAGCTCGACATGAATGATGACACCGAGCGGATGTTCCACCAGTTCATGATGAACGGCGGCGAGACAGGCTATGCCAACATGCGTGACATCGAGAAGCACAAGAACGACATCCGCAGGGAGATACGCAAGGCTAACGGAAAACTGCCCATACGCAGGGCGTGGGATTTGCTGACGGAACGTTTGGACGAGGTGAACCGTGGCGTGGAAAACTGTGCCCGTTTTGCCGCTTTCATGACCTCACGCGAAATGGGCAGGACGATAGACCGCTCTATCTATGATGCAAAGGAGATAAGCGTGAACTTCAACAAAAAAGGTAGCGGAGCTAAATTCATGGGAGCCACCGGGCAGACCAAGTTAGGCAATGCCAGTGCGTTCATGTCTGGCCTCGGAAGAAGCGGTTTTGTATTTTGGAACGCAGCCATACAAGGAACGACGAACTTCGGACGACAAGCAAAGCGTCATCCTGCAAAAGCACTTACCAGTGTAGCCGTGATGTTCCTGCTCGGTGCAATCGTAGCTTCACTTGGTTATGGGGATGACGATGAGGACGACAAGAACAGCTACTGGAACTTGCCCGAATACGTGAGGAGAAGCAACCTGTTGTTCCGTGCCGGTGACCAATGGATAAGCATACCGTTGCCGGTGGAATACCGTGCCGTGTATGGACTTGGGGAGCTTATGACAAGCACGTTGAGCGGAAAGGAACACTTTACGGGTGAAGAGCTTGCAGGAAAGATAGCCGGGCAGGTAAGCCAGTTGTTGCCGCTTGACTTCATGGAGGGAGGCGGAGGCTTCAAGGCATTCATTCCGAGTTCAATAAAGCCGTTCGCCGAGGCTTACGGCTACAAAAAGAGCTGGACGGGGCTTCCCATATACAAGGATACCCCTTATAACAAGGAAATGCCCGAATGGACGAAAGCTTACAAGAGTGCGAACAAATACCTCGTGGACTTGTCAGAAACACTCAATGAAATGTCCGGCGGTGACCAATACACGAAAGGTGCTGTTGACTTTAACCCGGCACAGGTGGAATACGTACTGAACGGCTATTTCGGGGGCATTGCGAATACGATAGACCGCATGACCAAGATGGGTGAAACCTTTATCGGTCAACGTGAGTATGACCCGAAGAGTTTCCTTGTGCTTAACCGCATTCTGAAAAACGGTGATGAACGAACGGAGTACAAGGCTGTCAACAACGAGTATTTCAGGCTCAAAGAAGAGCATGACAAGTTAAGGACACGGCTAAGAAACTATGAACGGGATACCGACAACGGCGTATTCGACTATGCGGAGAAGATAGATTTCCTCTACAACTCGCCTGAATATGCAAGGTACGAGATATTCGAAAATTACCGACCCGACATAGACGGCCTTTACGATATGCTCAAAGAAGCCAATACATACGGCGACAAGGAAGCAGTGAAGGACATTGAAGCGCAACTCAACGAATTGAAGAAGATGATGATAAGCGATATGAACAATACCCGTAAATAGTTAAACAAGACATGACGCTTGGAATACCTACTTTTGCAAAAGACATTACAAGCGTCATAAAAACAGAAACGATATGCAACCCATCACAACAAGACATAAGTATAAACTGCTTCCGATGAGCCACATCACGTCCAAACGCGGCGATACGGAAATAGACACCGTGGCATTCTCGGAAAAGCATTTCGGCGACCGCAGGGCATTTGACGTGCTTATGGAAGCGCAGCACTATTGGAACCAGATGGACGACTTCCGGCATGACAGGGAGCGTAACAAGCGTTACACCTACGGTTTCCAGTGGGATGACATCATCTGCGTGGACGGAAAGAAAATGAGCGAGGAGGACTACATCAAGGCACAGGGCAACGTGCCTCTGAAAAACAACCTCATCCGTCGGCTTGTGAGAAACGTGCTTGGCGTGTACCGTAGCCAGTTGAAAGAGCCGACCTGCACGGCACGCGACAGGGATGAACAGAAACTTGGTGAAACCATGACAACCATCCTGCAATGCAACATGCAGCTTAACCGCATGAACGAGGTGAACGCCCGCTCAATGGAAGAGTTCCTAATAAGCGGCTTCATCGTACACCGCAAGAGCTACGGATGGAGAAACGGCAAGGAGGACTGCTGGACTGACTATGTGCAGCCCAACAATTTCTTTATCGACAACAATATGCGTGATTTCCGAGGCTGGGACGTAACGTGTCTCGGAGAAGTGCATGACGTGAGCTTCGGTCAGCTGTGCGAACAGTTTGCCCACACTCCACAAGAATACCGCCGTCTGAAAGAAATATACAAGTGGGCGGCACGCAAGGAATACATTGCCAGCTATGCAGAGCGTTTCGGTTACAGCCGTTTGGAAAATTACGATTTCCTGCTGACCAGCGAGCCAGGGCGATGCAGGGTAATCGAAGTGTGGAGAAAGGAACAGAAACCGCGTTACCGTTGCCATGACTACCAAAACGGCGACATATTCAAGATAGAAGTGTCAGACTACGAGGAACAGGTGGCCAATGTAAACCGCGAGCGTATGCAAATGGCCAAAGAAGCCGGTATGCCGGAAGATGAAGTTCCTCTGATAAAAGCTACATGGTTTGTGGATGATTACTGGTACTTCTATTACCTCTCCCCTTTCGGCGACATCCTGAAAGAGGGCGAAACACCATTTGAACACGGGAGCCACCCATACGTGTTCAAGGCATACCCGTTCATCGACGGTGAGATACACTCGTTTGTTGCCGACGTGATAGACCAACAACGCTACACCAACCGCCTGATAACCCTTTACGACTGGATTATGCGTGCCTCTGCAAAAGGCGTGCTGCTCATGCCAGAAGACTGTCTGCCCGACGGCGTAAGTATGGATGACATTGCGGAGAGCTGGGCAGAGTTCAACGGCATTATCGTGTATAAGCCATCGCAAAGCCGACAGATACCGCAGCAGGTGGCCAACAATTCGACGAACATTGGCATTACGGAATTGCTCAACCTGCAACTGAAATTCTTTGAGGACATCAGCGGCGTGAACGGCGCGTTGCAAGGCAAGCCCGGCTTTTCAGGACAGAGTGCAGCTATGTACAACCAACAGGTGCAGAACTCCACTATGGCCTTACTGGATATGCTGGAATGTTTCAGCCAGTTCACGATAGACGGAGCGTACAAGGACGTGAAGAACATGCAGCAGTTCTACGACACCAAGCGCGTGTTTAACATTGCCGGGAAAAGCGGTGCACAGATAGAGTACGACCCGAAGAAGATACGTGATGTGGAATTTGACCTGTCAATAACCGAAAGCACCTCGACCCCGGCATACAGGCAACTCGCCAACGACTGGCTCATGCAACTGTGGCAGGCACAGGCCATCAGCGTGGAGCAATTGCTGGAGTTCGGCGACTTCCCGTTTGCCGACGAGCTTCTGCAAAGTATCAAGTCGCAAAAGGAACAGATTGAGCAAGGCGGAATGCCGGAGGCCATATCTCCACAGCTCATGCAACAGGCACAACAAGGCGCAAACATGCAAGCAGTAAACATGCTGCATAACGCAATGTCGGCATAAAAGTGGTGTACTAACAAAACAAAAAATAAATGTAAAGTTATGGATAAGAAAACAATTTGTATTGACTTCGACGGCGTAATCCACGATTACAGCAAAG
>ENA-ORNF01001190-ORNF01001190.1-human-gut-metagenome-genome-assembly--contig:-NODE-1190-length-23499-cov-3.146733_pt1 | contig 23499 bp, 18 predicted proteins | sample MGYA00242110_ERZ509012 | MGnify/ENA primary metagenome ERZ509012 (study PRJEB26280, sample SAMEA2338714) | human gut metagenome | biome: human gut; feature: human-associated habitat; material: faeces...
CGGTCCAAGCAGCACACAAAATTCTCCTTTTGCCACGGAAAAATTCATTCCCCGAAGTACTTCCTGTCGGGTTTCCCCGCTTCCAAACCCTTTTTTCAGATCAACAATTTCCAAAAATTTTCTTTCTTCTTCTGACATATGTTCCCCTTTCCCATTGCAGAATTGTTCTTACATCCTTATCTATTCTGAATGGTGTTAAAGTCTTTTCTTACTTTTGTTAGTGTTATCTAACTTTTGTTTGTATTATATCACAGCTTTTCCAGATTACAAGCAAAAAGACGATTCCTTTTGTCAGAATCGTCTTTTTGCCTTATATAATGTCTTTACTGTCTGTTTCACTGTAAATATTGTTCTATTTGTCTGACAGATTTTCCTGTTATATCTGCCATTTTCTCTATGGAATAACCATGCTGCTTCATATTGTAAATCATTTCTGCTAGAGTTTCTTCTCTGCCGATTTTGATTCCTTCACTTTTTCCAATCTCGATCCCATCACTTTTACCAGCTTCATATTCTGCCTTTCGGAGCTTCTTTTCTTCCCACTCTTTATCATACTCTAATATACTTACCATCTTTACCTCCGAGCGATTCTTCCGCAAGAAATCGACTAAGATTCCTTCTTTGATGCATTCCGTGATTGCCCTTTCAACTGCATCATTCAGATTCAGTTCTGATGCATATTTTCGGACTCTCGCAACATAAATGGCATATTCCTTCAATGTCTGACACTGTTCCATCAGGTCTTTGTTGTGTCCTTCATTCACATTCAGCATCAGAACTTTTAACTCTAAATCCGGCTCTCCAGCCAGATGCTCATATGCCTCAGACAAACGCAGTTCGACCCGGTCGTCCACTGCATCCGTTCCATTATAAAACACCATAAACTTCGGTGCCGGAATCTTCTGCAGCTTTGACGAATATAGTGACTTATCATTCAGATACTGCTGATACTCGATTCCAATATAGATCAGATCCCGCAATGGTATATTTGGATTGATCGTCGACTGATGTTCGTATAGATTTAATACAAAATCAAATACAAATTAAAAACAAAATACAAATCTAAAAAATGGTAAAAATTTAATATAAAATTGCCAAATTGCCTTAGTGGGCAAAACTAGCAAGTGTTCATACTCCGTTTGGTGGTTCATCAGGGTAAATATACTAAAAATACGCCTTAAAGTTGCAATTTATGTGGTGGTTCCATAAATTAAACTCGGGCTAATCTGCTGGTAATTAATGATGTCCTTTGCCTTGGTTTGTTTGGTGGTTCAACAAACCATTGATATTAGGCGACCAAACTTTGGCTTACGGCAATTAAAATAATTAATAAATCTGCTATAGGAAATTTTCGTAAAATTTACGGAATAACCTATAGCAGATTTTTTTTGTTGTAAGTATAAAACCAATAAACTTGTCAAAACTCAGTTTAGTAATAAATAGCGAAAGGAGCACAAATGGCAAAGAAGATTGGTTATAGCACCTATAAGTTAGACAACCCCGTATACATAATTGGCAGTGGGGCAATGGCAGGACCCAAAGAAGCGGACGGTCCGTTTGGTAAATATTTTTCTAGAGTTGCAGTAGACGACACCATGGGCGAAAAAAGTTACGAAAAAGCCGAAAGACGAATGTTGGAAGAAACCTTGTTTATGGGCATACGAAACGCAGGGCTTACCGAAAAACAAGTTGACCTATTTGTCGGTGGCGACCTACTTAACCAAATTGTGAGTGCGAACTACACGGCTCGGGCTTTCAATATTCCATTTTTAGGCGTGTATGGGGCTTGCTCAACAATGGCTGAAAGCTTAATAGTTGGCAGTATGTTTATAGACGGCAACTTTGGTGACGTGGTTGCGTGTGCAACAGGTAGCCACTTTTCGTCTAGTGAACGGCAATTCAGAAACCCGCTAGAACTCGGTTCTCAGCGTCAAACATATTCTCAGTGGACGGTTACTGGTACGGGTTGTAGTGTGCTTGGAAGGTTCGGTAAGGGTGCAAAAATTACGCATTTTACCGTCGGTAACGTCACCGACTACGGCGTGTTAGATATTGCCAATATGGGTGCCGCTATGGCGCCCGCAGCCATGAGTACCTTGGTGCATTTCTTTAAAGACACAAATACTTCTCCTGCCGATTACGACTTAATTGTAACGGGAGATTTAGGGAAGCTTGGCAGTGACATATTAAGAGATTTAATGGCAAGCAAAGGGTATCCACTAGGGCAAGCATACGTAGACTGCGGACACAGTATGTATTCCACATCGCAAAAAACATTCCAAGGCGGTTCAGGTGCTGGATGCAGTGCAAGCGTACTAAACTCGTATATTGTTGAAAAACTAAACTCGGGCGAGTTAAAAAAGGTCATTTTTATGCCAACTGGGGCGTTAATGAGCACAACCACAAACCAGCAAGGCGATTCCATTCCAGCGGTTGCTCATCTTGTGTTATTAGAGTCGGAGGTGAATATTAATGGGTAATGCGTTATTAATGTATTTAAAGGTGTTTTTAGTCGGCGGGCTTATTTGTGCCATCGCTCAAATTTTAATAATTAGAACCAAACTAACCAGTGCAAGAATTTTGGTTATGTTTTTAATGGCTGGGGCGGTGCTTGGTGGCCTTGGCGTATATGGATACCTAGCCGAATGGGCGGGTGCTGGTGCCACGGTTCCAATAACAGGCTTTGGCTACAATATTTCTCGTGGAGCCATTGAAGGCGCCAGAACCGATGGACTTTTGGGTGCACTTACTAATGGCTTAGCCAGCATTAGTGCAGGCGTGTCGGTTGCAATAGCGGGGTCATATTTAATTGCATTAATATTTAAGCCAAGAACCAAGAAAGATTAAAATAATGGTTGAGTGTTTTAGTTTATTGTGGTAAAATTAACTTAAAAGGAGAAAAATATGCTAGAGTTAAAAAATATCTCCTATTCAGTTAATGTGATAGAACAGGGGAAAAAACAAAAAAAAGAAATACTAAAAAATATATCCATAAAGTTTGATACAAATAAGTATTATTGCATAACGGGTCCAAACGGCAGTGGTAAGTCAACACTCGCTAAAATTATTATGGGCATAGTTAAGCCAACAGGCGGTAATATATATTTTGACGGCAAAGATATAACCAATTTATCTATAACCGAAAGAGCAAAACTAGGAATTAGTTTTGCTTTTCAGCAACCCGTAAAATTTAAGGGCTTAACCGTAAAAGACTTGCTAACGCTCGCAAGTGGTACTGAAATAGATATGAACACGGCGTGTAAGTACCTAAGCGATGTTGGCTTGTGTGCAAGAGATTATATCTCTCGTGAAGTGGACGGCAGTTTATCTGGTGGCGAACTAAAAAGAATTGAAATCGCCCAAATGGTTGCAAGAAAAGGCAATGTCACTATTTTTGATGAACCAGAAGCGGGAATAGACCTATGGAGTTTTAATTCGCTAATTGACGTGTTTGGAAACTTAAGTAAAGTAACCAAAGGCACAACCATAATTATATCTCACCAAGAAAGAATAATTAATTTTGCAGACACTTTAATTTTGCTAGAAAATGGCAAGATTAAAAATGTTGGCGCCCCAGCCGAAGTTATGAAGGAAATAACTGGCGTAAGTAGACAATGCAAAGTTATGGAGGCTAAAGATGTTAGATAAGATAGATAAAGAATTATTAGTGCAAACTGCGTCTTTACATAAAATACCACAAGGAGCCTACAATATTCGAAAAAACGGCGAAAGCATAGGCAGGGCAAGTAGTGAGCATATAACAATAGAAACAAACGCAAACCACAACGGCATAAACATAATTATTAAGCCGAACACCACAAATGAAAGCGTGCATATACCAGTAATATTATCGAGGTCAGGGTTAACTGATGTGGTTTATAACGACTTTTTTGTGGGCGAAAACTGCGTGGTTACAATTGTTGCTGGATGTGGCATACACTCAAACGATAACCAAAAAATTGAGCACGACGGCGTGCATAGATTTTTTATTGAAAAAAATTCTAAAGTAACTTATATAGAAAAACACATCGGGCTTGGTTCTGGTACCGATAGAATATTAAACCCAGTAACCGAAATAACTTTGGGTGAAAACGCTGAGTTTAATATGGAAACAATGCAAATGTCTGGCGTTGAACACGCAGAACGAAAAACAATTGCAACCTTAGGCAAAAATAGTAAACTTAATATTAATGAAAAAATATTAACCGAAAACACCGCCGACTGCACAACCTTATTTACCGCTAACCTAGATGGCGAAAACTCATCGGCTCATATTGTTTCACGTGCGGTTGCAAAAGGTAATTCAGTTCAGCACTTTAAGAGTATCTTAAACGGCAACAATAAGTGCTTTGGGCATACCGAGTGTGATGCAATTATTGTGGATAACGGCAAATGTTTTGCTAGCCCCGAAGTTAACGCTCTTAACCCAGAGTCTAGCCTAATTCACGAAGCCGCAATTGGCAAAATTGCTGGCGAACAAATTCAAAAACTATTAACCCTAGGTTTAACAGAAGAAGAAGCCCAAAACCAAATTTTGCAAGGATTTTTAAAGTAGGAGAAAAATATGGAAATCAGCCAAATAGTAGAAAACCAACGAGAATATTTTAAAAGCGGTCAAACCCTAGAAGTGAATTTTAGAAGGGAACAACTTTTAAAACTAAAAACCAGCATAGGGCTATACGAAAAAGAGTTATATGATAGTTTTATGCAAGACTTAAATAAGTGCGAAGCCGACGTGTTGCTTACCGAACTTATTTTAATTAAAAGAGAACTTAACCTAATGCTAAAAAAGTTAAATTCTTACACCAAAACCAAAAAAGTGGGCGTAAGCATAATGAACTGGGGCAGTAAGGGCAGAATTATTCCAGAGCCATACGGCACAATTTTAATAGTTTCGCCTTGGAACTATCCATTGCAACTAGCCCTAATTCCACTAATTGGGGCTATTGGTGCTGGTAACACAGTGGTGCTTAAGCCATCTAGCAGTGTGCCAAATGTGTCTAACACCATAAAGAAAATGCTATCAGTGTTCGATGAAAAATATATCGCCGTAATAACTGGTTCAAGAGAAGAAACTAAAGACCTATTTAACCAAAAGTTTGACTTTGCTTTCTTTACTGGCAGTGCAAAAACTGGCAGAGAATTATATAAGGCACTAAGCGAAAACCTAACACCATGCGTGTTAGAACTTGGTGGCAAATCTCCAGTAATCATAGATTTTGACGCTGACCTAGAAATCGCAGCCAAAAGATGCGTTTGGGGTAAATTTTTAAATGCGGGGCAAACCTGCGTGGCTCCAGATTACTTTTTGGTTCACGAAACGGTTATGGATAAGTTTGTAGAACTAGTTAAAAAGGAAATTAACGAAAGATTTTACCTAGAAGAACTACTAACCCCAAACTTTGTTAAAATTGTAAACGAAAAGCAAAAAGCAAGAATAGAAAAATTAATAGACCACACAAAGGTTGTCTGCGGTGGCGATTTTGATGGCTTAATCTTGCCACCAACTGTAATGACAAATGTAACCTACGATGACCCAATTATGCAAGAAGAAGTTTTTGCACCAATTATGCCAATAATTCCATTCACAGCTTTAAACGAAGAACTACAAAAATTAAACACCAAAGAAAAACCACTTGCACTATATTACTTTAGTAAGGACGTAGAAAAACAATCTATGGTAATGACCACCGCTCATTTTGGTGGCGGTTGCGTTAACGATTGTATTATGCACCTAACCGAAGAAAAGTTACCATTCGGTGGAGTCGGTAATTCAGGAATGGGCAGTTACCACGGTAAAAAGACCTTTGATACATTTACCCATTTTAAGAGCGTTTTGGTCAATAACACCGATATGAACTTAAAAGTAAAAGAAATGCCATACACCCGTAGAAAACTAAAATTTTTAAGATGGTTATCTAAATAATTTAATTAAAAAATAAAATTTTAAAAATTGCTCTAAAAATTCAAAAATAGGGCAATTTTTTATTTTTCAAAAACCCAAAAACTTAAAATAAGGCTTAAAATTGGCTTGTTTTAACAAAAATACGTCTGCCCGATAAAACACTAACCCCCAAACTTGCCTTTTGTGTTGGGCTTGCAAATTAAATTTATTTAAGTAATAATTAAACCAAAAAATTAATATAATTATACAAATGAAAAAAGAAAAAAACACTAAAAATAAGTTCTCGGTACGTGTATTACTGGTTCGTTTTTTTGCAATAATTTTAGTTTCGGTTGGGCTAACATTTTTAATTATCTACACTTTAATTAATCCAATAATTAAAGAAACGGGCGAGAGTAAAATAAACGAAACAACAGCGTACGCCGTAAACCTTGCTGTAATTGGAGCGATGCGTGGCTCCATTTGTTACGACGACCTTATCCACATAGTCACCGATTCAAGCGGGAAAATAACTATGCTCCAAGCCAACACAATTCAAATTAATGAACTCTCTAGAGAGGTGATAGACCTAACATATTCAAACCTAATGAACACAATTAATAAGCCACTTAAAGTGCCAATAGGCTCATTTAGCGGTATTCCACTTTTGTCGGGCGTTGGTCCAGATGTAGAAATACCAACCGTGCCTTATGGAAGCGTAAATTGCAAGTTTTTATCTGAGTTCGTTTCAGCGGGTATTAATCAAACAGTGCATAAAATATACTTATCGGTAAATTCTATAGTTACACTGGTTATGCCGTTTGCAAAAGTAAAGGTTACTGAAAACACCGAAGTACTTATAAGCGAAAGTTTAATAATAGGCGAAATACCAAACACATACCTAATGGCGGAAGACAAAAGTGATTTACTAAATATGGTAGGGTAATTAATAAATTATTATTGCAAAATAATGGGTTTAGTGCTAAAATACAGAAAAACGAAAGGAAAAAGAAAATGATATATTTAGATAACGCAAGCACAACAAAATGCAAAGAGTCTAGTGCCGAAATTATTAGAAACGCACTAGTTAAAGATTTTTTCAACCCATCAGCAAAATACGTTGAAGCGTTTAACGAATTTAAAAAATTAGAAGAAATGAGAGCGGAACTATTGTCACTTGTTAACGCAAGCCCAGCAAACTACTCAGTAGTATTCACTGGCAGTGCCACCGAAGCAAATAATTTGGTTCTAAATTCTAGTATGAATAAACACAACTTAAACCTAATTAGTGCAGGCGAACACGCAAGTATATACGAAACCGCTAAAAACCTAAAGCAAAATGGTTACGATATATTATTAGTTAAATTAACCAACACTGGCGAACTAGACCTAACCGACTTAAAAGCAAAACTAACTTCTAGGGTTGCGTTTGTGTCTATAATGCTTGTTAGCAACGAAACTGGCGCTATTAATGATATAGAAAAAATAACAAAACTTGTAAAAACTGCAAACCCAAAGGCACTTGTTCACGTAGACGCCGTTCAAGGCTTTTGCAAAGTAAAAATCAATGTGGCAAAATGGGGCATAGACTACCTAACCTTATCGTCACACAAGGTAGAAGGTCCTAAAGGTGTTGGTGCACTAGTTTATAAAAAGACGGCTAAACTTGTGCCACACATATTAGGTGGCGGTCAAGAAAATGGCAAAAGGTCAGGCACTGAAAACTTGCCAAGTATCCTTGGCTTTATAAATTCCGCTAAAGAATTAATTGCCGATGTAGACGAAAATTATAAAATAGTAAAAGACTTTAAACTAAACCTAATTGAGTCAATAAAAACCCACGCTAAAGAAGCAAGTGTCGAATATTTAATCAACGGAAACCCAGAAACAGGTAGCCCGTATGTTTTAAGTATTAGTTTTTTAGGCGTAAAAGCCGAAGTCTTGTTACACACATTAGAAAAACTAGGTATACTAGTTGGCACTGGTTCGGCTTGCAACTCACACCATAGTGGCAACCGAGTGTTATCTGAAATGGGCAGAACCCAAAGCGAAATAGAAGGCAACATAAGACTATCGTTCTTGGCTGAAACCACAACACAAATAACACCAGACGAATTAGCAAAAATTATAGTAACAGAAGCAAGCAAACTAAAAAATACAAGTTCGGAGAGAAAATAGATGAATTATAATTCAATTTTAGTAAGATACAGCGAAATTCACCTAAAAGGCAAAAATAGGGGATATTTTGAAAAAGTTTTAAAAACCAACATCAATAACAAACTAAAAAAATTCAACACAACCCTAAATTCAACCTCGGGTAGATACATTGTAGAAGACTTTAACCTAGACGACCTAGATGAAATTATTTTAGCCTTAACCAAAACTGCAGGCATATATTCAGTTTCACCAGCAATAAAGGTGGAAGCAACAGTAGAAGACATATATAATACCGCACTAAACCTAACCAAAGAACTTAGTGGCACATTTAGAGTAAGTGCAAAAAGGGCAGATAAATCTTTCCCGGTTTCTAGTATGGACCTAGCAAAAGACCTAGGCGGAGAAATTTTAAAACACAACCACGACCTAGAAGTAGACTTATTTAACCCAGAACTAGACCTAAACGTGGATATTCGCCCCAATAAATACGCTTATATCTATTTTGAAACCAAATACGGCATAAATGGTATGCCAGTAAGTTGCAGTGGCAAGGGCTTACTTTTATTATCTGGCGGAATAGATAGCCCAGTAGCGGGCTTTAAAATGATAAAACGTGGTATGAAAATGGCTTGCATACACTTTGAAAGTTATCCATACACAAGCCCACAAGCCAAAGAAAAGGCAATCAAACTAGGCAAAGTTTTAACCGAGTATAACGGCAACACAACCATATATTTTGCAAACATCGCCCACATTCAAGAGGCCATTCACAAACATTGCCACCCAGATTATATGATAACTTTGGTTAGAAGATTTATGTTAAGAATAGCCGAAAGAGTAGCCGAAAAAAATCATTGCGAGTGCTTGGTTACAGGCGAAAGCCTAGCCCAAGTTGCTAGCCAAACCATAGAGAGTATGACGGTAATAGGCGAAGCTATGCAAACCAATTTACCACTACTAAAACCACTAGTAGGCTACGATAAACAAGAAACAATAGAAGTCGCAAAACAAATCGGCAGTTATGATATTTCAATAGAACCATACGACGATTGTTGTACCGTGTTCTTGCCAGAAAGCCCAGTAATAAAACCAAAACTAGAAAAAGTTTTAAAAGAAGAAAGCAGATTAAATGTAGAAGAATTAATCGAAACTTGCTTGTCAAATATTGAGAAAATCGCTTTAGAATAAACATATTCAAGGTGCTACGTGTGTCGTAGCACCTTTTTTATAAATTGGGCTAAATCGTTTTGTAAAAAGAAAAATGTATTGTATAATAAAACTAAATTTATAAGTTTTAGGAGAACAAATGAAACAAACATTAATTAAATATCCAAACGGGTTTAGAACAGTTTTGTGTTCAAAACAAACCAACACTTTTTCAATTTCCACATCAATTCTTTTTGGTGCTGAGCAAGAAAAAAAGAATATGAGTGGCATAACCCATTTTATAGAAAGAATTTTAGTTTCTAGCATATCTAAAGACGTTGCCCGTATTGGCGGAATTGTAGATAGCAAAACCGATTACGAGCATATGGAAATAACAATATCATCTGTTAGAGAAAACCTAGTTAAGGTGGTGGATACCTTAACTAAAATTTTGTTTGACTTCAGACCAACTTACGAAAAATTTAAAGAAGAACGAATTAAGGTTTTGCAAGAAATAGAGAATAGAAAAAATAGCCCACTTGCAATTTTAAGTGAACTAACTCAAAAAAATAGATACAAAACCACCAGTCTAGCCACTGAAATGATTGGCACAACTAAATCTATAATGAGTTTAACCGTTGAAGACCTAAGGGAATACTATAACTCCATTTTAAGCCCAGAAAACCTAATTGTTAGCATAGTTGGCAATATCTCAAACGAAAAAGAAGCGGATACTCTGGACGCCGACACTGAAAGCGTAAACTATTATGACGACAACAAAACCGCCACCGACCTTAAAAATATTTCCACATGGAATGAAATCAAGGAAGACGAAAAAGAGATAGATAAAATAGTTTTAAAAAAATACGACCAAGATAACCTTAATTATATAAAGGACTTGGTAACAAAAGAAATTTACGCTAGAACTATAAACCTAAAACGTGCTCCAAGACGAAGAACAACTGCATATTTTCCATTAAAGCAGACAACAATTATTGAAAAGAACAAAAATCTTAACCAATCAAGATTTCAAATTTCTTTTCCATCTGCACCATATAGTAGCACGGCGTATAGATATAGTAAATTGTTTGAAATTTATCTAAAGAACTACCTAACTAAAGGTCTTAGCGGAATTTCTGGCGTGTATGGGCTAGATATATATGTTTCGCAGTTTAAAAACAACGCACACTTAAATATTGTGTTTGCAGTAGACTACGAAAAAGCAGAAGAAGTGTATAAAAAAGTTATAGACCTATTAGAAGGTCAAAAACAAGAAAGCACCACAACCGACGAGTTTAACTCGGTGGTGCTAGCATATAAAACACTTATCTCATTAGGTCACGAAAAAATTAGCGACCTAGCCAAAAGATACAATAAGTGGTTGTTTTTAAAAGGTGAATTATTTAACCTAACACACGAACTAAAGGCAATTTCTGCTATGAACTACAATAGTTTCAGGTCGGTATCTAAAAAGATATTAAATTTTGATTCTATGCTTGTTGTGTATCTAGGAAAACCTTTAGAAGCGAACGCATTAAAAATAAAGTAAAGGAAACAATATGAAATTTAAAACTAATTTGCACACATTAGGTTCTGGTATGAGAGTGGCGGTAACAAAAACGCCAAACTATTACACAGCCAAGTTTAGATTATCTGTTATGGTAGGGGCAGAAGACGAAACTGCTCCAAACGGCGTTGCTCATTTAATAGAACACACAATGTTTAAGGGCACCGATAAACTTAGCCAAGAAGAAATTAGTGCAAAGTTTAATTCACTTAGTGCCGATATAGACGCATCCACAAGTTCCGAGTTCACAAACTATAAAGTAGAGTTCCCAAAAAGAAATTTAAAGCCAGTTTTAGAACTTGTGTCGCATATTTTGCACGATAGCCAGTTCGACGAAACTTTAATGAATAAAGAAAAGCAAGTTATAGTCGAAGAAATTAGTATGCACGAAGACAACCCAGAGCAACTAGCCTTCGATAAACTTGTTAAAGAGATGTATAAAGATAACGGCATCGGCAACGAAATTGCAGGAACTCGAGAAAACCTACTAAAAACTACCAAGCCAGAAATATATAAGTTCTATTTAGAACACTATAACCCTAAAAACTTTTTAGTTTCGGTTATTGGCGACTTTGACGAAGAAGAAGTGGTAAACCTTGTTGACGAATACTTTAATAAACCTTTTTTAAATAGAACCACTCATCAAAAAACCAAAAATTGGTCTAAGCCATCTAAAATGAAACCAATGTCACTAAGGGTAAATAAGCAAATTAATCAATCAAATATTTTAATGGGTTTTAGAACCTTGCCTTTTGCAGATATGGATAGATTGTCAGTAGGTTTAATTAACTTCATTCTTGGTGGCTCCATGAACTCAAGACTATTTATAAAGGTTCGTAACGACTTGTCTCTTTGCTACAGCATTTTCTCGTTTGATATGAATTACTCTAAAAATGGTTTTGTTGGAATATCTCTTGCCACAAGCCCATCACACGAAAAACAGGCAATAGACGCCGTTAACGCCGAAATTGAAAAAATTCACGAGTTTGGCGTAACTGACGAAGAATTTGAGATAGCAAAAAATTTAACACTAGATAAATATTTAATGTATCAAGACGTGCCACACGTAGGGTTAACTTATTTAGCCTACACGGGTCTACTGCTAGACGAAAACGATATAATCGAAAAAATTAAAATAATAACAAAAGAAGAAGCACTAGAAAAATTTAAAAAATACATAAAGCCAGACAAAGAATTTTGTGTGGTTGTTTCGCCAAGCAATAGTTAAAAAAAGTTGCGAACAAAAACTAAGGTGTGTTAAAATAATTATGAGGGAATAATGGGTATATACTACAAAGAAAAATCTAAACCAAAAGTTAATAAACTTGGTGTAACGCTAATCAGTGTTGCACTGCTTTTATTTGTAATTTTAGTTTTACCAATATTTAATGGATTTACAAGATTTATTTATGGCATTTTTGGCCTAGCAATTTATCTAGACATATCATTAGCACTATTATTTGGAATAGGGCTTGTTAGTGGTCGGTCTTTTTATATGTCTAAAAAACAAATAGTTTACCTAACTTTAACCTGCATAAGCGTACTGTGTTTATTAAACTGTGCGTTTTTTGGTAGTGTAGTAAACTCAGCTTTTGGCGTAAGGTTTAAAGACTTTGGAAAAAACTTAGCCACCATAATTTCAGGCAAAAGTTTAACGGTTGGTGGGGTGTTGTTTAGCATTTTAACCTACCCATTTTTAGCCACTCTTGGCACCGTTGGGGCAAGTTTAACTTTTGGCATAGTTTCTGTTATTTTCATAGGTTTAACCGTAGACTATTACCTAAATTTAAAGAGTCTATACCGCCACGAACGAAACCGCAGGGATGTGTATAAAAACAACACATCATTGCCTTCTAGCGACACAATAGAGGGTAATTTAATGAAATATTCAAATACATCTGATATTGTTCCCAAAAAGGTAGACTCAAAAGAATACGACACTTATTATAGCGGTAAAGACGATAACGATAAAGACGATGTAGAAGTCGGCGAAGATAATATAGTAAGAACCGAGCCAGAAAGTGAAATAGACGAATTTAACAAAAAGTACTTTTCGAATATCACGCCAAACCACGACTACGACGAAAACCTAAGTGATGACGATAAGGCTACCAGCAAATACGACGAAGGCAAATTTAAAAGCCCAAGCGAATATATAATGACGCCATACGCCCCACACATCTTTATGCACGACAACGAAAATGAAAATAATAATTCTTTAAGCGACGACGAAACCGACTATACCAACCACGAAGAAGATAACACCTATAACACAAACTCAGATACCGACGAAGACGATGCCGAATCTAGTTACACAAACTCAAATGGTCCATTCATATTCAATAGCCTAGACAATAGTTTCAATGGCTCAGATAGACGCCGTGAGTTTAACACTCGTGAAAGGCAAATTGAAAGACGAGAAACTGAAAACACTGCAAACAGTTCACCATTTGTGGGCTACACTCCATCTGAGTTTAACACCGCAGATGACGAGGAAGACGAAGACGATTCAACCACAAATAACGACTATCGTTCATCATTTGGCGAATCACGTGATAGGGGTATGTTTAACACGTCCCTTAATAACCCAATCAATATAACCCCACGAAAAGAAAATACGCAAATAGAATTGCCGGGTGTAAGAAAAGAACCTAAAAAATACAAACAAGAGCAAGACGAAAGATATGTGGCTCCACCAACGAGTCTGCTAGACTCTCGTCCAGACGACCCAAGCAAATATGGTAGCGACTACGAAGAAAAGAGCAAAGCCCTAGAAAACGTTTTATCTAGCTTTAAAATTGACGCTAAGGTTACCGATGTAACAAGGGGTCCTAGCGTAACTCAATACGAACTTGCTATGCCATTCGGTATTAGTGTAAAAAGAGTACTTCAATACGACGGCGATATTGCAGCGGCACTACGCAGTAAAAAGGGCATAAGAATAGAAGCCCCTATTGCTGGTAAAAACGCAGTCGGCGTAGAAGTTCCAAATGATTCACCAAGTACCGTTGGTCTTCGTGAACTGCTAGAAAGTCCAGAGTTTGAAAACTCTAAAGCAATTTTGCCATTTGTTGTTGGTAAAAATATTTATGGTGAAACTATAATTAAGTCTTTACCAAAAATGGTGCATATGCTGGTTGCAGGTTCCACTGGTTCTGGTAAATCTGTATTCTTGCACTCAATACTATTAAGTTTAATGTATAAATGCGCCCCAAGCCAATTAAGATTTATACTTATAGACCCAAAGCGCGTAGAATTTACCATATATTCTGGTATGCCACATATGATGCTTCCAAACGCGGTTAGTAACTGCGATAAGGCAATAAACGCCCTAGGCTGGGCAGTTAAAGAAATGGAAAGAAGGTTTGATACATTCCAAACATTATCTGTTCAAAACATAGAGGATTATAACCATTGCCAGCAAGTTAAAGATGGCGATTATCCTAAAATTCCTTATATTGTTATTGTTATAGATGAGTTAAACGAACTTATGATGACGGGCAAAAAGGAAGTCGAAGAAAAAATCACAAGATTATCTCAACTTGGTCGTGCCAGCGGTATTCATATGATTATCGCCACACAAAGACCAAGTGCTGATGTTGTAACTGGAACAATTAAAAACAACTTACCAACAAGAGTAGCATTTGCACTGCAAAGCGGAATAGACTCAAGGGTTATTCTAGATGAAACGGGTGCGGAAAAACTACTAGGTCGTGGTGATATGTTAATTGCTCCATACGATGATAATGTAACAAGCCGTGTGCAAGGTGCGTTTATGAGTATGGACGAAGTGCGTAAGGTAGTTGCATACATTAAAGAACACAACGAAAGTTACTTCGATGAAGAAGTAGCAAAAGAAATTTTAGCCGATAAGCCAGCCCCAGTTGAAGATAACTCAGGTTCTAGTATTGCAGGCAATTTAGAGCCAGACGAAGACGAATTGTTGCCAGCCGCTTTAAAATTATGTATGGATACAGGCGGGGCGTCTATCAATATGGTTCAACGTAGGTTTAGAGTAGGTTACGCAAGAGCCGCTAGAATTATAGACCAAATGGAACTAGCGGGCTACATCTCACCGGGTAACGGCTCAAAATTAAGACAAATTTATATAACACCAGAAGAATACAGAGAAAAATTTGGTGATGGAAATTAAAAGGAGATATATGAAAGAAGAAAAGTTAAATGCACCACTAAAAGTGGGTGTAATTTCTCTTGGTTGCGATAAAAACAGGGTAGATACCGAAAATATGATGACCTACCTTCGTAACAGCGGTAAATACACATTCGTATCCGACCCAAGCGAAGCAGACATTATAATAATTAACACGTGTGCGTTCATTCAGTCTGCAAGAAGCGAATCAAAGGACACCATAAGAGAAATGTGCGACTACAGAACCAAAGGCAATTGCAAGTGCTTGGTTGTAACAGGGTGCTATCCTCAAAAATACATAAAAGATTTAACCGTTAACTTTAAAGAAGTGGATATTTTTCTTGGCACAAACGAATACCAAAACTTGGTTCAAATATTAGACGACTTTTTTAATGGAAACAACGCCGAGCAAATTGTTAAAACCAATTCGCCATATTGCCTAGAAGCAGTAGAACAAGGAAGACTAGTGTCAACACCAAGTTACACAGCGTATATAAAAATTGCTGACGGGTGTGATAATTTTTGCTCATATTGCACAATTCCATATATTCGTGGCAGATTTAGGTCAAGAAAAATGGAAAGCATAATTTCAGAAGCCAAGGACCTAGTTGCAAACGGTGCTAGAGAACTTATTTTGGTCGCTCAAGACACTGCAAAGTACGGCTACGACCTATACGGCGAATCTAAACTACATGAACTTATTCAAAAACTAAGCAAAATTAAAGGCTTGGTTTGGATAAGACTATTATATTGCTACCCAGAAAATATAACTGACGCACTAATAGAAGAAATGAAAAACAATAAACTTGTGTGCAAATATATAGACGTTCCATTCCAACACGTATCTAATAAGATACTAAAGGCAATGAACCGCCACGTCACAAAAGACGAAATATTAAACATAACCCACAAACTAACCGAAAATGTAAAGGGTATTGCAATAAGGTCTACATTCATAGTAGGTTTCCCAGGAGAAACAAAGCAAGACTTTAACGAACTACTAGATTTTGTAAAAACTGAAAAACTTCCAAATGTTGGGTTCTTCACCTATAGCCGTGAAGACGGTACAGTCGCAGCCCGCCTTCCAGAACAGGTAGACGAAATCACAAAACGAAGAAGACTTATAAAGGCTAGCAAAACCCAAAAGAAAGTTATAACCGAATACAATAAGTCGCTAGTTGGCGAAACATTAAAAGTAATATTAGAAGGGTTTGACGAAAAGAAAGGGTTGTTCTTTGGCAGAAGCGAATATCAAGCCCCAGATATAGACACATTAATTTATTTTAGTGCCGACACCGATTTAACAGTTGGCGAATTTTATGACGTTACAATAGTAAAAGTAAAAGGTTATGACCTATACGGCGTAATATAAGGAGAAAGTTATGAATAAAAACGTACCAAATATAATAACTCTATCAAGAGTGATTTTAACCCCAATTATGATAGTCTTATTTTTAGTCCCAATTCCAAATGCAATAGGCAAGTTTTGTGCTTTTGGCATATTTGTAATTGGTAGCCTAACCGATATGTTAGACGGGTATCTTGCAAGAAAATATAACCTAGTTTCAAACCTTGGCAAAATGCTAGATAGCATAGCAGATAAATTTATTCAAACTTCAGCAATAGTGCTTGTTTTAGTTACAACCGATATTGTCCCAACTTGGGCATCAACCGCTATGCTTTTAGTTATCGTGTTAAGAGATATCTGGATAAACGCTATTCGCCAAATCGCTCTAACAAACGGCAAAGCAATCGCCGCCGACTTTTTGGGCAAATTAAAAAGCATATTTATAGATATTGCTTGCAGTATTTTACTATTTTATATAGCAATGAACGAAATAGTTAATTCAGCAATACTAAATTATATAATGATAGCAGGCTTAAGCATATTTATAGTGGGCGTTGGCTTATGCATAGGTTCTGCTATAAATTACTCAGTTCAAAACTGGGCAAGTGTTATGGGTAAAAAATCTGAATAAACAAAAAAATATATTGAAAAATGACCCTTGGTGATGTTATACTATTATTATTGAAGGAGATATACCTATGGCAAAAGAAATTAAAGACGATGTAGTAACCGATAGAGCAAAAGCCCTAGAACAAGTGTTACAAGCAATCGAAAAACAACATGGCAAAGGCTCTATTATGAGGCTTGGCGATGAATCAACAAAAACGGATATAGACGTTATTCCAACTGGGTGTTTAACCTTGGATATGGCTCTTGGAATTGGTGGCGTACCAAGAGGAAGAATTGTTGAAATTTATGGTCCAGAATCTTCTGGTAAAACCACTGTTGCATTGCATATAATTGCAGAAGCACAAAAACTAGGCGGAACAGCAGCATTTATAGATGCAGAGCACGCACTAGACCCAACATACGCTCAAAGACTAGGCGTAGACCTTAAAAACCTATACGTATCTCAGCCAGATAACGGCGAACAAGGTCTTGAAATAGCAGACTCTTTGGTTAGGTCAGGCGCACTAGATATAGTAGTTATAGACTCTGTTGCGGCCCTAACTCCAAAGGCAGAAATAGAAGGTGAAATGGGTGATAACCACATAGGTCTTCAAGCAAGACTTATGAGCCAAGCCTTAAGAAAGTTGGTAGCAATAGTAAATAAAACCAAAACTTGCGTTATATTCATTAACCAATTAAGAGAAAAGGTAGGCGTAATGTTTGGTTCGCCAGAAACCACTCCAGGTGGTAAAGCCTTAAAGTTCTACGCAAGTATAAGGCTAGATGTAAGAAAGGTAGATACATTAAAAGATGGTTCCGACGCAATGGGTAACCGTACCCGTGTTAAGGTCGTTAAAAACAAACTTGCTCCACCATTTAAGGTCGCAGAATTTGATATTATTTATGGCGCTGGCATCAGCAAAGAAGGTTGCGTTCTAGATGTAGCAATCGAAAAGAATATCATCGAAAAGAGCGGTTCGTGGTTCTCGTATAATGGTGAAAAACTTGCTCAAGGCAAAGAAAACGCTAGAAACATACTAGCAAACGAACCAGATTTATTAAATGAAATTATAGCGAAAATTAAAGAGAGTTAATTTAAGGAAATTACAATGAAAAATATTGGCAAAATCAAAGCAATAATAATTAGTTCAATAGTTACACTTGTTTTAATTGCAGGGCTAATTTTCAGTTTCGTTCCAATGAAACTAGGCAGTAAAGACTACGAGTCTTTTGCTGGCGCATTAAGACAAGGTTTAAGTATAAACGGCGGAATGAGTGTAGAATACACAATTAAAGGCGATTATACAGATAAACAATTAAATTCATCACTAGCCAAAATTACTGAACTAGTTCAAGAATATGGCTACGAATCTGTAGTAGCATACAAAAAAGGCGAAGATAAAATAAGAGTAGACCTAAACGGTCCCGTTTTATACGACGATAGAAACACAGCGGAAAGTTTCTTAAAGCAAATTGCTACTGGTAAACTAGAGTTTAAAAACAAAAATGATGCAAGTGCAACACTAACACCAAAAGAAGGTGAAGAAGTAGACCCTAACCTTATTATAATCAACGCTAGTGAACACATAGAAAGCATCACTAAAGTTAATTATCAACAACAAAACGGCATTAAAATTGAGTTTAACAAAACAGGTAAAAGACTATATTCAAAAGCCGTAAATCAACCACTATATATGTTCGTTGGTGGCACTGCTTGGCCAAGCGCAAACGATAACAACAAAGTTCAAGCAAACACCGACGCAAACTCATCTACAATGTATATGATGTTTAACTCTAGTGATGTTGTAGATAGTTACTACTACACACTAAAAGCAGGTATGCTAGATATTTCTTTAGACAGCGAAAATGTAGAAGTTGTATATAACACATCTAAGTCAGCACTAACTGTAAAAGTAGCGTCAATCGTTGCAAGCATCGTAGTGCTAGTTGGCTTAATCGTGCTATTTAGTCTAAAATATAAGGGCTTAGGCATCCCAGTTACCGTAACCAATCTATTAATGGTTTGTGCAATTCTATACTTGATGCAAGCTATGAATTGGGTTACTGTTGGTGCATCCACAATAGTAGCATCAGTAGTACTAATGGTAGCAAACTACATAATTAATAGTGCAATTCTTGGTGGTGTAAATAAAGAACAATTAGTTGGCAAATCTATGGAAACAGCCGTTTCAGATAGCTACAAAAAACACACCCCAATAGTAATAGATGCACTAGTTGTATTGTTTGTAATAGGGGCAACTTTAGCAATCGCCACAACTGGTGACCTAAAAGGTATAGGCACAATGGTTGCACTATTTGCAGTGCTAACAATGTTTAACACTTTGTTATTTAACAGACTACTTATAAACTGCGTGTATTCATTCACGCCAAACCCTGCAAAATTTTTAGGACTAAAGGCAGAAGGGGGAGAAAGATAATGAAAACACTTTTACAAAACTCAAATAAGTTACTAAAATACGCTTTCACCGTAATTGCTTTTGCACTAGTTATTGGGCTTGTATTCATAATAGGCTTTGGTTTTAATGGTTCAGCCGACTTTGGCAAAACCTACGAACTAACCGTAGACTGCTTTGACGAATCAGCCGTAAACACCACAAAAGAAAAAATGGTAGAAGTAATTAAAGCCAATGGCTATAGCGAACTAGAATCATTTGTAGAAGACAGGTCTTATTGCGATACAGTTGTAGTAAGATACAAATCTAACTCTACAACCAAGGCTCAAGAAATTAAAGCACAAACAATTGAAAAGCTAGGCTTAAACGAAAACCTTGTTTCAATTTCAAAACTAAGCCACTCAACTGCAACAAAAGCATCAATCAAACTAATTATTGGTGTAAGTATCTCTGCAGTGCTACTATTCTTACTAGGCTTAATTCGTTACGATATTAAGTACGCACTAGCCTTGTTTGCAACATTTGTATTATCTATAATGTTGCCACTAGCAGTAATTGCTATCACCAGAATAGAACTAAGCACATCTATAATCGCAATAATTGCAAGCATCGCAAGTTTAGCAAGCTTTATATTTGCCTTTAGTTACGCTAAAATGCAAATGATTAAAAAGTACCAAGAAAAAGAAGAATCATACCAAACCAACTACATAAATTATATAAACGAAAACAAATTTAAAGCAATTATTCCATCAGCACTAGTTTTAGTTATGGTAGTTGCGTTTATGTTCATATTCAATAGGTCACTAATTTTTATTGGTCTTAGCATACTTTTAAGCACACTAATTGCTGGCTTTATAAGTTTAGTATTATCACCAGCAATACTAATCTCGTTAGATAAAGATAGAAAATAATAATGAATATAGATAAATTAATACAAGAATTATTAAAGAAAAGGGGTATAGAAACGGAGTCGGAAATAAAAGATTTTTTAAATCCGACAACAAGGGCGTTTCATGACCCCTTTTTGCTTTTAAATATGGATAAAGCAGTCGCAAGAATAAATAAAGCCATACAAAATAAAGAAAAAGTAGTAATTTATGGCGACTATGATTCAGACGGCATTTGTGCAGTATCCATTCTTTTTCTATACCTAAAATCTAGGGGGTTAGAGCCTCAAGGCTTTATTCCAAATCGTCATAACGATGGTTATGGGCTAAGTAGTTCCACCGTTCGCTTTATTGCAAAAAATTATGCACCAAACCTTGTTATAACCGTAGATACAGGTATAACTGCAGTAGACGAAATAAACCTATTTAAAAAATTAAAAATAGACACAATTGTAACCGACCACCACGAACCACCCGAAGTTTTGCCAAACACAATAGTGGTAGACCCAAAAATCAAAAATCAAAAATACCCATTTAATGGGCTTAGCGGTGCAGGCGTTGCATTTAAAATTATCGAGGCGCTAAGCGGGCTAGAAACCGCACTCGAGTACGCCGATATAACAGCAATTTCAACAATCGGCGATATAGTTCCACTGCTAGACGAAAACCGAGTTATAGTAAAACTAGGGCTAGACCAAATAAACGGCAAAAACCCACGCCCAAGCATAGCAATGCTAAAAAATAAATTAAAATTAAAAACGCTATCTAGCACCGACGTAGCGTTCAAAGTCGTTCCAAGATTAAATGCTTGCGGAAGAATAAGCACCGCCGAAAAATGCTTGTATTACCTAACCGAAGCCAACCCCAATAAATTATACAGTTTGTATCAAAAAATTGAAGACGATAACAACCTACGGCTAAGTTTAAGTGCCGATATTTTCACAAAAATTAACGAAGAATTAAAAAGTATTGACCTAAACAAAACCCGTGCAATATTTATCCTAGACGAAACCATTAATCTAGGTCTAATCGGCATCGTTGCAAGCAAACTTGTAAATATTCTAAACCGCCCAATATTTGTATTTTCTGCAGACGATAAAGGCTTTTTAAAAGCAAGTGTCCGAAGTGTAGAAGGCATAAATATATTTGAAATATTAGATAAATACCGAGAGTTGACAGTAGATGTAGGTGGGCATAGTTTGGCTGGCGGGCTAACCATAACTAAAGAAAATTACGAAAAACTAAAGTCGGCGGTCGAAAAAGAATTAGAAAAAATAGACACAACGATGTTTGTTCCAAACTCCGACGAAGTAGACGCAGTGCTAGACGAAAAGGATATAAGTTTAGAACTAATAAAACGTGTAAACGAACTAGAGCCATTTGGCTTTATGAATCCAAAGCCAGTATTTGGTGTATACACCAATTCAACTAACTACCAACAAATGAAGTCCATAAAACATTATAAAATAAGCATCGCAAACGGTGGCGAAGTGGTTTCATTTTTTGGCGAAAACTTAGCCCCATATTTTAAAGAAAATAACAAAAAAGAATTAAAAATCACACTAGAAGAGGATAACTTTTTTGCAAAACCTAAAATAAAAGCAATGCTAAAGTCGGTAGATGCTAACCTAGTTAAATTTAATAACGAACCCGAATTTATTTTAGCCAAAGACCTATATTATAAATATCTAACAAGCCAAGACTATTTGCCAGTGGTAGAAATGGCTCCAAAAAACATAGATAACTTTAATTCAATTTTCATAACCGATAATTACGAACAAGCAAAAACTTGGGAGAATAATTTCCACAAAAAAATAGTCCTAGAGCCAAAAGACTCGGGCGAAAGCGTTATTGTGTATAACCCCGTTCGGGAAATAAAAATCAACAAATTAAATTTATACAAAAATGTGTATGTTTCAAGCGAAAGCCTATTTGGTTACCTAAAAGAAAATGGGATAGATTCACACCTAATAGACCCAATAAAAATTAATTATCCATCGTTAGATAGAATTACTTTTAAAAATATTTACATAGTTTTAACTAAAAATTTAACTATAAGGGGTAATAGCGTCTTTGAAATTATAGAAAAATTATCCGAAAAATCTAAACAACCTGTTGATTCTACAGCAATCGGGGTTATAATATCACTAGAGCTAGGTTTTTACGAGATTACCGAAAATAACGAAGAACTTTCATTAAAAGTAAAACCAAATTTAACAAAACACGCACTAGAACAATCTAAAATATTCAAACTGTTAAATTAAGGAGGGCATTATGCAAGAATTAGATGGCATAAAAGAAATAGAAGAATTTAAACAACGAATATCAACTTTATATTCAGATGTAGAAGTAGAGAAAATTTTGCATGCACTAAATTTTGCCGAGTTTAAACATCGTGGGCAAACTCGAGATTCGTCGGGGGCTCCTTATATTATTCACCCAGTGTCAGTCGCCTTAATTTTACTAGACTATGGCCTGGATGTAGATACAATTTGTGCAAGTTTACTGCACGACACACTAGAAGATACCGACACAAAAATAACCGAACTAAAAAGCGTGTTTGGTAACACCGTTGCAGAACTAGTTAACGGCGTAAGCCGAGTAAAAACACTAAAATATAAATCTAAAGCCAATGAAAATACAGAGTCACTAAGAAAAATGTTTTTAGCAATGGCTAAGGATATTCGTGTTATTATGATAAAACTGGCAGATAGGCTGAATAATATGCGAACGCTAGAAAATATGCCAGCCGAGCATAAGGTAAGAAAATCGCTAGACACACGGGATGTATATATTCCAATAGCCGAAAGACTAGGCTTAGGTTCCATAAAAGGCGAACTAGAAGACTTGTGCTTTAAATATCTGCACCCAAAAGAATACCAAGAAATTTCCATAATGCTAGATAACACCCTAAAAAAACATTCCGAAGACCTAGAAAAGGTCAATAAAGCCCTAAAAGATATGCTAGTTGAAATAGGAATAAAGGGCGAAGTTCAAAGCCGAATTAAGCGAAAATACAGCGTATATAAAAAGTCTAGAGCAAAAGGCATAGAATCTATTTACGATTTGCTTGCACATCGAATTTTGGTAGATACTGTTAAAGACTGCTATTATTGCTTAGGCGAAATTCATAACCGCTGGAAACCAGTCCCAGGTAGAATAAAAGACTATATAGCTGCGCCAAAGAAAAACGGCTATCAAAGTTTACACACAACACTTTTAACTGAAACGGGTATGCCATTCGAGGTTCAAATCCGAACCAAAGAAATGCACCGAGTGTGCGAGTATGGTATCGCCGCCCACTGGAAATATAAAAACGGGGTAGAAAAGAGTTCAG
>ENA-ORNF01001193-ORNF01001193.1-human-gut-metagenome-genome-assembly--contig:-NODE-1193-length-23468-cov-6.554606_pt1 | contig 23468 bp, 20 predicted proteins | sample MGYA00242110_ERZ509012 | MGnify/ENA primary metagenome ERZ509012 (study PRJEB26280, sample SAMEA2338714) | human gut metagenome | biome: human gut; feature: human-associated habitat; material: faeces...
TCCGCTCCCGCCGCCATGGCAGACACCGGCAGCCCTCCGCCGAAATAGAAATGCGTTCCGTGCGCCTCATCTGCCAGACAGAGCATCCCGGCATCATGCGCCATTTTTACGATGGCCCGCAGATCGCTGCAGATTCCGTAATAGGTCGGATTGTTGACCAGTACCGCTACCGCCTTCGGGTGCTCTGCGATTGCCTTTGCCACCTGCTCTCTCTTCATTCCCAGTGAAATTCCCAGTCTTTGATCCACCTCAGGATTTACATAGACCGGAATCGCTCCGCACAATACCAGTGCATTCAGCACACTGCGGTGGACATTACGTGGCAGTATGATCTCATCCCCTCGTTTGCAGGCAGTCAGCACCATACTCTGTACCGAGCTGGTCGTGCCTCCCACCATGAGAAAAGCATGTGCCGCTCCAAATGCATCTGCTGCCAGTTCTTCCGCTTCCCGGATGACGGATACCGGGTGGCACAGATTGTCTAGCGGCTTCATGCTGTTGACATCCACGCCCACACATTGCTCCCCCAGGAATTTTGTCAGTTCAGGATTGCCCCGGCCTCTCTTGTGTCCCGGCACATCAAAAGGTACAACTCTCATGCGCCGAAAGTTTTCCAGTGCTTCATGGATCGGAGCCCTGCGCTGATCCATATGGGTATGCTTCTCGCTCATATCCCATTCCTCCCTCTGTTATCAATAGTATCGCAGTCTGCTTCTGTCACCGGGTAAATTTTCCGCCAAATCGGATAGGCTCATCGTATACACAAAAAACAGGCTGCGCATTTGCACAACCTGTTTATCTTCTCAATCAGTCTTTCTGTTCTTGCAGAATCAATGTTTTCTGTGGAAATATCATCTGCTATGGAATTCCGCAATACATCCCTGTGGGTGTATTCAGAATTCCTGCTTTTATTCCATTGATTTTCCATTGCTTCTTTGCATTTATTTTGAAAAGATATTCGTGTCAGAGTCTATTTAGCAATTATACTTTTACTACTCTTATTGACCGTTTCACAAGTTTGCGCATAACGCATTGCGGTTATAAAGGAACCAACTTATAAAATTTGAGCTTCTAACTCAATCAATAAGGCAACCCGTGGCTGCCAATTAATAAAACAATTGCTTTGAAAAGACTTTCACACATCCTGTCTCTCAAAATCGATTCATTTTAACATTACTATAATTATTTTGTCAATTACTTTTGATCAGTTTCTCATTCTTCTTGTTTTTTGCCATTTTCACGACAACAAACCCAAAGGCATTCCGCACTCCGGGACCGGCGAAAAAGATCTGCCAGCACAGTGCCATGGGAAAGTTCTGGACGGTCTTCTGCAGCCACAGAGCGATGATCTGATTGCCGGGATGCATGAAGAGGCAGGTGGCAATAAAACTCATCACCGGGCACATCAGGCATACGATCATGGAAGAGATCGCCAGTGTGATAAAAATAGGCTTATCCTCCTGGGATACCATACGGAATGCCAGCTTCTGGGACAGCTTTTCCACGACAAAGTACTCCAGAATACAGGCGATGGGCCACATGATGGGAATCTCGTGGAACGCTAACAGGAAGACCTCGTTGGTCATTCCTCCCTTGTCCAGTGCGATATTGTAGCAGACCATGGCGTACACCATAACGAACGCCATGATCAGGGTGAAAATAATGTTCTGTAATTTTGTTTTCGGCATAATTGGATGCCCTCCTTTTCTATGTATGAGGTTTTTACTCCTATTCAGCAACTCCATTCGCAAAATCGCATCTTCGATGCTTTCCTTTTGCTCATGTAGTTACTTCGTCATATAAACAATCACACTCGTTCTTACAAATGCAAGCATTTGACGTCCGATTGTGATGTTTATCTGACTCTGAATAGGGCGCAAAAAGACACATGTGTGTTGTTCGTTAATCAGTGAGCAGTGCGCACATGTGTCGTTTCCAATTCTTACCTAAAGTCTTTATGCTGTTTTACTATTTTGCAACGGTGAGATTTTATCACATAGATTTCGGAAAAGTCAATATGAAATAATGGATTTTTTCTTCCGCGGCTTCCTTCGGCTGTTCCCGGGATCTTGCGCCGTTTTCTTTGCCGTTCTATCTTAGATACAGATGGAAGGGGAAAAATGTTGCAAGGTGTTTAAATAAAGAAAAACGCAAACGGGACTGTCCTTTCGGGCAGTCCCTGAAGAGAAAAAGAGAAACCAAAATAGTTTGGATAAAAGCAATTTAATTCTGAACATTGAATGCGCCCATGCCGGGATATACGGCTGCGGCACCCAGTTCTTCCTCAATACGAAGTAACTGGTTGTATTTTGCCACACGCTCGGTTCTACTGGGAGCACCGGTCTTGATCTGGCAGGTGTTCAGTGCCACTGCCAGGTCAGCAATGGTGGTGTCCTCGGTCTCACCGGAACGATGGGAGGAGATAGCGGTATAGCCTGCCTTGTGTGCCATCTTGATGGCTTCCAGCGTCTCGGATACGGATCCGATCTGGTTTAACTTGATGAGGATGGAGTTGCCACAGCCAAGGGAGATTCCCTTTGCCAGTCTCTCGGTATTGGTTACGAAGAGATCATCACCGACCAGCTGTACCTTGTCACCCAGTTCTGCAGTCAGCTTCTTCCAGCCTTCCCAGTCTTCCTCGTCCAGTGCATCTTCTATCGAAATGATGGGGTATTTCTCCACCAGTTTCTTCCAATGTGCGATCAGTTCTTCGGAGGTAAATACGGTGCCTGCCTTGGGCAGCTTGTATTCGCCGACCTTGCCGGTCTTCCATTCGCTGGAAGCGGCATCCATTGCGATCTTGAAGTCCTTGCCGGGCTCATAGCCTGCTTTCTTCACAGCCTCTAAAATCGTCTCGATAGCTTCTTCGTCAGACTTTAATGCCGGTGCGAAACCACCTTCATCACCTACGGAGGTAGCCAGTCCTCTGTCCTTTAAGATAGAAGCCAGAGCATGGAATACTTCAGCGCACCATCTTAAGCATTCCTTGAAGGAAGGCGCACCTACGGGCATGATCATGAATTCCTGTACATCCAGTCCGGAAGAAAGCGCATGACAGCCGCCGTTGATAATGTTCATCATGGGAACCGGAAGTCTGTTACCGGAGATACCTCCTAAAAAGCGATACAGGGGAATATCCAGGGAAATCGCTGCGGCTCTCGCACTGGCAATGGATACTGCCAGGATCGCATTGGCTCCCAGTCTGGATTTATCCTTGGTTCCGTCCGTATCGATCATTGCCTTATCAATGGCATAAATATCCGAAGCATCCATTCCCTGCAATGTCTCGTTGATTATGGCGTTAATGTTCTCTACCGCCTTCTGTACACCCTTGCCCAAATATCGGCTCTTGTCTCCGTCTCTTAACTCCAGTGCTTCGAATTCACCGGTGGACGCTCCGCTGGGAGCCATACCACGACCGATCGTACCATCTACCAGAGTCACCTCTGCTTCTACGGTAGGATTACCTCTGGAATCCAGAATCTCTCGTCCAATGACTTTTTCAATCTCTAAATAGTTCATCTTGTTCTTCTCCTTTATCCTCTATTCTAAACTTTTTATTCCCAAACCTTCTCTTTCGTGAATCCCTGATCCCTGTGTATAAGGGCTGAAAAACTCCTCCCGGAAGATAATCTCCCGGCAGTCTGCGGATTCAGCAGCTCCGTTTCCTCTGAGGAGTTTCACATGATTCACTCATTAGTTAGTTGCACCTAACTCTTGAATTATTATATCGGGCTTTTTGAAAAATAGCAATAGGTTTTAATGAGAGGATTTCTCAATGAAAAAGCCGGGAATATTTTTCATTTTTTAGTTAATATTGATTTTAGTGAAATATTTTTATTATTTTCCTCTTTTTCTAAATTTGTATTCCTTTAAAACTAAAATATAGTAAAATAGAGTTCATCAAATCTTAAAAGAAAAACATTTAAATATGCTGCATCTGCGGCAGAATGCGAGGCAATATGAGGAGTTTCGGTGAGATTCTTGCATCCCTGCGGGAAGAACGGGGAATCTATCAGAAAGAACTGGCTGCCATACTGAAAGTTTCCGTGGGCACCATTTCGAATTATGAAAACAATATCCATTTTCCGGATCAGGAGGCATTGATACAATTGGCTGACTTCTTCGGAGTATCGACCGACTATCTGTTGGGACGCACTCCTTACCGTTATCGTCTGGATGTTCTGAATCAGCAATTTGCACCTGATGTCACCGTTGCCGGTCTGGTGGATATCCTGCAGCATTTTAATTCCAAAAACGCTGCCTCCCTGCTTGATTATATTGATCTGCTGCAACTAAGACAAAGGGCAGAATCCTCACAGGAAGACTCTGCCACTGATTAAATCTGTTTATTCTGCTGACTCATTACCTGGTAGACAGGAACTGCTGCTCCCGGATGGCCGTCTGGTCGTCCGGGTAATTTTGTAAATAGGCCTTCAGCAGCACCGATGCCTTCTGATAATCTTCCAGATATTCATATGCCACAATTTCATTAAAGGATAAGGTCTGCATCAGGCTGTTTCCTTCGATCTGTTTTCCGGCCTGGAATGCTTCAAGAGCCTTCTGATATTCCTTTTTAGCCATTTCACACAGCCCCAGCTGATTGTAGATTTCTGCATCCGGTCCCTGTTTGGAAAGATAATTGCTATATACACTGGATGCATAATTGTAATCACCGGTTGCCTCATAAGCTCTGCCCAGGTACAGATAGCTGTCCGCACCGCCCTTATCCTTCGCCTCTTCCAGCGCCAGATAAGCCTTCTGATATTCTCCCAGATAGTAATAAATCCGCCCGCTGTCGTAGGCATCCAGCTGTTTTGCCGTATCTAATACATTCTGCAGATATTCCTGTCCCACTTCCCGGTAACCATACTCCGCAAGGACTTCATAGATTTGTATCAACCGGTCATAATTTTTCGGATCCATGGAAATGGCCTGATCGAAATCCGCCTTAGCACTGTCATAATCTCCAATCTCCAGTTCTGTGGAGCCTCTGAGAAAATAAGCATCCTTTTCTTCCGGTTTCAGCCCCAGAATGGCATCATATACTTTTTTAGCTTCCGCCGGCTGACCATTCTTGGTATATGCAGCCGCCAGATAGTAGTTCATATCATAATCCACGTTCTGGACCCAGCCGCTGCTCAGTTCCAGCGCTTGCGTAAAGTACTGTACAGCCTGCTCGTAATCTGTCAGTCCCATGCTGGCGATCCCTCTGCCTCTTGCGATCAGCCGGCTGTTCTCCTTCTGCGCTTCCGCTTCATCAAAGACACCCAGTGCCCCCTGATAATCCAGTGCTTCCACCAGCTGCATTCCTTCTGCGATCCTGGTCGTATCATTTCCGCAGCCTGTCAGCATGCTCATCAACAGACAGCCCACTCCTGCCGTCATAACTATCCCTTGTATTTTTCCCATGCTTTCCTCCACGGTCTTCTATCTCTCAGCACTCAAAGTATTTACGCTGCCGGCAAATGATTACTGTTCCAGCTGAGAAGTACAGTGCGGACATCTCGTTGCGTCAATGGCGATCTCGCTCTTACAGAACGGGCATTTCTTCGTCGTAGGTGCTTCCGGAGTCTCCTCTTTGTGGTGCAGGGTGTCTCCAAGCTTGTTGATGAATTTTACCAGGCAGAAGATCACAAATGCCGTGATCAGGAAATTGATGACTGCTGTGATAAAATTACCGTACATCAGCACCGGTGCCGTCTCACTGCTGCCCAGTTTTACATACAGATTCGAAAAATCAGTACCGCCGAAGATTGCCAGAACCGGAGTAAGGATATCCTGATTCAGAGAAGTAACGATAGCGGTAAATGCACCGCCGACGATCACGCCGACTGCCATATCCATTACATTTCCTCTCAAAATAAACTTTTTAAATTCCTGAATGAATCCGCTTTTCCTGCTCATTTCTCTTCCTTCCTCTTATGGTATACTGTTTGGCCCGCGCCATTCCACGTTCGACCTGCGCCATTCGCAAAGCTGCGCTGCCGCGCTTTCCGTCACTTCGTGACTACCTTTGCTCATGAATTGGCGCTTGACTCATGGACATATTCGTTCACGCAATCATGCAAGCATGATTGTGTCTCTCGTATATGTCCATGGCCGAAGTGTTTTGTTTCATAATAGCATACCCCCCTTGAAACCTCAATAGGAAATGGGGTATACTCTTTTAGGAATCTAATGTAGAAGTAACCGTTTCTTTCCAGAAAGGATCATTTCATGCAGCGGCTCAACGAAGACATCAAAACCGGCAATTTTAAACAGATTTATCTGCTCTACGGAGAGGAACGTTATCTGAAAAACCAGTACACGACCCGTCTGCGTAAGGCTCTGTGTCAGGAGGGAGATGAGATGAACACCCACTTCTATCAGGGCAAAGATTTTACTGTGGGAGAGGTCATCGATCTGGCAGAGACACTGCCCTTTCTGGCAGAACGCCGTGTCATGTTTTTCAGAGATACCGGGCTCTTCAAAGCCGGTGGGGAAAAGCTGGCGGAATACCTTGCAGCTCCCAATGATACTACCTTTTTCGTATTTACGGAAAGTGAAGTGGATAAGCGCAGCAAGCTCTACAAAGCTGTACATTCCAAAGGGTACGCTGCCGAATTCACCGTGCAGGATGAAAATTCCCTAAAGCGCTGGATCGCCGGTATTCTGGGCAAAGAAAGGAAAAAGATCTCCGAGAATACCGCTCAGCTTCTGCTCTCCAAGACCGGCACGGATATGGAAAATATCCAGATGGAGCTGGAGAAGCTGATCTGCTACTGTCTCGATCGTGACGTAGTCACCGCAGAGGATGTGGAAGCTGTCTGCACCACCCGTATCACCAACCACATCTTCGATATGGTCAATGCCATTGCGGAAAAACAGCCGCAGAAAGCATTGCAGCTTTACTATGATCTGCTGGCATTAAAAGAGCCGCCCATGCGCATACTGTTCCTGATTGCCAGACAGTGTAACCTGTTGCTCCAGACCAAGGAATTAAAAAGTAGAGGCCACGACAATAAGACCATTGCCTCCAAGATCGGTGTACCGCCCTTTGCAGCCGGAAAATATGTGGCGCAGGCCTCCCATTTCAAGACTTCCGTGCTGAAAAATGCGGTAAAGCAGTGCGTAGAGACCGAAGAGGCCGTAAAATCCGGACGGATGAATGATATGATGAGTGTGGAGATACTGATTATGTCGGTATTGCCCTCGTAAGCTTGCGAAATGCATTGAGTGAATTCTTCTTATGATATATAAAAGTCCATGGACAGTTTTCCTGCTCATGGACCTTTTATTTGCATTACTTTTATTACCGTGTTACATATCCAGCTTCAACGTAATCGTCTTCTGCAGGGAGACCTGTGATGCCTTAAACTTTTTGGGATATACATCCTTGTACCTGTAGATACTCAGGATAATTCCCACCAATGCATAGCACAGTAAAATATTATTTCTGCCAAAAGATAAGAACGGCAGGAACGTTGATGTCAGCGGGATCCATCCGAAAATTCCCGCAAAGTTCAGGAAAATATTTAATAAAATGATCATCCCGCATCCGAATCCCATCACCATGCCAAGTTCATTTTTCTGTCTGACCGACGCTCCGAACAGAAACACTACCAGTGCCGCCAGGAGTGCGGCTACAAAGATTCCGGCCAGCAATCCGTAACTGTTCAGAATATAAGAGAAAATGTAATCCTGATTGAATTCCGGCAGAACTCCGACCACATTTTTTCCGCTATTCCCCCAAAGTAAAATGTTTTCATTAAATTTCCGAAGCATGACCGTCATGTAATTGGCATCTCCGGAAGTGGTGAAATAGGAGCGGATCCTGGCTTCCTGATAGGCTTCCAACATGTGAAGTGCATACATTGCAGTCAATAACAGGACAGGCCCTGCCGTAAAAAGCAGCCACATGCCGATAATCGTCTTTTTCACAGGCAGTTGAAACCACCCCTTCCAGACAGCCACCGTAAGTTCTATCAGCATACTGACCATCATGATGACAGCCACACCGAGGCTGGGGATTCGGGATGTAATAAATACAGGAAGGATCAGCCACAGGATCGCCCTGCACAGTGCGGATACACCACCGTCCCTGTATTTATATAGGATAGCGCCGTAAATCGGCACATAGAACATCATCAGGGCAGTAACTGACACCCGGAGTCTTCCAAATCCGATCCAGTTGCCGATTCCGTCGACATCCAGACCACCGAAGCCTGCCACCCGCAGCCCTCCCAGAACAATAATAACTCCCCCAATGAATCTGGAATACTTTGCAATTACCGTGTAATCCAGAAAATAGATCACACACATGAGAAAGAATCCTATCACTACCGCTGAAGCAAATCCCTCCACATTATACTGATACCTTTGCTGCATCTCTATTTCCAGATCCTGATAACCGGGCTGGCTGAAAATAGATTGCTGCAGCAGAATGCCCAACAGACTTAAGATTCCAACAATTACAAGCAGCTTCCATGCAATCTTAGGCTTGTGGATCCTGTCCAGCGAGATCCCCACTTCTACCGGATCTCCCATGTCCGTAACCGCATTTTTCTCCGCTTCCTCATAGGTCATTCCTTCGGAAAGGTTGTCCTCAATCTGGCACTCTATATGGTCTCTTATCTCCTCGGCAATATAGGGTCTTGCTTTTTTGCAGCGAATCTGTGACAGCAGTTTTTCCAAATATGTCTCCATCCTTATACCCCCATTGCCAGAACACTGGTCACTGCAGACTGATATTCCATCCACTCCGCTTTTTTTGTTTCCAGTAATTTTCTGCCTTCCTTCGTAATACTGTAATACTTCCTCGTCTTGCCTGCATATTCCTGCTCATATACCGTAAGCAGGCCCTTCGCTTCCAGCCCATGCAACAGCGGATACAGCGTTCCCGCTTTCAATTCAAACACGTTACAGGATTTTTTCCGCAGTGTATCGATCATCTCGTATCCGTACATATCCTTCTCCGCAAGCAATCTGAGCAAAAGCATCGTCATACTTCCCGACATCAATGATTTGTCCACAGCCATTTTTTGTCCTCCTTATATAGATAGCCGATATATATCGTTGTCTATAATATATATCGGCTATCTATATATGTCAATACTTATTTTTCATAACAAGCTCCGGCTTCAGTATACCTGACTGTTCATATATGGATGGATATACAGCTCTGTAACAGTTATAGTGTCTTCTGCTTCTCCAGGTATACCGGATTCTGCTGTATGACAGCACGAATAGCCGACATGGCAAGAGGCAGTTCCACGAGTGGGATAGAACCATAACCCAGCAAAAACTGATTCGCAGAGCAATTGCTTTGATGAGTCCAAAATGGAGATAACGAGTAAATCCTAATCTTATTTTTTTCAAATTCTTCTATTGACGCAGCGTCTCTAAAGCCATTATGCAAAGTCATAATATAATGCAGACCTGCGTCCGCACCTGACAGGGTAGCCTGTTCCAAAAGATCCAGTCACAGGCATCCATCAGACATCTCCGCCAAACCTTGGATTGATAGCAGTTGTAATCTAAATTTCCGTAATAAAAATCATAGAGTATTTCGCTCTTTTCGACTTTTTGAAAGAGTGATTCTTCCGGCTGCGTTCGACAATAAGAATATGAGCCCTCTGTGATTTGCTGACGAAGCTGTTCGTAGAGCTGTTGGTACAGTGGAGTTTTGGATTTCCTTTCAAAGTAGAACATCGTACTGCTCCCTCCCATATTGGTTCTAATATAATAAACAAAATTGGAACTTCTTAAAGAGCCAATCTGCTGTTATAATAAAGGAAACAGGAGCAAATTGCAAGAAGGGATTCACAATGCTTACACAGGAGCAAATGAGACAGTATTTACAGCGGATAGACTATCACGGTTCGCTTGAACAGGATGAAATCCACGCTCTGTTGATCAAAAGCCTGACGGGAACTATTTCTACCATTGGTCCGGATGGCGGACCGTACAGCGTCCCTGTTCATTTCGTGTTTCTAGACGGAACGATCTGTTTTCATGGACTGCCCGCCGGTCAGAAGCTTGATAATTTGAACGCCAATCCCCATGTGTGTTTTACCGTTTACGAGATGCTGGGACTTTTGTTTGACCCCAACGAAAAACCCTGTGAGACCAATACAGCATATATCAGCGCAGTGATACAGGGCAGGGCAAAGCTGCTTGAAAAACAAGAGGAAAAACAGCGGGTTCTTGAGGCGATCGTTGCAAAGTACACGCCGCAGCTTGTAGGGCGGGAACTACCGTCCAATATGGTAAAGGGTACGGCAGTGGTGCGGATCAGCATTGATACGATGACAGGCAAATATTATCAATAAGGAGACAAAAAATGAGAAGAAAAGACCGAGAAGTAACAGACCTCAATCAGATTTTTGACATTGTATCGAGATGCAGTGTCGCCCATGTTGGGATGACTGATCATGGCAAGCCTTATGTGGTAGCTCTGAATTTCGGATATGAGCGAAAGGGAGACAGCCTGATCCTTTATTTTCACAGCGCCTATGAAGGCCGTAAAATGGAGATTCTGAAAGAAAACCCGTCCGTTTATGTGCAGATGAACTGCGTGGATGAATTTATCAGCGGAAGCCATGAAAACCCGTGTGCGTTCTGTTGGAGGTATGACAGCGTGATGGGTGCCGGAGTGGTTGAGTTTCTGGAAACCCCGGAGGAAAAAGCCCATGCGCTGAACTGTATGATCCGGCATCTCGGCAAAACAGAGGACTGTTTTCAATTCCCTGCCGAAAAATTAAAGCGTACCTGCGTTTACCGTGTCTGCATTGATGCCCCAACAGGAAAACACCATGAATGATCTTCTTAATTGGACAGGACTCATAATCGGATCTGCAACATTTTTTCTGATATGTAATTTGACTTAACTCCAAATTACATATCAGACTTTATTTTCACAACAATCACTAATTCATCTCGACTTCATCTACGATTTTGTATTTGTTATCCGTATCTTCTTTTCTTATAATAAACAGCACATCCGTAGTCATCTCGTTTTGCTCTTTTGCGGTCACTATATAACGGTTACCCCAATCCTGCTTCCATATTTTGATGGAGTCTTCATCAATGCCCCATGCGAAACCATCCGCTTCCATGCGGTACAATTTTCCGTCCACTTCGTCATATAGCTTTCCCAGGTAGCAGGGGGTAAAAACTTCCTGTATATAAATATCATCATAGATATCTTCAGCCTTTTGTTCATAATAATCCCAGGAGTCCGCCACCTTCACACGGTACATTACCGTCTCCCGGCCATCTGGCAGATTTACGGAAAGGCTGTCCTTGCTGTCTACCGTGGAATCCCACGCACTTAATAACTCGTTCAACAAATCATATCTTTCATTTAACAGTCCGGTGATATCGTTATAGACAGCACTCTCGCTCTCTCTATCTAACAGCGTTCCCCGAATTGTCAAATCATTATTTTCTGTATTTTCTACATTTTCAATGCTTTCCGATACCGTTGCATTCTCCGGCTCCCATTCACGGATCTGGCAGCTGGCAACCATCTGTGAGATAATCTTTTTATATTTTTTATAATCCTTTTGTGACATAGAGATGGTAATGTTATAGAATCCCGGACCGGTAAAATCCCCTTTAAAGACATAAGATTCGCTTACCGCTTCAGCGCTTGTTTCGATTCCATGAAGTGCCGTAAGTTCCTCATTCACTTCCACGGTCTCCAGATCATTTTCATCCCCTACATAATAGGGAGAAAAGCTGTTGCAAAAATAGATGCTGCTCTCCTGGCTGTCATCCGTATAAAGCCGGATTCCCTCGTCCGGGCTGGCTTCCTCTGTCTCGGTCGCAGGCCACCCTTTCTGAAGCTTCGCTGTCCATTCTACCGGTCTGTCTATGCTTAAGGTAAACCCTGCTGCCTCATTTGTGTATTCGCAGCGGATCATCTCCTGCTTTCCACAACCGGTCATTGCCCATACTATTGTTAAAATCATCAGACACTTAATCATTTTTTTACCCATGGACACCTCCGCCATTCTACTCTGCATCCAGAAAAATATAGCTGTAGCTTTCCGGATTTTCCCATTTTAATGCGTCGCTCTTATTCTTAAAATAAGTAATTCTGACAGTGTCTGTCTCCAGTTCCGGTCCTTCTTTGACCTGTGCTTCTACCTCTTTCATGTACATTATTAAACGGTCAGCATCTGCTCTGCCATACACCACAGCCGCAATTTCATATACTTTTCCCCAGGACGGGTCATCGATATATCTTACACCCACCTGTTCAAAATCCACTTTTCCATGGACTGCCATATATAATAGGATCATGCCTATGACGATCACGGCAATTACTGTCAGAATGACAGTTTTTACAATCCTGCTACTCTTTTTCTTCGGGGACTCTCCATCTGTCTCCTCTGTATTTCCTTTCTGCAATTCGGAATTCGATAATCTCTCCAATGTCATTTCCGGATTCAGTAATTCATCACAGGATACCTGAAGAATCTCTGCGATGCTGCCAAGCATCGTTATATCCGGAAGATTCTTGCCATGTTCCCATTTGCTTACCGCCGAAGTAGAGACCGACAGCCGCTCCGCCATTTCCTTCTGGCTGATCCCATTTTTCTTTTTTAAAGTCGTAAGCAGGATACCAAATTGCTCTTTCTGCATGATGTCTTTGCTCCTTAATTATACTTGATAATGATATCATTATACAATTGAGCAATCAGAAACGCAATTGAGCGAGTGGCAACTGCAAAATTATTCCCACATTCCGGTCACGAAGCACATCAGAGCTGCCCAAGTATATAAGGGATAGAAAAGCCCCTGATCATCCACGCCGTCTTTTAGGATTTTCTGTGCTTCTTCTTGGGTCACCAATAAAAAGCCGTCAAAGCATTCCGTACCTACGGCACCTTCCTGGCTTACCTTCGGCATTTCTTCCCGGTTCAGAGTGATCTGCACCAGTGCATTGCTCTCGTCCGTCATGCCCGGGGTGCTGAATACCAGGGGATTCACCAGACGGATGCTGTCACTCTCTTCCAGTGCGATGCCGGTCTCTTCCCGCAATTCCCGGATGGCTGCATGGAATACGGGATTTTCCTGTGCCGCATCCTCCGGATCTAACAGTCCTGCCGGAACGCTTAGCAGGAACTGTCCCGCCGGGTAACGATACTCACGGCTTAAGCAGAGTCTCGGCTCCTTATCCTTAATTTTCAGGATCACGACACAGCTCACCGCATCTGGCAGCATCTGTTTAAATTCTTCGTCATTTTTTACTGCCGCCAGATTCTCTATGCTTCTTCTGGTGGCATCAAAATAATGTTTTCCGGGCTCATATTGCAGATCAAACACCTTGATGAATCTGCTGTCATAGACAGTCTCTACCTGTTCCTTTTTAATGATCGGTCTGTTCTCCATGTTCATTTCCTCTTTCCAATCTGCAGAGGACCTGTTCATAACGTCTCTCCGCCTTTTTCCAGTGGATGAGCTTATGCCACCCTTGTACATAATCCGGTCTGCGGTTCCGGTACTGTAAATAGTAGGCATGTTCCCACACATCTATCAGCAATATCGGTGTATACAATTTCAGATCCGGTACAGCCTGATTGGCTGTCGTAAGGATCGTAAGGATGCCGTCCTCATTACCCACAAGCCATGCCCAGCCGGAACCGAATACTCCTATGGCACTCTGCGACATCTGCTCTTTCCATTGTCTCACCGATCCGAAATCACGGATCAATGCCTCCGCCAGTGCTCCACAAGGCTCCTGTCCTGCCGGGCTTCGCATACTGTCAAAATACAGCTGGTGATTATATACGCCGCCACCGTTATTGTGAATACTTTCCCATGCTTCCTCCTGCAAGGATGCAAGTTTATTATCCTCCGAAGTGAGCAGTTCCGTCAAGGTCATTTGCTGTAACTGCGGATAATCCGCAAGAACCGCATTCAGCTTGTCCACATAGGTCTGATAATGCTTATCATGGTGAAAATGCAGTGTCTCCTCATCCAGTACCGGAAGCAGGGCATCATATTCGTAGGGCAGGGGCTGTGCGACAAAAGGATAATGTTCTTCTAACATGAGACTCCAATCCGCCTGCGGGATACAGGCTTGCGATCATACAATATTTACCATACGCCTATTATGTGCTTTTCTCACAGATTTTATTTTACGTCCGCATTTTCTGTCATAAACATAAACAGTGGAGCCGCTTTCACAGCTCCACTGTTCTGATACGTTTCTATTTACTATTTTACAGCTGTGCAATATCCACCAGTGTCAGTTCCTTGCAATCGTTCATATGCTCCATGCTGGTCACGAGAGCATTGGCGGTGTCCATTGCGGTGATGCAGTAGATACCGGTCTCGATAGCGGTACGGCGGATCAGGAAACCGTCTCTGGTCTTGTCGCGGCCCTGGGTAGGGGTATCGATGACAAGGTCGATCTTGTGTCCCAGGATCAGATCCATCACGGTCGGGGATTCCTGGGAGATCTTGTTGACCTTTCTCGCCTTCACACCTGCCTCATTCAGAGCAGCTGCGGTACTTCTGGTAGCATAAATGGTGTATCCCAGCTTTTCGAAGCGTCTTCCGACTTCAATGGCTTCACCCTTATCCGCATCCTTCACGGTGATGATCATGTTCTTATACTTGGGCAGTTCTACGCCTGCTCCCAGGAATGCCTTGTACAGAGCCTCATTGAAGGTCTTGGCAATACCCAGGCACTCACCGGTGGACTTCATCTCCGGTCCTAAGCTGATCTCGGCACCGCGGATCTTCTCGAAGGAGAACACGGGCATCTTGATGGCAAAATACTCTGCCTCAGGCTGTAAGCCGGGCTCGTATCCAAGCTCACGGATGGTCTTGCCGATGATCACTTCGGTAGCCAGATCCACGATAGGAATGCCGGTTACCTTACTGATATAAGGTACGGTACGGGAAGAGCGGGGGTTAACCTCAATGACATATACTTCCTCACCGATGGCAATGAACTGGATATTGATCAGTCCCTTGACATGCAGTGCCTTTGCCAGTCTTCTGGTGTACTCTGCGATCTTCTCTTTTACTACTTTATCAATGGTCGGAGCCGGGTATACAGAGATACTGTCTCCGGAGTGGATACCGGTTCTTTCGATATGCTCCATGATACCGGGGATCAGGATATCGATACCATCGCATACAGCATCGACCTCGATCTCCTTACCCTGTAAATACTTATCTACCAGGATCGGGTGATCCTGTGCGATACGATTGATGATCTCCATGAATTCTTCGATCTCTTCATCGGAGATAGCGATCTGCATGCCCTGTCCGCCCAATACATAGGAAGGACGTACCAGTACGGGATAGCCCAGTCTGTTAGCAACCGCCTTAGCTTCCTCTGCGGTGTATACGGTACCGCCGGCTGCACGGGGGATCTCGGTCTCTTCCAGAATCTTGTCGAACAGTTCTCTATCCTCAGCGGCATCTACATCCTCCGCCTTGGTGCCCAGGATGGGCACGCCCATCTTCATCAGGCTCTCAGTCAGCTTGATAGCGGTCTGTCCGCCGAACTGTACCACAGCACCATCGGGATGCTCAATATTTACGATAGATTCCACATCTTCCGGAGTCAAAGGCTCGAAATACAGCTTGTCCGCAATATCGAAGTCGGTACTTACAGTCTCCGGGTTGTTGTTGATGATAATGGTCTCATAGCCTGCCTTGGAGAATGCCCAGGTAGCATGTACGGAACAATAGTCGAACTCGATACCCTGTCCGATACGGATAGGACCGGAACCCAGTACCAGGACTTTCTTGCGTCCGGTGGTCTCCTTGGCTTCGCACTCGCCGCCGAATACGGAGTAGTAGTAAGGAGTGGAAGCTGCGAACTCTGCAGCACAAGTGTCTACCATCTTGTAGACAGCCTTAATGCCGTTGTCATAACGCATCTTCTTGATCTCTTCCTCGGTCTTGCCGGTCAGTCTTGCGATGACGTTATCCGGGAACTCGATTCTCTTGGCTTCCTTCAGCAGATCCACTGTCAGGGGCTGTGTCTCCAGTGCATGCTCCATCTCGGTCAGAATGGCAATCTTGTCAATGAACCACAGGTCGATCTTTGTAATGTCGTGGATCTGTTCATAACTGATACCCTTACGGATTGCTTCAGCGATCACATAGATTCTCTGGTCATCCACAATCTTCAGACGCTCTAACAGTTCCTCCACAGACAAAGCGCTGAAATCATAGCTGCGCAGGCAGTCCACATGCTGTTCCAGGGAACGGATGGCTTTCATCAGTGCTCCCTCGAAGTTATTGCAGATACTCATAACCTCACCGGTTGCCTTCATCTGTGTGGTCAGAGTACGTTTTGCAGTGATAAATTTATCAAAAGGCAGTCTGGGAATCTTCACGACACAGTAGTCCAGTGTCGGCTCGAAGCTGGCATAGGTCTTGTGGGTGATGGCATTCTTGATCTCATCCAGGGTAAAGCCCAGTGCGATCTTCGCTGCTACCTTCGCAATGGGGTAACCGGTCGCCTTACTTGCCAGTGCGGAAGAACGGCTGACACGGGGATTTACCTCGATAACACAATATTCGAAACTGGTAGGATGCAGTGCAAACTGTACGTTACATCCACCGGTGATCTGCAGTTCGTTGATGATCTTCAGCGCAGAAGTACGTAACATCTGGTACTCCTTGTCGCTCAAAGTCTGGGAAGGAGCTACTACGATACTGTCTCCGGTATGCACGCCGACGGGGTCGATGTTCTCCATGTTACATACGGTGATGCAGTTGCCTGCGCTGTCACGCATTACCTCGTACTCGATCTCTTTCCAGCCCGCGATACAACGCTCTACCAGTACCTGACCTACACGGGACAGACGTAAACCGTTCTCCAGGATCTCTTCCAGCTCTACCTGGTTGTGTGCGATACCGCCGCCGGAACCGCCCAGGGTATAAGCGGGACGCAGTACCACAGGATAGCCGATGGTGTTGGTGAATTCCACACCGTCTTCCACGTTCTCAACGACCTTGGATGCTGCACAGGGCTCACCGATGCGCTCCATCAGGTCTTTGAACTCCTGACGTCCTTCGGCGTTACGAATAGTAGCTGCGGTAGTACCTAACAGCTTTACATTATGAGCAGCCAGGAAACCGGACTCCTCCAGCTCCATACCGAGGTTCAGACCAGCCTGTCCTCCCAGGGTGGGGAGGATGCTGTCGGGCTTTTCCTTTTCAATGATCTGCTCCAGAACCTTTACGTTCAGGGGCTCGATATATACCTTATCTGCGATATCTTTATCAGTCATGATGGTCGCAGGATTGGAGTTCACCAGGATTACCTCTACTCCCTCTTCCTTCAGGGAACGGCAGGCCTGGGTACCTGCATAGTCGAATTCCGCTGCCTGTCCGATGACAATAGGACCGGAGCCGATTACCATTACTCGTTTTACATTAGGATTCTTGGGCATCTTAGTTCTCTCCTCTCATCATATGAATGAACCGGTCAAACAGGTAACCGGAGTCCTGGGGTCCCGGACATGCTTCCGGATGGAACTGTACGGTGAAAATGTTTTTGCCGGTGTAGGACAGACCCTCGTTGGTACCGTCGTTGACATTGATGAATGCGGGAACCGCTACGGCCGGATCCAGCTTATCGGTATCTACCACATAGCCGTGGTTCTGAGAGGAAATATATACTCTTCCGGTCATCAGATCCTTTACCGGATGGTTGCCTCCTCTGTGTCCGTATTTCATCTTGTGGGTATCTGCGCCGGTAGCCAGAGCCATCAGCTGATGTCCCAGACAGATTGCGAAAATAGGGATCTCGGTATCGTATAATTTTTTAATCTCGGCGATCACACCGGTACACTCCTTGGGGTCTCCCGGTCCGTTACTTAACATGATACCGTCAGGATTATCATCAATGATCTCCTGTGCGGGAGTTTCAGCGGGGTAAACGGTCACCTCACAGCCTCTCTCTGCCAGGGATCTGGCGATATTTCTCTTGGCTCCCAGGTCTAACAGAGCTACCTTTAGTCCCTGTCCGGACAGCTCCGTTACCAGTGCGGGCTTGGGCTCTCTGACACCCTTTTCATAAGCTTCTTTATCAAAACGCGCTGCACCGGAGAGCGGTCCGTTCTGTACCAGATCCGTGGTGGGCGCTACCACATATTTTTCCTTGCAGGTCACCTTTTCCACGACTTTGCCTGTGGTATACTCCTTCAGCTTCGGAAGTACTTCGTTCAGATCATAGGCTTCGTTGGTGGTGATCATGCCGTTCATGGTACCCTTCTCACGCAGGATCTTGGTCAGCGCACGGGTATCGATACCGGCGATACCGGGCACGCCGTTCTCCTCTAAGTATTCCTGTATTGTGCAGTCACAGCGGAAGTTGCTGGGAATACGTGAAAGCTCTCTGACGATGAATCCATCCGGCCAGGGTCTCTCCGACTCGCAGTCATCCCTGCATATGCCATAGTTACCGATCAGGGGGTAAGTCATGCATACAGCCTGTCCTGCATAGGACGGATCCGTCAGGACCTCCAGATATCCGGCCATGGATGTGTTAAATACGATTTCACTGATGATCTCTTTGTCTGCACCGATGTGCGTTCCTTCGAACACCGTTCCATCTTCCAAAATCAAAAATGCCTTCATTCTTTCCTCACATTCTGCCGCTTTTTGCGACGTTTGTATTTCTCTCAGTCTCCTATAATACCTGCGAATTGCTCTGCTCGGCATCTGCAATGTCTACGATACCTACGAATTGCTCCGCTGCTTCGCAGCTCTCGCAATTCTGAAAACATTCGGATTCTGCGGATTTGCTTTGCAAATCGCTGCATCCTCATGTTTTGGCGATTTAAACCGGCACTTGCCTCCCCGTGCAAGCACGGTCGGCCTCTGCCGTTTAAATCTGGTATCTGCATAATCGATTCATTATATCATAAAAAAAAATGCGTCGCAATAGACCCTGTTTGCGTAAAAACCCACAAAAAACATTTCCGTAATCTCGATACTCCTTGGAGAATCTGCCAAAGCTTTGTAAAAGCTTACATTTCCCATTGCTTTTTCTATGGAATCTGATATAGAATAGAAATATATTTTCTATTTTGAGATAACCATTCAAAAGGCCTGTGAACAGCGCCGTATCTTCGTTGAATGTCTGGTACTGTTTACAGAATAAAATTTATAACAGATTGGACTGACATCTATGGATCGTATCAGCAATGCACAAATGAATTCCCTTGGCACACGTAAAATATATTATGAAGATGTACATCAGACGGATTTTACCGCTGTGGTAATGGAATGTGTTCCCGACAAGGAAGAGGGATATTACAGAATCGTTCTGGACGCTTCCGCTTTTTTCCCGGAAGAGGGCGGTCAGTCCGCCGACAAAGGTACCTTAAACGGGCAGGACGTACTGGATGTCAGCATCAAACAGGGCATCCTGTATCATAAAGCAGCCTGTGAACTTCCCGTCGGCACCCGGGTCACCGGTCATGTGGACTGGAACCGCCGGTTTGATTTCATGCAACAGCACTCCGGAGAGCATATGATCTCCGGCTTACTGCACTCTCATTTCGGACTGGAAAACGTAGGATTTCACTTAAGTGACCGAGAAGTGACACTGGATATGAACGGAGAAGTCTCTCTGGAACAGCTGCGTCTCATCGAACAGGAAGCCAACGCTTATGTCTGGAAAAATCTTCCGGTCAACATCAGCTGGCCCTCCTCCGAAGAACTGATGACTTTAAACTACCGCAGCAAGCTGGCTCTCACGGAAAATGTACGTATCGTCGAGATCCCCGGCGTGGATCTGTGTGCCTGCTGTGCCCCGCATGTAGATACCACCGGACAGATCGGTCTCATCAAAATTGTAAATGTGCAGAGCCACCGGGGCGGTGTCCGCATCAATATTCTCTGCGGAGACCGTGCTCTGGCAGATTATACTGAAAAACAGGATTCTGTCTGGGCAATTTCTTCTCTGCTGTCCGCAAAGCAGCCTGAAGTGGCCGATGCCGTTGTCCGGGTCAAAGAGGATGCCCAGCTGCAAAAAGAGCGTGCCAATGCCCTGCAGGCAGAACTTCTGAATGTACAGATGAATGCCCTTCCCCCCCCGGAAGAGAAATGCCACGTGCTTCTCTTCGTCGGAGAACTGGATGCCATTGCTCTACGCAATGCTGTCAATGCTCTGACTGAAAAATATTCCGGTTACTGCGGTATTTTTGCCGGAAACGATGCGAATGGTTACCGCTTTATTGTAGGAAGTTCTTCCTGCAACTGTCAGGAACTGGCAGACCGCATGCGGCGTGACCTCCAGGCCAAAGGCGGCGGATCCGCTCCCATGATCCAGGGCAATGTCAGTGCCACAGCTGAGACACTGCAGACAATGTGGGCTTCCCTGTAATCCTATGCGATGTTTCAAAATCATGACATATTAGGACCCATCCCATATGAGCATAAAAGTGGAATGATAATGCCACAATATGCGAATATTGGGGCGGATTGTGGGAGTGCGTAGCACGAAACAATCCGTAGGCATCAAAGTCGGGGCTTTTGCCCCCTAACGAAGCAGTTCGAACACCATCTGAATCAATTTTTATATAATAACCCCCGGGCCATGATGTTCTGTCATGCTCCCGGGGGCTTATCTTCTTTGCTATTTATTTTTCATTCCTGTCAATCTCAGATCCGATTACTGCTCTTCGATTGCTGCATTTTTCTTCAGTGCTACGCTGACTGCCTTACCAACACCACCGCCTACGACACAGCTCATAGGCATCTCCAGTACTCCGTTGATACCACAGAATGCTACGGCGAACATAAACAGATTTGCTCCGGTTGCATTCATGCTCTGCAGATACTCGGTATGACCGAAGCAGATCATCAGAGTGGACATGAAGAACAGGGTGTTCATAAATGCTCCCAGCAGACCGGTCACGAAGTAAGCTACTGTCTTCGTCTTGTCGATCTTCCACAGTGCCTTAAAGATCACACCGGACAGCCATCCCATCAGAGTTCTGGTGGGGATACATACCAGGAAAGTAAAGAACGGGTTAATAGCTACCAGGGCTGCTCCAAAAGGATCTCCTGCAAAACACTGGTAAAAGCTGGTCAGTCCGAATACCAGTCCCAGTACAGCTCCGCCTGCGGGTCCCAGGATCATTGCACCGATCACTACGGGAATGGTCAGAAGAGAGATCGCTAACGGTCCGATACGCAGATATCCAAGCGGTGTAAATGCCAGAATCAGCATGATAGCGATGAGTACGGCCAATTGTACCATCTCAAGTGTCTTTGTTTTTTTCATATGAAATTTTCCTTTCCGCGCTTTTTGCGCCTTTGCTACTATTCCTCCATATGGTGTCATTTGGACTGCCGGAGGATATAATTACAAGTCATTCAAGAAAATAACATAAATGTATACAAAACACAAGTATATTTTTCAATACAATATCGTTATCTTACCGTACAATACCATTTCAGAGCTGCTACATAAGCTTCATACACAGTATCCATATCAATGTGCTTCAACAGCATCTGTCTGGATACATCTGCCCAGTTGGCAGTCTCATACTGCAGCATGAATTCGTACACCGGTGCCAGCACGCCGATTCGATAGATCAGGGCATTGCTGATCTCTCCTGCCACATGGACTATCTTCAATGCCTCTGCCATAGGCTTTTCGAGAATTACATCCAATACAGAGAACAATCCCATCAGGAACAGTTCGTCCTTCTGCGCTTTCAATCCAAAGGCTTCCGCAAGATTTTCCGCAAATTTTGCACGAAGCAGTGACAGTCTGGTGACTTCGTTCGGCTTATCCGCATAAAGTGCATTGGCTACTGCTGTATTGATCCACTTTTTCAGTTCCCGTTGTCCCAGCATGGCTGCCGCATGACGGATAGAAGTGATCTCGGAGTTCACTGCCAGGGGCTGAACCATTTTCAGCAGGTCAATAGTAAGCGCCGTATCGCGGCCAATGATGTCTGCTGCTGTGGTCAGTTCGAAATCAGGGCTGTTTACGATGTTCAGCAGGTCGATATAGTTACCCTTCAACGGTGCCACATCGGTCTGTCCCTTGGTAATGGGCACACGATAAAATTTACCCTCGTACAGGCGATAGCCTCCGGTCTCCTTCAATCGCTCAAAGTCTTCCATGGTATCAATATTACCGGCACAAAGGCTGATATTGGGAAATAGTTTCCCAAAATAAATTTTTGCCTTGTCGATAGCAATTTTCCGGTTATTCAGCAGGACATAGTCCATCAGCTTCAGGACTTCACGATAATTTTCGAAATCACTGACAGCCAGCTTGCGGGCAGCCAGCTTATAGCCTTCCTGTTTCAATTCCTTCAGGCGGTTCACATACATTTCAATTGGTGGAATTGTATTGTCAATCAGAAGCACGATCTTGTCATGGGGGACATCACACTGTTCCGGAATGTCTGCAAAAATAGAGATATTGCTGATCGGCACAAAAATTTCTTTCCCCTGTGATAACGTATCAAGCCCCATCTTCTGGATCAATTCCAGTCCGGTAATCTGTGATGCACCATCGAACCGTGCGGTTCCCAGCAGCAGAGGATTCAACAGATAATTCTCCCTCTGTGTAAAAAAGGAATAGGCACAGACAGCCATATTTTCATCAAAAAGCGGTACTAAAGTAAGCAGCATATATTTACCTCCCAATCTACCTTTATTATACCGATTCCGACAGGACTTTACAAGTGGTACTATCATCACAGAAATACTGTAACCAGAGAGTTACGAAATAAAAAAACACATTTATGAATTGAGTGCATGGCTTGTAATGTAGTGCTGCCGTAAACCGGACGAACTCCCGGAGCAGCAGACACCTGCATGAGGGTCTGCTGCTCCGGGAGTTCTGTTTGTATTAAAAACGTCATTTTTCGCTAAAAAAATACAAAAACAGTAGATTTTGACCTTTTATAAGAGCTTATTTTCGCTAAAATGGGAAAAATAATAAAATCAGTACAAAAAATGTTTGATTTAGAAGATTTTTTGTACTGATTTTGCTATTTTGATGCGATTTGCACCAAAACAATAGAAATGGCTGTGCCGTAACAGATGGCAGCTGGAGCCGTGCCCGTCCGGATCAGAACCGCTATATCACTTTTCGTCAGAAAATTCCCACCGGGAGACCTTACATCGAGGAAGGACATTTCATCCGATGCGGGCGTTCAATTTATTCCTGACTGTTGATGTAGTTGATCAGTCCCTCTGCGGCGATGATCTTCTGCATGAACTCGGGGAACGCCTGTCCCTGGAAGCTTTCGCCTGTAGTAAGATCTTGGATCACTCCGGTATTGAAATCTATCTCGACCTCGTCGCCATTTTGAATCTTCCGGGATGCCTCGGGGCACTCAATGATGGGCAGTCCGATGTTGATGGCATTGCGGTAGAAGATTCTGGCGAAGGTTTCTGCGATGACACAGCTGACACCTGCTGCCTTGATGGCGATGGGGGCATGCTCTCTGGAGGAGCCGCAGCCG
>ENA-ORNF01001196-ORNF01001196.1-human-gut-metagenome-genome-assembly--contig:-NODE-1196-length-23429-cov-6.221100_pt1 | contig 23429 bp, 19 predicted proteins | sample MGYA00242110_ERZ509012 | MGnify/ENA primary metagenome ERZ509012 (study PRJEB26280, sample SAMEA2338714) | human gut metagenome | biome: human gut; feature: human-associated habitat; material: faeces...
CTACAAAATCTGCTGCTGCATATAATCTTGAATGGAACATCCATTGGTCAACAACACGAAGTGGTCTTTCTGGTAATGCTTTATCTGCCACACTATCTTCTGTTAATACACACATTCCTAAACTTGTAATTAATGTATCAATTCCATGGTTTATTTCAGGGTCTATATGATATGGTCTACCTGATAAAACAATTCCTCTTCTGATGCGCTGCGTGTTGCCTGCACTGTTGCTTCTATGCCTCCACCCATACGATGTATCTCAAGATACTCTTTTCCGGCAAGACGCATCATAAACTCTTCCGGTCGGTAACCTCCAAAAATAAAATGGGTATGTGAATCAATAAATCCGGGGAGTGCACATTTTCCCTTTCCCTCCAGAATTTTGTAATCATCAGCGGTTTTATTTTGATCTTTACAATAACGGAAGGCCTCTTTTTCCGGACCAAGGAAAGCAATTTTACCATTTTCTATTATAATAGAAGTATCTTTTCTGCAATGGAGAGTCTTCATTTTCTCTCCATGTACTGCTTTCTTACCTTCCGGCGTAGCAACCAGACTAATATTTCTAATGATCATGTCCATAGTAATCTCCATTCCGCAGACGATTCCTCCGGCCCATCAGCTTTGCAGCTGCTTCATTACTGCCTGCACCTTTTCAATGATTTCCGTTTCACTCACATTGCACAGCTTTCCTTCATGTACTGTGGTTCTGCCGTTTACCACCACCTCACGAATCGCAGTCGGCTGCATGGAATAGACAAGATTCGGTAATACCTGTTCCAGATTCTCTGATATCGGCTGCATCGACATATCATCCATCGCAATCCCGACGAAATCAGCCAGATATCCCTTCTCTATCTTTCCTGCTGTAAGATCCAACAATTCTGCGCCTTCGGATGTCCCCATGGCAAAAGTATCTTTGTAATTAATACACATTGCGTCACAAGTGCTCGCCTTTTGCAGCATAGCACACATTCTCATTTCTTCAAAAACACTGATTCTGTTATTGCTGCAAGCTCCATCACTGCCAAGGCCGATTCTTACACCGGATTTTTTCATCAATGGAATATTAGTGATACCATCTGCCAAAAACATATTGCTGGAAGGGCAATAGACCAGATTGCCGCCCTTTTCTCCAAGCAGCTTTATCTCACTGTCTTTCAACCATACACCATGTATGATAACTGTACTTTCATCAACCACACCATATTTATCCAATACTTCTATGGGAGTAAGTCCTCCAAATTCTTTTTTCACCTGTTCCACTTCGAATGGTTCCTCTGCAACGTGGATATGAAATTTACTTCCGAATTCTTTTGCAAGTTTATACCCTTCCTGAACCATCTCAATGGTAGCTGCATGAAGACTGTGTGGTGCTGGCAGCACCGATACCATGGGATCTTTTGCATATTTATCATGTATATACCTTGTATTTGTCACCGCATCGGAAATCGATTCCACATATCCTGCCGGTGCCCAGGCCCAATCATACATCGTTCTGGCCAGCACCAACCGGATTCCCAGCGTTTTTGCCGCCTTAATGATCATCTCATCGCTTTCCGGACCATAATTGTGCAGATAGAAAAAATCGCAGACAGTAGTAACACCACACTTCATCATTTCAGCAAAAGCAAATAAAGCTCCCCGATAAATATCTTCTCTTGTCATTTTAGGAGAATATTTGTATAGGGCCTCGTCCCGCCATTCCAAAAAAGGCCTGTCGCAGGACAGCCCTCGTAAAAGACTTTGAAAACAGTGGTTGTGTGCATTGATCGTCCCCGGCACTAAAACCATTTTCTCCCATTTTTCTATAACAGCGCTGCTATCCTTATACCGAGTCTCTATATCCGTGCATTTACCAGTTTCAAGAATGATTCCATCTTCTATACAGACCGCCTGTTTTGCTAAAAAACCGTTTTTCGTATACAGAAGTTCCGGCTCAATTATTCTCATAGTCATCCTCTTTTCACTACTTCTTTATCTGTTCATAACAAAATAATCCCGTTGCCAAAAACATACCGCAGGCGACACCATCATAGCATTTTACCGGGTAACACTGTTCAATATCCTTATCCCAAAGAGTGTAATTTGCGCACCCAAGAACAATTCCTTCAGGATGCCACCGCTCCACCGCTTCTCCCGCAGCTTCCAGTACTGCTTCTCTGCTCTCCTCCTTCACTGCAACAGCTCCGCAATACTGCTCCATACAATAATTATCCCGGATCATACGTCTTTTTCGTTGTCCGGATCTTACTGACGGAGAAATCACAACGAAACTGCTGCATTGCATGGAGGCCATACGAATAGACGCTTCCCCGATTCCTATCACAGGTTTCGTTGTTATCTCTCTCAGCAACATCAGATTTGGATCCAGGTGGCAGCCGATCAGATAAGCATCATATAGCACATCATTCCTGATAAGCTGCAGCATTCCCTCTTCTGCTTTTTGTACATCTTCTAAGGATGTGATCAATTTCGGCATATAGGAAAGCGTCTTCACGGTAGTTTCCACTCCCGGCATCGATAAAATTTCTGCCTTTGTTTCAATCTTTTTGGTTGTTTCTTTGTCACTATTTGGATTTATGATCAAAAGCCGTATATTTGTTCCCATTACTTTGCCTTTCTCATATTTGCCTCTACTCTGCGGAAAATGTAGGATACCAGTTCTGTAATGCATAAATATATGATTGCAACAATCACAAGAGGTGCGAACGGGCGGAAGCTGTTACCTCTGATCACATCTGCCACAAACATCAGGTCAGCTAATCCGATAACTGATACCTGGGATGAAGTCTTGATCATTACTATAAATTCATTTGCTAACGCAGGAAGCGCATTTTTTAATGCCTGCGGTAAAACAATCTTCATAATGGTATCCCTGTGTGTAAATCCAAGAGATACTGCTGCTTCTGTCTGTCCGGCATCTACTGATAAAATACCTCCACGTATAATCTCACAAACATAAGCTGCACTATTCAATCCCAGCGCCAACACACCTGAAATCAGACGATTAAACTGCACTCCCCAGATTTTCATATCCGGCATCTGGAATCCCAAAAGAGGCAGCCCGTAATAAACCATGGAAATCTGCACCAGTACCGGAGTTCCTCTGATGAATTCAACATATAAGGCTACAATGAATTTGAGGAATTTATTTTTTCCAATACGTATCACCGAACACAGTGCACCCAAAAGAAAACCTATTACTATTGCTAACAGGGAAACGATAATCGTGATCTTTACACCTGTCAGCAGATAATCCTGATAATTTACTACTAATTTCCATAAACCACTCATATATTTTTCCTCGCATTTTCCTTATAAATAATTGCCCGTCTGCATGACACGGTAATAAGCATCCTCATAGCTCTTCCGAAGTGGCAGTGCTTCTTTCTCAGCAACAGACTGCTGCGGCTTCATTTTTTCGGACACTTCCTTGAAAGCATTGATCACTTCCTGCTCATCAAAGGTTGTAATTTTTCCATTCTCCACCACTGTTTTCCCATCAATCAACACAGTCCTGACTGACTTTCCGTTTTCACAATAGACTAGCTGATTCACAAAATTATTGTGTGGAAGAAATCGTTCATTATCAATGTCCAGAATTGTCATATCTGCCTTTCTTCCTTCCGTAAGCAATCCCAATTCTTCCTCCAGACATGCACACGCAGCTCCGTTATAAGTAGCCATGTGTAATGCTTCCTGTGCTCCTATCCATTCCTTATAATCCGGTGTCTGAACTTTCTGTAAAAGTGCAGATAATTTCAAAGATTCAAACAGATTCAAGGAATCGCTGCAGCTTGTATTGTCCGTTCCCAGTCCAACTTCCACTCCTGCTTTCAACAATTTTGCGATCGGTGCTATTCCGCTTCCCAATTTCAGGTTAGAAGCCGGATTATGTACTGTCTTGCAATGATACCTGCTCAGAAGTTCTATATCTCTGTCATCGACCCATACAGTATGTATTGCATTTAAGTTGGGATAAAGCAGATCATTGTCCGCCATCCACTGTACCATACTCTTGCCATAGAACAGGTATCCAGTCTCTCTCTGTACGCGCGTTTCCAGCACATGGGATACCGTTGGAATATGATACTTTTCTGATAAATCTCTCATTCCCTGCATCAATTTTATCGTAGATCTCTGCGGTCCGGAAGGTGATAAGACACTTCTCTGTACCGCATCCGGTGTATTATATTTTCTGATCAAACCTTCTACATAATCCAATATTTCCGTTTCAGGCATTATTTTCGATTGTTCAATTTTCTTCTGAATCTCCGGATCCAGAATAGACTCCAAATAAGGTATGGTCTTATAATTCGGCTTATTGGACAAATGAACGCTGACATCTGCCCGAAGTCCCGCCGTTTTATATGCTTTCATGACCATATCGTAATGTTCTTCACTAAACGTCGGACAATGTACCACATCATCAATAATCATGGTGGTCCCGCATTTTAATAGTTCAATACATCCAAACAGCGTTTTAATGTATACATCTTCCGGAGTCTCTTTTCTTCCGCTAAAATACGGCTTTGTATACAACATCCAGACTTCCAGCGGAAGATTATCAAAGGCTCCCTTTACAAAATGACAATGCGTATGAATATGTGCATTTATCATACCTGGTATCACTATCGCATTTTCGGCTGATATTACCTCATCATATTCTCCCGGCTGTACCTCTACAGGATCCGTGATCTTTTCAATCCGGTTGTCCTGAATGATTATATCTTTCTTCTCAAATACGGCTTTTGCACCCTGCTGTCTGTGAACCAGACCTCCGTGAACCAGTTTTCTCATAAATCACACCTCTTTTGTGAAAGGGAAGCTGAAACGCTTCCCTTTCCGTTTCTTTCAGTTAGTTTGCTGCATTTACCTTGACTGCTTTAGAAGCAAGTTCACTGTACTGTGTTAACCACTCTTCGATCTTGCCTTCCTCTAAAAGCTTATCTACCACACCATTGATCACAGTCTGCAGATCCTCACATCCTTTATTCATTGCTACCGCATAGGTTTTCGCATAGGAACCTTCCATCACTGCATCACTATAGGTTAATTCCGGATATGCCTCCAGATACTGCTGGCCTACAGATCTTTCAACCACAATGCCATCCACATTACCAGCCTTCAGTTCCATTACAGAAGTCGGAAGATTAGGTGATGAAAAAATATCCGCATCTGTAATAAAGTCCTGTGTAAACTTCTCCTGAATCGATCCGGAATTCGCTGCAATCTTTTTTCCGTAAAAATCTTCCAGTGTACTTAGTTCCTCAGCTCTGTCTGCCTGGATCATCATTCTATCCTGGCATTCGATATAAGAATCAGAGAAATCCGCTACTTCCTTTCTCTCATCCGTAGGGGTGATACCATCAATACAAATATCTACCATTCCTGCTGTCAGTGATGAAAGCAATGCCTTAAACTGCATAGGCTCAAGCTGAATATCCACACCTATCTCATCTGCGATCGCTTTAGCAATCTCAACATCAATGCCTACAGGATCTGAACTGTCCGAAGTTGTATCTACAAATGCAAACGGTGCATATGCAGAATCCGTTCCTACCACCAATACTCCTTTGTCAATAATGGCCTGTACACTATCCCCGATAGGGTATCCTGACTTCGTCGTTACAGCCGTTGCAACAGCTTCTTCAGTAGTGGCCTCCACAGTTTTTGCTTCTGTCGACACGGTACTCTCTGTTGTTGCAGGTTCCGCAGTAGATCCGCAGCCTGTCATTGCTGCGATCATAGCGGTACATACTGCCATTGCCATAAGCTTTCTTCCTGTCTTTTTCATAATTTTTCTCCTTTTCTTGACTTTATTTTAAACCGCATATATACGGCTTAATCAGCTTACTCTTGATAAAAATTCTTTCGTTCTGTCATTCTTTGGAGTTTCAAATATCTCCTTGGGTGTTCCTTCCTCCACAATATAACCTTTATCCATGAAAATGACCCGATCCGCAACTTCTCTCGCAAAACCCATTTCATGTGTTACTACGATCATAGTCATTCCGTCTCTCGCCATATCCTTCATAACATTCAATACATCACCCACCAATTCCGGATCCAATGCCGATGTCGGCTCATCAAACAACATGATTCTTGGTTTCATTGCAAGTGCTCTGGCTATTGCTACTCTCTGCTGTTGTCCTCCGGACAATGTACTGGGATAGGCCTGCGATTTTTCGTCCATTCCAACATTCATCAGTAATTCATGTGCAAGGCTTCTTGCTTCTGCCTTAGGCATTTTTTTATTCCTGACCGGTGACAAAATAACGTTGTCCAGCACCGTATAATTAGGAAATAGATTAAACTTTTGAAACACCATTCCTATTTCCATGCGGATCTCCCGCCTGTTAGCTTTTTTATCCAAAATATTCATTCCATTGTAGATAATACTTCCGCTCGACGGTGTCTCTAAAAAGTTCATACATCTGAGAAAAGTACTCTTTCCCGAACCGGAAGGGCCAATAATGCAGATTACCTCACCTTCCTGAACATCCAGGCTGACATCTTTTAATACTTCCAGTTCTCCAAAGCTCTTTGCAAGATTTTTAATTTCCAGTAATCCCATAATGCTTTCCTCCAAAATAAAAAACGCAAAAATGCTTTTTTATGCACCTTTGCGTTTTTTCGAATCAAGTTCAAATATTTATTTACCACGAAATATATACTTTTTTATTTCCGTTGTCAATAGTTATTTTAAAATTTTTATCCACAAACGTATTTGTGTATCATATGCCTCCGCAATGTCATAGCATTGATTTCTGCGCCCCCAGTCACTGGAAATCCCTCTTAAAAAGATAATCATATATTCTGTCATACGCTCTGGGTTAAAGCTCCTGGAAAATTGCCCTTTGGTCTGACCTTCTTTCAAAATCTGATGCAATACACGAAAGAGAGTCCGTGTGTGCTCTTTTTGAATTTCTTCTTTCGTTGAAGGTAACGGAATCGGCCTTGCACTCAGGCTATTACCAGTAATTTCTCCCATCAGCTTAACATGATCTGCATAAATATGGGCATATTCAATCAGATTGACTTCCTCATCCTCATGCATAAGCCGGTCCTGAATACGTTCCAGTAAATAATCATCAATATTCGTATAAACCTCATGGATCAATTCTTCTTTGGATTCAAAGTAATAATAGAAAGTGCCAATCGAAATCCCCAGCTTATCACATACCGTTTTTACATTCAGATCTTCCAGTTCCATATTTTTCATCATATGCAACGTAGTATCCACAATCTCTTTTTTACGATTTGATCGCTTTGCCGTCATCTTCTTTTCCAGTTCTCCCATCCACTCTTCCTCCTTACAACACTCCTCACCATGTAATAATCTCTTTTTAATTTATCTTTCTTTTTCTCAAATGTCAATATTTTTTCGAATATGATTCGATTTTCTATTGACATTTTAATCAAGTAAGTATATGCTTTGAACTAATTTATCGAACCGCATTCGAAAAAAGGAGGTATCTAAATGATTCATGACAATGATCTGCAGTCCTGCTTAAAAAATCTTACAGAGGAAATCTCTCTTCCGGGAAAGCAAGCCGACGGATCCTATACAAGGCTCCCCTGCTCTGCCGAATATATGCATTCGGCAGAAATCCTTAAAAATCTTATGATAAAAAGAGGTCTTGACACAACGATTGACAGTGTCGGCAACGTAAAAGGATATCTTCCCGGGAAAAATCCATCTTTCGGGACCATCTACACCGGATCTCATCTGGACACTGTGCAAAATGGAGGATTATTTGACGGGGCACTTGGCATCGCCTCTGCACTCCTTTGTCTGGATATGCTTCAGCAGAACCATATTTCTCTTCAGCATAATCTGGAAATTATCGGTTTTCAGGGTGAAGAGGGAAGTGATCTGGGTGGGACCTTCGGCAGCCGGTCCATGATGGGACTTATGCCCTCTGTTTCACCGGAATACGAAGCTGTTTTAACCTCTTATGGACTCTCTGCCACAAAAGTCAAAGATGCTGCAATCTCTACATGTCCGGGAGATTGTTATTTGGAGCTTCATATTGAGCAGGGAAAAGTATTAGAAAGCAATCATCAGGATATCGGAATTGTCACTGGTATTGTAGGAATCACCCGATACAAAATCACTCTGCACGGAGAAAGTAATCATGCAGGTACAACTCCAATGAAGCTGCGTCGTGACGCCCTTACCGCAGCTGCTGAATTAATTACATATATTAATGAATCAGCTACACTGCGTACGGATCATTTAGTAGCTACCATCGGTCAGCTTTCTGTATTTCCTGGTTCCGTAGCTGTAATCCCCGGAAAGGTTGAAATGGTTTTGGAAATCCGTCATATGGATCAAAACGTTATTGACACTTTCGTAGACGAAGCTATTGCTTATTCCCAAAAAATGAATACCGTGTCAGTTGACTGGCAGGAACTTGTTAAAAAACCATCTGTTCATTGTTCTGCAAATATCCGGAAAGTATTGGAGCAATGCTGCACAGAACAGCATTTTTCCTATCAGGATATTCCCAGCGGAGCCGGGCATGATGGTAACGCCATTGGACAGCGTATGCCGATTGGCATGCTTTTTGTTCCCAGCCACAACGGTCTCAGTCATTGTAAAGAAGAATGGACAGAATGGCAGGATGCTTTGAAGGGAGCGCTTGTGCTCTATCATGCCATTTTAAAATTAGATACTGTGAAAGGAGAAATTTAAATGTGCTATACAAAGGAATTATATGATCTATGCATTACGGATGGCCAGGTTTACCTGGATGGTCGTTTTCAACAGCTTGACATTGGAATTAAAGATGGGAAAATTTCGTCTCTTTCCGCTCCCGGAACATTGGGTTCTTCTTTACAAACAATTTCGGCGGCAGGATGCTATGTGGCCCCCGGTTCCATTGACACCCATGTTCACTTTCGTGATCCGGGTCACTCCGAAAGAGAAACTTTTTTTACCGGTTCTATGGCTGCGGCAGCCGGAGGTGTTACCTTAGTCCTGGAACATCCTATTTCCTCTCCGCCTCAGCATAATAAAGCTATTCTGGACCATCGTATTGCAGTGGCGGATCCGCAGGCCCTTGTAGATTATGCTTTTTATGGGGCTGCCGGTGCTGATCACCTGTCCGACATCACAACGCTCTCCCAGGAAGGTATTGTGGCTTATAAAACATTTCTCCAAATAGCCCCGGAAGGACGAGAAGATGAATTTGCAGGTCTTACCATGCCTGAAAATTCAGATGTCCTCAAAGGATTTCAGGAAGTAGCAAAAACAGGTCTTCCTATTGCTGTACACTGTGAAGATAACGAAATGATCAACGCCAATATAAAAGAGATGCGGGCTGCACATCAGACCTCTCCGCTCTGTCACGCTATATCCAGACCTCCTGTAACAGAAGTTCTGGCTGTGGAAAAAATCCTTAGAATTGCAAAAGAAACAGGTGCCTCTGTAGAATTCGTCCACATTTCTACACCTGAAGCTATGGAAGTAATTTCACAGGCAAAAAAAGATCATTTACCTGTACTGTTGGAAACCTGTCCACATTATCTGCTTTTGGATGAAACTACATTGGAAAAGCTGGGACCCTTTGCCAAATGTAATCCTCCTCTCAGAAAGCGTGAATTAGTGGAACAGCTTTGGAAATATATAAATGATGGCAGCGTTGATTTTATCGGCAGTGATCATGCTCCCTATCTCTTGTCGGAAAAAGAAGCTTCCCCCGATGATATTTTCAAAGTGCCCGCCGGATTTCCAGGGATCGACACCCGTTTCCCCCTTATGATCGACTGTGCGGCAAAAGGGAAACTTTCTTTAGAGCGTGCTTTGGATCTCCTCTGTGTAAATCCTGCCAAATGCTTTGATCTCTATCCGAGAAAGGGCTCCCTGATGGTCGGTTCTGATGCAGATATTGTAATATTCAATACAGAGCAGCATACACTTCTCAAAAACGACAGTTACTCGCATTCCAAAGATATTGCACTTACTTATGACGGATGGAATGTTAATTGTACACTTCTTTATACCATCAGCAGAGGGCGTATTGTTATGAACCACGGTATAGTGGATTCTAATTGCAAAGGGTGGGGACAGCTGGTAAAGCGAAGCTCCAGATAATATTAGTTTTCGTAGCAAAAAGGAGACAAGTTTTTCCCTGTGAAAATATCTTGTCTCCCCATTTAGTTATGCCACCCTTATACCACCGTAAAACAACGAATGCTTTCCTTTAACTGCCCTACCGAGGCAGCCAGTTCCTCCACTGCATAAGAGATATCTTTCATCTCCTGCTGCAGTCCCTGGTTGTTTTTCTCTACCGCAGACAACTTTTCGGTACTGTCTCCCACAGTTGCTTCCATCTGTGTATTGGCAGTATTGACATTCTGCAATACCGACAGCAGTTCATCGATCTTCTGTCCGAATTCGTTCATCATTTCATCCACATGATCTGCCGCTTCATGATAGTTGCTGCCGGTATCCTCCAGTGCATCATAATCTTTCATGACTCTGGTATTCATAAATTCCAGCAGTCTGGTGGCGTTCTCGGATAGTTCCTCCACACTCTCCACTACACGATTGCTGATTTCCTGGATATTGTTGGCAGATTCTCTGGAGTTGTCGGCCAGTTTGCGGATTTCCTCTGCCACAACGGCGAATCCACGGCCAGCTTCTCCTGCCCTTGCTGCCTCAATGGACGCATTCAGTGCCAACAGATTTGTGGTTCCGGCTATTCCCAGAATCTCTTCCGTCAGTTCTGTGATCTTATGGATCTGCCTGCTGTTGGCGATGGACTCTGTCATTGCTGTGTCAATCTCCTTCATGACAAGGGTTGCCTCCTGCTTGCTCTCCACCGCTGTCGCTTTCATTTTACCGGCTTTTTCCTTGATATCCGCTGCATAGTCTCTTCCGTTCTGGGCTACTTCCAGCATATTTTCCACCGTGTGATCCAATACACCGGTATCCTGCTGTACACCTCCGATTGCCCCTGTCACCAGCTGCATTCCCTCGGACATTACGCCCAGATTCTGCATGGTATGATCCGCAGTGGCATTTACTTTTTCCACATTGGAGATAATGTCAGCCTGCTTTTCTTCCATCTGTCCACAGCCCTCGGTGATGGCTCTGATGATGATCTGCATCTGGGCTACCAGGTCATTAATGGCAATGGCCAGTCTTCCCACTTCATCTCTCGATCCCACATGAATTCTTTTGGTAATATCTCCTTTGTTGCAGCGAATCCCTTCTACCAATTCATCTACCTGTTTCGTTGCCTTTTTCACCGGGCCGATGACCCACAACCGCAGTCCCAGCATGATCACGATCACTACCACAAGTAACGCAATACTTGCCACGGAAATGATCCCCGGCACTCTGGCAGCACTCTGCTCCATCTGTCCCTGGGCCTGTTCCATCTCCTGCGCTGTGATCTCCAGCATCCGGTTCATGTAATTTTCGATATGTTCATTAAACATCGGAAGGTTGGATGTAGCAGATACATATGCCTGGGTTTTGTTCTCGGCACTGGTGACCAGCAGACTCTCCACCGTCTTCCTGTATTTCGCCAGTTCTGCAGAGGCACTGTCCAGTGCTTCTTTACGCTCATCCCCCTCGGAAAGCAGGTCGCCGAATTCCTCTATCTGCTGTTCCATATCTGTAATATCCTGCAAAATTTTCTCAGACAGAGTATCCATGGTCACACTATTGGTAGTCATGACATGGGTGAGCACCTGACTGTTGATATAAGTGAACTGTCTGGAAAGTCCGCTTATCTTTTCCTGCTCCGCAACCTGTTCGGATACGATCTGATCACTCGTCCCGATCACACTCTGCAGCGTCCATACTAACACTCCGACACAGCTGATCGCCGTAACTGCCAGAAGCAGCAACAGTCCCATGATCTTAATGCCGATGCCGGCTCCTCTTTTCCGCTTTCCTGTATTTTCTTTTTTCCGTTGTCTTTTTCCCTTATCCATACTCTTCTCCTATACGCAACGAATAAATACCATCAAAAGGGCCTGCGGCACAAAAGCGCCGGGCCCTTTTTGATTAGATATGTAGAAATTAATTCTTGGCAATTAATTTTCCACCACGTTTGGATACAACATCGAAGATAACTGCTGCCAGAAGTACCAGACCCTTGACTACCTTCTGCATATTCTGATCTACACCCATCAGGGACATACCCAGGTTGATAACACCCATCAGTACCGCACCTACGATAACGCCGGGGACGGTTCCGGTTCCGCCGTATGCGGAAGCACCACCGATGAAGCAGGATCCGATGGCATCCATCTCGTAGTTCTGACCATAAGTCGGCTGTGCGGATGTCATACGGGCGATGGTTACCATACCTGCCAGTGCTGCCAGGAAGCCCATGTTCATATAAGCTAAGAAGTACACCTTGTTGGTGTTGATACCGGATAACTTAGTTGCCTTTTCATTGCCGCCCACTGCATAGAAGTAACGGCCTACAGTAGTATTGGAGGTGATGTAACCGTATACCATGATAACGATCAGTACCCAGATCAGTACGCTGGGAATACCTTTGTGCTGTGCCAGACGATAACTGAATGCCAGGATCACAACAGCGATCACTGCGATCTTACCAATGGTAGCTCCAAGACTGGGAGCTTCATAACCCTTTTTCACTTTATCTGCTCTGTTCTTCAGCTGAAGTACTGCAAAGATCACTGCTGCCAGCACACCTGCAAATATACAGGTCAGATTGATGGGGCCGTTTCCAAAGAAATCGGGGATATAACAATCCGCACCGCCACCGAACAGATTTACGAAAGTGGTACAATCCTTAATGGATACTGTCATACCTTGCAGGACTACGTTACTCAAGCCACGGAATGCCAGCATGCCAGCCAGTGTTACGATGAAAGGAGGGATTCTCACATAAGCGATCCAGAAGCCCTGGAATGCACCGATCAGGGTACCGATGACGAACATGATCAGAATCGTCAGCCACATGTTCATCTTCATGTTGACCATGAGAACCGCACCAATGGCACCGACGAAACATACGACCGATCCGACGGACAGATCGATATTACCACCGGTCAAAATGCAAAGTAACATACCCGTTGCCAGGATAAACACATATGCATTCTGAGAGATCAGACTGCTGACATTCATGGGAAGCAGGATCGCTCCTCCTGTCCTCCATGCGAAGAATGCCGTAACTACGATCAATACGAGGATCATGGTATATCTTTTAATGAAATCGTGGCCTTTTGTTTTATTCATGCCAATGCTCCTTTCTTACCGGCTGATAATATCTTGGACATGATAAGCTCCTGTGTTGCCTCACTGCCCGCCAGTTCTCCTACTATTTTTCCTTCGTTCATTACATAGATCCGATCGCACATACCCAGAATCTCGGGCAGTTCGGAGGAGATCATGATCACAGATTTGCCTTCTGCCACCAGTTGGTTAATGATGCAGTAGATTTCATATTTTGCACCGACATCAATACCTCTGGTAGGTTCATCCAGGATCAGAATATCCGGATCTGTGAACATCCATTTTGCCAACAGTACTTTCTGCTGATTACCGCCGCTCAGGTTTCCTACATTCTGTTCCACCGTAGGGCATTTCGTATTCAGTTTATTCTTGTAATCTACCGCTACGTTATACTCTTTATCTTTGTCAATAACGGTATGCTTACTGATTTCATCCAGATTGGCCAGGGTTGTGTTGATCTTGATCGGATTGCTTAAGATCAGTCCATTGCCCTTTCGGTCTTCTGTCACATAGGCCAGCTTCTTATGAATCGCTTCCTGTACGGTATTCAGATGTACTTCCTCACCGTTGATATACAATTCTCCGCTGATATTGGATCCGTAGCTTTTTCCGAATAAGCTCATTGCCAGTTCGGTCCGTCCGGCACCCATCAGTCCGGAGATCCCTACTACTTCACCCTTTTTCACGTTGATATTGACACCATCTACCACCTTGCGGTCCGAATACAGGGGATGATGGACCGTCCAGTTCTTCACTTCCATCCGGACGTCACCGATATGGGACTCTCTCTTCGGGAATCGGTCGGCAATTTCTCTTCCTACCATTCCTTTGATGATCCGGCTCTCGGTAATATCATCTTTACCTTTCACCAGAGTTTCGATGGTAGATCCGTCACGGATCACTGTGATCTTATCTGCCACATAAGAAATTTCATTCAGTTTATGGGAAATGATGATAGATGTCATTCCCTTTTTCTTGAGTCCCAGCATCAGATCCAACAGAGCCTTGGAATCTGTCTCATTCAGAGATGCTGTAGGCTCATCCAAAATCAGCAGCTTTGCGTTTTTCGCCAGTGCTTTTGCGATTTCCACCAGTTGCTGCTTACCTACGCCAATATCCTTTATCAATGTCTGGGGGCCTTCCTTCAGACCTACTGTCTTTAACAGTTCCGACGCCCTGGCATTGGTTTCATTCCAGTTGATTTTGTACTTATGTCCCCTTTCATTGCCCAGGAACATGTTTTCCCCGATCGTCATATAGGGGATCAGCGCAAGCTCCTGATGAATGATAACGATACCTTTTTCCTCACTGTCCTTAATCTTGTCAAACTTACAGACCTCACCGTCATAGATGATGTCTCCTTCATAAGAACCGTACGGATAAATACCGCTCAGTACATTCATCAATGTGGACTTTCCTGCGCCGTTTTCACCTACAAGTGCGTGGATCTCTCCCTCTTCTACCTGCAGGTTTACATTGTCAAGTGCTTTTACACCGGGGAATGTTTTGGTTATATTTTTCATTTCCAATAAGATTTTTGCCAATGGTATCCCTCCCAAGTCTTATTTCCACATTATCTAATCAAATAATTGCTTTTGGTCTTTCCATGAATACGGCAGGCGGGATACGCCCCCCTGCCATGAGGATCTTTTCAGATCCGGTAAATCTTTATAAATTACTGTAAATCTGCTTCTGTATAGTAACCGGAATCGATGAGCAGCTCTTTGTAGTTACTTGCATCAGCGAATACGGGCTCACACAGATATGAAGGAATGACGCCGGTACCATTATCATAAGTTGTGGTATCGTTTACAGGTGCCTCGCCGCCCTTCATGACAGCGTCTACCATCTCTACAACCTTGGATGCCAGAGTACGGGTATCCTTGAAGATGGACATGGACTGCTTACCCGAGATCATGTTCTTTACGTTGGGCTTATCACAATCCTGGCCGGTAATGATAGGCCATTCGCCGGTGTAGTTTGCTTCCAGGGAGTTGGTAACACCCAGTGCGGTAGAGTCGTTGGAGCACAGAACAGCATCCAGCTTTGTTCCGTCTGCATAGTTAGCGGAAATGATAGCATCCATTCTGGACTGTGCGGTCTCGGTAGACCAGTTCGCGGTTGCAACAGTTTCGAAATCGGTCTGTCCGGATTTTACTACCAGCTTGCCTGCATCAATGTAGGGCTTCAGCACATCCATAGCACCACCGAAGAAGAATCTTGCGTTGTTGTCACCGGGATCACCGGTTACCAGCTCAATATTGAAAGGTCCTGCTGCGTTGTCCAGATCCAGCTGGTCTCTGATGTATTCGCCCTGCTTGGTACCTACCATGTAGTTATCAAAGGTTGCATAATAGGTAACTGCATCGGAGTTCATGATCAGACGGTCATAAGCGATAACAGGAATGTCTTTTTCCTTTGCCTGCTCCAGAACAGTTCCCAGGGAATCACCATCGATAGATGCGATAACCAGCATCTGGCATCCGGAATTGATCATGTTCTCGATCTGGGATACCTGCGTAGGAATGTCGTTGGATGCATACTGCAGATCCACTTCGTAGCCTGCTTCCTTCAGCTGGGCTTCCATGTTGGTACCATCCTGGTTCCATCTCTGCAGATCCTTGGTAGGCATTGCTACACCGATCTTACCGCCGCCTGTTGTTGTAGTGGCTGCAGCGGCATCTGTTTTCGCTTCTGTAGATGTTTCTGTTTTGTTTTCTGTTGCCGGTGTGGATGCCTGCTGTCCCCCATTGGATCCACATCCTGCAAGCATTGTAACAGCCATAGCCGTTACCAGAAGTGAGCTTAATAATTTCTTCCTCATAAAAAGTAACCTCCCTTATTTGGTTTGTTTTGTTGATAGATAGAGAATATCACAGATCTAGTAGCATGATTTTACGACCTTCTGTACTTTTCCGTTCTATTCAGAGGACAAAAATAAGCTGTGCTAGCAATATCTTGTCTGCCGGCACAGCTTTTTCCCCAATTTTTTCCTGTTTACTATTTTCCTGTCTTTATATCCCCGTTGGGCATCTTGGAGGGAACATTCAGATAGACATCTTCCTTCAGATGGAACCCACTTCCGATGATCACATCATTGATATTATTCTGATCTACACTGATGGGTTCCAGGCCTATGTAGGGAACTTCATAGGCTCCGTTCTCTATGGTCACGGTCTCTTCCGGAAGCGGTTTCCCTTCCGCCAGAAGCACAGCACACTCTGCTGCTTTCCGGGCCAGCTTTTCCACCGGCTTATAGACTGTCATGACCTGCGTTCCTTCCACGATCCGCTGGCATGCCTCCAGGTCTGCATCCTGCCCTGCCACCATGATCTCTCCTGCCAGACGTTTTTCCTTCAACGCATGCACTACTTTACTTGCCAGATCATCATTCCCACACATAATGGCATCTGCTTCGGAGACAATGTCCATATGATCATAGACATAAGCACTTGCAAGTTCAGCTTTCCAGCCATCCGCATGCATGGAATCCAGGATCGTCACCTGGTTATCCTCCATCACCTTGGAAAAACCTTTTTCTACCAGAGCCACATTGCTGTCCACTGCGGATCCCCCCAGCATCAGAACTTTGCCGCCTGCCAGGCCATTGTCCACCAGCGCCTGGCCCATCATTGCCCCTACTCTTTCATTGTCAAAAGTGATGTACAGGTCAATATCCGAATCCATGATCATACGGTCATATGCGATGACTTTGATTCCTGCCTCCTTCGCTTTCTGTACCTGTTCCGACAATCCCTCAGAGTCAATACAGATAATCACGATGACATCCATTCCCTTATCAATGAAATAACTGATCTGTTTCTTCTGCTGTTCCATGTCTCCGTTAGCATTCTGCACATTGACCTCCGCACCCAGTTCTTTGGCGGCGGATACGAAAATATCCCGGTCTCTCTGCCATCTCTCAATGACAAAAGAGTCAAAACTCATGCCAATCTGTATCTTCTGACCCTGTGCGGCGTCTCCGGAAGTCTTACTGCTGTCCAGATTGCCGCAGGCACCAAATACCAACACACAGGCAAGCACCACCGCTGCATATGTCCACAGCTTCTTCCTATTACACACTTTACACGTTGTCCTGTTCATATCCTTTTCCCCGATTCTCCTTATAGACCGTAGGTGTTACCCCTACGTTCTTTTTAAAGCTGCGGCTGAAATAATTGGGATCCGAGTATCCCGTTCTAACGCAGATTTCCTTCATGGAACACTCCGTGGTCTCCAGCAGTTCCTTCGCCTTACCCATCCGCAGATTCGTCAGATATTCAATGAAATTCTCTCCTGTGGTCTCCTTGAAAAGCTTACTGAAATAGTACGGGCTGATATTGACCTCTCTGGATACATCATCCAGGGAAATGTCCTTGTGGTAATTATTCTTAATATAGTTCTTTGCCATTTCAATGATGCTGCCGGATTTTTCTTCCCGTTTGTTCAGAACATTACGGCAGGCCTCTTTTACCTTTTCCAGGAACCAGGTCTTCAAGCCTGCGGGATCCGCCATCTCCATCACCTGCGGCAGATAATCCGCCCGGGAATTCAGCTGATAGGTCATGCCGCCTTTTTCATAGGCGATATGCTCCGACCACAGGGTAAACTCCAGGATCTTCAATCTCATATTCATAAGATCGGATCCGCTCTCCACCATCCAGTCAAAAAAAGCCGACGCTGTTGCAGATGCATTGTCTATATCGCCGTCTTCAACTTCCGCAAAAAGCTTCTTCTCCAGTTTCACCGGATAGTTTCCACCATATTCGCAGCGGATCGGCAAGTCATCCACATGGGCCACACTTCCGGTAGTTGCCACCAGCGCATTGAGCGCTTCCGTATAAGACTCCGATGCCATAAGGAATTCCTTGGGTTCTCCGATACCGATACGGAAGCTGATATCCGTCCGTTTCCGCAGATACCTCGTCAGTTCTCTCGCTTTTTCAATAAGCTCTATACGTTCATTATAATCCATGGCATCAGCTTCATACGGCACCAGTACTGCCAGTTTGTTTGCCATGACCGTACCCACAATGCAATCAAAATGCTCCTTGAGACAGCCCCTGACCTCCTGATAATGTTTCTGCATCTTGACACTGCTGCCCACAGCATTGGTCATATGGTTCCCCTGCTGTTCATCTCCGCTGACTACAGCGATCATATAAGCATACTGCTGGGTAATTCCCAAAATCGACCGGTAATTTTCAATATCCTCGCGGAAATGCTCCTGCAGCAAAATATTATGGATCAGTCCGCTCTCAATAATGGGCACCACAGTCTCCAGTTTTTCTTTGATCAGCAGCTCATTTTTCCGTTTGAGGCGCTCTGCATCGATTCGTTCCATAGCTTTTCGAAGCGCCGTGATGATCCGGGTCTTTTCCATGGGTTTGGTAATATATTCCATAACCCCCAGTTTGATCGCTTCTTTGGCATAATCAAACTTATCATAGGCCGACATCACAATAAACACCGTATGATTATTGGTTCTGCGGATCTCTTTCATGGCATCAATTCCGTTGATCCCCGGCATCTGAATATCCATCACCGCAATGTCCGGCCGGAAGCTCTCCGCCAGTTCAATCACACTTCTGCCGGTTTTGGCATACTGTACCTCACAAGTATCCTTAAACTCTTTTTCAATGATAAATTTCAGGGAGTCTATTACAATCCCCTCATCATCCGCCAGCATGATCTTATACATCTGTCTTTTCCCTCTCCTTTACCGGAAGATACAGGATGACCTCCGTTCCCTGATCTTTCCCGTCACTTTGAATCTTCATCACGCTTTCATTTTGTGTGAAAAGCCTCAATCTTGCGATCACATTTCCCATGGCGATTCCGTTAGAACCTGAAGTTTGCTGTTCCGCATGATAATTACCGCTCAGAAGCTTCTCTATCGTGTCCTGATCCATTCCAATGCCGTTATCGCGAATACTGATTCCTACCGTATCCCCTCCATCACTAAAAACCTTCAGCCAGATCCTGCCTTCACCGTTCATCTCTCTGATTCCGTGATTCACACAGTTTTCCACGATAGGCTGCAGGATCATACTGGGCATGCTGCATTCCAACAGTTCTTCCGAAATATCCTTTTGGTAATGGATGTCCCCGGAAAAGCGTACATTTAATATGTAAATATAATGGTCTACCAGTTCCAGTTCTTCCCGGATGGTGACAATATCATTACTCTTTTTTACATTATAACGGAAGAATTCTGCCACATTCTGTACATAATCGTAAGTCCGGTCAGCCCCCTCCATCATTGCCAGCTGAGCCCCCGCATTCAACGTGTTAAACAAAAAATGAGGATTGATCTGTGCCTGAAGATACTTCAGCTGTGCATCCTTCAGATGGGCTTCCATCAAAAGCTCTTTTTCCATCAGAGATCTCTGGATCTCCATGCTCTGCCGCAGTCTTTCCAGATACTGTCTGATGCTGACGATCATCTGATTAAAGGTTCCGGTCACCACGCCGATCTCATCTTCCGACTGCACCTGCAGAAGATCGGTATCAAAATTGCCACCTGCCACTTCATTGGCTGTCACTGCGAGATTTTTCAGTGGGCTGATGATGTCTCCCGTCAGCTTTACCACCATACATACACTGAGTACAATAACAATGGTCAACGCGATCACACTCATCATTTCGAAACTGCGGAAAGCTCCGGACAGACGGCTGTAGCTCTCGGAATTACTGCGGAACTGTTCATTGTTCAGACTATAAATGTAGGTATTGATATATTCATACATCTGTGTGGCATTTTCAAATCTTACTCTGTATTTCTCCACATTCCGGCCACGTTTTGCCTCTATTGTCTGTCCCACAAGTTCCAGATATTCTTCAGACATATGCCGGATACTGCGTTCCATCCGCTGGAAAGCAGCCCCTGTTACTTCATCGCTCATCTCCTGTACCATTTGGGAATAGGCCTGTTCATTTCGATAAAATTCTTCCAGTGAATCGCTGGTTTTGGAGTTCAGATAGTCCGTCATACTGTCCTGTACAGCCGTCAACGCATCAGACAATTCATTCAGACGCAGATTTCCCTGATAGACCGTATCGATCTCCGACGACATGCTGTTGATTCCCAAAATAAGAATGATCGTCACTGCAAATACTACAAAATTTGCCAAAATAAAAATGCTGCTCATCTTTGCCTGAAGAGACAGCTGTCGAAATTTTTTTCCCATACTTACCTCACTCTGTCTCTTCTTGTTCTGTTAAATATTCGCCGACATTATTCTGATCAATGATCGTGACATCCGCCGTAAAATATTGACTGGTATACCCATACCGGTAATACTCCCGCAGAGCATCTACACAAAAAGCCCCCATCTGCTCCGTGTCTATGGAAATCGTTGCATTGATAACATTTCGTTCTATTGCCTTCAGTATCGTATCGGTATCGTAATAACCGAGAATGGACACCTCACCCACGCAGTTGTAATCTACCACCGCCTGATATACACAGGTCGTGTTCAATTCATTCAGGCAGATAATAATATCCGGTAATTTCTTCTCCATAAAAATATCCCGGATAGATTCCTCTACAGAGAAGGTATTAGTGTCATCCACCGTGATCAATGACAGTTCTATTTCCGGTCCCTGCAGTTTTTCCTGCTCCAGGGTATCCTGAATTCCGGAGCATACAATATTCTGTGCCGAATTTAAGGCATGGGCATTGACCAGCACTGCAACATCCAATACATCCGGAATTTCCTGTGCAGCAGCCAGTTTCAGCACCTGACGTCCATACTCTCTTCCCAGATTATAGCTTCCGACACCAACAAAGCTGCATCTTTCACTATGTGTGTTGTCACCATACAGGGTAACCACAGGAATCCCCCGATCTACCGCCTCATCGATCATCTGTAACATTTCATCACTCTCATCGGATTCCACAAAAATACCATCAACACCAGAAGTCATGGCTATCCTCATAAGATCCTCCCTGGAATATTCCTGCGACAAATGTTCTCCCAGCAGATCCACATATATATTTTCTTCCTGACCACGTTCGTAAGCACCACGATATACCGACTGCCAGAAATCCGATTTCCGGTCTTCTGTGATCATCACATAGTATTGATCGTACTTTTCCTTATCTGTTACTTTATGAAACTCCCGCACATAGGAACGAAATATTACTGTGCATATCGAAATGACTATGATAACAAAAGCCATAAATCCAATGACAATCCATTGTCCCCCGTTTCTGCCTGTTCTGTCAGCATTATGGCGCATGTTCCACCTCTCCTCGTTAAAGTCCCCTTACAGACTTCACCCAATATATTACATACCATACCACAATATCCCCCCTTTTTTCCATAAGAGTGCAAAAAAGTCCACCTATTTTGCAAAAAGTCCACTAAAAAATGCTAGTACAAAAAGCGGAAGGCCTTAAACCCTCCGCTTCTGTCTATACTCTTCCATATAATTTTGCCATTTTGTAGATTCTCTTTGCCAGATCCGGATCCAGTGCATCCTTGTCCATGCGCCATTTCCAGTTGCATCCAAGGGTGGAAGGCGTGTTGATCCTGGCGCTGCTGTCCAGCTCCAGATAATCCTGCATAGGGATGATGGCGGTATCCGCACAGCTGGACAATGCCGCCCGGATGATCTCAAAGCAAAGCTTTTTGTCGTTCTTATGTCCCAGATATTTCTTTGCGAACTTCTTGTCCCTCTCCGGCATATTCTGCAAAAATCCCACTGTAGTATCATTATCATGGGTTCCTGTATACACAACACAGTTTTTGTCATAGTTGTGAGGCAGATACTCACTGTCATTCCATGCATCAAATGCAAACTGCAGAATCTTCATTCCGGGATATCCGGTCTTTTTCACCAGTCGGATCACACTGGGAGTCAGAAAACCAAGATCCTCTGCGATCACTTTCTTCTTGCCCAGTTTCTTTTTCATGACCTCGAACAGTTCGTAACCCGGACCTTTTTCCCAGTGGCCATTCTCCGCCGTGGGATCTCCGTAAGGTACGAACCAGTATTCATCAAATCCCCGGAAATGATCGATACGAAGTACATCATACAGCTGATAGCAGTAAGCGATCCGCTGCATCCACCAGGCATACTCCGTCTTCTTATGATATTTCCAGTCATAGAGCGGATTGCCCCACAGCTGTCCGGTCTCAGAAAAACAGTCGGGAGGACACCCTGCCACACCAATGGGACGTCCCTCTTTATCCAGCTGGAACAATTTGGGATTAGCCCAGGTATCGGCACTGTCAAACGCAACATAGATAGGAATATCTCCTACGATCTCAATTCCTTTTTTATTGGCGTAAGCCTTCAGTTCCCTCCACTGTTTTGCAAACAGGTACTGCTGAAACTGATAGAATGAAATTTCCTCTGCAAACTTCTTACGATATTTCCGGAGTGCTGCCACTTTTCTGAGACGGATATCCTCGTCCCATTCCATGAAGCAGACACCACCAAAGGCATTTTTCACCGCCATATACAGGGCATAATCATCCAGCCAGCTGGCATTCTCCGCAAGAAATTTCTGATACGCTTCTGTCTCCATAAGTCCCTGTTTTCCTGCATTGTCAAAAGCAATTTTCAATACGTTAAAACGGGACAGATAGATTTTTTCATAGTCCACATAATGATCGTTGTCTCCGAAATCATAACTGTCGCAGATTTCCTTTGTCAGATAGCCCTCCTCGATCAGAAGCTCCAGATCGATATAATACGGATTGCCTGCGAAAGTGGAAAAGGACTGGTAAGGGGAATCTCCGTAGCCGGTAGGACCTAACGGCAGAATCTGCCAGAGGTGGTTGCCTGATTTTTCCAGGAAGTCCACAAAGCGATAACTTTCCTTGCCGAAGGTTCCGATGCCATATGCCGAGGGAATGCTGGATATCGGCATCAGGATTCCCTGTTTTCTTTCATTTGTCTTCATCTCTTTTGTATTCCTTTATATTTCACTATTTAGGCAGCTTACGATGCTCTTTGCTAAAAAATAGTAACTATTCAGAACCAAATTCGCAAAAAATAACTATTCAGTCCTTTCTCATCAGCCCTGAATAGTTATTCTGGAGTGGAAGCAAGGGGGCTCGAACCCCTGACCTTTCGCGTGTGAGGCGAACGCTCATCCCGGCTGAGCTATGCTTCCATAGTACAAAATGCGGATAACAGGACTTGAACCTGCACGTCTGTTGACAATAGAACCTAAATCTAT
>ENA-ORNF01001207-ORNF01001207.1-human-gut-metagenome-genome-assembly--contig:-NODE-1207-length-23357-cov-4.613810_pt1 | contig 23357 bp, 18 predicted proteins | sample MGYA00242110_ERZ509012 | MGnify/ENA primary metagenome ERZ509012 (study PRJEB26280, sample SAMEA2338714) | human gut metagenome | biome: human gut; feature: human-associated habitat; material: faeces...
GGGGAGCCGCAGTCGGATATCTTTCCTGATTTCAAACCGGCAACCACTTCGGGTGTCTTGAAATACTGTGCATCGAGCACTCCGACGATGGCATTTCCACAGCCCAGCTCCACAATCGGACGGGCATACACATCACTGTAGACCACCGCCGAGCGCAACGGCACTTTTATCACCGTCGCATCGGGAAGCCCGTCGGGAAGCGGCTTGTCGCGTGGCACAAGCGCATAGCGGTGAAGTGTCTGTCCTGCCTTCCACGGATCGCGCACGGTCACCAGCGTATATCCGTCTTTCTCCTCTATGCCGAGCAGCTCCGACTCGATTTTTTTCTCTCTACCGCATCCTGCCAGCACGAGCACCGCCAGCAACAGCATAAATATCCTTGTTCTCATCGATTATATTTTTTCACTGATTAAAAAATAAGCAATACAAAGGTAGTCCAATGCCGACTACAAACAAAATATGCCTTTTGAAAATTTCACAATAAAAAAACATCCCAGAAACTTCACAGCCTCCGAGATGCCAAAATTCACACATGAAACAAATCTTATTTTCTTGCACTTGTAATGCCATTGTCAAGGACGGCCTCCGCCAAATGCAGTGCCTACTATACCGACACTGCCATACAATATAACGTATCGCCATCCATCGTAAAAAAAAACATTTACGTATGTCGAAATGTTCACTTTCCAAACAGAGATTACGCAACTCCTGCATTCCGCCATCAACACGAGTCATCACAAGCGAAGTTTCCGCCTGCGACGACACCGACATTGCCAGCAACAATGCTGGAACAACAAACATCCTTTTCATAATCAAAACTTAAAAATCCAAACCTAAAACCATTGTATCACCACAAAAGTAATACACACGCCTTGTAAAAACAATACTTTTGATATTTTCGCTGCGCTTTTACCGACAAATTGACAGTTTTACACGAAAAACCCCGAAAAACTTCGCAGCCTCCCGGGGATCATCACACATAAAACAAATCAATATGAAATAAAAATTCTTTTAATCTATTCGCTTATCAAACTATGCCAACTGTCGACAAAACATCTGGAATTTGCCAGAGAAGCTTTGCCTGGACATTGCATCTATTTTTCAAACCTCCTTTTTCAAAATCTATATATCCTACCTCTTTTCGACGGCAAATTTATCACTTTGTAAACACAATTCCAAATAAATCCAACAAAATGTCACATTTTATCGACAAAAGATTGTCTTTTCCCATTTTTAAAGATTTGGATTCGTTTTTTTAGATTTCAAAATCAGAGAAATCCGGAGTGCCGGCAAGCAAAGAGGCGCAAAAAACCAGACGCGTATACACACAAAAAGAACCGTTATCGCAAAAATACGACAACGGAACTATTCGTTCTGCGTAACCCTATTAAAGTATTACTTATTGATAGAGTGAGAAACCGACAGACGTGCACGACCTTTAGCACGACGGCGAGCAAGCACCTTGCGTCCGTCGGCAGTCGACATTCTTAAACGGAAACCGTGTTTGTTCACTCTCTTTCTGTTCGAAGGTTGGAATGTTCTTTTCATTTTTGTATCTTATTTCGTTATTATTCAGTATTTCGGACTGCAAAAGTAACCATTAATTTCCTAAAAACAAAGCAATCAGTCCAAATATTTCAGAAATATTTTCACATTCTTCTGATTTTCAAACCGATACATTAGCGCAAACGGTCGCAATCGTGGATGATTTTATAGTCTTTTTGGATACGCCTCTTCGCCATCAGCGTGCAGGCAAGCGCAAGCACAGGCAGCGGAGCTGTCATCGTGAATCTCGGCTCAACAACCGCCATAAAATATCCGCCAGCCACAACGGCAATTTCCGCCAACATGAGCAGAACGCCTACAGAACACAGCATTTGCTGCATTTTCAGGTTTTTAAACTTAGTGATTGTGACAAGCAAAAACACTGCAATTGCGGCGGCAAGCACACGTGCCACCAAGACAGCGCCGCCCAATTCAACCACCGGCTGCGCAACACGCAACGGCTCGACCGCCGGGAATGCCGCCGCCAAAGCCATCGCTATCACTGAAATAAACAGATAAACCGTCTGCCAACGTTGTAGTACCATATTCTATTTTTTCTGCAAATTTACTATTTCCTCCAAATCCTGACAACACCTCGCCAACTTTTGCAATGACTTATGGCAAGATTTTTGCTCTTTATTTGTATATTCGCAAATAAATTCAATATACGACAATGACCGACTTCCACAAAAAAAGCATTCAATCGCTGCTTTCAGAGAAACGCCTTGCTGAGGCGTTCGCCGAACTGCGACAGACGGCACAGACGCTGCAGAACTGGCAATTGAACAACCGGCTCGACGAGCTGGAGGAGTCATACAAATATATGATCCGCTATGTTGCTGACGGATGCAACGACCCTCAACGCGAGGAAATCCACAACGGTATCACCGCAAAACTGATGGAGCTTGCCGACATTACCGAACAAGAGCTGACAGTGCAGAACTCGCCTAAACTATACTACGAGACGCTGCGCATGGAGCGCAAGTACCCCAGAAGTCTGGAGGCGCTGCTCGAAGCATACCGCAAATGCGCCGACAAGACAGCATTGTTCTACGAGCTGCCGGCAGACAAACGCGACAGTGACCAGGAGAGGACACTGCTAATGGAGAAAGAAAAAGCCGCCAACGCTGTTTTCAAGCATATATGGGTCACTTTTCCCGTGACCGCCAACGAAGCCGGCACGCTCGACAAGCTGTTTGCCGACGCCGACGCCACGGCAGAAATAAAGGAATTGGCGATGGCGGCGACAATGCTCAGTCTGCTCGAGCACTACAGCGAGCACCTTCTGCTGTCGCTGCTCGACCTCTATGCCGCAAACGCTTTCAACGACGCATCGCTGTCAATGAAAGCGCTGTGCTGCGCGCTGATTGCCATGCACTGCCACCGCGAAACCATAAAGCACTCAAGCGCCATCTCACTGCGTATTGCCAACATTGCCGACAGCGAGCGCGGACGCCGCGACATCATGACCGTGTTTCTGCAATTCATCCGCAGCCGCTCCACTGAGAGAATCAGTCAGAAGGTGCGCGACGAATTGGTGCCTAAACTGATGAAACTAAGTCCGGAGATGCGGCGCAAGATGCGCGACGGGTTCTCAGACGACATCGAAGAAATGGCAAAAAACCCCGACTGGCAGGAAATGCTCAACGAGTCGGGCATCACCGACAAGATGCAGGAGCTGAGCCGCATGCAGGCTGAAGGCAGCGACGTGTTTCTCAGCTCGTTCGCCAGGCTGAAGAGCTTTCCATTCTTCAACGACGTGGCGAATTGGTTTGTTCCGTTCACACCACGCCACTCGAGCATATTCCGCGTGTTTGCCGGCAACAGCGGCAGCATGTTGCTGTCGATGGTTGACCGCACAGGTGCATTCTGCGACAGCGACAAATTCTCATTCGCCCTGTCGGTAGCCACGATGCCCGACCAGCATCGCTCGATGATGATGGCACAATTCGACGAGCAGCAGGAGCAGGTCATCAACGAAATGGCAGGCAGTCTCCCCAACCCCGACAAACAGCGAGAGAACATCGCCAACAAATATGTGCAAAGCCTGTACCGCTTCTTCAACCTGTTTCGCAGCCGCAACGATTTCTACAACCCGTTCTCGACAAGGCTCAACCTTATTGACGTGCCGTTTGTCAGCGACGCCCTTTCCGACACAAAAAGCCTACGGCTGATTGCCGAGTTTTATTTCAGCATGCAATGCTACACCGACGCGCTGTCGACATTCGGCAAAGTGTTGAAACAAGACTCGCCTACTGCCTCCGACTATCAGAAGACTGGCTACTGCCACGAGCAACTGAAACAATACGTGCTTGCCACCGCCGACTATGAGAAAGTCGAGCTGCTCAAGCCCAACGATGTGTGGACCCTCAAGCATCTGGCGCTTTGCTACAGAGCCGTAAACGATACGGAGAAAGCCATCGCCAACTACAAACGCGCGGAAGCGCTGCAGCCCGACAATGTGGCGCTTGCCAACAATATTGCCAACTGTCTGCTTGAAGGCGGACGGATTGAGGAGGCGTTGAAATACTTCTTCAAAGTAGACTATCTGGCATCAAAAGGCGAACGGACAATGCGCCCCATCGCCTGGTGTTCGTTCCTGATCGGAAACTACAGCCAAAGTGTGGACTACTACAACCGCATCATCGCCAAGCAGCCCGGCGCAAACGACTACATCAACCGCGGACATGCCCTGCTGTGCAGCGGACAGGTGAAAGACGCCGTGGCAAGCTATATGGACGCCGTTGACAAATCAGGCGGCAGCGAGGTGCTGAAAACCCTTGACGACGACCGCCACTACCTGCTCGACGCCGGTGTGGACAAACTCACCATCGCGCTGATATTCGACAAAATCCGATACAAAGGTTTGGGCACTTCGGAAAATATGTAGTAAATTTGCAAAAACATCAGTTATTATAAAAATATGAATTTCAAATCATTAATCATTCCATTATTATTTACAGCACCAATAATGACAAACGCTGAAAATATATTCTTTGAGGAATTCAAAACGACACACAACGTTGTGCCGTTCGACAGAATCGAGAAGAGTTTCTATGAGGAAGCAGTCGATTCAGGTATCAAACAAGCAGACCGCGAAATCGAGGTTATCGTCAACCAGCGCTCGCGCCCTACGTTTGAAAACACTATCGAGGCGCTTGAGAATGCCGGAGAGATGCTCAACCGCACGCTGCTCACATTCTATCCAATCCTGTCGGCCGACGGCGACGAGGAAATGAACCAGATTTCGCTGCGCATCGCCCCGAAACTGGCTGAACACAGCGCAAACATCTCTCTCAACGAGAAGTTGTGGCAACGCGTAAAGGAGGTCTACGAAAACCGCGACAAACTCGACCTCAACACTGAGCAGAAAACGCTGCTCAAAAACACCTACGACTCGTTTGCCCGCAGCGGTGCAAACCTTGAGGGCGCCGACCGCGACGCTTATCGCAAGCTTCAGGCGGAATTGTCGGAACTGACGCTCAAATTCGAGCAAAACACGGTGAAATGCACTGCCGCGTATGAATTGTGGCTCACAAAAGACGACCTTGCGGGTCTGCCGGAAAGCACGGGGGAGGCTGCCGCTCTTGCCGCCAAGGAAAAAGGCAAAGAGGGTCAGTATCTTATCACGCTGCAACAGCCCACATACATGGCGTTCATGAAATACTCCTCACGCCGCGACCTGCGCGAGAAGCTGTACAAGGCATACAACACGCAATGCGTCGGCGGAGAATTTGACAACACAAAAATCCTGAGCCGCATCGCCGAAGTGCGCTACGAGATCGCCAAACTGCTTGGCTACAACACGTATGCCGACTACAGCCTTGAGGACACCATGGCGCAAACTCCTGCCAACGTCTACAAATTGCTCAATCAACTGCGCGACGCCTACAAGCCGGCATGGAAAAAGGAGCTGAAAGAGCTGACCGACTATGCTCAGAAACTCGAAGGCAAGAAAATCCAGCTCCAGAACTGGGACTACTCATACTATGCCAACAAGCTGAAAAACGAGAAGTACTCTTACAATGACGAGGAACTCCGTCCTTACTTTGAGCTCAACAACGTAATCAAAGGTGTGTTCGGTCTTGCAACGCGTCTCTACGGCTTGCACTTCACCGAAAACCAGAACTATTCGGTATACCATCCGGAAGTGAAGTCGTTTGACGTGACCGACGCCGACGGCAACTTCGTCGGTGTGCTCTACACCGACTTCTTCCCACGCGATACCAAGCGTTCAGGCGCATGGATGACTGAATTCCGCCCGGAGCGCATCGTCGACGGCGTCAGCCAGCGTCCGCACGTAACTCTGACAATGAATTTCACAAAGCCTACAGAAACAAAGCCTTCCCTGCTTACGTTCTATGAGGTGGAAACGTTCATCCATGAGTTCGGACACGGCCTGCACAGCCTGCTCGCTCAGACTAAATATCAATCAATGTCGGGAACCAACGTGTACCGCGACTTTGTGGAAGTGCCGTCGCAATTCAACGAGAACTTCTTGACACAAAAAGAATTCCTCGACAGTTTTGCACGCCACTACCAGACAGGCGAGGCTATTCCTCAGGAACTTGTCGACAAGGTGATCAAGTCATCACAATTCGGCGCGGCGTATGCCTGCCTGCGCCAGCTCAGCTTCGGCTACCTCGACATGGCATACCACACAACGACAGCGCCTGTGACCGATCCTATCGCGTTCGAACGCGAGGCGATGAAGCAAGTGCAGATGTTCCCGGCCGTTGACGGATGCATCATGGCACCGCAGTTCAACCACATCTTCTCTGGCGGTTATGCCGCAGGCTACTACAGCTACAAGTGGGCAGAGGTCATCGAAGCCGACGCTTTCCAATATTTCAAGGACAACGGAATCTTCAATCCTGAAATTGCCAAGTCATGGAAGGACAACGTGCTTAGCCGCGGCGGCACAGAAGCCCCTATGGTGCTCTACAAGCGTTTCCGCGGTCAGGAGCCTACAATCGACGCTCTGCTGATTCGCGACGGCATCAAGAAAGAAACTAAAAAGAAGAAATAATCAATATTTCTTCGCAATCCCACCAAAATGAAAAGGCGCCACAACGGCGCCTTTTCTATTTTTCATATTTTAAATTACAATTTCTTCACCACCTTTGCCGGATTTCCGACAGCGACACTGTTGTCAGGAATGTCGTGGACCACGACGCTGCCGGCACCTATGGTGCATCCCGACCCTATGCTCACTCCAGGCAGGATAGTTGCGCCACCGCCAATCCAGCAGTTGTCGCCGATGTTGACCGGCCGCGCCCACTCGTCGCGGGAGTTCCGTTTTCCAGGGTCGACATCATGGCAAGCCGTGTATATCCCGACATTCGGTCCGATAAAGCAATCGTCGCCGATGGTCACATAAGCCTCGTCAAGCACCGTCAGCCCGAAATTTGCGAAGAAGCGCTTGCCCACACGGATGTGCTTGCCATAGTCGCAATAGAAAGGCTGGTTGATAAATGTGTCGTTGTCCATCTTTCCCAATATTTCTCTGAGCTTCAGATTCCGTTCCTTAATCAACGTTGGTCGTATCTGATTATATTCCCAGCAGAGATCCTTCACGCGGTTCAGCATCTCCAACAGCTCCTTGTCGACGGCTGAATACACCTCGCCGTCAAGCATTTTCTGATATTCGGTTTTCATTCTCACGACAAATGCTCCACGCGCGACGTGTCCTTGCTGAACGTATAGCCGTTTGCCTGATGGGTGGCAAGCACAAGCACTTCGGCAATCTGCACATGCTCCGGCGCGTTGGCGGCATACAGCACCACGTCGGCTATGTCGTCGCCGTTGAGCGGATGGATGCCGGCATAGACGCTGTCGGCTTTCGACTTGTCGCCACGGAAACGCGTGACGCTGAAATTGGTTTCCACAAGTCCTGGCTTCACGTTGGTGACGCGCACACAGGTGTCGACAAGATCAATGCGCAAGCCGTCGGAAAGAGCCTTCACCGCCGCCTTCGTGGCGCAATACACATTGCCTCCGGCATAAGCCTGGTCGCCTGCAACGCTGCCTATATTGATTACGTGCCCGTGGTTGCGCTCCACCATGTGTGGCACAACGAGGCGCGTCATCGTAAGCAATCCCTTGATATTGGTGTCAATCATTGTTGACCATTCATCGATGTCGCCCTCAAATTCTTTGTCAAGGCCGAGAGCAAGCCCGGCGTTGTTGACCAGCACGTCAATGTCGCGCCAACGTCCAGTAAGGCTGTCGAGAGCCTCCTGCGCCGCCTTGCGGTCGCGCACGTCGAAAGCAAGCGTAGTCACCTCCACTCCTTCCAATTCAGCCTTCATAGCCTCCAACTTTTCCTTGTTGCGCCCGGTCAGCACCAAATCGTAGCCGCTGCCGGCGAATTTACGGGCACAAGCCTCTCCGATTCCGCTCGTAGCCCCCGTTATCAATGCTATTCTGTTCATTGTTGTCTAAGTTGTTTTTTCAAGGCAAAATTAGCAATAATCAGTAAAAAATGGCACCAACACGCATTTTTTAATTCTTTTGTTGCCCACCAGAGCCATTGCCGCCACCCTTCATCACGTCGTCGTTGCTGATTGAGCGTTCCGTGCGTTTCACGTTTACATTCATACTGCCAAGCCTCCATGACAGGCTGACTCCGAAGCGGCATGCATAATCCTTGTAATGCGACGTCTGCCGATAAGTGTCGGTGACAGTTGTGCTTGAATATTTTTTCCATGCCGAAAAGAAATCGCTCGCAAAGAGAGATACCTCCATACGGTCTTCTTTGAGGAATGAGCGGTTGAGCGAAAGTCCGTAGAAATTATATGACCCCGAACGGCCTTGCAGCGAAATGTAGGGTGCGCCGTATCCGCCGTAAGCCGTAAAATCCAGCTTCCACGGCAAACGTTGCCGCAGTTGTGCATAAAGATTGCCACCGAAACCACTGTTGCTTGAACCGAGTTCTTTGCTCCGCAAATCAACATAGCTGCCACTTGCCGACAACATGAAGCTTGTTTTATCAGTGATGTTCCAACTCATCCATACCGACAACGATGTGCGTTGCTCGCGCACGTAGTTTCCATAAGTTGAATTGCGCACGCCATCTCCGTCGACAAACGAATAGCCCGTCACGCCATTGTTGACAAAACTATAGCGCGCGTCGGCATTGAGGTTTACCTTCGAAGTGAAAATATTGTAACTCAAACTGATGCTATGGCTCTTCTCCGTCGACAAGTCCGGATTGCCGTAGCTTACATCGTTGGGCGTCGCCGAAATGCGGAACGGATTAAGGAACCAGATGCCCGGACGGTTCAAGCGCATATTGTAGCCGACGCGGATATTTGACATCTCCGAAAGCCCATAGCTTATGGCCGCCGACGGCACCACATCGTCAAAATTCTTGCTGAAGTTGCGGTCGGGATGACGTTCATATTCCACGTTCATAAACGTATGCTCATAGCGCACACCAGTCTTGAACCCGAATTTCTGTATTTTCAGATTATAATCCGCATATGCCGCCACAATGTTCTGACGCTGGCTGTAGTCAACCGAGCTGTCTTCGTCGCCCGGCAAAGAGCCGTCAACCTGCTCCAGCAGCAGCGTCTGGCTGTTGCTGGCATTTTTGCGCGCAATGAACTTCATTCCCGCATCCACATAATGGTGTTCATTGATGGGATTCACATAGTCTACCTGCACGGTGTGCTCCGCAATGTGCGATTTGTTGTCCTGTCCCTGAGCATACGTTAGAAACGGCACCGATACCACATCGGAATACGTTGTTTCTGTCTGTGTCCGCTTCGGTGATTTGTCAAACTTATACGACACTGTCAGCAACTCGTCTTTCTTCTTGAACGAATGCTGATAGTCGACGCCTACCGAATGGCTGCCATATTTAAACAAGCTTTTGTCCAACGTATTGTAGGAATAGACCGGCACCTGTGCCGCATCAAGCATTACGAACGACGACGTGCCGTGGCTATTGTCGCGCCATGTGTAGAAATCATAACTGAACGTCACAAGATTGAGCGAGTCTGCCTCGTAACTGCCCGACAGCGATCCATAGTGCATCTGCGAGCGGCTGCCGTCAGCGCGGCTGACACTGCGTAATGTCTGTTTCACTCTTCCGTCGGAATCATAGTCATCACGCTCATAATCAGACGAAGAACTATTGTTGCGGCTTTCATAACTATACGAATAGTTGCCGCTCATCGTGAATTTCCCAACTTGGACCGAACCGTAGGCATAGGCCGACGGACCTTTGTTGCTGCCGGTCAGTCCGGCCGAAAGGTTATACCCCTGCATCCTTGAGCCCTGCGTGACGATGTTTATGATTCCGCCCACTCCCTCCGCGTCATATTTGGCACCGGGGTCGGTTATCACCTCTATCGACTTCACCGAACTTGCCGGCAGGCTGCGGAGCACCTCCTTCGGGTTGTTGCTCATCATCGTGTTTGGTTTGCCGTTGACATAGACCTTGAAATTCGACGAACCTTTCACCGTTATGTTGTCCTGCCCGTCGACCGTCACCATAGGCACCTTGCGAAGCATCTGGATAGCCGTTTTCGACAACGCCTCGGGGTCGTCTTCAACGCGATATGTGACTTTATCGATATCCGCCTTCACCAAAGGCTTCTGCGCCACCACGCTGACCTCTTCAAGCTCAACGCCGGAAACAAGCGCCACGCGTCCGAGGTTGCACACACGCGCCGAGTCGCCCACCGCAAATTCAATGGAACGTTGACGCATACCTGTACCGCTTACCGTCAGCGTATAAACTCCCGGCTCAGCCAGTTTCTCGTCAAACGCGCCGTCGACTCCGCTTATGCCGAGCGTCGGTTCTGTTCCTCCGCGCTTGTCTACACGAAGCGTGGCATACGGCACCGGCTCATTTTCCAACGAGTCGACAACCACTCCTACAACACTGAAATTTTTGGAATTACCTATCCCAACAAATGCCGCCAGCAACAACACGGCAACAAGAATCCGCTTCATCAAAATCTTTTGTTTTATATCATTGTTAATTATTGCGCAAAGATAGTGCAAAGTGAGAGAAGAGCAAAACAAATTTATTTGATTTTGCGCTTCCGAACCGCAGCCTATCTTATCAAAAGATAGCGCAAGGTGGAAAAAAAGAGCTTGCTCAATTTTCTTTCCCGAACCGCAGCCTATCTTTTGATCACTTGACCTCCTCCGAATAAATCCGAGCCAGATTATTGCCCATCACCGCAAAAACGCCAAACAAAACACCACAAAAATTAGTTGCAGGCCACCACAAAAGTTAGCTGCAATACAAATCAATTCATAGCATTAAATATTCACTATATTATTGCTTACATACCGGCGTCAAAATCATACCGCCTGCTTGAAGGACTGAAATTCTACGACACGGCGGAGAACTGGCGGAACAATGCACCGAAAGCATCGCGCAACTCGCGTTTTTCCGCCAGCTGCTCGCTCAGTTGCTTCGCCTTCGAATAAATCGCCTCGGCAAAACTCGTATCACCGTTGCTCATCGCCGTTGCAAAGTCGCAGCCAAGAGTGGCTCCGGCATTGCTGTACTCATAAAGCGTCCATAAGCGGCAAGCGGCATCGTCGCCTCTTTCAGCACGACATTTTTCCACCGCCATAAGCACGGCGTTGTCCACATCCGCCATTGCGGGCAGGTCGCCAGAAGCACATGCCGTCTGTCGAAGAAGAGCAAACAATTGCGCGTCGCCTTCAAGCGTGTCAGCCTTCAGCGTGCGCTCACTCATTTCCTGCAAAATGGTTTTGTAAGTATTTTTCATTATCGGATTTATTGAGAGTTAGATTTATCGTACATTGCAAATGTATTAATTCAAATCTATTTCACGCAACAATTACAGCGTGCTTTTTTGTTAAAATTACCTAATCCAACACTCTTTTACCCAATGGTTTCATTACCTCGCCACGCCTTCTGATTAAAGATTGTTAATTACGCATCACGCGTCTTGGTCTATGCCGGAAACGTTGTAATTTTACTATTTAAAATGCTTATGAATATGAAAAATGCTATAATCGTAGGCGCCACTTCGGGTATCGGTCTTGAGGTGGCACGCATAATGCGGAGCGAGGGCGTCAACATAGGGGTGGCTGGCCGCAGAGAGGACAGGCTGCGCAAGTTTGCCGAAGAAGGCGGCAACGTTGTGTGGCAACGCATCGACGTGACCGACGAAAACGCAGGCGGGCTGCTCGTTGATTTGGCGGAGCGCATGGGCGGCGTCGACACCATCCTGCTCGTTTCTGGGATAGGAAGCCAGAACCGCGACCTCGACCCGGGCATAGAAATCGCAACGGCAGAAACAAACGTTGTGGGATTCACCCGTATGATCGATGCGGCATTCAACTATCTGAAAAGCCATGGTGGCGGACACATCGGCGCCGTAAGCTCGATTGCCGGGACTAAAGGGCTGGGCATCGCTCCGGCATACTCTGCCACAAAACGCTTTCAAAACACCTACATACAATGCTTGGCGCAACTGTCGGCAATGACTCGCGCCAACATCACGTTCACCGACATCCGTCCGGGATTTGTCGACACCGACCTGCTGAGGTCGGGCAACTACCCGATGCTTATGCGCCCGGAAAAGACCGCACGAATGATTGTCGACGCCTTGCGCCGCAAAAAACGCGTGGCGACAATCGACTGGCGATACCGCTTGCTCGTGACGGTATGGAGAATGATTCCCGACTGCATCTGGGAAAGAGCGAATATTCAAACAAAACAATAAAATAATAGAAATGAAAAAACTTTTTGCAACAATCATCGTTGCGTCAACGGCTGCGGTGGGCTTTGCCGCCACTCCGTTGTGGATGCGCGATGTAAAAATCTCACCCGACGGATCGCAGATTGCATTCTGCTACAAGGGCGACATCTACAAAGTTGCCTCTACTGGAGGCTCTGCCGTGCGGCTAACATCGCACGACTCATACGAGTCGGTGCCTGTATGGTCGCCCGACGGAAAGCAGATTGCTTTTGCCAGCGACCGATACGGCAACAACGATGTGTTTATTATGAATGCCGACGGTGGTTCGGCAGTGCGTCTGACCACAAAGTCGGGAGGTGAAGCGCCTGAGGCTTTCTCTCCCGATGGAAAATATGTCTATTTCTCAGCCAACAATCAGAAACCTGCGGCAAGTGCGCTGTTCCCCGACGTGTTGCTTGAGCTGTACAAAGTGCCAGCCACTGGCGGACGGCAGGAGCAGGCTCTCCCTACTCCTGCCGAATGCCTGTCGTTTGCCAAAGACGGCAGCATGTTTGTATATCAGGACCGCAAGGGCTATGAAGACGTATGGCGCAAACATCACACGTCGTCTGTGACACGCGACATCTGGGCATACGACACCAAAACTGGCAAGCACACCAACCTGACGGCTCATGCCGGAGAGGATTTGTGCCCGGCTTTGTCGGCCGACGGCAGCACGGTGTATTTCCTCAGTGAGCGCAATGGAGGCTCGATGAACGTATACTCAATGCCGCTTGCAAACCCGGCGGCATTGACAAAGGTTTCCGACTTCAGCACTCATCCGGTGCGCTTCCTCAGCGTTGCCGACAACGGCACGATGTGCTACACCTACGACGGAGCCATCTACACTCAGCTAAACGGTGAGAAACCGGCGCTCGTCGACATCGACATTGTGCGCGACGACGTTGACCTGCCGTCAAGCCTGTCGTTCACAAACGGTGCTACTTCGGCAAGCGTGTCGCCCGATGGCAAGCAGGTGGCTTTCACCGTGCGCGGCAATGTGTTTGTGACATCGGTGGAATATGGCACAACAAAACAAATCACCAACACAGTGGAGGGTGAGGCCGATGTGGACTTCGGTGCCGACAACCGTTCGCTCGTATATGCCAGCGAACGCAACGGGCATTGGGGGCTTTACACGGCTCGCATAAAACGCTCCGACGACCTCAACTTCCCGAATGCCACTCTAATCGATGAGCAACCGCTGCTCGCCGATTCGCTCGCCGACCGCCAGAATCCGAAATTCTCGCCCGACGGAAAAGAGGTGGCTTTCATCGAGGATGAATGCCGGCTTATGGTGGTCAACGTCGCCACAAAGGCTGTGCGGCAGGTGACCGACGGTTCGGAATGGTTTATGGGTGGCTTCAACTACGCTTGGTCGCCTGACGGAAAATGGTTCTCGCTTGAAATCATCGGCAACGGACACGACCCTTATTCCGACGTGGCTATCGTAAAGGCTGACGGATCGGAGAAGCCGGTAAACCTGACTGGCAGCGGATACTTCAGCTCACAGCCAAGATGGGTGCTCGACGGAAACGCTGTGCTTTTCCTCACAGACCGCTACGGCATGCGCAGCCATGCTTCGTGGGGTTCGCTCAACGACGTGATGCTTGTGTTTATGAACAAGGACGCCTACGACAAATTCCGACTTAGCAGGGAGGATTACGAATTGCAGAAGGAATTGGAAAAGGAGCAGAAGAAAAATGCCGAAAAGGCTGACGCCGACAAGAAAAAAGGCAAAAAGAAAGACGACAAGAAGGCTGACAAGAAAGAAGAGAAAAAAGACATTGACGTGCAACTTGACGGCATCGAGGACCGTATTGTGCGCATCACGCCAAACTCTTCCGAAATTGCCGATGCCATCGTCGATGCCGATGGAGAAAGCCTGTACTACCTGTCGGCTTTCGAGGAGGGTTACGATCTTTGGAAACTCGACTTGCGCAAAAAGAGCACGGAATGCCTGAAGAAACTCGACACGTCGTCGGCTCAGTTCGACGTGCAGAAAGACGGTAAGTGCATTTTCATTCTCGGCTCACGCATAATGCAGAAACTCACCGTGGCTTCCGACAAGATGGAACGCATCAGCTACAAGGCTGAGATGAAGATGGATTTGGCAAAGGAACGCGAATATATGTTTGACCACGTTTGCCGCCAGGAGGCCCGCCATTTCTACCGCACTGACATGCACGGTGTGGACTGGCCGATGATGACAGCTGCATACCGCAAGTTCCTGCCTCACATCAACAACAACGCCGACTTTGCCGAGCTGCTCAGCGAAATGCTCGGTGAGCTAAACGTGTCGCACACGGGTGGCAGATACCGTGCCGGTGCCCGTGGAGAAGCCACTGCCAACTTAGGCCTGTTCTACGACCTTTCGTATGAAGGAAAGGGCGTGAAAATCGACGAGGTGATTGCCGGAGGTCCTTTCGACAACGCGTCTTCAAAGGTGAAGAAGGGATGCATTATCGAGAAAATCAACGGACAGGAAATTTCTGCCGACACCGACTTCTATGCGCTGCTCGCCGGGCTGACCGGAGAGAAGGTGCTGATTTCGCTTTCCGATGGCGGCAAGCAGTGGGACGAGGTGGTGAAACCTATCTCTGACGGCGCTTGCGGTGCTTTGCTCTACCGCCGATGGATCAAACAACGCGCCGCCGACGTGGACCGCTGGTCAAACGGCCGCTTGGGATACGTACATATCGAATCAATGGACGACAACAGTTTCCGTACAGTGTACTCTGACGTGCTTGGTAAATACAACAAGAAGGAGGGCATCGTGATCGACACCCGTTTCAATGGTGGCGGACGCCTCCACGAAGATATCGAAATTCTGTTCAGCGGAACAAAATATCTCACTCAGGTGTACCGCGGAAGAGAAGCGTGCGACATGCCGAGCCGCCGATGGAACAAACCTTCAATCATGGTGCAGGGCGAGGCCAACTATTCCAACGCTCACGGAACGCCTTGGGTATACAAACACATGCGTCTCGGCAAACTTGTCGGCGCTCCGGTGCCTGGCACCATGACAAGCGTTTGGTGGGAACGTCTGCAGGACTCTTCGCTGATTTTCGGCACTCCGGTCATCGGATACCGCACCGCGGAAGGAAATTACCTTGAGAACTCGCAACTGGAGCCCGACATATATGTGCTGAACTCTCCTGAGGACGCTGCCAATGGTTTGGACGCACAACTGAAAGCTGCGGTCGACGAGCTCCTTCGCGAACTCGACGCAAAAAAATAAGCCCTAACACGGCTTGACTAAGACAAGCGGATGCGACACCTCTCGCATCCGCTTATCCTTTAATATTGCGAACGTTGCGACAAAAAAACTCCGTAAATGTTTGCCGTATGGAAAAATATGCGTACATTTGCACGCCATTACAGAAGTCGCCTTTACCAGCGGCGCGTAACTTTGTAATAATAAAAAAGATATAGAAATGAAAAAAGACATTCATCCATCAAACTATCGCGAGGTTGTTTTCAAAGATATGTCGAACGGCGAAACTTTCATCACTCGCTCGACTGTCGCTGCTAAGGAGACAATCGAAATCGACGGCGTTACTTACCCGCTCGTAAAACTCGAAATCACGAGTTCTTCTCACCCTTTCTTCACTGGTAAGCAGAAATTGGTTGACACAGCCGGCCGCGTAGACAAGTTCATGAGCCGCTACGGAAACCGTCTCAAGAAATAAGGTTCAGAAGAACATCAAAATATCCTCAAAACAAAACAACAAAGCAGGGACAGCCTCTTCGGCAGTCCCTGCTTTGTTGTCTAACGCACACTTATGCACACAAGATGCCATATCCGTAAGGTCTGGCTGTTTTCATCATAAGCCAAGGTATGTTTTCAACGCCTCGACATATTCTTCAAAAGCCTTTCTTCCAGCGTAAGTAATTGAGCATGTCGTCCTGGGACGCTTGCCCGACATTCCCTTTTCAATAGAAATATATCCCGCGGTAGACAGCTTTTCAAGCTGAACGCTGAGATTGCCGGCTGTAGATTCGGTTTTCTCCTTGAGATAAACGAAATCTGCCTCTTCAACATTCATCAGTATGGAAATTACAGCAAGACGGAGTTGCGAGTGCAGAAGCGGATTCAGTTCTTTCATTTTTCTTTTCGTGCCTTATGGTTGAGAATATGGCCGGGAATTATCATCATCGCCACAAACGCGATTATAAACAATGGCATATACCATGATACATAAAGTTCTACATCCCCGGCGATGCATGCCTCCGTAAATAAGCCTGCAAACAATCCTATCGCACCACCAACAATAAGCGTTGTCTCTTTGAAAACAATTCCCTGGGCAACCTCGGCGAAGGGAACGATTATCAGAGCGAACGCCAACATCATAGGCCATGCGTCAATTCCTTTGACAAGCAGAAATGCGAGGCAGATGGCTGTGGCGGCAATTGCACTGAAGCCGACTGTAGACCAAATGCGGGATGTGAGTGTATCGGAATAATTTTTTACCCCTTTTTCAATCTGTTGTTTCTTTGCCTTTATCGGAGCAACGATGCCTCCAATAATCCAAACAAGAAACCATAGCCAGTTCCACACAGGATTTTGTGTAATCACGAGGAGTATCCATATCAATGCAGAAACGGCAACTGTCAGGTAGCCAAACAGCAGCAAAATGCGTCCATCGCCAATATAGCGTTGCTTAGTGAGTGCTATCATCGAAGTTATCACTTCGAGACTTTCTTTTTCGGTGAGTTTTCTGTCTTCCATTTTATGAAAAATTTGATGGTTAATACTTGGTTTATAAAATAAACCATTTGGCTTTGAAAAAAGAGCGGTCTCGCCTGTCCGCCCTTGAGTCGAGTGCAAATTTAATTTGGTTTATATTATAAACCAAATTTTTCAGAGAAAATTCATTGACAGTGCGCCTATTCCCAGCTTGTGTGGCAGAGGCGCACTGCAACCTTCTTCATCTATGCATTAACCTTATTCCACTATGATTTTCCGAACGTTTGACGGATTAGCGTTCAGAACAGGGCGCAAAATATATATTCCAGGCGTCAAACCAGAGATTTCCGCTTCTTGCATATTCGTCCGTATGCAGACACCCATAATATCAAAGACATCATAATTTGTGTCGCCATCGGAAACGACATCTTCCACACCACTGTCATCACCGACAACAAACGTTCCCTCAAACAACGAAATCAAGCCTTCCGTATCCGATGCCGCTCGGATTCTATAGCGGTAACTGCCGTCATCCAACGATGAGATATCAAAACCTATGCGTTTGGTTGCTGCCTCTCTATTTGCACTGGCTGTTCTTATACTCTTTATGAGTGAAAGAGTCTGCGACTTAACTACTTCTCCATTTTTAAAAGCCTCAAACTCATAGTAGTCGGCACTCTCATCCACTGGAAGCGTAAGCACTCGTTCGCGGCCCTCTGTATACACTTTCACAAAAGCCTCCACTGTCTCATCCTCGACAATCTCAAATTTATTCCAAGCTTCCGATGCTTCATAATACTTCTTGGCTCCAACCGGCACACGGATTCGCGGATTGCTTTTTGTTATAAACACATCATTCGGCAGCATTTTTGGCGGACAAATCCAATGTGCGGTCACTTCTGTCAGTGTTCCGTTCACAAATGTATATGCTCCAATATAAGAAACCGAACCTGGGATATCAATGGTCTTGAGTCCGTCAAGATACATCATGGAATTTCCGTAAAGCACTTGCAATGATGGCGGAAAAACGAATTCAGTCAATTTCGGACACCCCTCCATCGCGCTGAAAAATCTCAATCGCGAATTTTCAGGGAATGTCACTGTCTGCAGTTCCATGCAATACTTAAAATCATCAACCACATATTTTACTGAGGCCGGGAAGGCTACCGAGACGACTTTCGAGTTGTTAAACGCGCCTTCCGTTCTGACCAATGTATAATTCTTTCCATTATAACCAACAGTTTCCGGCAATACTATATCTCCTGAATATTGTCCCTCGCTTGGTGGTAGCAGAACGGCTTTGCTGCCGCGCAATCGATACCGCAGTCCTGCAATATCGGCATAAATGGTTGCCTCTTCAACCGGCATCTCATCCAATGAGAAAAAACACCACGGCTTTGTCAATCTATAGGTGGGGAGGGAGCCTGACGGCACGTGTATCTCTACAGGTGTCGGACACATGGAGCCTTTATAATCCACATCGTTATAACCCGACAACTCCAAGATATTCAACGGAGTATTGACTGGTCTTTCCCACTTCAAAAACAAATCCTTGATATTCGTTGCAAGTGACAAATCTCCCATACGCCACACTGTCGACGGTATCACAAGATCTGCAAATGCTCCACAAAATGCCCTCACTCCGATTTCCTGCAAACCTTCAGGCAGCCGGAAATGATCCGGGACTACCTGTCCTCTATTTTTGCAGAAGAACATAAACCCATAATCCTCTATCACTTTCAATTGTGAGTCTTCTTCTATTTCAATATCGTCAATTACTGCCGATTCGAATGCTCTTTTTTCTACCACTTCAACAGTTTTGGGTATAAACACCTTGTCCAATTCCATGCAGGCGGCAAACGCTCTCCTTCCTATCGACTTGACTGTATATTCTCTTCCGTCCACTTTTATAGACGACGGTATGATTATACGTCCTTGGTATGTAGAATTAAGTTCGTTTTTGGCAACTACCCTTGCTGCCATAGCTCCAGGGTTGAGAACGTAATATATCCCGTCAACACATATTACTCCATCATCGACCGGATCATCCAAGCCTCCTGTGCCGGTGACTTCAACATTTGTCTGATTTCCTTCTCTATCACAAAGCGCAGCCAGCATGTCGTCCGGTTTTTGCATTCTCCCGACTGCACAGTCACTTGCTTGTTCTTTTGAGTTCGGATTTACAGCTGCTGCCTCCATATAACAAGACAACATCAGCATCGCCAACAGCATTGCCGGCAATAGTCTTCTTCTGTGGTACTTATTGGTAATCATAATTACTTGTACTATGTGTTAAATGAAATCCTTAAAAGATTATTATGTCTAAGCAAAATATCCACTACGTTTACAAATTTATAGTCACAAACCACCTTTTACAAATGTTTTGTTGGTTAAAATTCATTAAATATGTTTTTAAACATACTTTTCTATTCTTTATATCTCACTGAGACACAACGCAATGACTATGATATAAAAAACAATTACAGAATCAAGCAAACCGCTATCGAAGAGCGATTCCTTACGCACAACAAACATTGCGAGGGAGCATGTGGTTACCGACATGCCCCCTCGCAATATGTTTCGTGAATGCGTCACTCTCCCCACCTTTTCGGTTGCCATACGGAACCTTCGCGGAAGTGCTGGATGGGTAGGTCTTGAGTGGTGTAAACCACATAGAAGCGATTATGCCTTACCAATCCACCCTCGTAGAAAACCCAGCTTTTGCCTGACCGATCGCCGGCATACCAGTTCCAATTCTTCTTATCCCAAAACTGGTTGAACTTGTTTTCTTCCGTTTCTGTGGCATTCATGCGCAGCTCACTTCCGCCAGTCGATGAGATAATCACGTCGTGGTTGTCGATATTGGCGAAACCTATGGCGGTTATTTTCTTCGACGGGTCGATGTCTACGCCCTCGTCATAGTACTTCACAAAAAGATAGTTGTTGTCGAGCGCTCCATCCATATCATGATCAGCATGCACGCCTCGCGGAATGTAGTATTTTCCACCATTGAAGTCTTTGGCTGTTCCCTCTTGACAGAACACGGCATCCACGATGCCTAAGCATTTGTCGCTTGGCGCCAACGCATAATAGATATACTTGTCGTCATTGTCTGTAGCGTCTATATAATGGTGGCAAGTCGGCTCGAATGCATATCCATTTTCACACGGAGCATTGGCGTTTGCCATGACTGGATAGTAAGTCAAGTAGTTGTTCTGATCGTTCGGGTCTTGCGCAACAAAGGGTGTTGGTTCTCCATTCTTATGCCCGTTCGCGCCGCTCTTGATCAAGATGTCTGCCAACACCAATCTCGACTTTGCCCGCTGCACCACCTGTTTTGAGTCAAGGTAGTCGTCTTTGGCGTTGAGCAACTCGCTGTAGTTGTTCAGCAGACGGGTGACTGCCTCTATGTCGGCTTCTGTTTTATCCGTAACCACTTGGTCGTAGGTAAACGCTATCTGACCAACCAGCTCTTCGATAGGATACAGACGGCAGAGGGTGTTGTCTTTATCATCGCTGCTCACGTTGTAGCCAATGAGCGCCCACTTACTGTCGGAACCGTCGGTATTGAAGCCGTCGAGCCACTTCTGCGGATCGTCGATGGCAAGGACGCCTCCGGTAGAGGTTTGCAGGGATACTGCCTTGCTGGCTTTCTCATAGTTCTCGTTTTGGTAAGCCACGTCGAAATGTCCCTCCGCATAGTCGCTATGGGCATTCGCATAGATATCTTTCCACGTCTTGCCGGTGCTTGTTGGTTTGCTGCGCGAGAGGCTGCCCTGCGCGTCAAAGCCAACGCTATATTCATAAACGTTCTCCTGACGGCCGTAGATATAGATGTTGTAGCCGCCAAACGAGCCTTGCGTGATAATGTCGGTGCCCCAGTCGTCGTAGAATGCGGTCGTATTGATGTTGTCTACGTTCAAAGCTCTGACAAAGGTGGGCGAAAGCAGTGCCAGCAAGGCGGGGTCTTTCTTCTCCTGCTCGAAGGCCGACATATTCATGCGCACCTCCGACATCTTCACGCGATACAGATTCAGATAGTATTCGTATGACTCGCTTGTGGAGAGGCTTCCGCTCACTCCAAGGTCAAACGAGCCTGTCCAGACATAGGAGGGCTTCTTTTTCAGCATAGAGGTCAATTGTCTTTCATATTCCGCGTCTCCCAGAAAATCCTTAATATCCTTCAATATGCCTTTTTCTGAAGATGTCAGACCTTTCTTTCGTGTCTTCTTAAACGATGCTCCCACATTGACCGACCAGTCCTCCATAGTCTTCTCGTAGCTGTCGCCCGAAAATTCAAGCATCGAGAACTGTTTTTGCGTGGTGTTGGCGGTCAGATACTCCTCGCCAAGCTTGCTGATTTGGTCATAAAGGAGCACGCTGCCAAGCGTGTTGCCTACCGGACCGTAGCAGCGGGTTCCCTTGCCCAACACTTCGCTGTAAACGGAGGTGATGGCATCTCCGGATTTTGTCGTGGCGCCTTTCTGTCGGAGCACCATCAACACGGTGCGTGCCTCCTCTGGAAACTCTTTGGGTATAATCTTTACCGGAATGACCACAAATGGCTTGTCGAGTGCTTTCTGCATTTGGGCAACGGCACACCACTTGCCGTCTTTGCGTTGCTCGCAGTTGAATTTAACGTACTCGTTCTGCGCTGTCTCTATGTCCACCATGCGCAAAACGCTCAACGGCAAGGCTCGACTGTCCTCGTCACCCTCTTCTATTATATGTATAAGCACACTGCCGGCCACATCATTTGTCCCTTGCGGCACATATTCTTCGATTCCTACCTCTCCTTTCAGGACTCCATCATCCTGGCATCCAGTCAAGCAAAATAGTCCACTTAGAATCGACAGCGATGCCACCGAATTTTTCAGATACTTTATTCGCATAATTCTGTTTTTTAGTATTGATAAATAGTGCGTGAAAGTATATAAAAAAAGCATCGGAGACGTGCTAAAACCACAAAATCAGGTGTCAATTCTACAATTCAGACGTTTTCGAACGGTTTGCGGCTACCTTCATCAAGTATTCGCTGGGCAAAGAGCCTGTGTATTTCTTGAAGCTTCTCAATGCAGTTTCTTTCGACCGGAAGCCAACGAGGAAGAAAGCGTCCTGCACACTCTTCACCTTGCCATCTTCCGCAATGCAACAGAAAGCCTGCACTCTGTGGCGGTTAATCAGATCGGCAAAGTTGACGTAGCCTGCCTCCTGTATGGCTTGGGCAAGATAACTGCGGTTGGTGCCCAACATCTGAGCCAGACTGGCAACGGTGAGGTCTGGGTTTTTCCACACTTTCTCCTCTTCAAGCAAATGGTTTAGCCGAATGACAAGAGGATTTTCTTCTTCCTCCGACGGCGAGCTTGACTTTACAGGTTCTACTGGCAATTCGGTGTGACAATCCGATGGGAGGCAAAAGCGGGCGAACAGTTCCTCATAAGTCACTATCATAGCCAACGTGAGGCAAACAAACAGATGCACCACACTGACCGACGCACTGCGAGTCAGCATAAACACGGCATAGAGAGCGGAAATCAGCAGAATGGTGTACGTATAATGCCTTATCCAACGCAAACGGACGCGGCTCTTCATCCAGTTATAGGGGATGACGTGGAGCAACAGGGCGGATGGAAGAATGATTCCGAAAAGAAGTATAAGACGCCAATAGACATTCGGCTCGCCGATGTGGGCAAGCATATCGCCAAACGTATGCAACTGACGGAGCTTAATTCCTGACAGATAAAAAATGACTTCAATTAATATGGCTGGCAACAACAGCATGAACAAACGCCGTGCATTGAGCCATCCCGGACGAATCACCTCTATAGGATATAAACAAAGCAGCGTCACCATAAGCAATCCTCCAACCAAATTCACAGGCGGAAGTACTCCCGACGGCACCAACTGCCCGTCCACAAAGGCGCGGCTGGAGAACAACAACGCCAAAAACATCCATACAAAACTGAGGGTAAGCCGCGACCGGTCGCCATCGCACCGGCGCATCCATAGAATAAAAGCACATAAGGCAAACGCACACGAAGCACTGCCTAACACAAATTGCATTAGCGCCATTTTTCGGCTCCTCCTGTCGCCTGTAGTGAAGGTGTTAATTCATAGTTCATCTTTTAGCTTCTTTTCAAGGCAAAGATAAGTATTTTTCCCAACGAAACAAGCTATCCCCAAGGAAAATCGCCGAAGTGCGGTTGTAGAAAGATGTTGCGCAGAGGGAAAACCGCCGAAGAGCGGTTCAATATGTTAGCACGGGGTTGGCTCGCCTACCCCGTGACACCGGCGGCACACGCAACTACCGCCGAAGGGCGGTTGTAGAAAGAGATTGAGCAGAGGGGAAACCGCCGAAGAGCGGTTTAATATGTTAGCACGGGGTT
>ENA-ORNF01001220-ORNF01001220.1-human-gut-metagenome-genome-assembly--contig:-NODE-1220-length-23246-cov-5.013842_pt1 | contig 23246 bp, 21 predicted proteins | sample MGYA00242110_ERZ509012 | MGnify/ENA primary metagenome ERZ509012 (study PRJEB26280, sample SAMEA2338714) | human gut metagenome | biome: human gut; feature: human-associated habitat; material: faeces...
GCCTGGGCGCTGAGGTCTGGGTGGTCTACCGCCGCGGTATGGAGGAGCTGCCTGCCCGTCATGAGGAAGTGGAGCACGCCATCGAGGAGGGCATCATCTTCAAGACCCTGAACAACCCCATCCAGATCAATGGCGACGAGCAGGACTGCGTCAAGTCCATGACCTGCATCGAAATGGAGCTGGGTGAGCCGGATGCCTCCGGCCGCCGCCGCCCCGTGGAGAAGAAGGGCAGCGAGTTCGACCTGAGCGTGGACGCCGTCATCATGTCCCTGGGCACCAGCCCCAACCCGCTGATCAAGTCCACCACCAAGGGACTTGAGGTCAACAAGAAGGGCGGCATCATCGTCAACGAGGAGGGCCTGACCTCCCGCCAGGCGGTGTATGCCGGCGGCGACGCTGTGACCGGCGCGGCCACCGTCATTCTGGCCATGGGTGCCGGCAAGCTGGGCGCAAAGTCCATCGACGAGTACCTGAGCAAGTAAGTACATCGAAAAGGCCCGCTGCAAAGCGGGCCTTTTTATGCCGGAAAGCGGTAAAATTTTACGTTCTCCTTATGGAAAGCGCCGCCGCGCTGTGGTATACTGGGAGCAGCAACAGACGGGAGGGGCCATTATGCCGAAAGACTTTATCGACTTCAACCAGAAAACAGGCTTTATCTGCGACATGGACGGCGTCATCTACCACGGGAACCGGATCCTGCCCGGCGTGGCGGATTTCATCCAGTGGCTGCATGAGGAGAACAAGGAGTACCTGTTCCTGACCAACAACAGCGGCTACACGCCCCGTGAGCTGCAGCAGAAGCTGGCCCGGATGGGACTGGATGTGCCGGAGGAGCATTTCTATACCAGTGCCCTGGCCACGGCGGCCTTCCTGAAGGACCAGGCTCCCGGCTGCTCTGTATTCGCTATCGGCGAGGCGGGGCTGCTGAACGCCCTGTACGACGCGGGCATCACCATGAACGACGTGAACCCGGACTACGTGGTGGTGGGCGAGGGCCGCACCTATTCCCTGGATACGCTGACCAAGGCGGTGAACCTGGTCATGGCCGGCGCCAAGCTCATCGGCGCCAACTCAGACGCGTCCGGACCCATCGAAAGCGGCATTGCTCCGGCCTGCCGCGCTCTGGTGGCCCCCATTGAAATGGCCACCGGCAAGCAGGCCTATTTCTGCGGCAAGCCCAACCCCCTGATGATGCGGACCGGCCTGCGGCTGCTGCACTGCCACTCCGCCGACGCGGTGATGGTGGGCGACCGCATGGACACCGACGTTATCTCCGGTCTGGAAAGCGGTATGTCCACGGTGCTGGTGCTCTCCGGTGTGTCCACCCGTCAAACGGTGGAGACGTATGCCTATCAGCCCAACGTCATTCTGGACGGCGTGGGCGACATCGCCCGTCTGGCCCGTAAAAACAAAAAATAGGCGCCACGGCCCGAGGGCCGTGAATGAAAAGAAGTGACCGCGGAAGCGGTCACTTCTTTTCATTCGTTTTCCAGCAGCAGGGTGTATGTCTCGCCCTCCACGGCGAACACGCGCTCCACATCGGTGTCCATCTGCTCCAGCATCGGCCCCGATGCCTCGTAGTCCACGCAGGTGCCGCAGGAGGCACTGAGCTTCCGGGGCACCGGCATCATCCGGGCCCGGACCCCCGCCGCCGTCAGGCGCTGGCAGGTCAGCAGAGCGGACAGATGGGTGTGGAACGTGGCGATATAGCGGCTCATTTGGACAGGGACAGACGGAAATCCTGACCCTCCGGCGCCACGGCGACCTTGTAGCCGCTGCTCTCGGCGAAGCGGGTGACATTCTCCACAGAGCACTGGTTGTCCACCAGCACCTCCAGGGCGGCGGGGGCGTCGGCCTTTACGGCCTTCTGCACCATCACCACGGGCATGGGGCAGGAATAACCTCTTGCGTCAACAGTCATTGTGATGTTCCTCCTTTACTTGGCGGCCTCAACAGGCGCGCTGACAGCCTTGGGCATATTCCACAGGGACACACCCAGCATGATGAGGATACCCAGGCACACGGCTACCTTGCCGTTGTTGGAAATGCCGCCCACCACGATCTCCTTGGCCTCGTTCATGGCGTCGGCGTTGCCGGCCAGACCGAAGTTGTGGGCAAAGGCCGCGCCCACGATCATGCCGAACACGGTCACGGCGCTGTCACCGTTGCCCTCGCCGGCCAGGATCAGCTGACGCAGCGGGCAGCCGCCCAGCAGCACGCTGCCCCAGCCCACCAGGACCATGCCCAGCAGGTTCCACAGCTGGCTGCTGTGGGCGATGGGCTGTAGCTCAAAGCCCAGCTTGAAGCTGCCGGTGATCAGGTTGCCCGCCAGGACGACCACGAAGATGGCCACGAAGCCGTACAGCAGCTTGAAATCCTTGAACAGCATGGCGTCGCGGATGCCGCCCACCATGCACAGGCGGGCGCGCTGGGCCAGAGCGCCCACCACCACGGCGATCAGCAGTGCAGCCAGCATGGGCGCGTGCTTGGAGCCGGGGCCCTCCTCACTGAACTTGAACAGGCTGGGCACGGCGATGACCAGGATCAGCAGTCCGGTCATCACGATGGGCAGCACGCCGCCCTCGCCCTTCCCAACGGGATAGGCCCGCTTCAGGGAGAAGCCGCGCTTGAGGAACTGGATGCCGATGAAGATGCCCAGGGTGAAGCCCACCAGGCCCACCACGGCGTTCAGGTCGCCGCCGCCGATACGCAGGACCATCCGCAGGGGGCAGCCCAGGAAGGCCAGTGCGCCGATCATGACGAAGGCGCCCAGCACGAAGCGTGTGGCGGAGGAGGAGCCGGCCTTGGCCCGGAACTCCTTGGTGGCCACGGACATGACGAACGCGCCCAGCACCAGACCGATGATCTCCGGCCGGACATACTGCACCTTGGCTGCGCTGTGCATACCCACCGCGCCGGTGATGTCCCGCAGGAAGCAGGCGATGCAGAAGCCCATGTTGGCGGGGTTGCCCAGATGGGTCAGCACCAAAGCGGCCAGACCGACCACCGCGCCGGCGATGACCACGATCCAACTTACTTTTTTCATGTGATGTGTCTCTCCTTTGCGTTATTTCTTTTAAAGAATAGCGATGCCATTATACGACACTGTACCGGAAAAGTCAAGACCGTGACAAACTTCACTTTCTGTGGTATGATGGGTCACGAGCTGTGAGGAGGTGCCTGCATGGAGGCCATTTATCTTGACAACGCCGCCACGTCGTTCCCCAAGCCGGCGGGGGTCAGCGACCGGATGAAATACTATCTGGACTGCGTGGGAGCCAACGTGAACCGGTCCGTGTATACCGCCGCCCAGGAGGCGGGGCTGGTGACGCTGACGCTGCGGCAGCGGCTGGCGCGGCTGTTCGGTTTCCCGGAGCCGCCTACCCACGTTATTCTGACGCCGGGTGCTACGGCGGGGCTGAATATGATCATCTCCGGCCTTCTGCGTCCCGGCGACCACTGCATCGTCAGCAGCATGGAGCACAACGCGGTCATGCGGCCGCTGCTGCGCCTGCCGGGGGTGGCGGTCAGCCGCGTTCCCTGTGACGCCGAGGGCTTTGCAGATCTGGACGCCCTGCCGGGGCTGTTCCGGGAGGATACGAGACTGGTCATCATGGCCCACGGCTCCAACGTCTGCGGCGCGGTACAGGACGCGGCGGCTATCGGCCGTATCTGCGCGGAAAAGGGCGTGCCCTTTGCGCTGGACGCCGCCCAGACGGCGGGACACCTCCCTGCGGACTTTCAGGCTTTCGGCCTCAGTGCCATGGCGGTACCGGGCCACAAGGGGCTGCTGGGCCCCGGCGGCGTGGGCGCGCTGCTGCTGCGGGACGATTTCGCCCAAAAGCTGACGCCTCTGATCGCCGGCGGCACCGGCAGTGCCTCGGACAGCGAGTACCTGCCCCCCTATCTGCCGGACCGATTTGAGTCCGGTACGGCCAATCTCCCCGGCTGCTACGGCTGGGAGGCGGCCCTGCGCTTTATTGAGGAGACGGGCGTGGACGTTCTGCGGCAGCACGAGAGGGCGCTGTGCGCCCGGTTTCTGGACGGTCTTGCGGATATTTCCGGGGTCCGACTGGTGGGCCCTCGGAACATGGATCGTCGGGTGGGCGTCATCTCCGTGGACTTCCTGCGCCGCGACAACGCCGAGATGGCCTATGCGCTGGAAGCGCAGTACGGCATCCTGACCCGCTGCGGCCTGCACTGTGCGCCCTCGGCTCACAAAACGTTGGGGACGTTTCCCCAGGGCACTGTGCGGTTTTCGCTGGGCTGGGCCAGCGCGGAAGCGGACGTGGACGCGGCACTGGCGGCCATACGGGCCTTGGCATGAATTAAACCGGGCGGCACTGCCGCCCGGTTTTTGGTTATCGCAGAAGAATACGCTTGCCGCCGTGATATTCGCCCACGGTGCCGATGCGCTGGGCACTGGGGACCACCGGTGTCAGCTCCGCCAGCAGCGCGTCCGCGTCCGCAGGGTCTACGGCCATCAGCAGGCCGCCGGAGGTCTGGGGGTCGAACAACAGGTCCTGTACGGCCAGCTCGGTGGTGCCCACGTCCACACCGGCTTCGGCGAAGCTGCGGTTGCGGTACATACCGGCGGGCAGCACGCCCATCCGGGCGAATTCCAGTGCCTCCGGGATCAGGTCGATGGCGGACACGTCGATATGCAGTGCCACGTCGCTGCCCTGGGCCATCTCGAAGCCGTGGCCCATCAGACCGAAGCCGGTCACGTCGGTGCAGGCGTGGACCCGATAGCGGACCATCACGTCCCGGGCGGCTTTGTTCAGGGTGGTCATCATCCGGTTCATGAAGTCCACCGTCTCTTTCGTCAGCAGGTCGGCCTTCCCGGCGCTGGTCAGCACGCCGATGCCGATGGGCTTGGTCAGTACCAGCACGTCGCCGGGCCGCGTGGCGGAATTGGTGAGCATTTTGTCCGGGTGAACAAAGCCGGTCACGGCCAGGCCGTATTTCGGCTCATCGTCCAGGATGCTGTGACCGCCGGTGATCAGGGCCCCGGCCTCGTAGACCTTGTCATAGCCGCCCCGAAGGATGTCATGCACGGCCTCCTTCGGCATATCCTCCGGCACGGCCATGATGTTCAGACACAGCTTCGGCTCGCCGCCCATGGCATACACGTCGCTGAGGGCGTTGGTGGCGGCGATCTGGCCGAACAGGTAGGGGTCGTCGGCGATGGGGGGGAAGAAGTCCACCGTCTGCACCAGGGCCAGCTCGTCGCTGATCTTATATACCGATGCGTCGTCGCTCTTGTCGAAGCCCACCAGCAAATTGGGGTCGTGGTGCACGCGGATGCCCTCCAGCAGTTGGGCCAGTACGCCCGCGCCTACCTTGGCGCCGCAGCCGGCGCACTTGGTCAGCTTTGTCAGCTTGATGTTCTGCTCTTCCATGACTTGTCTCCTATCGCAGTGCACCGGTCAGGTGCAGTATGGCCTCCAGCGCGCCGCCGCCAACGGCCAGCGCCTTGTCTGAGGCGGTGGTGCAGTATTCCGGTTGGCACCGTGGGTCCACGTCGCCGGATTTCATCCCCCGGTGTACCGGTGTGCCGCTGGGCAGGATACCCCGCACCACGCCGCCGATGGTGCATTTCATGGGTTGGCCGTTCACGGTCCCGGCGATGTCACCGGGCTGGACCTCGTCGCCGATGTCCAGTATCCGGGTGAAGATGCCGTCCGCCGGGGCGCGAAGCACGCGCTCACCGGCGTAGCCGCCGATGAGGCCGGGGATGTTGGTGTTGGGCAGGGCGCTGCCTTTGTAGATGACGCGCCCCAGGGTGTGGCCGCGCATGGTCTCCACTACCGCGTGGCAGTCCTCTCCGGCGGTGAAGCCGGGCCCGATGCCTACCACCACGGGGGCGTCGGTGATGCGGGTGCCCAGATTGCGCTTGGCCAGTATGGCGTCCACCAGGGCATCCGGGTGCAGCTGCTCACGGCACAGGCACTCCGGGTCGGGGAGGACGGGTACCGCACCCTGCGCCAGCAGGGACAGCGCCTGCGCCGGACTGTCGGCGCGGACGGCCCGCACATCCTCTACCACCGTTTCGCCGTCGGTGATGGCGGGGGAGAAGCACACCGTCCGCCGTATGGCGGTGGGGCGGGGCAGGTCGGTCATGACCACCTGTATCCCGGTGCGGTACAGCCGCAAAGCGATGCCGGTGGCGATGTCGCCTGCGCCGCGTATCAAAACCAGCATAGTATCACCTCGTATTTTCGTTATCCGTACAATAACACAACGAGAGAGGGTTGTCAACAAAGCCCCGTTGACGGGGGGACGCAGGTCTGGTAAAATGGACCCACGAAAGGAAAGAAGGTGCTTCAGTGAACGACAACATCATCGTCCATATCACCACCCGCCTGTTCGCGGAGGAAAAGTGCTACGGTCCCGGGGTTCACCGGCTGTTGGGCGCGGTGGCGCAGAACCATTCCCTGCGCGCGGCCGCGGCCTCCATGAACATGGCGTATTCCAAGGCGTGGAGCATCGTCCGGGCGGCGGAGCAGGGCTTCGGCTGCAAACTGCTCCGGTCCACCATCGGTGGCTCCGGCGGCGGCGGCGCGCAGCTTACCGACGAGGCCCGACAGATCATGGAGGCCTATGACGCGTACTGCCGAAAGCTGGATGCCTATGGACAGGAGCTGTTTCGGGAATTATTCGGCTTCTGCACAGAGAAATAAAAAAGCCGCCCATCCGGGCGGCCTTTTTGCGGGCATCAAATGGTGGGCATCTCCATACCCAGGCGGCGGTACATGGTCTTTTTCACCGCTTTGAGAATGTTCTCATATCCGGTGCAGCGGCACAGGTGACCGGAGAGCAGCTTGCGGAGCTCCGCATCGGAGTAGAACTTGCCGCTGTCCAGGATCTCCACGGCAGTCATCAGGAAGCCGGGGGTGCAGAAACCGCACTGGATGGCGGACTCCTCCATAAAGGCCTGCTGGATGTCGCTGGGCTCACCGTCGGGGCTGAGCAAGCCCTCCAGTGTGCGGATGTGCTTGCCGTCGGCCCACACGGCCAGATAGATGCAGGAGTTGAACGTCTCGCCGTCGATGAGGACGGTGCAGGCGCCGCACTCGCCTACCTCGCAGCCCTTTTTCACGGAGGTCAGGTGATAGTCATTGCGGAGCATATCGGTCAGGCTGGCGCGAACGTCCACCATCTTCTCTACGTCCTTGCCGTTGATATTGCAGCGGATCAGCTTATACTGCTTGCTCATGCCAGCTCACCTCCTGCCAGCTCAATGGATTTTACGAGACAGCGCTTGGCGATCTCCACGGCGATGTGCTGCCGGAAGGCCTTGCTGGCGCGCCAGCTGTCACGGGGGTTGATATCGTCCAGGATGGCGTGGGCAAAGGTCTCCACCGTCTCCTCGGTCAGGGGCTTGCCCTGGGCTGCCGCTTCAGCGCTGGCACACCGCAGGGGCACGGGGCCGGCTACGCCGTAGGCGATGCGGGCACGCTCAATGGTCTTCTTGTCCTCGCTGAGCCGGACGTTGACGCTGCACCCCAGGGTGGCGATGTCCATGGCGTTCCGCATAGCGTACTTGATGTAGTGGCCATAGCAGCGGTCATAGCTCTCCTTGGGGATAAGGATGGCGGTCTGAATTTCGCCGTCCTCTGCGCGGATGTCCACCTTGCCGGCCTTGATATAGAACTCATGGATGGGCAGGCGGCGGACGCCGTTTTTACCGGTCAGCTCCACGATGGCATCCCATGCGTGGAGGGTGGAGGAGGAGTCGGCGGAGGTCACGCCGTTGCAGGTGTTGCCGCCGATGGTGCCGATGTTGCGGATCTGGGGGCCGCCCACCATATCCACGGCCTCACCCAGCACGTTGATATACTGCTGGATGATGGGGTCGCGGGTAATGTGGGAGAAGCTGGTCAGACTGCCGATGCGGATGTTCTCGTCGGTGTCAATGGTGATGCCGCGCAGCGCGTCCAGCCCGTAGATGGAGATCAGCTCCGCACCGGCGCGCTTGCCCTCGCGCATCTGCACCAGTACGTCGCTGCCGCCGGCGATGATCTGGGCTTCCGGATGCTCCAGACGGAGGGCCACCGCGTTTTCCACGCTGGAGGCCTCGTATAAGGCTTTCATATCATACATGGCTTAGTTGCCCTCCTTTTCATTCCAGCTGTCGTGGATCAGGCCCGCCTTGCTGAACTCGGCGAACAGCACGTGGGGCGTGATGGGTGTGCAGTCGATGGCCACGCCGGTGGCGTTGAGAATGGCGTTGCGGATGGCCGGCGCGCCGGAGCAGGCCGGCGGCTCACCCAGCGCCTTGGTGCCGAAGGGGGAGGTGGGCTCGGGATTCTCCACGAACTGCGCCTCCAGATGGGGGTGATCCATAAAGGTGGACAGCTTGTAGTCCAGCAAATTGTTGTTCAGGGGCTTGCCGGTCTTTTCATCAAACAGCAGCTGCTCGCTCATACCGTAGCCGATGGCCATGGACATACCGCCGTGGACCTGGGCCTCCGCCAGGGCGGGATTGATAAGACTGCCGCAGTCGTGAACGTTGATGATCTTGTTCAGCTTGACCTTGCACAGGGCGATGTCCACCTCCACATCGGCGAAGGTGCAGCCGAAGGAGTAGGCGTTGTTGCGGATGGTGTAGGTGGATTCGGCGGTGATGTGCTCGCTGTCCGCCGCGTTGTACTGGGCGGTCATGGCCAGTTCACTCAGGCTCATGAGCACCGCGCCGTCCTGCTTGCGGACGATATTGCCGTCCACGATGTCCATATTGTCTACGGCCTGGCGGGTCAGCTTGGTGGCGTAGGCCAGGATCTTCTGCCGCAGCAGGGTGGCGGTCTGCCGGATGGAGAAGCCGGCCACATAGGTCTGGCGGCTGGCGTAGGCTCCCAGCCCGGTGGGGGTAACGTCCGTGTCCTGACAGGAGACAACGCGGACGTCCCGGTAGCTCTTCAGGCCCACGGCCTCGGCGGTCATCTGGGCGTAAGCGGTATCAGCGCCCTGGCCGATCTCCGTCTCGCCGCACTGCATGGTGACGGTGCCGTCCAAATTCAGCAGCATACGGTTGCTGGAGGTCTCCAGCGAGATGGGATAGACGGCGGTGTTGTACCAGAACGCCGCCACGCCGATACCCCGGCGAATGTTGCCGGTATCCTTGGCGTACTCGGCCTTCTTTTTGTCGTACTCTATGTATTCCTTGCCCTTTTCCAGACAGTCGCGGAAGGAGTCGTAGTAGTTGGTGTTGCCGGAGAAGCCGTCGTGGAAGCCCTTGGGCATGATGTACTTCATGCGGTACTCCAGCGGATCCATGCCAACAGCCTTGGCGCACTCGTCAATGTTGGCATCGTCGGCAAAGGAGGCCTGAGGCATGCCGTAGCCGCGCATGGCGCCGGCCACCGGGCGGTTGGTGTATACCGTCCAGGCGTCGCCCTCGAAGTTGTCGCAGGGATAGATCTGCGGGAAGGAGCCCATGGCCTTGGCCACGATGGAGTGGCCGTGGGAGGCGTAAGCGCCCTGGTTGGAGAAGCACTCTACCTTTCGCGCGGCAATGGAGCCGTCCTTGTGCAGCCAGGTGACGATGTGGAAGCGGATGGCGTGGCGCACGCGGTTAGAGACGAACGTCTCCTCCCGGGTGCAGTCGATACGGACGCAGCGGCCGCCCACCTGCGTGGTGCACCAGGCGCACAGGGGCTCATACAGGGCGTCCTGCTTGTTGCCGAAGCCGCCGCCGATGTAGGGCTTGATGATCTGAATGTCCGCCCAGGGACGGCCCAGGGCCTGGCCCACGATGCGGCGGATGATATGGGGGATCTGGGTGGACGCCACCACGACGATACGGCCGTTTTCCTCATAGGCAAAGCAGCCGTGGTTCTCGATGTGGCTGTGCTGCACGGTAGGCGTGTCGTACCAGCCCTCCACCTTGATGAGCCCCGGCTCCTGAATGGCGGCCTGATAGTCGCCCTTGCGGATATCGGAGTGCTTGAGGATGTTGTTGGAATATCCCTCATGGAGCTGGGGTGCACCGGACTCCATGGCCTTCTGCACGTCCAGCACAAAGGGCAGCTCATCATACTCCACCTTCAGGGCGCGGACGCCCTGCATAGCGGACACCTCATCCTCGGCGATGACCACGGCGATATCATCGCCGTAGTAGCGCACATGACGGTTCAGCAGGTTGCGGTCGGCCACGTCCTGATGGCCGGGATCCATGGACCAGGGATGACCCGCCGTGGGGAAGCAGTGCTCCGGCACGTCGAAGCAGGTCAGCACCTTCACCACGCCCTCGATGGCCTCAGCCGCGGACGTGTCAATGGACTTGACGTAGCCGTGGGCGATAGTGGCGTGCTTGATGCGGGCATACAGCGCGCCCGCAGGCATACGGTCCTCGTAGTATTTTGTCCGCCCGGTGGCCTTGTCAAAGGCGTCCACACGGATCTCGCTCTTTCCCACCTTACTCATAGTAGGCAGCCTCCTGTTGCAAAACTTGGAAATGTCGTCTATATTTTTTGCTAATGATACATATTCACGAAAATTATAGCACGGGACAGGGGAAATGTACAGCGAAAGCGTGATTTTATTTTCGGAATAACGATACGGCGAAGCTTGACGGGGCATACTGAAGCTGATACACTGGAACACACGAAAGAGGGTGGTTTGCATGGCGGAGCTGCGGATCGGCTGCCTGGTCATGGCGGCGGGCAGCGGCTTCGGGCGTAATAAGCTGGAGGCTGTGGTGGACGGAAAAAGTCTGCTGCGCCGTTCGCTGGAGGCGGTGCCGGCGGAGGAATTCGCGCAGGTGACGGTGGTGACGCAGTACGATGCCGCCGCGGCACTGGCAGAGGAATTCGGCTTTACGGTGGTGCGGAACGACCGTCCGGAGGACGGCCTGAGCCGCACGGTGCGTCTGGGCACCGAGGCCATGGCCGGCTGCGGCGCTATTCTATATCAGGTGGCGGACCAGCCGCTTCTGGAGCAGGAGACGGTGCGGCGGGAGATCGAATATTTCCGGACGCATCCGGACCATATCGTGGGCCTGGCCCATAACGGCGTGCGGGGCAACCCGTGCATCTTTCCCCGGAAGTTTTTCCCGGAGCTGATGGCGCTGGAGGGCGATGTGGGCGGCAACGTGGTCATCCGCGCACACCCGGACGCGCTGCTGCTGTATGAGACGTCCGCGGCGGAGCTGCGGGATGTGGATACGGTGGAGGCGCTGGCCGCGGTACAGGAGGACAGACAGATATGAAAGAGCACCCCTTTGGGGTGCTCTTTTACGTTTATTTCTTGGGTGCGTAGGGGGTGTTCTTCAGCGGCAGACTGAATTCCCGTTCGCCGGTGAGGCGGTAATAGGCATCGGCAATGGCAGGGGCGGTGGGGATGGAGGTGATCTCACCGATGCCGATGGCGCCGCCGGCCACATTCAGGCCGGGCTTCTCCACCACGATGGCCTGGATCTCCGGCGGGATCTGGTTGGCGCGGAACAGGCCCAGCATACCGTATTTGGCGGTAGGCTTGCAGTTCTCATCGATGGGGTATTTCTCTGTCAGCGCGTAGCCCATGGACATGACCACGCCGCCCTCGATCTGACCTTCCACGCTCAGGGGATTCACGGCCTTGCCCACGTCATGGGCGGCCACCATCTTCTTGATGCGGCCGGTGTCCCTGTCCAGAATACACATCTGGGTGGCGTAGCCGTAGGCCACGTGGCTGACGGGGTTGGGTACGTCGGCGCCCAGGGGGTCGGTCTTGGCCAGATACTCGCCGTAGAACTCCGTGCCCTTCAGGTCGGCAAGGGATTTACCGGCGTCCAGCTCCGCCTTCAGCTTTTCGCAGGCGCGGCGGGTGGCCTCGCCGGTGACAAGGGTCTGGCGGGAGCCGGAGGTGTCGCCGGAGTCGGGGGCGATCCAGGTATTGCTGCGCTCGTAGACGATGTCGTCCCGATGCAGCCCGGTGTTGGTGACCACCACCTGCACCAGCACGGTGCCCAGTCCCTGGCCGATGCAGCTGGCGCCGGAGTAGATGTGCACCTTGCCGTCGCCCTCCACGATGAGCTTGCAGCGGCCCCAGTCGGGAATGCCTACGCCTACGCCGGCGTTCTTCATGGCGCAGGCGATACCCACCGGATCGCCGTTTTTCACCGCCTCGTCATAGGCGGGCTTGATGGCCTCCAGTGTCTCTACCAGACCGGTGGAGTCATCCACGATCTGGCCGTTGGGCAGCACACCGCCGGGGCGAATGGCGTTGCGGTAGCGGATCTCCCAGGGGGAAATGCCCACCAGGTCGGCCATCTGGTTCAGCAGCGTCTCGGTGCAGAAGCAGGTCTGGGTGACGCCGAAGCCCCGGAAGGCGCCGGCGGGGGGGTTGTTGGTGTAGTAGGCGCGGCCCTCGATCTCGAAGTTCTCGTAGGCGTAGGGACCGGCGGCATGGGTGCAGGCGCGCTCCAGCACGGGGCCGCCCAGAGAGGCAAACGCGCCGGTGTCGGATACCACGCTGGCCTTGACACCCTGAATGATGCCGTTTTCGTCGCAGCCCATGGTGAAGTCCATGTCCATGCTGTGGCGCTTGGGATGGACGAGGATGGACTCCTGGCGGCTGAGCTTGAACTTGACGGGGCGCTTTGTCAGATAGCACAGCAGCGCCGCGTGGTGCTGCACGGACATATCCTCCTTGCCGCCGAAGCCGCCGCCCACCAGGCAGTTCTGCACCTGGCAGTGGTCGTAGTCCACGCCCAGCATGGACGCGCACTCATGCATGGTGGTGTGGGCACTCTGGTCAGTGGTCAGCAGCTTTACGCCGCCGTTGTCCAGCGGCAGCGCCACGCAGCACTCCGGCTCCAGGAAGGCGTGCTCCGTCCACGGGGTGGAGAAATGCTGGGTCAGCACATATTTGGCGTTTTTGATAGCACCCTCGGCATCACCGCGGGAGACGTGCTTGTAGGCCTGGACGTTGCTCTCGTCCGTTTCGAACACCAGCGGCGCGCCGGGGGCGGCGGCCTCGGTGGGGTTGTGGACGGCGGGCAGGACTTCGTACTCCACCTTCACCAGCTTCTTGGCGGCCTCCACCGTCTCCTGATCCACGGCGCAGACCAGTGCCACACTGTCGCCCAGGTAGTGTACCAGCTCGCCCACGCCGATCAGGGTGGGCTGGTCCTTCTTCAGATGGCCCACGTTGACCTTGCCGGGGATATCCTTCTGCGTGGCCACGCAGATCACGCCGGGCAGCGCCTCGGCCTCGCTGGTGTCGATGGAGAGAACGCGGGCGCGGGCATACTGGCTGCGGACCGCACCGCCGTAGCACATACCGTCCACATAAATGTCATCGGGATACTGGCCATAGCCCAGGACCTTTTCCTCCACGTCCAGTCGGTGGACGCGGCTGCCCATCTGCCAGTCGTCGGCGGAGGGGGCGGGCAGCTTGCCCTCGCGGAATATCTTAGCTGCCAGCAGGATGCCGTCGATGATCTTCACGTAGCCGGTGCAGCGGCAGATATTGTTGCGGATGGCGAAGGCGGCCTCCTCGCGGGTGGGATCGGGGTTCACGTCCAGCAGCCCCTTGGCAGAGATGACCATGCCGGGAATGCAGAAGCCGCACTGCACCGCGCCGGCCTCGCCGAAGGCGAAGGTGTAGACCTGCTTTTCCCAGTCGCTGAGCCCCTCTACCGTGAGGATGGCCTTGCCCTCCAGCTTGTCCGTCTGGGGGATGCAGGCCTTGGTGGGCTTGCCGTCGATGAGGACGTGGCAGGTGCCGCAGGCACCCTCGCTGCATCCGTCCTTTACGGAGGTCAGGTGCAGCTCGTCCCGCAGAAAGCGGATGAGCTTCTGGTTCTTTTCCACAGTGACGGACTTGCCGTTCACGGTAAATGTCGCCATAGTGTATCTCTCCTTTGCGCCCGGCCGGGCTTATCTCTGGTATTTGCAGAAATTATAGCACGGGAACGACGGAAAAACAAGGTGAGAACCGCCGCATTTTGTCCAAGGCGTGATAGTATATCGAGAATATCGGATAAAAAGAAAGGAGCCGCCCAAGGCGGCTCCTTCAAACAAAAGCTTTCTTACGTCTCCAGCACCGGAAGCATGATCTGCAGCAGAAACTGGCCCTGCCGGGCAGAGAACACGCACAGCCCGCCGTTGCGCTGGGCGATGGCCTGGATGCTGCGGCATCCGTAGCCGTGTCCTTCCCGGTCACTGACAGGCAGGCCGTCCCGCATGGCTATCGGTCCGGCGCAGGGATTGCGTATCTCGATGAGAAGCTTGTTCTGCCGCACACCGCAGTACAGGGAGATCTGCTTCCGGTCGGCGGGCAGGTCCGCCACGGCGTGCAGGGCGTTTTCCAGACCGTTGCTCAGCAGGGAGCACAGTTCCGTGTCCGAAATGGCTACATCGTTGGGCAGTGAGGCATCCACGGTCAGCACGGTGCCCTGCCGCTGGGCTTTGTCGGTGAAGGAGGAGCACAGCAGGTTCACCAGATGGTTTTCGCAGAAGCGACGGGGCGTGATGGCCTCGATATCCGCCTGGACCTTTTTGATATACGCTGCCGCCTCGTCCGGCCGTCCCACGGACAGCAGACCGTCCAGCATATTCAGGTGGTGGCGCATATCGTGCTGATAGACGGCGGTCTGGGTCTCCAGCCGGTGAAGGGAGTCCATCTCAGACTGGGACTGCTCCAGCTCCATGGTCAGCATGGAGCGCTGCATCTCCGCCGCCGCACGCTTCTGCGTCTCCAGATAAAAGGCGGGCAGGAACAGGATATAGAACGTCACCAGCACCGTGGGCAGGAACTCGCTGATGATCAGCACGTTGGAGTACAGCGCATTGGAGTACACCGTGGTGGCATAGTCAAATATATAATAGGTGACGGGCAGGCTGCCGAACAGCAGCAGCGTCCACCGGGAGTAGGTCATGGTGGCATAGGCCGCCTTCACCAGAAAGCGCTCGCACAGCCAGAACACCCCCACCAGCAGGACGATGTACGCAATGTCGGCGGCCAGCATGCTGCCGGTCAGGGCTTCCACGGCGTTCTTGCCCCAGCGCAGCGGCTGGCAGCACAGATACGCGGTGCAGGTGCTGACCACAGCCACGCCCAGCGGCTTTTTCAGCGCCAGCGTCAGTATCAGCACCAGCGGCAGGTGGACGATCAGCGGGTACAGCTGCATGGTCTTGTCCGTGCCCAGCGTCAGCGCAAACAGGGATTGCAGCACCAGAAACACGGGGCACAGCAGCGCCACCAGCTTTTTGTCTCTTTTTTCGGTGCAGCCGCCGGCGATGGATACGCTGAGAAACAGCCCGTAGATCAGCACCAGCCCGTAGTTGAACACGTCCAGCGCCGACTGGAATGTCACATCAAATACGTCCTTCATGCGTCCCTCCCGGAAAACAGCAGGGCCAGATAGTCCTTTTGCAGCTGGCCGTACAGCAGGCGGGACACGGGCACGTTATGGCCGCTGAAGGTGATGACCCCGGCGGGGGAGAGCTTTTCGGCCTGGAGCATATTGACGATGTAGGACCGGTGGACCCGCATGAACTCCGGGCGGGCCAGCAGCGCCCCTTCATACTCGCGCATGGAGGCCGCCACCTCATAGACGGTGCCGTCGGCCATGTTGAAGAACAGGTGCTTGCCGTTGACCTCCACATAGCTCAGCTGGGAAAAGGGCAGACGCACCAGCATGCCGTTGGACTTGACAGTCAGGCCGTCCTGCGGCTTCTGCTCCCGCAGATACAGCTTGTCCAGCACCGGATAGAGCAGCTTGGCATTGATGGGCTTGAGCAGATACTCCGCCGCCCGGACGCCGTAGCTTTCGTAGGCGAAGCCGGGAGAGGTGGTGAGAAAGATGATGTCCGCCGCCGCGTCGAAGGAACGGATCTCCCGTGCGGCATCCATGCCGGTCATGCCGGGCATCAGCACGTCCAGCAGGTACAGGGTGAAGCGCTCGGCGCGGGCAGCGTCCAGCAGCTGGCCGCCGCTGCGGAAGGTCTGAAAGCGGACATCGGAGTGCAGGTCAGACTGCCAGGCCTGCAAAAGCGCCGTGAGCTTTTCCAACTCCTCGATCTGATCATCACATACTGCGATATACATGGCGCCGCCTCCTCAAGTTTTTTTGCGCTGCGCGCAACTTTATTTTATCATAAGAAAAAGGAGTTGTCACCGCAAAATTTGCATTTCACGGGCGTGTGTACGCATTTCGCGGCATATACATCCCCAAACTCCTCCACATCTGGTACGATGTCCTTCGCAGGGACCACTGTGCCCTGCGGAAGGGGGCGTTTGCGTATGAAATGGATCATCTGGCTCGTGGCGATCGCCAGCACTTCAGCGCTTGTCGCCCTGTGGTTCTGGGAGGTCCGCCGTCTGCTGCGTCAGCACCGGAGCATGGTAGAGAGCGCCCGGTGCCAGCTGGCCGCTTTTGAAAAGCGGGCGGCAGAGGCTGCGGGCAATGCTGATGTGGCGGAGGTCCTGCGGCGCAGCGAGAGCATTTACCGGCAGGCCGCCGGCAACTATAACGAGACACTGCATCGGCCATGGATCTATATTCCCGGGCGGCTGATGGGCTTCCACTATGAGGAGGCCGCGAAGGTCCCCGGCCGGGTACATATATAGATGAACAGGAAAGAGAAGCAACAAAAACCATTGGGAGGGTATTGTTATGCGCGATGAAATGAAACGGACGATGTTTGAACTGTTCGGCGTGGGCAGCGAGGATGACAAGGTGCTGGCCGCCGGCGGCAAAAAGCCTGTCGCAAAGCCGGAGCCGGTAAAGACCGCGCCGGTGCAGGCACCGGTACAGCCTGTGGTGAAGGCCAAGGCCGCCAGCTATCTGGCTGCGGGCACTTCACTGGAGGGCACACTGCGCTCCGACGGCGATGTGGAGATCGCCGGAGCATTCAAGGGCGAGGTCATTACCACCGGCACGGTGACGCTGCGCTCGGTCATCCAGAGCAATATCACCGCCGGCAGCCTGAACCTCATCGGCTGTACGCTGACCGGTGATGTAAAGGTCACGGGCACCGTTACCGTCAGCGAGGATTCTCAGGTGACGGGTAACATCAACGCCAAGGAGCTGCTGTGTGCCGGTAAGGTCAACGGCGATCTGGAGATCACCGGCGGCACTACCCTGGAGGAGAAGGCTCAGATCAGCGGCGGCCTGGTGACGGGTACGCTGGCGGTGGTCAAGGGCGCGGTCATCCGCGGCGGCGTGGAGATCAAGGCGTTCTCCGGCCCGGCTAAGAACGAGCCCAAGCAGGAACACAAGCAGGAGCACAAGGCCAACTGACTGCGATCATGTGATCGGCGGCCGTGCAGCGGACGCTGACACGGGAGGTATATATCATGGCCTGTTCAGCAACAATGTCCAGTATGCCGGCGGTTTCATTGAGCAGGAGGACGGCCCGGTTATGATCGCCATGCTGGACGGCACCGGTATGAATGGCCTGTATTTCCACCTGTATATGGGCGAGTAAGCTGTGATAAAAAAGGAGCACCCGGCCAGGTGCTCCTTTTTGCTTTTTCATTCTTTCGCCTCGTCCGCGTCCTCTGTTTGAGGCAGCAGCGTTACCTCCGCCGCATTCACCTGATGATCCAGAATGGAGGTCACATGGATCCGCATCCCCTCAGCCTCCAGCGTAATGTCCTGCGGGCCGTCGTCGGGTATCATGCCCAGCGCGTCGAACACCAGGCCGGTCAGGGTGTCATGCTCCTCCTGGTCCAGCTCGATGCCAAGTGCGTCCTCCAGATCGTCCAGCTCTACGTTGCCGGTGATGACCAGGGAGCCATCCTCCCGCTTTTCGATGCGGGGCTCATCATCGTCCGGGATGTTGCTGTCGTCGCTGCCCAGGTCGCCCACCAGCTCCTCAACCAGGTCGTTCAGCGTCACGATGCCCACCATGCCGCCGTACTCGTCCAGCACCACGGCCAGGGGATTGCCGGTACGCTTCATGTTGCGGAACAGGGCGTCGGCCTTAATAGTCTCCGGCACGAAGTACGGCGTGCGGACGGCGCCGGCCATTACGCTCTCCCGGCTCTTATCCGCCAGACGGAAGTACTCCTTGGCGTTCAGAATGCCCACCACATTGTCCGCGCTGTCCTCGCACACGGGGTAGCGGGTGTGCCGCGTGTTGTGGATCGTCTCGGCCCAATCGTCCATGGTGTCGTCCAGCCACAGCAGATCCACGTCCGTGCGGTGGGTGGCGATCTCCTCGGCGGTCAGGTCATCAAACTCAAAGACGTTCTGGATGAACTCCTTTTCCTCATGGTCGATGCCGCCGTGCTCGCTGCTGGCGTCCACCATCATGCGGATGTCCTCCTCGCCCACCTGCTCCTCGGCCTCGTTGGGATCAATGCCCAGCAGCCGCAGTATGCCGTTGGTAGACGCGCTCAGCAGCCACACAATGGGCGCGAACAGCTTGGAGATGACAGTGATGAGCCCGGAGATGTTCAGCGCTACCTTCTCCGACTGCTTCATGGCGATCCGCTTGGGAACCAGCTCGCCGAATACCAGCGTGAAGAAGGACAGGATCAGCGTGATCAGGATCACGGCGAGGGTGTTCAGCGTGGCGGGGGGGATCGTTACGCCCAGCCCCACCAGCCAGTCCACCAGCGGGTCGGAGAAATTCTCCGCCGCGAAGGCGCTGCCCAGAAAGCCCGCCAGGGTGATGGCCACTTGAATAGTGGCCAGGAACCTGGCCGGCTGGGCCGTCAGCCGGCTGAGCCGCTTGGCCTTCCGGCTGCCCTCCGACACCATTTTGCTCAGCTTCACCTCGTTTACCGACAGCACAGCGATTTCCGCGCAGGCGAACACGGCGTTCAGGGCGATAAGCACCACCTGTAAAAGCAATAACCAACCTATTGAGGTATCCAAATTTTGTCTCCTTTCCCGGGCTCCGCTGCTTTTGCGGAGCACCTCCTCTCGCTTTTTGCGCGATGTAAAAAGCGCAAGAGACACGGCCTGTGTGCCTCGCGCACAGGTCATGTCTCACGTCATTCTCTGTTGTTCTGATCTCGTTCAGGGCAAGAGTCGCTGCCGGCTGTGTCCATCCTGTGATAGAACCTCCCTGTATTTTTGGTTATGTTTTATTATACAGATGTGTAGGGGATATGTCAATATGACCGGAGGGAAAAGTGCCGCGGACGTCATGTCCGCGGCACAGTCATGTTACTCTGTCAGCAGCGCTTCCAGCCGCGCGCGGATCAGGCCCAGCAGCGTGTCGTTGTCCGGCTTGTCGGTGTATTCCGATGGGGCGCACAGCATGGTCAGGTCCTCGGTAAAGTGCCCGGCCTCGAATATATCCAGCCCCGCCTGCTCCAGGCAGCCGGCAAAGCGCACCAGGTCGGCGTTGCCGTCCAGCTCGCCCCGCTTCCGCAGGGCGCCGGCCCAGGCGAACATGGTGGCCAGGGGGTTGGTGGATACCTTTTCACCCTTGCGCCAGCGGTAGAAGTGGTCGGTGACGGTGCCGTGGGCGGCCTCATACTCGAAGCAGCCGTCCGGGGACACCAGCACGCTGGTCATCATGGGCAGGGAGCCGGAGGCCGCAGCGACCAGATCGCTCATCACGTCGCCGTCGTAGTTCTTGCAGGCCCAGACGATGCCGCCCTTGCTGCGGAGGACCTTGGCCGCGATATCGTCGATGAGCGCATAGCGGTAGTGAAGCCCCGCCTGTTCAAAGGCGGCCTTGTACTCCTCGTCATAGACCTTCTGGAACAGCAGCTTGAAGGTCTGGTCATAGTCCTTGGAGATGGTGTCCTTTGCGCCGAACCACACGTCCTGCCCCACGGACAGGGCGTAGGTGAAGCAGCAGCGGGCGAAGGAGAGGATGGAGGCGTCCCGGTTGTGCATGGCCTGCACCACGCCGGGGCCCTTGAAGTCGAATACCGTCTGGCGGCTCAGCTCCCGGCCGCTTTCATCGGTGAACACCAGCTCCGCCTTTCCGGCACCGGGGACACGGTATTCCACCGCCTTGTACAGGTCGCCGTAAGCGTGGCGGGCGATGGTGACAGGCTTCTCCCAGCAGGTCACCACAGGCTTGACCCGCTTCAGCAGGATGGGTGCGCGGAACACGGTGCCGTCCAGCGCCGCCCGGATGGTGGCGTTGGGGGACTTCCACAGCTGGGTCAGGCCGTACTCCTCCTGCCGCTGCAGGTTGGGGGTGATGGTGGCGCACTTCACGCCGATCTTCAGGCGCTTGATGGCCTCCGCTGCCTGTGCGGTGACGGCATCTGCCGTCTCCTCCCGGTGGGGCAGGGACAGGTCGTAGTATTCGGTGTTCAGGTCCACGAAGGGCTTAATAAGTGTGTCCTTTATCATGCCCCACAGCACATGGGTCATCTCATCGCCGTCCAGTTCGGCGATGGGGACAGGCATTTTGATCTTTTCCATTCAGTTCACCGCCTTTGCCGCGTAATAGTTGATGAGGCACCCGCGCAGCAGCAGCTCGCGCTCCTCCGCGTTGGTGTTTTTCAGATAGAGGAGGAGGTCCGTTTTCCTGCCGTCATGCAGCAGTACCGCGGGGAATTCCTCGTCGCCCCGGGCCACCTTCTCCCGCACCTCCGGGACGTAGATAAAGTCGCCGGGTACGCCGTCAAAGCTGTCGTCCGCCGCCAGTGTAAAAGGCAGCAGGCCCCAGTTGACGCAGTTGGAGCGATAGCGTTTGGTGGCGAATTCGTAGCAGATGTTGGCGCTGCCGCCCAGCACCCGCTGACAGGAGGCCGCCTGCTCCCGGGCAGAGCCGTCGCCGGGTTTGTTGGCAAAGATAACGGAGCCGATGTGCAGCCGGGAGAGGCTGTGTGTATCCAGCCCCAATGCGTGCAGCATATCCGCCAGCACCGCCGGTACCTCACCTGCGGCCCGGGTGCTTTCCAGCGCCGCCGTGGCCTTGGCCCGGGGCACATAGTCCGGGTCGCGGCGGGACAGGGTGAACTGCGCCAGCTTCATGGGGTTGGAACGGTAGGAGGACGTCTCGCCGGAGGGGATGAGCTCGTCTGTGGTGGTGACCTCATCCCGCAGAACGGAGGCCACCTGTAGGAGCAGAACATCGGATAGGGCGGGGATGGCGGGCCACTCCGCGATGTTGGGGCCGTATTGCAGCGGCGCGTCCGGCTGGGGGTGGCCGAAGCCGCGGTAGACCCGCTTGTCGTACACGGAGGCGTCGAACCGGCGCTCCGCGGGAGAGGGAGCGTCGTAGTCCACGTCCGCCGCAGAGGTGAGCACACCGTGGTTCCGCGCGGTGGCGGCAATGGAGCGGGCGTCCATGAGGATCACGCCGGACAGCTGGCCGTCGCCGGGCTTGGAGCCCTCCCGGTTGGGGAAGTTTCGGGTGGTGTGACGGATGGACAGGGCGTCATTGGCGGGCACATCGCCTGCGCCGAAGCAGGGGCCGCAGAAGCAGGGCTTGCACACGGCGCCGGCGCGCAGCAGCCGGGCGGACACGCCGTTTTCCACCAGCTCCAGCTCCACGGGGACGGAGGGGGGATACACGGAGAAGTCAAAATTCCCGCTGCCCACGTCGCAGCCGTCCAGGATGGCAGCCGCCTCGGCGATGTTGTCATACAGGCCGCCGGCACATCCGGCGATGACGCCCTGCTCTATATGGAGCTTGCCGCCCTTTACCTTGTCGGTGAGATGCAGCTGCACCTTGCCGCCGAACTGGTCGGCGGCCCGCTTCTCTACCTCACGCAGGATGTCGCCGGGGTCGGCGATCAGTTCCCGCAGCGTCACTGCCTCGGAGGGGTGGAAGGGCAGGGCGGCCATGGGCTCGATGGCGGACAGGTCCAGCTCGATAAGGCCGTCATAGTACGCGCCGTCCTCCGGATGCAGGGGGGCAAAGTCCTCCGCCCGGCCGTGCAGCGCCAGATAGTCCCGCACGGCGCCGTCCGTCTCCCAGATGGAGGTCAGGCAGGCTGTTTCGGTGGTCATGACGTCGATGCCGATGCGGTAGTCCATGCTGAGACGGCCGATGCCGTCACCCACGAACTCCAGCACCTTGTTTTTCACAAAGCCGTTTTTATACACCGCGCCGCACAGGGCGATGGCCACATCGTGGGGGCCCACGCCCTTTTTGGGCGTTCCGGTGAGATACACCAGCACCACCTTGGGCATGGGGGTGTCCCAGGTGTTCTTCAGCAGCTGCTTGGCCAGCTCCGGGCCGCCCTCGCCCACGGCCATGGTGCCCAGGGCGCCATAGCGGGTGTGGGAGTCGGAGCCCAGGATCATGGAGCCGCACTTGGCCATCTGCTCCCGGGCATAGGAGTGGATGACGCTCTGGTTGGCGGGAACGTAGATGCCGCCGTACTTCTTGGCGGCGGACAGGCCGAAAACGTGGTCGTCCTCGTTTATCGTGCCGCCGACCGCGCAAAGCGAGTTATGACAGTTCGTCAGAACGTAAGGGAGCGGAAACCTTTTCAGCCCGCTTGCTTTCGCACTCTGAATAATGCCGACGTACGTGATGTCGTGCGACGCGATTGCGTCAAATCTTATGTTCAGATTATCGCCGCGGTACGCGCCGTACGTCGAGTGCGCCGACAGTACCGAATACGCCATAGTGCCCTTGAACGCTTCCGAAATTTCCTTATCGGTGAAAACGCTGCGGATTTCCCCCAGGCTTTTGAATTTTCCGTCGAAATAATATGCGCCGGCTCTTTTTACGTCAATCAATGTAGTTCTCCTTAACTCTAAGTGATGTTTCGCGGTACGCCGTACGTAAAAAGCGCGCGCGAAATAATTAAAATCTATTTTATTATACAATATACCGCGCGAATTTCAAAACGTTTTGACAAATAAAAGAAGCGCGCTGTGATTAAATCGTTGAAAAAATATTTCTTATGTGGTAATATAATTTCAGGTGATTTTATGAAATTCAAGATGAAATTTTCAACCGCGGTGTATGTTTTGATTACCGCAGTAATATGCATTTCAATTACGTCAATCGTACTTGACGCGCTCATTTTGGCAGGTAAAGGCGGTTTTATGCAAGGAAACACTGTAATTACGTCGATATCGATCGTTGCCGCCGCGCTGCTTTTGACGTGCTGTCTTTCGATACTTTTCAACTCAAAATATTATTTTTCCGAAAACGGGTTTACGGTGATTTACGGCTTCGTTCCGCACGTTATCCCTTATGAAAACGTTCTGGCGGGCGCGGAAGAAAAAATGACGCATAAACTTTATCTTCAATACGTCGACCGGGACAAGAAAAAGGACTTCCTTATCATCGCCGTGAACGTCGACGAAAAATACAACGACATCATACAGTCCGAACTTGAAAAACGCAACAAAACTTTCAGGCGGCTTAACA
>ENA-ORNF01001228-ORNF01001228.1-human-gut-metagenome-genome-assembly--contig:-NODE-1228-length-23182-cov-5.911748_pt1 | contig 23182 bp, 18 predicted proteins | sample MGYA00242110_ERZ509012 | MGnify/ENA primary metagenome ERZ509012 (study PRJEB26280, sample SAMEA2338714) | human gut metagenome | biome: human gut; feature: human-associated habitat; material: faeces...
CTGGTGTAGCTCAATTGGCAGAGCAGCTGATTTGTAATCAGCAGGTTGCGGGTTCAAGTCCCATCGCCAGCTCCATTCTCTGGATTACAGAGAAATTTCATATGGATGGGTTCCCGAGTGGCCAAAGGGAGCAGACTGTAAATCTGCCGTCACCGACTTCGGTGGTTCGAATCCACCCCCATCCACATTCTGCGGGAATGGCGGAATTGGCAGACGCGCTAGATTCAGGTTCTAGTGAGGGCTAACTTCATGCAGGTTCAAGTCCTGTTTCCCGCACCATAACTGGACACCAGTTCTGATACATTTGTGTATACGACTGGGTGTCCAGTTTTTCTTTTAAGCATTACGGAGGAAAATATTATGGGGAGGATTCGAAACTCTGCAAAAGCACTTATCATCAAAGACGGAAAAATGGCCGCTATCAAAATCAGAGATGCTGGTGAAGAATGGTATATTATGCCTGGCGGTGGTCAAGAAGCAGAAGAAACGCTAAATGAAGCTGTTTGCCGTGAAGTATCAGAGGAATTAGGTATTGCTATAGAGTGCAAAGAATTGCTTTTTGTAGTGGAAGGTGTTCATGGCGAAAACTTTCATCGTGTCGATTTGGTTTTTTCTTGTGAATATATTGATAACATGCCGGATGCTGTTCTTCATGGAGATACGAATCAAGTTGGCATAGGATGGCTGGATATTTCTACGCTTAATTTGCAGCCCTTGTATCCTTCGAAATTAAGACGACAGATTATGAATTATTATCAAGGGAAACCATACAAAGTATATCTTGGAAACGAAGAAGCCGGTGATTCGGAATGTCTGGATTAGAAGTATGCAGCATCTTCTGCAAATACGGTGTGCACCATTTAACGATTTCCAAACATTTTAACGGAAAGGTGACAAGGTGTGCATTTCGTATCAAAATAGGTCTTTAGTTTCAAAGCCTTGAGAGTGAGAACGTTCAAGGCTTTTTTTCTATACAGATTCGGATGGCGGATGTGGAAAAAACGTGAAAATAATGAACAGGTGGGCGAAAAGCGGGAAAAACACTGCCGCGCAAAAGAAGCGGTGTTGTCGTCCGAAAAATAAGTAGATGCAGATTTTTTTGTGTCTGCTGATCGCTGCATACTTCACCCCGCATCTGCCCAGTGCCAGTCATCTGACAAAATAATATTGTCCGCACACAACCCAATCCCCCCTAATTCTTCCTCAATCGCACATTTTCCTGCGCCAATGGGGGATGCAAAAAAACTGCCGCTGTGGTATCATCAAGATAGAAAGGAGTCCTTGCATGTTGCTGCGAATCGCCATCGTCGATGATCTCCCGCAGGACGCCGAGCGTCTTCAACAGGCGCTGACCGCCGAGGGACAGACGAACATCATCCGCTACGAAAGCGGCGACGCACTGCTTAGCGCTATCAGCCCGGAGCAGCTGGATGCCCTCTTCCTCGACATTTGCATGGAGGGCACGAACGGCATCGACACCGCACGGAAACTCCGCGAACAGGCCCCGACGCTGCCGATTGTTTTCGTCACATCCTCGAAGGAGTACGTCTGGCAATCTTTCCCGGTGCATCCGTTCGATTATCTGCTCAAACCGTTCGAGCAAGCGCGCATTCGTCAGCTGCTGGATGACCTGCTGCGCATCCTGCAGCACCCCGAACCGGAAATCGAGGTGCGTTTCGCCCGCAAACTCATGCGCCTGCCGTACAGCAAGGTGTATTACGCGCTGGCGCAGAACCACTTCGTCCGCATCATGAGCGACGAGGGCGAATGCCGCGCAACGGGAATCTTCGCGCAGGTGGAAAAGGAGCTCTGCGCCGATCCGCGGTTTTTGGTCTGCAACCGCGGCATTATCATCAACATGAGCGCCGTTCTGCGGTTCGAGAATGACTGCATCCAGATGCTCGACGGCACGCAGTTCCCTGTCCGCCAGAAAGACAAGGGGCGCTTGTTCGCAACGTTCACGCAGTACCAGTTCCGCCATATGCGGCGCGAAATCTGACGAAATCCGCGCAGGAGGGGAGGAGACGACCATCGAAATTTCACAGTACATCCGCTACTTTCTGGAATTCTTGCCTATGCTGCCGGCGGCGGTCATGGTGCTGATGTCGGTCTGGGAGCAGCTGCTTTCGCCCAAACGAACGGCGTGTCAGGCGATGCTGTTCATCCTGCTGACATGCGCGAGCGGCGCGGCTGTCTGCTGCTGGCAGGGCTGGGTAACAAACACGTTGCTGCTGCCCTTCATGGCGCTGGCGTTCGTGCTCTTCCGCCGTGCATTGAAACCAAATGTTTCAGTGTCACAAAGCATCCTTCTCTTTTTGAGCCCCGCCACCGTGGCGGCGGTGGCACTCATGCTGTCCGTCTGCCTGAACGCGCGGCGCGAGGTAACGAACGTTCAGCCAATCTACCTGCTGTCCACGGTACTGCTGAATCTCGGCATCGAAAGTTTACTGGCAATTGTCTACGCGCTGGTGGCTGTGCCGTGGCTGAGATGGCTGCTGCGCGAATATCAGGTGGAACGCGTGTGGCGCGTTGTCAGCCCCATCCCCGCTATTTGTATCGCGTTCATCATTTTCATCATGCCGCAAGACCCGGCGACGGTGCTGGTTAACCGGATGCAGCGCGTTTCCATTGTGGCATTGCTGATGGCGATGATGGCGATGCTTCTGCTGCTCTACCAGTTTTACCGCATGGCACAGGAGAGCGTGCGCAATCTGACGCTGATTCAGGAAAACCAGATGCTGGAATTGGAATCGCGTCGCTATGCACAATTGCGGGAGTACATGGCACAAACTCGCCGCCTCCGCCACGATTTCCGGCAGCACCTGCACGTTATTGCCGGGCTGACGGAGAGCGGCAAAATGGAGGAGCTGCGCGCATATTTGAAGGAGTATGAGAGCGAATTCGTTGACGCGCACGCGACCTTCTGCGCCAATGGTGCGATGGACGCAATTGCAGGCTACTACGCAGCGACGGCGGCGCAGAAGAACATCCCACTTGCCTGGCAGCTGAATTTGCCGGAGAAACTGCCGATGCGCGAGGCGGATTTGTGCATGGTGCTGGGCAATCTGCTGGAGAACGCCCTGCGCGCCAGCGAACGCCTGCCCGAAACAATGCGACGCGTCAGCGTGATTTGCCACATGCTGTCGCCTGCCATGATGGGGCTGATTGTCGAGAATCGCTATGATGGGCAGCTTTCCCGCCGTGAAGGCAAGTTACTCTCCACCAGCCACCCCGGCTTCGGCACAGGGCTGCTGAGCGTGGAGACAGTCGCGAAGAAGTACCACGGGCAGATGACCGTCGAGACGGAAAACGGCGTGTTCCGGGTGAATGTGCTGCTGAATCTATAATAAAACCCGGATTGTCGCGGACGAAAATCTGCGGCAATCCGGGCTTTGTGTAAGGTGTTTTCAAAAAGAAACGTTATATGTATTAATAAAATTCGTCCGGACCACCTGCGTAAAATTCCATTTCTGCGTCCCATTCATGGGACATTTCATCCTGAAGCCAATCAGCATCGCTGTAACCATTAATGCGCCCAGCCTTGTACCCCTGATTATAGGCATGAATGAGCAATGGAAGGAACAGCACTTCAGGATTTTTGATTTCAAGATTGTTGAAAATTGTGCCGTTGTTTCCCTTGAATTGAGAATGCACAACAGTACCAGTGATGGCAATCAAATTTCCCTTGACCATATGCTTGACCAATGCCACGGCATTGTTCCGCCAGACAGCAACTTTGAAAAATTGCACGCTTGCAGCCCCATTTGGGAGAGTACCTTGGTGCGGATCATCAACAGCAACCCTAAAATTACAGACTTTTGTCTTTGTACCATGAACATCAACTTCTTGGAGAACGAGATTAGTTGCAATACGACCAATGATAGTAACCTTATTCGACATAAAATCCTTCTTTCTGCGAATATATCGCATTTTAGTAGAATTGGTGCAATGATGCACATAAGCGGTTTGAGTTTTATGTAGAAAATCCATTATGTTTTCCATATGCTACGGCGAACGGCAGTGCAAAATGAGTAGGGTTATGGGGAATGATGAAAAAGAAGATTCTTTAAGACACTGAAAGCTGTTTGAAACAGATATATAATATAATTTAAGTAAGTTGTCAACCAATAACTTTGATGATTTTTGCATACGCATTTAAACCTCCACGTACGTCACTTGGTGTTTTCGAGATGACAACGTATCTTCCATCAGCAGTGATAATTTTGCAATGGTTTCCATGCTGCTGTACGGTACAGCCAATCGATTCAAAGAATCGGATAATCTTCTTGTTAATATGTCGATAGCCTTTGAGTAAAGTTTTAAGTTCTTTCATTTGAGCTTGAGTCATTTTTAATTCTCCTTTAGCTTTTATTTTTCCCATGTCACCGCCTGCTGCTTGCAGCAGGCAAGCAGTAAACTTGAGTAACATAAAAAGTCCTTTGGCGCTAACCAAAGGACTTCAAAAGGTTATTCTATTGTTAATAATGGCGTCTTTCTGCTTCTGTACATACCGATACGGATGCTTGACTTGGTGCTATGAGATTCCTGAATATTGCATAGCGTCCGATGGGTAAGGCTATTCCAGTTGCTTCTACGTCAGCTTGAGAAATACGCTTCCATGTATAGCCAAGGTCGTTCAAGCGTGGCTGAAATTCTCTGAATCGGCTGTCAATTGTCCGTTCTGACTTCTCCAGTTTGCAGCATACTTCATCAATAACTGCTGATTTTGTTGTCCATTGCTTTTCAGCTGTTAGCCTGTTTAGAGCAGCAATAAATTCTTGCTCAAACAGGCTTGGTGTGAGACTTTGCTGTCGATGGGGCTCTCTGTATATCCTGTTTGCTTCTTGTTCGCCGAATGTATTTTTGATGGATTCCCAAGAGATTGCATTGAGAGACAGACCGCTGTCGAGTATTTTCTCAGCTCTTTTATCGACCTTTTTTAGTCGTAACTGTTGAAGCGATATAATGGTGTAGGTGATAGCAGCACTTCTGTCATCATAAATCGGATCAACTAATTTTGAATCGTATCCACGGTGATGCTTGTTGAGAATACCAAGAGCGCAGAAATAATTTAGAATTTTGTTTGCACTGGATTCACTAACTGTAATTTTCTTTGCAAGGTAACGCTCTGAAAGAAATCCATGGCTGTAGCTTGTCTTATGTATAATCAGCGCAATCACTGCCATTAGATACTGCCGCATTCGATTGTCGTATCGTGATAAAAGCTTATTTAGATGAGGATATGCAGCCAAGTTCTCTGTAGAAAAGAATTTTTCGTACTGCAACAGTCGATATGTTTTTTTAGCCATATTTCTTCTCCATTCCGTATGTTTTATAGAGCTTTTGCATCAACAACTCACCGTCACTGCTCGGCGCTTGCGCCGAGCAACGTATCTAAGAAACAAATTTGTGTGCATAAATCAACTTGCAGTATCAATAGAGCTTATACTAACGTATATAAGCTTATTCTACCCCCGTCACTGCTCGGCGCTTGCGCCGAGCAATATATACTACTGTGGAAAGTAACTACCTCAGCGCAGCATCGCATCCACTTCCTCCGCCCTCGGAATCGACGGCGCTGCCCCCTGCCGTGTCACGCTGATGGCCGATGCCGCCGCAGCGCGCGCCATGCACGTTTCCAGCGGCAGCCCTTGCGTGAGCGCCGCGAGGAAGTACCCCGTGAACGTGTCGCCCGCCGCCGTCGTGTCCACCGCCTGAACGCGGAAAATTGGCTGATGAACCGTTTTCTCCGGCGTGCAGCAAATCGACCCGGCACTCCCAAGTGTCAGCACAACGCACAGCGCGGGGTACTTCGCCCGCAAGGCAGACAGGATCGCGTCCGGCGCGGTTTCGCCCGTCATTTGATGCCCTTCGACCTCGTTGATGAAAATCCAGCGAATTTGGTTGTAATCCAGCGACCGCAGCGAATCGTCAAACGGCGACGGATTCAGCACGACATGCAAGCCGCGCCGCGCCCCTGCGTCCACCATCTCCGGCAGACAGGACACCTCGTTCTGCAGCACCAGATAATCGCCGGGGGCAAACGCGGCAATCGTCTCTTCCACCTGCGCCTTCGTGATGGCGTGGTTGGACTGCCCGAAGAGCAGGATGCAGTTTTCGCCCTTGGGGCTGACCTGAATCATCGTGCTGCCCTGCGTGCAGTCGCGGTGCAGCAGGTAGTCATCATGCACGCCGTTTTCTTTCAGCAGATTTGTCAGCAGCTCGCTGCCGTTGCCGACGACGCCCGCATGATACACCTCCGCGCCCGCCCGCGCCAGCGCCAGCGACTGATTCAGCCCCTTCCCGCCGGGATGCACCGCCTCGGACAGCGCTGCCATTGTCTCGCCCGCCTGCAGAAAGTGCGGCACTTGGTAAACGTTATCCAGATTCAGCGACCCGAAATTGAGAATCTTCATCGTTATCTCTCCCACACGACGACTTTGCTTGCGTCAATCGTCTTGCCCGCGCATTTTGCTGTCGCGACGCCCTTGTCGATGCTTACGTTGATGAGCTGCAAGCCCTCGTTCAGGTCGATATCCGTGCTTTCGCCGTCATCCTCGTACAGCGTGATGGCACAGCCGACCTCCAGCCAGCCGACCAGCGACAGCTTCGTCGTGTCCAGCGCATCGACGTATTCCGCGCTGCGGCACAGCGGAATCACATGCCCGCGGCGGATGAACAGCGGCACTTCGTTCATTGGCACATCCAGCCAGTGATGCCCCTTCTGCATCGTTTGCACGGTGTAATCGTCGCCGGATCGGAAGCGCACCAGCAGCATGTCCTCCGGCAGATAAACATGGCGGCCGCGCGCGTTCTGCTCAACCACGGGTACAATCATGCATTCGTCGCCCAGCATCAGCTGATCTTCCACGCGGATGGCGGTCTTGTCCTGCGGATAATCGAATGCCAGCGGGCGGAACATCATCTCGTCCCGGCAGGCGCACTTGACCAGCAGGCTGTACAGGTAGGGGAGCAGCGCATAGCGGACGGACACGACATTGCGCATATCCTCCCAGTTGCGGAAGCGGAAAATCTCCTGATCGCGCGTGTGCTGCGCAGTGTGGTTGCGCATCAGCGGGGTGAAGACGCCCAGCGCCAGCCAGCGCAGGAGCAAATCCTCCGTCGTGTTGCAGGAGAAGCCGCCCAAGTCCGCGCCCGTGTACAGGAAGCCGCACATGTTCAGCGACGGCATCATTTTCAGGTTCAGCAGCAGATGCGACCACCAGCTGCTGTTGTCACCCTGCCACACGCCGCCGTCGCGGTGCGCACCGATGAAGGAGGAGCGGCTGAACAGCAGATAGCGTCGGTCGGGATTGTAACTGCGGAAGCCTTCGGCGGCGGATTTTGTCATCATTGCACCGTAGAGGTTGTGGACTTTGTCGTGGCGTACGGGCTGACCATCCACCGTGTGGTAGAAGCGGCGGTAATCCTCGGCGTTGTTGGCAATGTTGACGAACGCGGCTTTCAATTTGAACGCGCCATCAATGCCCAGATTCTCGTGCCGCATCTTTTCCGCCGTCTCGAACGCGTTTTCGAGACTGTCCGTGCTGTAAAACAGCGCCGGTTCGTTCATGTCGTTCCAGAAGCCCTCGATGCCCGTATCCATCAGCTGATGGTACTTCGCGCCGAACCATTGCCGCACGTCCTCGCGCAGGAAATCCGGGAAGCACGCGCGCCCCGGCCAAACCGCGCCCACGAACAGGCTGCCATCCGCCTTCTTGACGAAGTAATCCTTCTGCACACCCTCGTCGTAAATCGGGTCGCCAGTGAGCTGCTTGATGCCCGCGTCAATAATCGGTACAAGGTGGATGTGCTCGTCCTTCATGCGCGCATTGGTGGCTTTCAAATCCGGGAAATGCACCGGATTCCAGGTGAAGTCCTTGAAATCCTCCATATAGTCGATGTCCATACACACGTTGTCCAGCGGGATGTGCCGCTTGCGGTGCTCGGATACGATGAAGTTCAAATCGTCTTCGCTTGCGTACCCCCAGCGGCTCTGGATGTAGCCCATCGCCCACTTCGGCGGAATGTAGCTGCGTCCGATGAGGTGGCGGAACTCGCGCACCAGCCCTGTCAGCGTGGTGCTTTCAATCAGATACACCGACAGATTGCCGTTTTCGGACGTAATGACCGCCTTGCCGCCGTCAGAATACCCCAAATCAAACGTGACCGCACCGGGATCGTCGAAATACGCGCCGAAAACACCTTGCTCGCCGCTGAACAGCAGCAGATTGTGGCTGGAATAAATGCCGCCCTTGTTCTCCGTGTGGCTGAAATCGTCCATGTTCCACGCGCGATAAAGATGCCCGCGCTTGTTGATGCCGCGGACATTCTCGCCCAGCCCGAAGATGAGGTCATCGTCACCCAGTATGGTAGTGAAAGAGACGCTGCCGTCCGCTTTGGTGACGGTGAAGTGGGGAATTTCGCCGCCCGACGGCGCAATTTCGCGGATGACCGCCATGGTGGGGAGGGGAGTGCCGAAAATATAGCGTGAGATCATCGACATGACCTGCCTTTCCTGATGATGGGGATAGTATAGTATAGAGTTCGCGGGGAAAGGGGGAAAATCCTGCAAAGCGGAGAGGGAAAATAATGTGGAGGTTTGGCGGCTTCCACTTATTTGGATGCAAAAAAACCTTCCCAAAAGCAATTTTTCGGGAAGGCAGGAGATTCACTCGTTGATAGCGAACATCTTTGTGGACAAATACCGCTCGCCTGTGTCGGGCAGGATGACGACGATGTTCTTGCCCGCGCTTTCCGGGCGCTTCGCCAGCTGAATCGCCACTTGCGATGCCGCCCAGACCGCCGCACCGGACGTGATGCCCGCCAGCACACCCTCGTGCGCCGCCAGCTCGCGCCCCGTGCGATAAGCGTCGTCCTCCTTGACGGTGATAATCTCGTCAATCAAATCGCGGCTCAGAACATCCGGCACGAAATTCGCGCCGATGCCCATCAAGCCGTGCGGTCCGGCAATCCCCTTCGACAGCAGGGGCGAGGAGAACGGCTCTACCGCGACGATGCGCACGTTCGGGTTCTTTTCACGCAGGTAGCTGCCGATGCCGGTCAGCGTGCCGCCCGTGCCGATGCCCGCGACGAGCACATCCACCTGACCGTCCGTGTCCGCCCAGATTTCCGGACCGGTCGTGGCGCGGTGGGTGGCGGGGTTCGCCGGGTTGACGAACTGCCCGACGACAATCGCGTTCGGGGTTTCGGCGGCGAGTTCATTCGCCTTGTCAACCGCGCCCTTCATGCCCAGTTTGCCGGGGGTGAGGACGAGCTTCGCGCCATACGCCAGCATCAGCTGACGGCGCTCGACGCTCATGCTGTCCGGCATGACGATGATGGCGGTATATCCGCGCGCGGCGGCGACCATCGCCAGCCCGATGCCGGTGTTGCCGCTGGTGGGCTCAATAATGGTGCCGCCGGGGAGCAGCTTGCCCGCCTTTTCCGCGGCCTCCACCATGCCCAGCGCAATGCGGTCTTTCACACTGCCGCCGGGGTTGAAGGATTCGACCTTCGCCAGCAGATGCGCGTTCAGACAATGCGTCTGCTCAAAGTGAGTGAGTTCAAGCATCGGCGTGCGGCCGATCAGTTCAGCGACGGACTTGGCAATGCGCATAACCAGCGCCTCCTTTTCGTGTCTTTCCTCCCGATAAAGTCAGGAGGAAGAATGACGGCATTATACGCTATTCCTATAGGTTTCGTCAAGCACAAATTTGCCTTTTTTTCGGAAAAAATTTGCCTGAATCTTGCGGAATCCGATATGTGTATGCTATACTGGAAGCAGATGCAAGAGAAACAACATCCGAAAGGCGGGATGCGGGTGGCTCAGGCGGATGACGAGCGGCAGTTCCTCGCGGCGTGCTATCAGCGCCACCGCATCAGCATGATTCGCTTGGCGAAGTGCTATGCCGCTGACAGCGCGGCGGTGGAGGACATTGTGTCGGACAGCCTCGTGGCGCTGATGGAGAAAATCGACCTGCTGCGCGCGCTGACGGAAGAGCAGGAACGCGCGTATGTGCTGGCAGTTGTGCGAAACACCGCGATGGACGAACTGCGGCGCAAGCAGCGGCAGCGCGGGCGGTTCCTGCGCGACGGGGACGAGGCGCTCGCGCTTTATCCCGACCCGACGGCGCTGGAAGAGAAGGTGCTGATGCGGGAGACGATGGCGGCAGTACGCAGGGCAATCGCGGAATTGCCGGAGAAGGAGCAGCAGGTGCTGCGCCTGAAAGTGCTGGAAAACCGCACGGACGCGGAAATCGCCGCCGAAACGGGCTTGTCGCCGGGCAGCATCCGGCAGTATCTCCACCGCGCGCGGGGCAGACTGCGCGAGAAACTGTTTTGAGAGGAGGAAGCAGCATGAACGAAAAGAATCAGCATGTGTCGGATGAGCAGATTGACGCCCTCATCCGCAGTGGACTTTGGCAGGACGAACAGCCGCTGACGGCGGACGAAGAGAAGCTGGCGGACGCGGCGTTTGCGCGGGCAATGGCGAAAATCGACCGCAAGGCGAAGCGGCAGAAGCGCCGGACTGTCCTGCATATGCTTGACCGCGTGGTGCGCGTCGCGGCGTGCCTGATTGTGGCGGTCGGGATTGCGTTCCCGATTGCGCTGGCGAATTCTGAGGCGTTCCGCGAGCAAATCCTCCAATTGGTGCTGTCCATCAACCCCGAAACGGGCATGGCGCACGTCGGCATGAAACCCGCAAAGGAGGAGCAGACAGCGAACGTGCCGCGCATGGACGTGCCGGACGGCTGGGAGGGGCTGTTCTTCCCGACGTTCCTGCCGGACAGCCTGCCGCTGGTGCGCTGCGAAACGACACGCGGCGACCAGGTGCACAGCGAAGCCTACTATGCCGACGAGACGCGCTCCCTGCGCTTTGAGGAGCAGGACAACCTTGACGGCTGGAACGTCCGCGCGGCGGATGCACGGGTGCTGACGATTTATCTGCACAGCGTGCCGGGCTACCTGATTGACCGCCAGACCGAGGATACGCACGAGGTGAGCATCATCTGGGCGGAGGGGAAGCGGATGCTGCGCGTGACGAGCATCGGGCTGCCGGCGGACGAAGCAGTGCTGGTGGCGCAGAGCGTGAAAAAAATTTTTGCGGAATGATGTCCCGTTTTGCCCCTTTGCAGCGTCTTAATAGGTGAAAGCGCCCGAAAGATGGTTCGGATGCGCCCGACGAGACACGGAAGGAGCGAAACACGATGACGACCCGATGGAAGCGACTGACCGCCCTGATGCTTGTTCTGCTGACGCTGCTGAACGCCGGAAGCGCGCTCGCGGCGGAGGAGTTTTGGAAGTGGGGGGATGTGTACGAAGAGAAGCTGATACTGGGATTGCCGACAGAAGTGACTGATTTGCAAGTTTTCCAAGATGAGCTGTATTTCATTTACGGCGACTTGCTTTTAAAGTGCCACGAGCCGGACGACACGCCGGAAACAGTCTATGAATTGAAAAACTTGCTTCCGGAAAACGTAAAAGAAGATATGCTGTATGCTTCTTATGATGACTATCGGCTCTTTACAGATGGGGATTCGCTGTATATCTTTGTGACGTTTATGCAGCGGATTTATCGGCTGGACTTTGAGGACGGCGAAATGAAGCCGATGCTGTATGCTACGCTGGATTATTTCAGCTTGCCGGAATTGGGATGGGTTCTGCTGGAAGATGACTGCTGCACATTCTATAAAAGCAATATCGACGGGAAAATCGTAAAAATCGGCGATAATATTTACATGAGGGGTTCGGACTGGACAAATAGAAAAGATGAATTGATTAACAGCCTTATTTGCTTCTCATTAGAAACAGGACGTGGTGAAATCTTAGCGTATAACGACGCTGATATTTGGGAAGTTGTTTCATGGCAGCAAAATCCGGAATGGGCTTCGACGCTGCTGGTTTACTATAACTATGAAGAATGGGACGAAGATGATGAAGGTCGCAGCTATGTGGCTGATAAGCGAAAGTTGGCATCATATAATCTTGAACAGCGCAAAGCAGAAGAAACACTTTTGGAAATTAAGGATTTGGGACTGGAAAACCAGCTTAGATATGATTTGAAGTGGGGATTTTATACTTACAATTCCAGATGCACAGCTTTTGCATGGGATGCTGAAAACCGCCGCTTCTTCTTCCTTCATGATGACATTGCGTGGTTTACGGATGGCACAACGACAGCACGCGGATTTGACCGCATTCCGACAGAGGCAATTTATGCGGAATACGGTTTCTTCTGGAAGGGCGCATACTACTTCAAGACATACGATGATGGCGCGTTCGTCTGCGACATGTCAATCTTTGAACACCCCGAACAGTACTACTATTTTGACTAATAACCGACCCACGAAAGGAGCCTCCCCATGAAACACAACCTCCGAGCTGCATTCCTGTCCCTCCTGCTGGTGCTGACGCTGGGCGTGATGCCTGTGTTTGCCGAATCTGCCGACCATGCCATGGACTGGACGCACGGCATCGGCAGGCAGCCGCTACCGCACGGACGTGACCAGCGCGCTGCCGTTTGAAGACGAACTCTTCTTCATCAGCGGCAGTCAGCTGCTGCGCGTCGATGACCCCGAATATGAGCCGGAAGTCGTCTGTAATCTGGAAGATGTTATTTGGTCGGAAGCGCTGAAACAGAGCGGCTATTACGGGCAGGTGATGCTCCTGTCCGGCGGCGCGGAACTGGTGCTGTTCAGCGCGAATGAAGGGCGGCTGTACAGTTTTGTTCCCCCGACGGATGACACGATGGTGCGGATGCAGATGGTCACGGAACTCGATTACAGCACCGTGCCGCAGATGGGGTGGAAGAAGTTTCCGATTGCAAAGGACTTGTACGACGTGACGGTCGAACAGGCAGTGTACGACGCGGAAAACGGGCTGTACGTCATCGCGAAGGACAAGACGGACGAATACCAGATTGTCCGGTTCGACGTGGATACGGGCAAGGGCGAAATGATGGAATTTGCGCTGGAGGACGAAGAAGACAGCCACCTCATGCCTGATATGCCCGGCTTCTTCCGATGGAGCGCTGAAAGCTCGAAGTATGAGCGCACGCTGTACGACGGCAAGGTGCTGACGATGGTGAACCTGCCAAACGGCGAAGCGACGAGCGTTGTGCATAACTTGGTCAACACGCTGACCCTTCAGCCGATTCAGGATTATGACGTCACGCTGGGCGATTATGTGACGCACGATGCCTACTATGCCTATGCCCCCAACAAGGACAACACGGCGATGTACTTCGTGCATGACAATACGGTGTGGGTCATGGAGTACGACGAGGAAAACAGCCAGTTCAGCGAACCGCACGGCATTGACAAGCTGCCTTTCTTCGCCGAGGACACCATGTGCGGCTTCTACTGGCGCGGCTTCTACCTCATCCAGACGCACGACGGGCTGTACCTCTGCCACACGGGCGACGAGACGGCGAGAGCGTACCTCTACGGCGGCGTTGAATAACATCCCTATATAAATTACGCGCCTGCTCCCTTTCATTCGGAAGCAGGCGCGCTTTCTATATCCTCAATTATTCCCCAATCGCGTTCCCAGTGTACAGCGTGTAGTACCGGCCCTTCTGCGCAATCAGCTGGTCATGCGTGCCGCGCTCGATGATGCGGCCCTGCTCCAAGACCATGATGCAGTCGCTGTTCTTGACCGTGGACAGGCGGTGCGCAATCACGAACGTCGTGCGCCCCTTCATCAGGGCGTCCATGCCGCGCTGCACCAGCGTTTCGGTGCGCGTGTCGATGGAGGAGGTCGCTTCGTCCAGAATCAGCGCGGGTGGATCGGCAACCGCGGCGCGGGCGATGGACAGCAATTGCCGCTGCCCTTGCGAGAGGTTTGCGCCGTCGCCCGTCAGCATCGTATTGTAGCCGTCGGGCAGCTTGCGGATGAACTCGTCCGCGTTGGCGAGCTTTGCGGCTTCCATGCACGCCGCGTCCGTTGCGTCCAGGCGGCCGTAGCGGATGTTGTCCAGCACCGTGCCGGTGAACAGGTGCGTGTCCTGCAGCACCATGCCGAGGCTGCGGCGCAAATCCGCCTTGCGAATCTTGTTGATGTTGATGTCGTCGTAGCGGATTTTGCCGTCCTGAATGTCGTAGAAGCGGTTAATCAGGTTCGTGATGGTGGTTTTGCCCGCGCCCGTGCCGCCGACGAAGGCAATCTTCTGTCCTGGCATGGCGTACATGGTGATGTCGTGCAGCACCGTCTTTTCGGGCGTGTAGCCGAAATCAACGTGGTCAAACGTCACGCCGCCGGACAGCTTGCGATAGCTGACGCTGCCGTCCGCCGTGTGCGGATGCTTCCATGCCCACAGCCCGGTGCGCTCGGTCGTCTCGGTAATCGTGCCGTCGGGCGCTTCCTTCGCGTTCACCAGCTCCACATAGCCATTGTCGGCTTCCGGCGCTTCATCCAGCAGGTTGAACACGCGCTCAGCGCCCGCCAGCGCCATGATGATGGAGTTGAGCTGCTGGGTAATCTGCGAAATCGGCTGGGAGAAGTTGCGGTTCAGCGTCAGAAACGCCACCAGACGTCCCGTGGACATCAGCGTGCCGCCCGTTGCGATGGACAGCGCCGAACCCACCATCGCGCAGATAACGTAGGAGATGTGTCCCAAGTTGTTGTTGATAGGGCCAAGGGTGTTCGCCCAGCGGTTCGCTTCGTGGGCTGATGTGCGCAGCTGCTCGTTCAGCTCGTCAAACTGCTCAATCGCCTTTTCCTCGTGGCAGAACACCTTGACGACTTTCTGCCCGGTCATCATTTCCTCAATGAAGCCGTTGACGCGGCCCAAATTCGCCTGCTGCGCGACAAAGTGCTTGCCGGACAGTTTCGCGAGTTTGGCGGACGCCAGCATCTGGAACGTCAGCAGGATGAGCGAGAGAATCGTCATAATCCACGAATTGTTCAGCATGGCGAAGAACACCATGACGACGGAAATCGCGCTGTTGATGATCTCCGGGATGCTCTGGCTGATGAGCTGGCGCAGGGTGTCCACGTCGTTGGTGTAGATGGACATGATGTCGCCGTGCGAGTGCGTGTCAAAGTAGCGGATCGGCAGGGACTCCATGTGCGTGAACAAGTCCGTGCGGATTTTGAGCATCGTGCCCTGGCCGACGCTGACCATCAGGCGCTGGCGGATGTAACTGGCGGCAACGCCCAGCGCGAGGATGCAGCCCAGCGGAATCATGGCATTCGCCAAATCGCCCATGGTCTTGGTGCCTTTTTGAATGCCGGCGATGTACACATCCACCAGATCCCGCGTGAACGTGCTGGACTGAATGGTTGCATACGCCGTCACCACAATGCAGACGATGACGGCAATGAACTGCCACAGATAGTTTTCAAAAACGATTTTCATCAGGCGCTTGAGGATGTGTCCCTGCCCCTTGATGGACATGCGGGGCATCGGAGCGCCTCTGCGGCGAGGGCCTCCCATCATTGCGCGTCACCACCCTTCATCTGATCGGGGCTGTCGAAGTCGCCGCCGCCGGACGTCTGCGTCTCATAAATCTCGCGGTACAGGTCGGACTTCTTCAGCAGGTTTTCATGCGTGTCGAATGCTTCCACGCGGCCGTTGTCCATCACGATAATGCGGTCAGCGTCCTGCACGGAGGAAATGCGCTGCGCAATGATGATTTTCGTCGTGCCGGGGATGCGCTGGGCAAACGCGCGGCGGATTTTCGCGTCCGTCGCGGTGTCAACGGCGGAGGTGGAGTCGTCCAGAATCAGCACACGCGGCTTTTTGAGCAATGCGCGGGCGATGCACAGGCGCTGCTTCTGTCCGCCGGAGACGTTCGTGCCGCCCTGCTCGATGTGCGTGTCGTAGCCGTCGGGCATCCGGTCGATGAACTCGTCCGCGCAAGCCTGCGCGCAGACCTCTTTGCATTCCTCCAGCGTGGCGTTTTCATTGCCCCAGCGCAGGTTTTCCAGAATCGAGCCGGAGAACAGCACGTTCTTCTGCAGCACCACAGCAACCTGATTGCGCAGGGCTTCCATGTCGTACTTGCGCACGTCCACGCCGCCGACTTCCACCGAGCCCTCGGTTGCGTCGTATAGGCGGGAAATCAGGCTGACGAGCGTCGATTTGCCGCAGCCCGTGCCGCCGATGATGCCCACCGTCTCGCCGGACTTGATGTGCAAATCAACATCGTTCAGGATGGGGTCGCCATTGCCGTCAGCATGGTACTTGAACATGACGTGGTTGAAGTCGATAGAACCATCCTTGACCGTTTCCAGCGGCTGTTCGGGGTTCGACAGCGACGGCTCCTCGTTCAGCACTTCCACGATACGCCGGGCAGACGCTGCAGACATGGTTAGCATGACGAAAATCATCGACAGCATCATCAGGTTCATCAGCATGTTCATGACGTAGGTGAACATGGCGGTCAGGTCGCCCACATCGAGCGAACCGCCCGTGACCAGCGACGCGCCCAGCCAGCTCAGCGCCATCACCGAGCCGTAGATGGTCAGCATCATGACGGGGCTGTTGAAAGCGATGATGCGTTCCGCCTTGACGAACAGGTTGTAGACGTTCGTCGCTGCTTTGCCGAACTTCTTGTCCTCGAAGTCCTCGCGCACAAACGCTTTGACGACGCGGATGCCGGAGACGTTCTCCTGCACGGAGGCGTTCAGGTCGTCGTACTTCTTGAACACCTGATCGAACAGGTGCGTCGCGCGCTTGATAATCAGCCCCAGCACAACGCCCAGCAGCACCAGCGGAATCAGGAACACGCCCGCCAGCTCCGGGTTGATGACGAATGCCACGATCATCGAGAAAATCAGCGTCAGCGGCGAACGAACCGCAATGCGCGTAATCATCTGGAAGGCATTTTGAACGTTGGTCACGTCGGTGGTCATGCGCGTGACCAGACCGGCGGTGGAGTATTTGTCGATGTTGGCGAACGAGAAGCGCTGAATGTTGCGGTACATGCCATCGCGCAGGTTCGCGGCAAAGCCGGTGGAGGCGTGGGACGCTGTGTGTGCGCAGACGGAGCCGAAAACCAGCGACAGCATTGCCATCGCCATCATCAGGAAGCCATAGCGGTAAATCGCGCCGGTGTCGCCGCCCTCAATGCCATACTTCACTAAGCGCGCCATCGCCATGGGAATCAGCACTTCCATGATGACTTCCAGCGCGGCAAAAATCGGCGTGAGAATCGTTGATTTCTTGTACTGCTTAATCTGCGCAGCCAGTGTTTTCAGCATGAAATCATTCCTTTCCTTCATTATTATGGTAATTGTTGTGGCAATGCTCTGTTTCGTCCATGTCGTCCTTCAGATTTTCATAGACCTTTTGCAGACATTGCAGGAACAGCTGCTTTTCTTCCTCTGTCATCCCGGCGGACATTCGCTTTTCGGATTGCAGAATGTCCTTGTGGCACGTCTGCCGCATTTCCGCGCCGCTTTCTGTCAGGCGAACATGCTTGATGCGCCGGTCGCGCGGGTCGTTGAAGCCTTCCACCAGCCCTTTCTTCTCCAGCCGCGTCACCAGCCCCGCCAGCGTGGACTGCGCGCAGCCGAAAATGCTCTCTAACTCCTTGAGTGTCCGTGCGTGATTCTCCGCGTCGGACAGCACGAAAAGCAGATGACTTTGCTGCATCGTCAGGTTGTGGGATTGGACATTCCGACAGGCTTCGCGGGCGAGGGCGTTGTCAATGCGCTTGATGTACCAGCCGAATCCTGCCAATTCCTTGTCCATAGGACACCTCCTTGCTGATGTTTTCATTGGAAGCAGGGGTGATTATAGCAAATCAATCGCATCATGTCAATAGCATACGATTGAATTTTCAGATTCCGTCACATAGGTTACACCATAGCGGTTACACGACCGCTTTCAGCCGTGAAAAATGGCGTCTTTTCGTCCGAAAAACACGGGGAAAAAAGACGTAAAAATTCCTGTCAAAACCCCTTGAAAACCGACGAAAAACGTGTTATAAATAGGCGTTCCCAATCGGGAACAATGAAACGTGATTTTCCCCCCATCCTGCATCAACGAAAGGACATCCACATGGCGCAGAAAAACGTGACCCGTGACATGACGCAGGGCTCGCCTCTGAAACTGATTCTGACATTCTCCCTGCCGCTGCTGGGCGGCTTCCTGTTCCAGCAGCTGTACAGCTTCATGGATACCATGGTTGTCGGCGGCGTGCTGGGCACGGAGGCGCTGGCGGCGGTGGGCGATACCGGATCGCTGAACTTCCTCATCAACGGCTTCTGCATGGGCATCTGCTCTGGCTTCGCGATTCCGATTGCGCAGGCGTTCGGCGCGAAGGACGAGACGGAAATGCGCCGCTATGTGATGCACTCCGTGTACCTGTGCGCGGTGATTTCCGTGCTGATGGGGCTGCTGACCGGCTTCTTCGCGCCGCAGCTCCTGCGGATGCTGAACACGCCGGAGGATATTCTGCCGCTGTCGGTCGCCTATATCCAGCCGGTTTTCTTTGCGATTCCGGTTACGGTGCTGTACAACATGTGCGGCGGCGTGATGCGCTCGCTGGGCGACAGCAAAACGCCTGTTATCGCCATCACGATTGCCGCGCTGCTCAACATCGTGCTGGACTACACGTTCATCCTTGCGTTCCACATGGGCGTGGAGGGTGCGGCATGGGCGACCGTCATCAGCCAGCTCATCAGCGGCCTCTGGTGTCTGCTGGTCATCCGCAAGCGATTCACCATCCTCAAAATGCAGCCGGAGGACAAGCGCATCCGTGCGCCGTTTGTCCGCCGCCTGCTGGCAATGGGCATCCCGTTCGGTCTGCAGTATTCCATCACGGCGATTGGCTCTCTGACGGTGACTTATGCCGTTAATGGCATCGGCACGATTGCGGTTGCGGCGGTCACGGCGGGCGGCAAGCTGAGCATGTTCTTCTGCTGCGTGTTTGATGCGCTCGCCTCGACGATGGCGACTTTCGCCGGGCAAAACGTCGGCGCGAAGAGACTCGACCGCATCAATCAGGGCTTGAAAGCATCCTCCATCATCGGCTGTGTCTACTGCGTCCTCGCGTTTGTGGTGATTTACTTCTTCGGCAAGCCGCTGGTGGGCTTGTTCATCAGTCAGGACAGCGCCGACCGCCAGCTGGTCATCGACATGGCGCAGCAGTTCCTGATTATCAACAGTGTGCTGTATATTCCGCTTTTGTTTGTGAACATTGTGCGCTTCTCCATTCAAGGCTTGGGCTACACCATGATTGCAATGATTGCAGGCCTGATGGAGCTTGTCGGCCGCGCGGTGGTGGCGATGCTGCTCGTCCCGTCGCTGGGGTACGATGCCGCGTGCTTTGCGAACCCTGTTGCGTGGATACTGGCGGATTTGTTCCTGATCCCGTGCTATTTTACCTGCATCCGCAAGCTGCAGAAGCGGTTGTATCCAGAGAAGGCGGCAGCTTCCAGCAAGTGAATTTTGCCCCTGTGTCTTTGTGGCGCAGGGGAATTTTTCTTCTATGTGGATTGATTTTGCTTGCTGCAGGGGGATGCGTCCGCAGGCGCGAAATCCCCGCGCAACACGCGCATATATTATGGAAGAAAGCTCAACTCAATCGCGCGGAAGGGTCAAGGGGCAATGCCCCTTGGAAAATTTGCAAATCCCCCTTGCAAAAAGGGGAAAATGCGGCTATAATGAATGGGAATGCGCAAGGATGGGGACGGCGCAGGACAAGCCTTGGAAAGCGAGCCGGGGAGGGTGTGAGCCCGGTCAAGACTGCCTGATGGCAAATCACCCCGGAGCGCGCTTTTCCGAAGCGACGCGGGCGGAACGGGCGGAGCGGGGAGGGAAAGACGGGTTCTCCCGTTATCGAGAAAGCAGGTGCGTGCGCCTGCACAGAGCGGATAGGCATCGTGCCTGTCAAGTTGGGTGGTACCGCGGATGAATCGCAAAAAGCATTTTCGTCCGTCCCAGTGCATTTTCATGCTGGGGCGGACTTTTTTGTTTGCGCCGCAGCAGAGACAACAAGAATGAGGTGCATGGTATGTACAACAAGGTTGCCAAGGATTTGAACTTCCCGGCGCGCGAGAAAGAAATCGCCCAGCTGTGGAAAGACAAGGACATTGTCCGCCGTTCGTTCCATTTCCGCGACGGCGCAAAGCGGCTGACGTTCTTCGACGGCCCGCCGACCGCCAACGGCCGCCCGCATATCGGCCATATCGAAACGCGCGTCATCAAAGACCTGATTCCGCGCTACTGGACGATGAAGGGGTACAGCGTCCTGCGCAAAGCAGGCTGGGATACCCACGGCCTGCCCGTTGAGCTGGAAGTCGAAAAGACGCTGGGGCTGGACGGCAAGCCGCAGATTGAACAGTACGGCATCGAGCCGTTCATCAAGGAATGCAAGAAGTCCGTCTGGAAGTACCTGCATGACTGGGAGGTCATGAGCGATCAGGTCGGCTACTGGGTGGACATGGAGCATCCGTATATCACCTATGAGAATGACTACATCGAGTCCGAATGGTGGAGCCTGAAGGAAATCTGGAAGAAGGGGCTGCTGTATCAGGGACACAAGATTGTCCCGTACTGCCCGCGCTGCGGCACGGCGCTGTCCTCCCACGAGGTCGCGCAGGGCTACAAGACGGTCAAGGAAACGTCCGCGTACGTCCGCTTCCCGGTCAAGGGCGAGGAAAACACCTACCTGCTGGCGTGGACGACCACCCCGTGGACGCTGCCGTCGAACATGGCGCTGTGCGTGAACCCGACCGACACCTACTGCCGCTTTAAGGCGGAGGACGGCCGCGTGTACATCATGGCGAAGGCGCTGATGGAGACGGTGTTCCCGGAGCAGACCTTTGAGGTGCTGGCGGAAATGCCCGGCACGGCGCTCAAGGGCATGGAGTATGTGCCGCTGTTCGACTTCGCCGTCGGCAAGCTGGACAAGAAGGCGTGGTTCGTCATCTGCGACAACTACGTCACCATGACCGACGGCACGGGCATCGTCCACATTGCCCCGGCGTTCGGCGAGGACGACAACCGTGTCTGCCGCGAAAACGACGTGCCGTTCGTCAACTTTGTTGATCCGCAGGGCTGCATGACGGCGGAAACGAAGTGGCCGGGCGTGTTCGTCAAGAAGGCTGACCCGCTGGTGCTGGCGGATTTGCAGGAGCGCGGGCTGCTGTTCAGCGCGCCGCAGTTCACGCATGATTATCCCTTCTGCTGGCGCTGCGATACGCCCCTGCTGTACTACGCCCGCCCGACGTGGTTCATCCGCATGACGGCGCTGAAGGACAACCTTGTGCGCAACAACCGCACCATCAACTGGATGCCGGAAAACATCAAGGAAGGGCGCATGGGCACTTGGCTGGAGAACGTCCACGACTGGGGTCTGTCCCGCGAACGCTATTGGGGCACGCCCCTGCCGGTGTGGAAGTGCTCCTGCGGCAATATGCACGTCGTCGGCTCCCGCGCGGAACTGCGCGAAATGGCGATTGAAGATCCCGGCGCAGACCTTGAACTTCACCGCCCCTTCATCGACGCCGTAAAGCTCCGCTGCGAAAAGTGCGGCGGCGAAATGGTGCGCGACAAGGCGGTTATCGACTGCTGGTACGATTCTGGCTCGATGCCCTTTGCGCAGTGGCACTATCCCTTTGAGCATCAGGAGGAGTTCCAGCAGAACTTCCCGGCGAACTTCATCTCCGAAGCCATCGACCAGACGCGCGGCTGGTTCTACACCCTCGAAGCCATTTCGACGCTGCTGTTTGACCGTGCGCCGTTTGAAAACTGCATCGTGCTGGGCCATGTGCAGGACGAGCAGGGGCGCAAGATGTCCAAGCATCTGGGCAACGTCGTCAGCCCGTTTGATGAGCTGAACAAGTTCGGCGCTGACGCGCTCCGCTGGTATTTCTACACCACCTCCGCGCCGTGGCTGCCCAGCCGCTACTCCGAAAAGGCGGTTCGCGAGGGGCAGAACAAGTTCCTTGCCACCTTGCAGAACGTGTATGCCTTCTTCGCCATGTATGCGGATATCGACAACTTCGACCCGACCGCGCATGACCTCAAGAACGAGCAGCTCAGCCTGATGGACAAGTGGATTCTCTCCAAGCTGAACACGCTCATCAAGCGCGTCGATGACGACCTGTGGAACTACCGCGTGACCGAGCCCGCCCTGGCGATTCAGGACTTCGTGGACGAGCTGAGCAACTGGTACGTCCGCCGCGGCCGCGAACGCTTCTGGGGCAAGGGCGATGTGAAGGACAAGGACGCCGCGTTCACCACGCTGTATCATGTGCTGGTGACGCTGAGTAAGGTCTGCGCGCCGTTCATCCCGTTCCTGAGCGAGGAAATCTATCAGAATCTGGTGGTCAACAATGTGCCGGGCGCGCCGGAATCCGTGCATCTGTGCGACTTCCCGACGGCGGACGAAAGCGCCATCGACGCGGATATGGAAGCGCAGATGGACGCGCTGGTGGAAGTGGTGCAGCTGGGTCGCGCGTGCCGCAATCTGGCGAACATCAAGACCCGTCAAACCGCCGCGAAGCTCTACGTCAAGGGCGCGTCCTTCTCCGAAAGCTATCAGGCGCTGTGCGAGGATGAACTGAACGTGAAGGAAGTTGTGTTCACCGAGTCCGCGCGCGAGTTCACCACCTATCAGCTCAAGCCCCAGATGCGCACCCTTGGCCCGAAGTACGGCAAGCTGCTGGGCAAGATTGGTCAGCACCTGCAGACGATGGACGGCAACGATGTCGTCGATGCGTTCGAGCGCGGCGAAACCGTGTCGTTTGACATTGACGGCACGACGGTCACGCTGGGCAAGGATGATGTGCTGACTTCGCCGATGCAGAAATCGGGCTTCGTCGCGCAGGAAGATAAGGGCGTGACGGTTGTGCTGGACACGAACCTGACGCCGGAGCTGATTGCGGAGGGCTATGTCCGCGAGGTCGTCAGCAAGGTGCAGACGATGCGCAAGGAGTCCGATTTCGACGTGACCGACCGCGTGGATGTGCGCTATGAGTGCGGCGACGTGCTGGCGAGCGCCATCGAGAGCGGCGTCGATATGCTCAAGCGCGGCACGCTGGCGGAAGTCGTCGAGCGCGCCCCGATGGACGACACGTTCATCGTCCGCGACTGGTCGATCAACGGTCAGGACTGCAAGCTGGGCGTGCGGGTGCACAAGGCGTAAGAGGGGGAGGCGCCAGAGGCTCTGCCTCTGGACTCCGCAAGGGGCGTTGCCCCTTGACCCCACAAGGGAGTTCCTCC
>ENA-ORNF01001236-ORNF01001236.1-human-gut-metagenome-genome-assembly--contig:-NODE-1236-length-23114-cov-6.936250_pt1 | contig 23114 bp, 17 predicted proteins | sample MGYA00242110_ERZ509012 | MGnify/ENA primary metagenome ERZ509012 (study PRJEB26280, sample SAMEA2338714) | human gut metagenome | biome: human gut; feature: human-associated habitat; material: faeces...
GAGATATTCCCCTTGAGCTGATCGACGATTTTCCAGACCACCCATTTAAGGTGCGGGACGACGAGGATATGATACAGCTTGTGGAGAGTGTCAAGGAGCGAGGAGTCATTACTCCGGCTACCGTCCGTCAAAAAGAGGACGGCAGATATGAGCTTGTTTCCGGTCACAGGAGAAAACGAGCGTGTGAGCTTGCAGGCTTTGAAACGCTCAGATGTGAGGTAGTTGACCTTACAAGAGATGAAGCAACCATCTTAATGGTAGAAAGCAATTTTCAAAGGTCGCAGATACTTCCCTCGGAAAAAGCGTTCGCATACAAAATGCGTTTGGAAGCAATGAACAGGCAAGCAGGCAGACCAAAAAAAGAAAATTCGACACCAGTGGTGTCAGATTTTGAACGGCAACGAACAAACGAGGTTTTAGCAAACGAAGTTGGAGAAAGCCGTGAGCAAATTCGCAGATATATTCGCTTGACCAATCTTGTCCCCGAACTGCTTGACCTTGTGGACGAGGGCAGAATGAAAATGCGACCTGCCGTTGAGATTTCTTTTCTTGACGAGGAATGTCAGCGTGATTTGGTAGATGAAATCGACCTGAACGACTGCACTCCGTCCCACGACCAAACAATCCGTATGCGAAAGATGTTTGAAGAAAAGAAGCTCACGCCCGAAGCCATACAAGCCATTATGTCGGAGCAGAAACCCAATCAGCGTGAGAGAATTGTGCTGAGTGGGGATAAGGTACGACAGTATATCCCGAAAAATATTCCCCTTAACCAAACGGAGGATTATGTCTGCAAGGCTTTGGAGCATTATGCGAGCTATTTGAGAAAACGGGCAGAGCGTGACGCAAGGTAGCAGGAGTAACATTTTCCGTTTCCCCTTCCTCACACTCTAACCCCTAAGTACAAGCTAACCTACCGAAGAAAGATATATAACTATCTCTCAATATATATGCTTCCGGCAAGTGTCGCCACGACTTCCCGATAATTCAGGGCTCCCGCAAAATCGAAGATTTTGTGGGAAGAGGAGCAGCAGTGAAACGAATGAGCTTTCGCACGAGTGCGGAAGCGAATGATATGGAACTTGCTGCGACGAGAGCGCGCCAAAGAAGCGATACGCCGTGGTGAGACTCCGGGGCAGGAACGATGCGGATGAGCGGCAGCAAACAAAAACCGCCGCAGAAATGCGGCTTCAGAACAGATAAAGGAGGTTCAAACCTATGAAGAAAGGAGAGCTCAGAGAGCTTTATCAGATGATGTTTCCGGAATACCCGGACATTGTGACCGTTAAAGAGCTTCGGGAGATGCTGGGCATCAGCCGCAAGCTGGCGTACAAGCTGATCGACTATGGATACATCCACGCCGTGAAGATCGGCACGACGCTGAAGATCCCGAAAATCAGCGTCATCAACTATGTGATGGAGAAGGAGGTGAAGAAGGTTGGATGAGATCAAGCGCCTGACGCCCGCCCAAAGGGCACGCTGTAATCGGCTGATCCGGCGGCTGTGCGCCAACTACGACGGTGGCAACTGTCTGCCGTTGGACGATGGCGAGGGCTGCGTGTGCGTGCAGACGATTTCCTATTCGCTGCTGTGCAAGTACTTCCGGCGGGCGGTTCTGCCCGCCGACAAGGTACTCTGCGCCGATATTTACCGGCAGCGCACACGGCTCTGCGACCGATGCGGAAAGCCCTTTGCACCCAGTAGCAACCGGCAGAAATACTGCCCGGAATGCGGCCGCTCCATCCGGCGCAAACAGAAGGCAGACTCCGCCAGACGGCGGCGCAGCGTCGAACATTAAGCGCCGGGAAAGCCTTGATTTCCAAGGCTTTTTGCGGGCAAAGCGGGTGCGGGTGGCCGTTTCCATTCGCCCCCGCCAAAATCTACTTCTAACATTCTACAAAGGAGAATTCTATGGACAACAAACTGAAAACCGTGGACGCAGAGACCCTGCTGTCCACGCCGATGAACAAGACGATGTTCATCGTAGACGGCCTTATTTCGCAGGGTGTCAATGTCATCAGCGGTGCCAGCAAGATCGGCAAAAGCTGGCTGATGCTGTGGCTGGGGCTGCAAGTGGCGCAGGGAAACTCTATTTGGGGGCTGCCTACACTGCAATGCGATGTGCTCTATCTGAGCCTTGAGGACACCCAGCGCCGCATCAAAGACCGGCTCTACAATCTTACCGACAGCGCCCCGGACAACCTGTATTTCGCCGTGACCTCCGGGCTGATCGGCGGCGGGCTGGAGGAGCAGATCACGGACTTTCTGACCGAGCATTCCGCTACCAAGCTGGTCATCATCGACACGCTGCAAAAGGTGCGGGACTCCAAAGGCAGCGCCGGAAAAGCGGGAATGTACGGCAACGACTACGACGACATTTCCTCCATCAAACGCATTGCCGACGGCTTCAACATCGCCGTTTTGCTGGTGCATCACCTGCGAAAGCTGCAAGACAGCGACGATCCTTTTAACGATGTCAGCGGTTCCACCGGCATCATCGGCGCTGCGGACACCAACTTCATTCTGCGCCGCAAACGCAGCGGTAACGCTGCTACGCTGCTGGTCAGCGGGCGGGATGTGGAATATCAGGAGCTGACCTTGCAGTTTAACGACTTGGTCTGGGAGCTGGTGGAGCGCAAGAACAGCGAGGATATTCACAAGGCAGAGCTGCCGAAATTTCTGTTTCGGGTGGTGGAGTTTATGGAGTGCCGCACCGAATGGGCAGGCACGGCCACGGAGATGCTGACCGAAATGAAGGAGCAGGAGGTCACGCCCAATATGGTCACAAAGTATCTCGGCCAGTTCGCCTATGAGGTGCTGGAGCCGCTGGGCATCGAGTATCGCACCAAGCGCACAGGCAAAAGCCGACTCATCAAATTTCTGCGCCGTGACGGCGATGACGCAAATGACGCCGGGATCGCTATATAAGGAAATCTCCGTCACAACCGTCATTGCCGTCACAAACCGAAGAAAGGGGGTGAACAAATGCGCAGCAAAAACTACGGGATCAATGTCCGTGTGACCGAGCAGGAGAAGCAGAAGCTGCTGGAAAATGCCCGGTTCTGTTCTCTGTCGCTGTCGGAATACTTGCGGCGGCTGGGGCTTGGAAAAGAGGTCAAAGCGGCCATCACGGAGCGGGATTACCACCTGTTTCGGATGATGAACGGCCTGAAAGCGGAGCTTCCACAGCTTCAGAAAGAGGAAATTCTGAGCAGGCTGGAAGCAGTTTTGAATGAATTAAAGTAAGCGAGAATTACGCCTGCGCAGTCTAAGCGAGCAGACTGTTTTTACTCCTGTCGGAGCCAAACAGTGTATCCGCTTGCGATGCCTGCGTCATCTGAGCGAGCAGTGCGTTTTTACTCCCGGCAGAGCCGGAGCGTAAAAACACTCGTTAGTGCGTGCCCTAAAACCCCGAAAGAAAAACTATGAAAGTGAGGACAACACAATGAGAAAATCGGATTTTACTTTACCCACGCTGGATGACCTGTTTTCCACGCAGGCGGAGCGGGACGATGCCAAGCTGGAGCGTGTGCGGAATATTCCGCTGGCCGAGCTGCACCCGTTCAAGGGTCACCCCTTCAAGGTGCAGAACAACGAGGAGATGCAGCGGATGATCGAGAGCATCCGCAAGGTGGGAGCCATTACCCCGGCGCTGGCAAGGCCGCTGCCGGACGGCGGTTACGAGCTGATCTCCGGTCACCGGCGACTGGCGGCGTGTCAGGTGCTGGGCGTCGAGACGATGCCTGTCATCGTCCGGGAACTGTCCGACGATGAAGCGGTGATCGCAATGGTGGACGCCAATTTGCAGCGGGAGACCATCCTGCCCAGCGAAAAGGCATTCGCCTACAAGATGAAGCTGGATGCCATCAAGCATCAGGGCATCGCTTCTGTGCAAGTTGCAGAGAAGTTGCTTAGCGTAGAAAAAGTGGCAGACGATGCAGGTGAGAGTAAAGACCAAGTGCGAAGATATATCCGCCTGACCTACCTGATTCCCGAGCTGCTTTCGATGGTGGACGACGGAAAGATATCCTTCAACCCGGCGGTGGAGCTTTCCTACTTAGACTCGTATCAGCAGCGGGCGGTGCTGGACGCGATGGCGCTGAACGACTGCACCCCGTCCCACGCCCAGAGCATCCGCCTGAAAAAGCTGGCGCAGGAGGGCTTGCTGGATGACCAGATAATCTACGCCGTGCTGGCGGAGACGAAGCCCAACCAGCAGGAGCAGCTGAAATTCAAGCGGGAGGAGCTGCGGAAATACTTCCCCTCCGGCTACACCGAGGAGCAGATGCGCCGGGACATCATCAAGGGGCTGGAATTGCTGAAGCGGCAGAGAGAACGGAACCGGGATGCCCGCTGATTCGTACCGATACGGCTACGATAATACAATTCGCAGAATAGAGAGAACCCCAAACCGATGGTATACTGATACTGTCGGTTTGGAGTTCTGTTCTGCAAATACAAAGGACAGGAGGAAATGAAATTGGTAGCAGGACATCTGACATTGAAAAACGGCAGGTATTACGCCGTGCTGAACTATAGAAACGCCGGAGGGCAGCGGAAAACGAAATGGATCTCGCTGGGACTTCTCGAAAAGGGCAACAAGCGCAAAGCGGAGGCGGAGCTGGCGAGGCTTCGGGCGGAGTTTGAGCCGCCTAAAGAGGTAGGCGACCTGAACAGCGATATGCTGTTTGCCGATTATTTGCTGGAATGGCTGGAAATCGCCAAGGGGCGGCTGGCTGTGGCAACATACAGTTCTTACGCCGCAATGATCAAGAAGCCAGTCGGGCCGTACTTCCGCCAAAGGAATCTGACCTTGCGGGAGCTGGAAGCCAGACACTTGCAGATGTTTTATTCCGAAATGCTCAGAAAGGTAAAGCCCAATACGGTCATCCACTATCACGCGATTATCCACTCGGCACTGAAATATGCGGTCAAGACCGATATGCTGGTGCAGAATGTGGCGGATAAGGTGGATAGGCCAAAGAAAAACAGCTTTCAGCCGGTTTTCCTTTCGGCAGAGGAGATGCAGAAGATGTTTGAAGCTCTCCGGGGCACCAAGCTGGAGCTGCCGGTGCTGGTGGCCGCTTTTTATGGATTCCGTCGGGGCGAAGTGTTGGGGCTGAAGTGGGACGCCATCGACTTTGAGCGTGGAACGATTTCGGTCATACGAACCGTTACAACGATTACTGTTGAAGGCAAGCAGATGGAAATTGAACAGCAGTCTGCCAAGACCAAGTCCAGTCTGCGTACCCTGCCGCTGATCGGCAGCTTCCGGGAATACTTTTTGCAGGTGAAAGAGGCGCAGGAGCTGAACAAGCAGGTCTGCGGCAACTGTTACAATCACGAATATGATGGCTTTGTATTTGTGGACGAGCTGGGCGAGCGGATGCGGGCCAATTATCTGACCTCGGCATTCCCAAAATTCTTGGAGGACCACGGCCTGCGTCGGATGCGCTTTCACGATCTGCGGCATAGCTGTGCCAGCTTGCTGCTGGCCAACGGCGTGCCTCTCAAGCACATTCAGGAGTGGCTGGGCCACAGCGACTTCACCACCACGGCGAACATCTACGCCCACTTGGATTACAAGTCCAAGATCACCTCGGCACAGGCGATGGAAACAGGGCTTGTTCTGCCGGAGGGCGGCGACTTCGAAAGCCGGTGGGGATCGATTGATGTTGGGGAGAACGGATGATTTTCTCTCCGAAAAAGTGAAAGAGCACGGAATTGCCCGTTTCGGAAAAAGGAAAGAGCCTGTAATCGGCTTGATTACAGGCTCTTGATGGCGGAGCGAGTGGGATTCGAACCCACGGTACCGTGAGGTACAACTGATTTCGAGTCAGTCCCGTTATGACCACTTCGATATCGCTCCGTGTCTATTTCCGCCCGCCATTCTCGTCATTTCCAAAGCACTCAAAAATCCTTTGGAGAGAAAAGCAGGAGAGAAAGCTAAAAAATATTCGATTTGAATTTTTGGAAACCCAGAATTAGCAAGGGTTTTCGAGGGGACGAAACGAACAGGCGCTGGAAAGATTTCGAGTGCAGCTCGTTACAACCACTTCGATACGCTTCCGTATATAAATATTCACTTTTGGGGACTAATCACATGATTTCGAGTGCTGCACCTTCGACCACTCGGACAACTCTCCGTATTACTCAAGTGTAATCCTTGCTCCGGAAGAATGCAAGAAAAACACGCAAGAACGATATGAAATTGTGAAATCCGAACCCGCGCAAAGCCCTGCGCGGCGGAGATTTTCAGCGGACGAAACGGCCGGAGCTTCCAAAAATTTCGAGTCAGCCCCGTTATGACCACTTCGATACCTCTCCGGGTATGTCAAACGGCTTGTGCCGTTTGCTTTCAGTTCATGTCCTCGAGATCAAGCATATCGTCGTCGACATCCATGCTCATTTCGCCGATGCGCATACGGCGCTCGATCTTCATCCTCTCAACGTGCTCATGAATGAGCTCCTTGACCTCATTGGGCTGGCGGATGTTCTTGAGCGTAAGCTCAGGGATGCTCTTATCCGTTGACACCACAGTCACTGAGCCGACGCCGAAGATGCGCTGCCACAGCGACACGGAAACGCGCAGATCGCGCACACGGTACAGGACTATTTCGTCATGTCTTACGTTCAGGAAGCCGCGCTTTAAAAACAGCCTGTCTTCGCTAAGCGCATATCGCGAAAAGCTTATGGGCATGCCGAGGATGCGCTTGCGGTCGTGCCAAATTTCGACTATTTTTGAAACGAGCTTTGCCATCGCGGTCACTCCTTACATTATGCTATGATATTCTAACTAATCCCCGCAAAAAAATCAAGTGTTTTTTTATCGGCGCTTTAGCGCTGCGCCATCAAAAAAGTCACAGACTTTTTTGACACGCTGAAAGAGAGTGCAGACAGAATGCCTGCACTCTCTTTTTCAGAGGCTTTTTACATTGCTCCGACATGATCTTTGCGGTACCGCGGTACAGGGTCTATGCAATCACTGTACCGGTGCGGACTTAATGCGTCACTGAAGACGCTGCGCGCAGCATGTCGCCTATGCTCACGCCGTAGCCCGAGGTCGGGTCGTTGACGAAAACATGCGTGACTGCGCCGACAAGCCTGCCGTTCTGGATGATAGGACTGCCGGACATGCCCTGCACGATGCCGCCGGTCAGCGCTATGAGCTCGGGGTCTGTAACCGTCAGCATAACGGTCGTGCCATCGGACGAGGAGTACAGCTTTTTGATCTCTATGCCGTACTCGCGTGTTTCGCTTCCCTCGAGTGTGCAGCGTATGGCCGCGGGTCCTGTCTCAAGCTCGCCGGTCTCCATGGTGTCGCCGTCAAAATCGGCAGTGCCGAAGATGCCGCAGCCGCAGTTTATGCGGATATCGCCCAGAAATGCCGCTGCGTCGGTCCTGCCGTCGAGCTGACCCGGAGCGCCGGACGTGCCCTGCACGATGCCGACTATCTCGGCGCCGTAGATGCCGCCGTCGCCCAGCGGCAGAGCCTCTCCGTCCTCACCGCTGATGCTGTGGCCGAGCGCGCCGTAAACGCCGGTCGCAGGGTCGTAAAACGTAAGCGTGCCCACTCCGCTTATGCCGTCGCGCAGCCAAAGGCCGAGCTTCCACGCGCCGCCGGCATCCTGCACGGGCGTGATATTCTGCTGCCTTTGCTTCCCGTCGCGCTCGAAGGTCACGGTCGTTTTACTGCCGTCGAGCGCACTCAGTGCGTCCCTGAAGTCCTGCGCCGTTGCGATGTCGCTGCCGCCCAGCCGCGTGATAATGTCACCCTTTTTAAGCCCCGCATCCGATGCCGGACTGCGTCTGCCGTCCGGGGTATCGACCTCGGAAATGCCCGCTACGACAACGCCGTCGGTCGTCATGCGTATGCCCACCGCGCCGCCGCCCGGCACGAGAGACTCCGCAAGCGCCGCCGCCGACAGCACAAGGCACAGCGCCAGCGCCAGCATCGCCGCCATGATTTTTTTGATCGTCATATCTCACCTCCACACATAAAGCATGTGCCGCCGGGCATAAAATATATAAGCCTTTTTTTAGCGGCGCACGGACGTACTTACGGATACGGTAATTACAGGTGCCCGGCAGCGCAGGCTGCGCCTGCAAATGAAGAAATAATAATGAATAATGAAAAATTGCGGTGTGAGCAAAGCGCACACATACGGCTGTCAGCTATCCACTAACTTCTATATGGAGGACATTTATGAAAATATTAAAATCCGGCTCGGTCGGGCCGTCGGTCGAGCTTTTGCAGCTGGCGCTGCGGCGTGCGGGAGCGCATACGCTCAATATAGACGGGATTTTCGGAAGCGCAACAAAGGAAGCGCTGCGTATTTTTCAGGCCGATAACGGTCTTTCGGCCGACGGCATAGCGGGACCTGCGTCGCATCGTGCGCTCACACCGTACTGCACCGGCTTTACCGAGCACCGCATCCGCCGCGGCGATACGCTTTTTTCGCTTGCGCGGCAGTACAATGTGCCGCTGCCGGCGATCCTGACGGCAAATCCCGGTGTCGCTGCCGGAAATCTGAGCGTCGGCGAGAGCGTCGTCATTCCGCTTCCTTTTGATATTGTGCCCACAAACGTGAGCTTTACTTCAACGCTCGTTTCGTTTTGCGTGCGCGGCATCGCGGCACGCTATCCGTTTGTCAAGGTCGGCCGGCTCGGCAGATCGGTCATGGGAAAGCCGTTGTGGTATCTCGCACTCGGCGATGGTGAAAAGCGCGTCTTCTATAACGCCGCGCACCACGCGAACGAATGGATAACCATACCTGTGCTGCTCAAATTTGCCGAGCAGCTTGCGTGCGCCTATGCGGAAAGCGGCCGAATTTTCGGACAGAGCGCACGCAAGCTTTTTTCCGCTGCATCCGTTTACATAGCGCCCTGCGTTGACCCCGACGGCGTCGATCTCGTCACGGGAGAGCTCACGGGCGGCGAGTACTATGACGCGGCTTTGCGCATCGCGCAAAGCTATCCCGATGTGCCGTTTCCCTCGGGCTGGAAGGCAAATATCCGCGGTGTCGACCTCAATTTGCAGTACCCCGCCGGCTGGGAGCAGGCACGGGAGAATAAATTTGCCCTAGGCATCGTCAGCCCCGCTCCGGCCGATTATGTAGGCGCATCGCCGCTGTCCGCGCCGGAAAGCCGCGCGATGTATGATTTTACGCTGTCTCTCTCGCCGCAGCTTACGCTTGCCTATCACACGCAGGGCGAGGTCATCTACTGGCGCTATCTCGACCTTGAGCCGAGGGGTGCGCGGGATATCGCCGACACCTTCGCCGCCGTCTCGGGGTACTCGGCGGAGGATACGCCCTTTGCCTCGGGCTTTGCCGGGTACAAGGACTGGTACATCCGGGAATTTGACCGCCCCGGCTACACCATCGAGGCCGGACTCGGCCGCAATCCCCTGCCTTTGAGCCAATTCGACAAAATATATGCCGACAATTTGGGCATTCTGACACTTTCAATGCTCCTCTAAAAAGTTAACATTCTCTTAAATGACTTGATTGACGGAGTCTCTTGGGCTATAATTACAACGTTGTGTCTGCTTCGACAGATGCGGCGCGGCAAAAACTCAGGAGGGAAAAACGAAAGAAGAATGAAAAAACGGATACTCAGTATGCTGCTGGTGCTCGCGCTGGTGCTGACGATGCTGCCGGCAATGGCGATAAGCGCGCTGGCCGAAACGATAAATGACGACAACGTTTTCCTCACGCAGAGCGGAAGCGGCAAGTGCACGCTCACTTCGGCGGTCATGATGCTGCGCCGCCGCGCAATAATCGACGGCAACGCGCAGTGGGAAACGATAACCGAAGCGACCCTGGGCAAGGACGCGTGGATAGGCGGCACGGGCATGAGATATAACTACTTACACATGGGCATGGAGGTCAGTGTCGAAAGCTACTCCGGCAAGAGCGACGCTGAGAAAAAGTCCGCGCTGCTGGCGCTGCTGGACAAGCACCCCGAGGGCATTGAGATCTATGACGGAGGCATCCCCCACGCCGTGCTGCTGACAGACTACGATGCGGCGACGGACACATTTTACTGCGCAGACCCCGGCACGGCGGCAAAGCGCATAAAGCTCTCGCTCAGCCACAACGCGAGCATCCGCGGCTCGCAGGACAAGGTCATAGCGAATATCTCGCAGATATGGTACATAACGAACAAATCCGGCGGCGGCCCCGGCCTGCTTACGGTTAAGCTCGACCCGAACGGCGGGGCATGTGCCGAGAAAAACGCCTATGTCTCGGCCGACGGCACGGTAAGCTCCCTGCCCACACCGGTGCGCGAGGGCTACGCCTTTCTCGGCTGGTTCACGGAAAAGTCCGGCGGCACACAGATCACGGGCTCGTATAAATTCACGAAGGACAGCACTGTATACGCGCAGTGGAAGGCGCTGCCCTGCGTAACGCTCGACCCCTGCGGAGGCGAGTGCGATGCTCTGCACGTCTACGCCTCTGTTGACGGCAGGCTCGGCTCCCTGCCCACACCGGTGCGCGAGGGCTACCGCTTCCTCGGCTGGTTCGACGCTCCTGCGGGCGGCAATAAGGTGACGGGCTCAACGCCCGTAGTCAAGGACATGACCCTGTACGCACAGTGGAAGGACTCGACCATACGCGGCGAATGCGGCGACAGTCTCAGCTGGAGCCTGAACGAGGACACGGGAGTTCTGCGCATAAGCGGCAGCGGAGAGATGAACGATTATCACTCGGCGGACGGCCTTGAGTCGCCGTGGCACGACTATGCGGCGATCGTAAAGTCGGTCGTCATCGGACAGGGCGTAAAAACCGTCGGCAGCTACGCCTTTGCAAATCTCAAAAGCCTCAGATCGGTCGAGATAAACGCCGAGCTCAAGCGCCTGGGCAGCGGCGCGTTCTACGGCTGCACCGCGCTGAGCGACCTTGAGGGGATCGAGGGCGTGAGGGTCATCGGAGGCGATTGCTTCCGCGGCTGCTCCGGCCTGTCGGCCATAGGTATCCCCACCGGCTGCACGAGCGTCGGCAGCTATGCCTTTGCGGGCACGGCGATAAAAAGCGTCTCCGTTCCCTCAAGCGTCGTAAGCCTCGGCGAGGGCGCGTTCGCATCATGCAGAAAGCTTGCTTACGCGGAGCTGCCCTCCGGCATATCGAAGGTCTCCGCCTCGCTGTTTTCCGGCTGCACCGCGCTTGAGGCCTTCTTTGTCAAGGACGACGGCAGCTACGGCGGCGCGAGCCTGACTGTTGAGGCAAACGCATTCTCCGGCTGCTCGGCGCTGCGCGAGCTCGTTATCTACACCCGTGCGGACAGCCTGCGTATAGCCAAAAATGCATTTTCCGGCTGCACTGGGATCAAATCGGTGTCGCTCGACTGCCGCAGTCTCGTCCTTGAGGATAACGCTTTCCCCTCGGGCGCTAAGATCGATTACATAAACATATCCGGCGAGCTCGGCTCTGTCGCGGCAAACGCATTTTACGGCGTTTCGACCACCATAGTCTACCCCGCAAACGGCACGAAATGGGGTGAGCACAAGGGAGAAGGCTTCGGCGGCAGTCTCGTCTGGGAAAGCTACGATAACCATGTTCACGACTATAAAACCACCGTCGTCGCACCGACCTGCTCTGCGCGCGGCTATACGGTGTATGAGTGTAAAAGCTGCACCGAAAGGTTTAACGCAAGCTTTGTCGCTCAGCTCGGACACAGCTTTGTAAACGGCGTGTGCTCTGTGTGCGGCGCGAAAAATCCCTTTGTCGATATCGATGCAAAGGGCAGACATATCTACTTTACCGACGCGATACTCTGGGCGGCGGAAAAGGGAATAACCACCGGAACCTCGGAAACCACCTTCGAGCCCGGCGCGACAGTTACCCGCGCACAGTTCGTGACCTTCCTCTGGCGCTATCTCGACAGGCCGGTATCCGGCGGCTTCGGCGTATTTGCCGACGTTTCGTCGAGCCACTTCGCCTGCTCCGCGATACTTTGGGCCTATGAAAACGGCATAACCTCCGGTACCTCGGCGACTACCTTCGAGCCAGAGGGCGCCGCGACCCGCGCACAGGTCGTGACCTTCCTGTACCGTGCGGACAATTCGGAGAAATAAACAGTAATCAATAAAGACCGCCGGACAACCGGTGGTCTTTTTCATAACGGGAGAAAAAAGAGATGAGAAAGAGAATATTGAGCCTTGTCCTTGCGGCCGTAGTGCTGCTCGGGCTAATTCCGACGGCGCTTGCCGACTCGCCCCGCAGTCAGCGCGATAGCTTCATGGCCATCGCCGAGGCGCAGCTGGGCTACCGTGAAAAGGGGCGGAACGGAACTAAATACGGCACATGGTACGGCCTGCCCGGACAGCCGTGGTGCGCCATGTTCATAAGCTGGTGCGCGAGATATTCGGGCGTTCCCAAGAGCGTTATACCGAACTTCTCCGGCTGCTTCGGCGGCGTGAACTGGTTTAAGCAGCACGGTCTGTGGCGCACGCGGGAATACACGCCGCAGGCGGGCGATCTTCTGTTTATCGACGCACTTGAGGCCGACGGCACACGCGACGGGCTTGCCGAGCACGTCGCCATCGTCGAGCGTGCGAGCGCTACGACGATATATACGATAGAGGGCAACAGCATTAACGACATGGTCGAGCGCCGCGAGCGCCCGCGTGACGAATCCGTCCTGGGCTACGCAACGCCGCAGTACGGCAGCATGAGCGCCTCGGCCGGCACGATGAGGCTCACGCAGGTCTTTACGCCCCGAAACGAGCTGCGCGGAGGCAGCTTTAAAATAAGCGGCTATGTCAGCTCGAATAAGCCCCTCAGGTGGGTTTATGTCGATATAAGAAACCCCGACGGCGACTGGTTCTCCGGCGTGCAGCGCTCGCCGGACAGCACGAGCTTCGATCTTTACTCGCTCAACGGCGGGCTTGATTTTTCGCAGCTCGGCCCGGGCAATTATGAGGTATTTATCGAGGCGGCCGATTCGAGCGGAAGCTATCTGCAAAAGAGCTTCGCCTTCAAGGTCGCCGCGACGGACGTTGATTTTGACGGCAGGCACGCCGACTTTGCCGGGGGCATCCGCTGGGTCATCGATGAGGGCATATCAAACGGCACGGGCGGCGCGAGATTTCTGCCCGACGGACTGTGCACGCGTGCGCAGGTAGTGACCTTCCTCTGGCGCGCGGCAGGGCGCCCGGCTCCGAAGAGCGAGACGAGCGCCTTCCGCGACGTGTCCGGCAGCAGCTACTGCGCCAAGGCAGTGCAGTGGGCGGCCGAGCAGGGCATAACCACCGGCACAACGAAAACGACCTTCGAGCCCGGCGCGACGGTCACCCGCGCCCAGTTCGTGACCTTCCTCTGGCGATATCTCGGCAAGACAGCGCCGGGCATCGGCGATGCGTTTGACGACGTTCGGGAAGACGACTATTTCTATAACGCGGTGCTCTGGGCCTACGAAAACGGCGTGACCGGCGGCGTGGGCAACGATCTTTTTGCGCCCGACAGCGGCGCGACACGCGCCGAGGTCGCAACGTTTATCTACCGCGCCATGAACCCGGGCGAAAAGCCTGTCGAGCCGACAGAGCCTGTAGAACCGACCGAACCGGTGGAGCCCGTTGAGCCCGTTGAGCCAATTGAACCGGCGGAAACCCCGGAACCGGAGGCGGCGTGATATGAAAAGAGAGTGCAGATTTTAGTTCTGCACTCTCTTTTCAGTTGATAGAAGACAGCCAATAGCTGATAGCTATATGCGTGCGCTTTGTGCACACCGCAATTTTTCATTATTCATTGTTGTTTCTTCATTTGCAGGCGCGATACCGGGCACCTGTAATCTGCGTATCCGTAGGTGAGTCCGTTCGCCTCTAAAAACTTATTCCTCGCGCAGCGAGCTTATTTTATTGTACAGCGTATCCGAGCGCGTGAGGAACACAAGCACGAGCGTCTGCACGGCGAGCATGATACCGAACTGTCCCAGGCGCGTTAAAAACAGCGGCCCAAGCGGCGGCCCGAATACCAGCGATATCATCGTCGTGTTCAGCAGCAGCGATACGATCAGCCCGTTTAAAAGAGCCGTCACGATGCAGCCCGACAGCCCCGGACGCTTTTTGTAAAGCGCCGCGCCGAATATCGCGCCGCCGATGGCGGCAGTCACCGTAAAGCCGGGAAAGTATGCCCCCGTCGGGAACAGCAGCGAGCCGATAAGGTCGCCGAGTCCCGCGCACAGCGCCGTCCAGCCCATACCGTAGAGCATGCCGCAGACCATCACCGCCGCAAAGCCGAGACCTATCTTCGTGAGCGGCATGTTCAGTGCCAGAACGCGTGTGAATATCACGTCAAAGGCGATGAGAAACGCGCTTATCGCTATCTTTTTTGTAGTTATTTTCATTGACACCTCAGAGCTTCAGGAGAAGTCCGGCAGCCGGGCTGCCGGCGGAGAATACGGCCAGCGCGTTCACGGACATATGGAAAAACACGCCCGTCCATACAGAGCCGGAACGCTCGTAGATCCAGCACAGCACGAAGGCCGCGGGTATGTACTGTATCGCAAGCAGAAGATAGCTTGCGTCCCACAGCAGCACGGCGTACTGCCAGACGTGGTAAAGGCAGAACAGCGCTATCGACACTATATAGGCCGCGGCGCGGCTTTTCGGATGCAGGCCGCAGAACAGGCCGCCGCGGAAGATCGGCTCCTCCACGAGCGGCGCGAGAAACACCGTCATTGCGATAATAATGCCGCGCTCCGAGCCGAGCATGGTGCTTATCGTCTCCTCATTGAGGTTATCCGTGTTTATCTTCAGTGCCGCGAGCGCGTAGGACGCGAGCATACCCAGCGCAAGGTACGCAAGCCAGCCGAGAAGAAAGGACGATATGCATTTTCCCGGTTCGTCGAGGAGCCCGTCAAAGCTGCGGCGCAGATATCTGCCCAAAAGCAGAGCCACGAGCAGCAGAGATACCGAGTAGTACAGAAGATTCGTCTGCGCGGCGCTGAGCGAATAGCCCTTTACCTGCGACAGCAGGCTCAGCACGATCGGGAACACCGCGACATGGAGCACCAGCAGTATCATCGCGCTCCAGAATTCCGATTTTTTAAGTCTGTCTCTCATCAGCCCCTCGCTTTCTGCTGAAGCTCGCTGAGCAGGTTAAGCGCCTCAAGCGGTGTGAGCGAATTAATATCGGTGCTGCGCAGAATGCGCCCGACCTCGTCCGTTCCGGCGTCGGCAAGGCTTATCTGGTCGCTCTCGTCCTGCTTTTCGGTCTTCGGCGCGGCGGCGTCGGCCTCAAGCTGCTTAAGATAGGTCTTGGCCATGCTGACGACCTTATTCGGAACCCCCGCGAGCTTTGCGACCTCTATACCGTAGCTGTCGTCGGCAGAGCCGGGGACTATTTTTCGCAGGAACACAAGGCTGTCGCCCTGCTTCTTCGCGCTTATGGAATAGTTGTGCACGCCCTCGACGCTGCCCTCGAGCGCGCTCAGCTCGTGATAGTGCGTTGCGAACATCGTTTTCGCGCCGAGCCTTTTCTTATCTGCGCAGTATTCGAGCACCGCACGCGCTATCGCCATACCGTCGTAGGTCGAGGTGCCGCGGCCGATCTCATCGAGTATCAGCAGGCTGCGCTCCGTCGCATGGCTGAGGATATTTGCCACCTCGCTCATCTCAAGCATGAAGGTAGACTGCCCCGACGCGAGATCGTCCGACGCGCCTATGCGCGTAAACACACGGTCGACAACGCCGATCACCGCGCTTTTTGCCGGAACGAAGGAGCCTGTCTGCGCCATGAGCGTGATGAGCGCGGTCTGACGCATGTAGGTGCTCTTGCCGGCCATGTTCGGTCCCGTTACGATGGCGACGCGGTTACCCTCGCAGTTTAGCTGCGTGTCGTTCGGAACGAAGGCGACGTCACTGAGGGTCTGCTCGACGACGGGGTGCCGCCCCTCGCGGATCAAAAGCTCGCCTGAGGCGTCGATCTCCGGCATACAGTAGTCGTTTCGCACGGCAACCTCGGCAAAGGAGCACAGCACGTCAAGCTGCGCTACCGCCTCGGCCGTTGCCTGCACCGATGCTACCTGCTGCGCTATCGTATTGCACAGATCCATGAAGAAATCGTATTCGAGCTGCTTTATCTTGTCTGATGCCGTCAGGAGCGTTGTCTCCAGCTCCTTTAATTCCGGCGTGAAGTAGCGCTCGTTTGAAACAAGGGTCTGTTTTCTGATATAGTTATCCGGGATCCTGCCCTCGCCGGCGGATTTCGGCACGTCGATGAAGTAGCCGAACACCTTGTTGTAGCCGATCTTGAGCTTTTTGATGCCGGTGCGCACGCGCTCCTTGGCCTCGAGCTCCGCCACGGCCTGAGCGCCGTTATCGCGGATATTGCGCAGCTGGTCTACCTGGTCGGAGTAGCCGGGCTTGAGTATCCCGCCCTCGCGCACGGAAAACGGCGGATCGTCGCAGATCGCCCAGTTTATGCGCATGAGCATCTCGTCGAGCGTGTCAAGCTCCGCTATAGAGCGCAAAAGCGCGCTTTTAAAGGGTCCTAAAAGCTCGACTATCCTCGGCAGCGCTGCGGCGCAGTCGCGCAAAACCAGAAGGTCACGACCGTTTGCCGTGCCGTAGACGACACGGCCTATGAGCCGCTGCATGTCGCCCATACCGCGCAGAGCGTCGATGATCTCGCCTCTCGCGACGTTGTCCTTGAACAGCTCGTCGACGGCGGAAAGCCTTCGCTTTATCGCGATGGGGCTAAGAAGCGGACGCTCTATCCACGCACGCAGCTCTCTGCCGCCCATCGGCGTTTTTGTCTTGTCAAGCACCCACAGCAGCGAGCCGCGCTTTTCACCTGTGCGCAGGGATTCGGTCAGCTCCAAAGACCTTCGCGTCGCCCAGTCGAGCTCCATGTATTTGCCGCCGGTGAACAGATCGATGCGGCGTATATGCGCCATGTCGGTCTTCTGCGTTTCGCCTATGTACTTAAGCAGTGCGCCTGCTGCGGAAACAGCTGCGGGCGTATCGCCCAGCCCCGCCTCTTCGACCGAGTTAAGCTTAAACTGCTCGCACACAATCGCGGCGCAGGCCGTGTATTCGTAGTCGTCGCCGCCCATTTCCAGAAGGCAGCCCAGCTTTTTCTGTGCAAAGTCGGGTATCGTTTGCGTCTCGGCGGCGCCCTTGTTCATAATAAGCTCACGGGGCGCGAATCTGCCCAGCTCGTTTAAAACGTGGCTTAAATTATCGCCCTCGAAGGCCGCGACGCAGAATTCGCCGGTCGAAATGTCGCAGAACGCCGCCGCACATTTGCCCGCTTCGCAGTACACAGCGCCCAGGTAGTTGCTTTTTCCCTCCTCAAGCATCGCCGCGTCCGTCACCGTGCCGGGGGTGATGATGCGTATGACATCGCGCTTAACTAAGCCCTTGGCCGTCGCGGGATCCTCTATCTGCTCGCATATGGCGACCTTATAGCCCTTGGCAATCAGCCGCGCAATATAGGTCTGACTGCTGTGATACGGAACTCCGCACATGGGCGTGCGCTGCTCGGGATCGGCGACAGAGCGGTCACGCGTCGTAAGCGCAAGGTCGAGCTCGCGTGAGGCGACTCTTGCGTCCTCATCGAACATCTCATAAAAATCGCCGAGGCGGAAAAACAGCAGACAGTCGCTGTATTTCGACTTTATCTGCTGATATTGCATTTTCATCGGTGTAAGCTCTGCCATACTTTTAATAGCGCCTTGACGCACCGGCGGATACGCATGTTGCGGTATCCCGGTTCTGTCATTCCGGCAAAACCGTTTTCGGTTACGCTTTAACGCTTCTCCTTTTTTCAATAGCGCCTTTGCGCTTCTCCTATACGTTTATTACGGTTGCCCGGCAGCACAGGCTGCGCCTGCGAACGAATAATGAATAGCGAATAATGAACAGCGAATAATGAATAATTGAGGTGTGCGCAAAGCGCACGGATTTGAATAGGCAACCCCACCGGCTCGGCTGACGCCGACCCACCTCCCCTTACACAGGGGAGGCAAGGGAAGTGCGGAGCAAAATCTGCACCGCAGTATCGGGAAGCGGCAGTTTTGCGGTTTTGTCGGCAATTTCGATACCGGGCTGACGCAATAAGCGTATCCGTAGCTGCGTCCGTGCGCCTCTAAAAAGCCTCCCCTGCGTAAGGGGAGCTGGCAGCGAAGCTGACTGAGGGGTCGTCTTTTCGGAGGCGCATTGAGAATGTATTTATACGTTTATTGCGGCAGTGCGGTATCGGTACGGTTTTAATGCGCCACCGAAAACGCCCTGCTCCAGTCCTCTTCCATCTGTGTCTTGAACCCTTCGGGCAGGAATTTCATGAGCTCGGCCCATGTGTTGTCGGCGTAGCTGAAGTAGAAAACACCCTTTTCGACAAACTCCGGAAACTCCTTTTTCTCCTTATCGGCAAGCTCGTGGTCGGAAACAAAGCACCACCACGAAAGGCGCGTTTTTATCATGCCGCAGCAGACGGCGTCGTCCCACGCGAGACGGTGCTCGACGCTGTGCTCGCCGCCGGTGCGGAAGATGATGCCCTGCTCGGTAAACGAGACGTTTGCCAGGCCGAAGTTCGTTTCGGAGATGAACTTCGCGGCAAACAGCCATATGACAGACAGCACCGCAACGATGATGGCAACGCCGCGCAGACCCTCAAGCGCCGGGATGAATATGCCGAGCAGCGCGACGATGATGCCGAGCGGCAGCAGCACGAGCCCGGCGTAGAAAAAGCCCTTCATGATGTTCGAGGGGAAGCGCAGCGACTGGGTTACCTGATATCTCTTGAGTTTTTCACTTTTCATTATTCTTCGACCTTTCCGTAGAGCGCCCATGTGTTGCCCGAGGTTATTTTAACATTTATGAATTTCCCGATGAGCGACTTGTCGCCCGAAAGATGCACGAGCCTGCCGCCGTTTGTGCGCGAGGAGAGGTTATACTCTGCCTTGCCTGTTTCGCCGTCGACGAGAACGCGCACGGTTTTTCCGATATACTCTGCGTGCTTTTCGGCGGAAACGCGGTTTGCCGCCTCCAGCAGCCTGTCAAATCTGCGCTGCTTGTCCTCACGCGTTGCCGCGTCCGGCATGCTTGCTGCGGGGGTGCCGACGCGCTTTGAATAGATAAACGTGAACATCGCGTCGTAGCGCACCTCGTTGCACAGGCGTATCGTGTCCTCAAACTCCTCGTCCGTCTCGCCGGGAAAGCCGACGATGATATCCGTCGTCAGGACGATATCGGGCATGTATTTTCGCGCAAGGCGCACCTGCTCAAGATATTTCTCGGCGGTGTAGCTGCGGTTCATGGCCCTGAGAATGCGGTTATTGCCCGACTGCACGGGCAGGTGCAGCTGGTGGGCGCATTTAGAGCACTCGGCCATGGTTTTGAACAGCTTTTCCGTCGCGTCCTTGGGGTGGCTTGTCATGAAGCGGATGAGAAAGTCGCCGGGGATGTCGTTTATCATGCGGATAAGGTCTGCAAAATCGACGTCCGAGCCGAGGTCCTTTCCGTAGGAGTTTACGTTCTGGCCGAGCAGCGTAATATCCCTGCAGCCGCTTTCGACAAGCTGCCTTGCCTCGGCAAGGATATCCTCCGGCCTGCGCGAGCGCTCCCTGCCGCGGACATAGGGCACGACACAGTAGGTGCAGAAATTGTTGCAGCCGTACATGATCGAAAGCCATGCCTTGACGCTGCTGTCGCGCTTTAAGGGCATGCCCTCGGCGACATAGCCGTCGCATTTTTCGGCGGCGAAAACGCGCTTACGGCCCGTCATTGTTTTCAGAAGCAGCTCCGGGAAGCGCCACAGCTCGTGCGGCCCGAAAACAAGATCCACGACGGGGTAGGACTTTTTTATCTTCTCTGTCATGTGCTCCTGCTGCACCATGCAGCCGCACACCGCGATTATCTGACCGGGGCGCTGCTTTTTGCTGTGGTTTAACTGCCCGACGTTTCCGAGCACACGCATCTCCGCGTGCTCGCGCACCGCGCAGGTGTTCACGACGATGACGTCGGCCTCAAACTCATCCTGCGTGAAGGCGTAGCCCATCTCGGCAAGGTAGCCGCGCAGCTTTTCGCTGTCGGCCTCGTTCTGCTGGCAGCCGTATGTGTCGACCATGGCGAGCGGATGCGCCTTGCCGGAAACGAACCTTTCATAAATCTCGCGGCAGATATCCTCCTGCCGGCGGATGGAAGCTATGCTTATCTCTTTTCTCTCGTATGCCATTTACCGGTTTCCTTATAAAAATAAAAGTACAGTATATATTAACATAAAATCAGTGGAATTTTCAACACAAATCATGTATAATACGCTTAATTAACAATAACGAGGTTTATACATGACACGCATTAACATCCTCCCGCCGCTTGTGGCTGATATGATCGCCGCCGGCGAGGTCGTCGAGCGGCCCGCGTCGGTCATAAAGGAGCTCATGGAAAACTCCTTTGACGCGGGAGCCAAAAAGCTGACGGTCGAGTTTAAAAGCGGCGGCGCGACATATATAAAAATATCCGACGACGGCTGCGGCATGAGCCCCGAGGACGCGGGGCTGGCCTTCACGCGGCACGCGACGAGCAAGCTGCACGACGAAAAGGGGCTCGAGGCCATCGGAACGATGGGCTTTCGCGGCGAGGCGCTGGCCGCCATCGCCGCTGTGAGTCATATTGAGCTTATAACTCGTGAAAAGGGCGCGGCAGAGGGCGTGCGCGTCACGGTTCGGGCGGGAGATATAATCGACATGTCGCCCTGCGGCTGCCCGGAGGGCACGACGATAACGGTGCGCGATATCTTCCATAACACTCCGGCTCGGCTCAAGTTTTTAAAATCCGACCGCTCGGAGGCCTCGGCCTGCATAGCCTCCGCCATGCACTGCGCCCTTGGCAGGCCCGAGGTGTCGGTGCGTTTAAAGCGCGACGGCGAGGAGGTGTTCTTCACCCCCGGCGACGGGCGAGGGGAGTCGGCCGTGTATGCGCTTTTAGGGCGCGATACCGCGCACGGCATGCTTCCCGTTTCGGGCAAGGCCGAGGCCATGTCCGTCACGGGCTTTACGTCCTCTCCGGCCTTCGGGCGCGGCAACCGCGCAAGCCAGCATTTTTTCTGCAACGGCAGATATATAAAATCCGTGCTGCTCCAGGCGGCGGTCGAGCAGGCGTATAAAAATACGCTCCTGACGGGGAAATTCCCGTCGTGCGTTTTGTATCTTGAGCTGTCGCACGGCGCGGTGGATGTAAACGTTCACCCTGCTAAGACCGAGGTAAAGTTCTCCGACGAGAAAAAGGTCTTTGACCTTGTGTATCAGACGGTGCGCGCCTGTCTTGAGACAGAGAGCGGCCCCGTTGAGATAAGCCTGTCCGAGGGTACAAGGAAAGCTGTTTCCGAGCCGAAAAGCGGCTTTTTCCGCAGCATGTCATCGGACGAATACCGCGCCGGGGCAGCCGCATCCGGGCGCCGCTCCGCTCCCGTTTTCCGTGCGCCGGCATCGTATGAAAGGCCCGCTGCGGCAGTGAATTCTGCACCTGAAGCGAACACTTCGCCGAAAACTGACGCTTTTCCCGCGTATTCGCCGCCCCCGGCGAGAGAAAATGTTGAAAAAGCAGTTGAAAATGTTGAAAAAATCAGCACTCCGGCCTGCCGCGTGATCGGTGAAGCGCTGGACACCTACATAATCGCGGAGATCGGAGATGAGCTCATGCTCATCGACAAGCACGCGGCGCACGAGCGCATGATATTCGACCGTCTTAAAAAGCAGGAGCGGCAGATCATGAGCCAGACGCTTCTCGCTCCGGTCATCATCCGCCCGACGGCCGAGGACGCGGAGCTAATGGACAAAAACTCCGCCCTTCTCGACGAGATGGGCTTCGAGGTCGAGCCCTTCGGCCAAAGCTCCTACGCCGTGCGCGCCGTGCCCGATGATGTGGACGCTTCCGAGGCAGCGTCCGCTCTTGAGGAGATATGCGAAAAGCTCCGCGGCGGAGACAATATATCGGCGGAGTCTGTGCGCGACGAGATACTGCACACCGTCGCCTGCAAGGCGGCGATAAAGGCCGGCAGAAGGCACGATACGGCCGAGCTTGAGCGTATCGCCTGCGCGGTCGCGGCCGGAGAGGTCAAATACTGCCCCCACGGCCGGCCCGTCTCGGCACGCCTTACAAAAAAGCAGCTCGATAAATTCTTCAGCAGGATAGTGTGATATGGCCGAAAAAATTCTTGTTGTAACGGGCCCGACGGCTACGGGCAAAACGGCTCTTTCCGTGGAGCTTGCAAAGAAGCTCGGCGGCGAGATCGTCTCGGCCGACTCCATGCAGATCTACCGAGGCATGGATATCGGAACGGCAAAGGTGACAAAGGCCGAGATGCAGAATATACCGCATCACATGATAGATATAGCAGACCCCTCGGAGGACTACTCCGTCTCGCGCTACGTCGAGGAGGCCGACGCCGCCGTGCGCGGCATCCTCTCACGCGGCAGGCTGCCCATCGTCGCGGGCGGCACGAATCTTTATATCGATTCGCTCATAGCCGGGCTCGACTTTGCCGAAAAAGCGGAGGACGCCGCTCTGCGCGAGCGCCTGAATAAGCAGTATGACGATATCGGCGGCGAGGCGATGCTCGAGCATCTTCGCGGCTTTGACCCCGAACGGGCGGCAAAGCTGCACCCTGCCGACAAGCGCCGCATTGTGCGTGCCGTGGAGATCTACATCCTCACTGGCGAGACGATAACGCGGCACGACGAGGAGACGAAAAAGCGCCCAAAGCGCTATGACGCGGTGAAGATAGCCCTTACCTTTGCCGACCGCGCCGTGCTGTACGACAGGATAAATGCGCGAGTGGACAAAATGGTCTCCGACGGGCTTTTCGACGAGGTCAAGGGGCTTTTGGACAGCGGCCTTTCGCCGGCGTGCACCTCCATGCAGGCCATAGGCTATAAGGAGCCTGCGGCGTATTTCAGGGGCGAAATGTCAAAGGACGCGGCGATCGAGCTTATAAAGCTGTCATCGCGGCGCTATGCAAAGCGCCAGCTCACATGGCTGCGGCGCGACACGACGGTTTTGTGGCACGAGCGGCAGTCTTTTTAGAGGCGCACGGACATTGTACGGATACGTTTATTGCGTCAGCCCGGTATCGAAATTGCCGACAAAACCGCAAAACTGCCGCTTC
>ENA-ORNF01001245-ORNF01001245.1-human-gut-metagenome-genome-assembly--contig:-NODE-1245-length-22973-cov-6.038223_pt1 | contig 22973 bp, 23 predicted proteins | sample MGYA00242110_ERZ509012 | MGnify/ENA primary metagenome ERZ509012 (study PRJEB26280, sample SAMEA2338714) | human gut metagenome | biome: human gut; feature: human-associated habitat; material: faeces...
CATTGATTGTGATGACATAATGCATGAGGTCTCCAAGCTTTTCTGCCACATATGCGCAGTATCTTGCAAAATACTTTACGGTTGTCTCACTTTCCCATCCACCTTTTTGTATCAGCCATACCGGAGATGTAAAATGCATCATGGTGACAACCGGCTCTATTCCATTGTCTCTGCAGCATTTGAGCACCTTTCTGTAATGCTCTGTTTGTGTCTCGTCAAATTTTCCTTCTTCCGGCTCTATACGCGCCCACTCTATGGAAAAACGATACGTGTTAAGACCTGCCTCCGCCATCAGGCGGATATCCTCCTCATAGCGGTTATAGTGGTCAACTGCATTCAGTGATGGTTCATTAAAGTTTGTATGCTTCAAATGCTCCATTGCCCAATAATCGCTGTGTATATTGTTGCCTTCTACCTGGTGCGCCGCCGTTGACGCACCAATCATAAATTTATCTGGAAATCTGCTCATTTTATCTGACCTCATTTCACTTACTTCTTCCGGATTCTTCCAAGTGCTGCTGCAAGCATTTTCGCCTGCTCTCCCTCAGCATCGATTCCACCCTGTGCCAAAAGCTTCTTAAGCGGCTGTCTGGCAATCATAGCCATCATTGCTTTTGGTATTTTTACATTCTTACCCATACCACCGGCCACTGAGCCCTGCATCTGTTTCATCATCTGCGCAAGGAGTGCCGCCCCCTCTTCTGTTGCCTGAATTTCTGCCATTGTGCTGTTTAATGAGAGATACTCTCCCTCTTCGCTTACCGGTTCTTCCTTCGGCTCTTCAAACCAGTTGTGAACCTTTGTGGCATCCATAAAATAGGCAGGATTTGGTTCGCTGACCTTTTTGATTGTCATTTCGTCACTTAATGCTTCATTATCTGCGCAAACGGCTTTTATAACGTGCTCTCCTCGAATCGGAACCTCAAATTTGAAGATATGCTCACCTTCCTGTTCTCCAAAAAGTTTTCCATCTACATAAAGAGCAATTTTTCTCTGGTTCGAGTACACTTTCACCTCGGTGACCGGCTCTATGCGGTCTGCGTACCTTCTTCCACAGAGATGTACAAAGGCTTCGTCGCTCCACCATGCCTTGTAGATATAAAAGGCATCCTTTTTTTCTTTCCTGTCAAAGGTAACAAGCCCCTTGTGATTTTTACCAGGGTCGCCTGCCTCATCCCGTCCGGCTGCCGCAAACTCAAACATATTCCATACATACGTGCCCCACAGATATGGTCTTTTGGAAATCATCTCAAGCATATGTTCGTGATATACTGCCATATAGCTTTCTGTATAATCACCTTTCTGTGGCTTTGGTGACTGCAATGTAATGACGGAATCAGCGCCATACTCTGTCAGTCCGATAACGGTGTCGGGATGCTCCTTGTGGAACTGGTCAAAAAATGTATCATTGTCCTCCATCTCCCCCACATACCATCCATAGTAGAGATTGTAGCCTCTGATGTCAGGAATGCTTACAAGCGGGCTGTCTGTCTCAAGCATGAACAGATTTGCCATTGCAGATACCCGGCTCTTATCCATTCTGTGAATTAAATCGTTTAAGATTCTGTGATTTTCTAATAAATCCTCTGTCACACCCTGCAGCGATATCTCATTCGAGATTGCCCAGCAAATAATGGAAGCATGATTATAGTTCTGGACAATCAGCTCCTTCATCTGGGAAATTGTATTCTCTCTTCCTCCGTCCATATGTACTGTGATATATGGTATCTCAGCCCATGCTACGATTCCTTTTTCATCACACAAATCGTAGAAGTACTGGTCATGCTGATAATGTGCAAGCCTGATGGAGTTCGCTCCCAATGATAATATCAGTTCCATGTCTTCCTCATGCATCTCTTTTGTAAGAGCATTTCCAACACCAAGCCTGTCCTGATGACGTGAGACTCCTCTGAGTGGGTAGTTCTCTCCATTTAAGAAAAATCCCCTTTCCGGGTCAAAGAAATAGCTACGGCATCCAAATTTTGTTGTCACTTCATCTATTACTTCGCCGTTTTTCTTAAGGTCTGCTGTCGCTGTGTATAAAAATGGGTCCTTTAATCCATTCCACAGATGCGGATGAGCAATCATAACCTTTCCTGTAAAATGTCTGACTCTGCAAAGTGCGCTCTCCTCATACAGTGTCTGGATGTCCTCTTGCGGAATATGAAGTGTCACACTCTGCGAACCCAAATCCCCATTTACTACGACACGGATCTCATCTGCATCACCAACTACATATGCATCAAACTGAACTTCCGCACTGCCATCCTCCTTTATCTCCGGTGTCACATAAAAACCTTTTCCACCATAATAATCAAGGTCAAAATGGCTTTCCGGCACCGTGATAAGCTTCACATCCCTGTATAAGCCGCCATAAAATGTAAAGTCCGCTTTCTGTGGATATACATGGTCATTTGGTGAATTGTCCACCTTAATTTGAAGTTCATTTTCATCCAAAAGCTCCCCTGTCAGGTTCACGCGATAGGTAGAATAGCCCCCATCATGTGATGCAAGTAATTTTCCATTCAGACTTACCTTTGATGATGAATTTGCCCCGTTGATTTCAAGATATAGCTGTTCTCCACTTTTAAGTTCCGGTTTTGCAAATTTCTTTGTGTAAGTACATTCACCTCTGTAATAATCGGATGCGCTCTGTCCATCCACTGCATTCCAGGTATGCGGAAGAGTCACTTTTTCAGTGACTCCTTCCTTTTCAAACACATAATTATCATGAAACAAGATTGTTTTTCTCATATTTTACACGTACTCCTTTATTGTTTCTTCTTTCATCTCTTTCTTCTTTATCTCAATTCTCTTCTGTACTTCAACCATTTCTTCCTTTGTAAGCTTGCAATTCCTCATTGCAATAAGGGTCACAACCCATCCAATTAATGGCAATCCAAAATATACTATCATTGTCACTGCAAAAATAGGTGTTGTGAGTGATTCATTTGGCTGAGGCATGCTGTTTGTATATCCAATAATTGCAACCGCACCTGTCGCGATTAATGCCGACAAGGAAGAAATCAGCTTGTCTATTAAGCTGTAAGTTCCTGTGATAACAGCAGGTACATATCGGCCGCTTCTGTCAAGCTCATAGTCTACGATATCTGCCATAAATGACACATCCGCTGTGGTAACACACATTTTTGCTCCATTTAATACAAGCGTGAGCACCACATATGCTATCATTGTAAATCCAAATGTGGAAATTGTATTTGGGTCGATTACAATGAAGAAAACAAGTGTTATCATTGCAACCACCATACAGATTTTTGTCCATGTCACAATTGCATTTTTGCTGCCATATTTTCCGGCATATCTGGCTCCAAATCCTGCAAATACAATCGATGGAAGCATACTTATTACAGAGAGCATCGTTGCAAGGCTCATATCACCAATAATGATACCAAAGAGCATCGTTGTGATGACTGCCTGTGATGCTGTCTGCTGGGCAATTTTGTCAGATGCCTGCGCTGCGATGTATGCCTGTAATGGTTTATTTCCCTTTAATACCTCAAGCATATCCTTCACCTTAAGCGGCTCCTGTTTCTTGATTCCAAGGTAGTACTCCGGTTTGTCATATTCTGAGATACCAATGCAGACAAGTACGATACCAACTGCTGCTACAAACATACAGATGCGAACTGCTGCTGATAAGAAATCCTGATTGTAGGTACCACCATATTTTTTAAGCAGCCACATATTAAGCACAACTGTCATAACCATCGGCACCAGATAGTTAAATGCTGTCTGCCATACTCCAATCGTAGGGCGCTGTTTCGGGTCATTTGTCATGATTGCCGGTAATGTCTGTGCTGTTATGTTTGTAATTGTGTATCCAATTACGTAAATGACATAAAGCAATGTAAATACAATAATTCCATGTCCCTTTGATGAAAATGCATCAAACATTGCAAGGAGTGCAATTGCTTCAATAATAAATCCTCCAATGAGAAGTACCCTGAGTCTTCCGAATTTTGTGTTTACCTTATCATAGATAAGTGCTAATACCGGATCTGTTACTCCATCAAAAATACGTGTGCATGTCAGAATGATTCCAATAATTGCTGTTGAAATACCATATCCCACACTGGCACTGTAGCTTGCCATGCCAATTAATGAATATACTGACATTCCCACCATTGCATTACATGAAAACAGAATAATCTGCCATAGTTTTGCATGACGATACTGTACACCGTCAATTTCACTTTGTGTTAATTTCTTTTCTTTCCCCATAAAATCCTCCATCTATCTTTTGCGTTAAAGATGTTTTTTTATCTGTATTTACAATAACATATGGCTTATGATATAGTTAGAATGTATTTGATTTAAGTAGTATTATTTTGATATATTTATAAAGTTGCAACACACTTCCTGCACCAATATCAGATAGGGGATATCAAATGAACGAGAAAATTTTCATGGGATTTATCACAAACATCCTAAGCATCCAGGTTTGCAGTATCTCAGGAGATAATACCTCTCTTACTTCCTTTGAGCAGCAAAATTGTTTTGATAAAACACTTCAGCCGATGTACACAGCAGAATATCTGCGTTATCTGCTGGAGAATGTCAAAAAAGAAGTTTTCTATGAGATTACAGATTATCTGGATACAAATCTGCTTCTGTTTTGCTTTGACAATCACTATTACCTGTTAGGACCCTATGTAAAAAATGCTTTTTCCTCACAGGAAATGCAGGAATTATTAGCATCCCACAAGCTCCCTGCAAGCATTTTACTATCACTAAAGCTATACTACAATCAGTTTCCCCAGCTTAGTTATTCCATGATTCACGGTACGTTACTTGCCGCTATGCGTACATTTCTCCCAAATACTCCTGAATATTCTTACCGAAAACTGACAGGATTCCATGAGGAAATCAAGACCGATAAGCTGGTTTTGGAATCAAATAATACCTATTATCAGATAATGGACAGATATGAAACGGAAAATTATTTTCTCAGAAAAATATCAGATGGGAATGTCGCCGGAGTCCGTATGGCCTTTGAGAGTATTGCAAGCAGCTATTATGCCAACACTTCCCAGTCACAGCGTTCCCTGTATTCTACTGACTGGAATGGTTTTGCCATACTGAGAACCCTTGCCAGAAAGGCGGCTGAGTATGGCGGCTGCCCTGTAGTAAAAATAGATGAAATCACACGGGAGAGTATCCAGCAATTTGCTTCTGCAAGAACCGGTTCTGAATTGGATAAGATTCAAAAAGAGATGCTGATACGATTGACCCAGGCTGTCCAGGATACAAAGCATATGGCACAATACTCTCCTGTTATCCGGGATGTCTTAGACTATATCTCGATTAACTATACACAGGACATTTCCCTGCATGAATTATCAGGCAGGAACCACGTAAGTGAAGAGCACCTGTCCCGTCTGTTTAAAAAAGAACTGGGTGTTCCACTGACTACATATATAAGAGATTTGCGCACTAAAAAAGCAGCCGAGCTCTTAAAAACTTCTAAGCTTTCGATTGCGGAAATTGCAATGTACGTGGGATATCCTGACAGTAATTACTTTGTGAAAGTATTTAAAAAGCGATATGGGATGACACCATCCACATATCGCTCATACTAGCTGTTATTTTTCCATCCTCTAAGTATATCCTGATTCCACCAGGTCAGCCATGTTTTTTGTACCATCATCATCATTATGCTTTCATGTATCAGACTTCTTTGCAATACGATGTTCCAAAACAGTCTTGACTTTTCCCATTACACATTGTATTATTCAATACAGTTCAAATAAATACTATTCAAAAAGGTGCATCTATGAGTCCATCTACATTTGTATCCTTTTTTCATGATGCTTTAAGTGCTTACAATAAAATGTGCGAACCTATTCTTCATGAGTTTGACCTTCCACAGGTATCTTTTGATATTTTAATGTTTCTGAAAAATAATCCGGAATTATGCACTGCCCAGCAAATAAGCGAATTCCGGAATATAAAAAAGAATCTGGTTTCTGTTCATGTTGATAAATTGGTGACTGCCGGTTATCTGCAAAGAGGAATGGTTGCCGGAGACAGACGAAAAGTTTTACTCTCCTGTACCCCAAAAGCCCAGCCAATTCTTGAAGCCGGGCTTAAAATGCAGCAGAATTTCAATCAGAAACTCACACAGAATATTCCGGAAGATTACATGAACATCTACAGGGAAATCACCGAATCTATGGCAGTGAATGCACGCCAGATGCGAAATGAATAACACAAAACACCCAAAGGAGGTTATCATCCATGCAGGATAACAAAAATTTCTTAGGTACAGAACCTATTGGAAAACTTCTTCTCAAGCTGTCTATCCCGACCGTAATCGCCCAGCTTATCAATATGCTTTATAATATTGTAGATAGAATCTATATCGGACATATCCCCGGTGACGGCAGTCTGGCTCTTACCGGGGTCGGCGTCTGTATGCCAGTCATCATGATTGTCTCTGCCTTTGCGGCACTCATCAGCTCCGGCGGTGCGCCAAGAGCATCTATCTGCATGGGAAAACAGGACAATGAGTCTGCAGAAAAAATACTTGGCAACTGTTTTCTTCTCCAAGTGATTATTTCTTTTCTTCTGACTGCTGTTTTGCTGATCTGGAGCGAGGATTTGTTACTGGCATTTGGCGCCAGTGAAAATACCATCCGTTATGCAACCGATTACATGCGTATCTATGCTTTTGGGACACTGTTTGTACAGTTGACCCTAGGTATGAACGCTTTTATTACTGCACAGGGATTCACTACCATTTCCATGGTTTCCGTTCTTATCGGTGCTATTTGCAATATTACTTTAGATCCCATATTCATCTTTGCTTTTCATATGGGTGTCAAAGGTGCAGCTCTGGCAACCGTTATCTCACAGGCAGTTTCTACCGTCTGGGTAGTTCTTTTCCTTTGCGGGAAAAAAACACTGCTTCATCTTCGGAAAAAATATATGCGTCTGGAATCTAAGGTTATTATTCCCTGCGTTACACTTGGACTTGCTACTTTCATTATGCAGGCAAGTGAAAGTGTTATAACCGTCTGCTTTAATTCCTCCCTGCTTCGTTACGGTGGCGATATCGCAGTCGGAGCCATGACTATTTTAACCAGTGTCATGCAGTTTGCCATGCTGCCCCTCCAGGGAATCGGTCAGGGAGCACAGCCTATTTCCAGCTATAATTATGGCGCTAAAAATGCAGACCGGGTAAAGAAAACATTCCGGTTACTTCTGATTACCTGTCTCGCATATTCCGTATCACTCTGGGCTGCTGTACAGCTTGTTCCACGCGTATTCGTAAGCATTTTTACTTCTGATGCGAGTCTTGTTACATTTACTGCACCGATGTTAAAAATCTATCTGGGCGGTCTGTTCCTGTTCGGCATCCAGATTGCCTGCCAGATGACTTTTACTTCCCTTGGCAAAGCAGTAAACTCCATTGTTGTTGCAGTTGTCCGTAAATTTGTATTACTGCTTCCGCTTATCTATATTATGCCTCATGTTGTATCCAATCCAACCGCAGGCGTATATATGGCAGAGCCAATCGCAGATGTTATTGCGGTAACCTTTACCTCCGTTTTATTTGCAGTTCAGTTTAAGAAAGCACTTGCAGAAATCAGGAATTAAATGTTTTACAGTAAAAATCAATCGTATTTTTTACGATTGATTTTTTGACTGCTTTTAATTATATTTCTCAGTGAATTTCTCCTTTACAAAATCCTCCCCGTATTCATTATCCGGACTGCTGTCTACGCTTTGCCTTGCAATTTCAAGAATACCGCTAATCAGCTCATCCTCTTATGGATGTCACCGCTGCTTCCCTATCGTTTTCCAGATAATACATCCTGCTAAAACTGCTGTTACCACATCCGCACATGCCTGTGAGACAAGCACACCGGTATATCCAAATATTTTGGAAAGGACAAGCAATGCCGCCAAATACAGGACTCCCTGTCTGCTGATTGATAATGCAAATGCCCCGGCTGCATTTCCCACCGACTGGCAGACGCATGTCGATACCAGAGTGACTGCCATAAACATCATTCCTGCCTGTTGACATCGAAGCATCATGGCACCATTTGCGATAATATCTGAATCCTTCATAAACACAGCTATGATTACAGGCGCAAATATGTTCATGATTACTGCAAATCCAAGTCCTAATCCCATCTCAAGAAGGTATGCAAATTTTAGAACTTCTTTTAATTTTTCCCTGTTCCTTGCACCAAAATTATAGCCAATTAATGGCTGCCCACCAAATGCAAATCCAACCAGAATCAGTGCAGTAATCATATTTGCCTTTAATGCGATTCCCATTGCCGCAATCTTATCAGTTCCATAACCAATCAGGAAATGATTTGTCATCATGACCATGAAACTCTGCATCAGATTTGTAATAGAAGCGGGAATTCCAATCACAAAAATATCCCGTACCATCGTCCCCGGAATTTTTGCATCCGCAAAAGAAACCGAAAGTCTTTTTGCTTTTTTCACAATGGCATAGATGTAATAAATATCCGCAACAACATTTCCCAATACCGTCGCGATTGCCGCTCCTGCTGCTCCTTGTTTCAGTCCAAAAATAAATACCGGGTCAAAAATGATATTTACAACGGAGCCCAGTATGGAACCAAACATTGCCTGCGCAGCAAGCCCTTCCGTTCTCAAAATATTGCTCGGCACAAGACCGAAAATGATAAATACAGAGCCTGCCACAATCCAGGTATAATAATCAGACGCATACTGCCATGTCGTTTCATCTGCCCCCAGAATCCCAAGCACCTGTTTTTGAAATAGAAAAAGAATCACCGTCACACAGAGACCAAATGCTACTGCACCCCAGACACAAAATGCACTGGCACGTTTCGCATCTTCATCTCGTTTTTCTCCAAATAAACGTGAAATAATGGAACTTCCTCCAAGTCCAAAAATATCCCCTAAGGCAATCATCATCGTAAATACCGGAACCACAAGTGACACTCCGGCAACCAGCTCCTGCATGCCTGTCAATGCAATAAAATAGGTATCCACCATGTTATAGACCAGCGAAACCATCATGCTGATCACAACGGGGAGTGCCAGTTTCATATACGCTTTCGGCACCGATGTTTTTTCAAATAATATGTTTTCCATAGTTTTCCTTTCTGACTGGTCACATAACAAAAACATCCATATTCCGAAAATAATGGATTATGGATGTCCGACCGTAGCACTGAAACATCAGCGCCCTATCATATTCAATTAATTTTTCTTCCGAAGTCGTATTTTAGCAAAGCCATCTGGTCTTGTCAATCCTCATTTTCTTTTCGCTCCATTTGCAGCATAAAATATATGTATATGATATCAACGATAAAGCATAACATTCCGGTGATAAAAATGTAAATCTGGATTCCGCCAGCTTCTACACACCCCCAGATTGTTGGTGTCAGTGTTCCGATACATTTACACACTGCTCCTAACAACGAAAACCCTTTTGCATTTCCACACTGAAATAACGCGGTTAAAAACATTACCGACATTGCCACATTTTGTGCGAATGCCGAATATATGGAAGCCTCCGTTGCAGTATCACAGTACAGATAAAACGCAAGCTGCATTCCCACGCATACAATCAATGCCAGTACTGTAAACTGCACAAAATACTTTCTTGCCCGCTCCGGCAAATATTGCTTCCCATACCGGAACCAGCAAGCCAATATAAATACATCGCACAATGCCCACGCCAGGTCCGCAATGTTTTGTACCATCATAAATTCTTTAGAAATAAAGAATCCGTCAATAGAATACAAAAATTCCCACACAATATTTAAGCCCAATGCAAACAATGGCATTCCACATGCTTTATCTTTTATTCCATTTCTTATCAGTTCGATATAGACAATCGTCCAGCAAATTCCACTGATTCCTACTAATAGTAAACCTGTTGTATTCATAGTCCTGTTTTTTCTCCATCCCTTTATTTATTAAAATGATTTTCTTCCCCTGCACTCAACTACTATCATACCCTTTTGACTCATCTCTTTCAATAACTGTGTTGTCTTTAACTTTCTCATAGTTATTGAAAAAGGACAGATTGCCCTGGAAGTTTGGATATGTTATCATTGCGTAAAGTAATAACTTCAGGCAAAATAAAAAGGAGACGCTATCTCATGAAATGTAAACTTACCCCCAGATTATCTTCCGGTGACTGGAATGACTTTTGCAGCCGTTTTCATTTTCCTCCGTCTGATTTGCCAGGCATCCAGGCGATTTATACCGCACTTCTCCCACTGGTGGAATCTTATGCGTATTACTCCCTGAATCAGGATTTGGATGCGGTTTCTCTCTCTCACTATGCCTATGGATTTGTGACGCTTGGAAATGGGATTGATGAGCTGTCAGAACTATATCTGAATCATGAGCAGATTGGGGAAGCTTATATCGTGGATTGCATCAGCCTTGTGCTCTTGTCAAAAGCCTATGAAGAGTTTGCACAGGTGGTAGAAACTCAAAGTAATTTGCATCTTGTTGAATTATCTTTTCTGGGAGATACCTATTCCCTTGAGCTTCTTCCACAAATCCATGCGTGCCTCACACCAGATGGCATCCATCTTACCGAAGGTCAAATGCTAAGGCCCCTTAAAACAGCAGCACTTATCCTGCATCTGGATACAAAACCACACGCAAATCCCAGACAATTATGTGATACCTGCGCAGCCTGCAAGAATTTTTCCTGCCCTTCCAGAAAATCTCCGTTCCAGAACCTGCCGCGCACCTATGGTGCTATGCAGATATTCCATATAAAATAAATGCACTCATCTAATGGACTGAAATTCCCGTAAAATGGGATGCAAAGCAGGAATCCACCTGCCTGACAATCTCGCCATCAATCCAGCCTTTCCCTGCCATATCACACAGAATACCACACGCTTTTTCATGTGACATTCCCAGTTTGTAGGGGCGGCTTTCCGTTAATGCCTGATAGATATCCACACATGCCATCATACGCTCCTGCGTGTTTAATTCAGCAGCCGCTTTGCCAAATGGATATCCGGTACCGTCAAGACGTTCATGGTGAAACGCTGCCCAGTCACGAATCTCTTCAAAATCATCAATCTCTGACAAAATATAATAGGTATACGCCGCATGATGCTTCATCGTCCCAAATTCTTCCTCTGTCAGTCTTCCCGGCTTTTCTAAAATTTCATTTTCAATCGCTACTTTTCCAATGTCGTGTAACGCCCCGGCAAGATACATTTTTTGAACCGTCTCTTCCTCAAATCCCATATAACGTGTTAATTTTTCCGCATCTTTTGCCACGCCCATGGAGTGCGTACTGGTAAACGGCGATTTGTAGTCTACAATATGGGCAAAGAAATTTGCCAGTTCCTTAATTTGTGAAAAATCAAGTTCCTGCTTTATCCGTGGAATTTTATCCCACAGCCTGGACTCAAGAGTTTCATTTTCAAGCGATAAAAACGAAGTTTCCGAAAAAACATCAAAAAATGCTTCCACACACTCTTTGTCAAACAGCGTTCCATTTGATTTTTGGATAAACTGCCTTGCCGTATTCCATGGATCTGCCACAAACTTCTTATTTCGGCAGGCTACATCTACGATATCACACAGATGGATGATTCGTGAAAAAAGAGAAATCTCTTGCCACGTTTTTCCATAAGGGCCACTGCCATTGGCATTTTCGTGATGATACAAAATCACATGGGAAACATCCGTATGGAAGGGAAGTTTCCGAATATTTTTTTCACCCAAAGAACAATGCGTTTCCAATCTGGGCGCTTCCTGTGTGGCAGCAAAATGTGAAATATCATTCTGAAGCTCTTCCTGTATATATTGCGTTAATGCATTATCGTGCAACAATGAACATACCGCTAAATCCTGTAGCCCTTCGCCCTGTATGCCCATCTGCTCTGCAATACAGACGCCCATATAGGCAACACGTTTTGAATGATTATTTGTCACATGAACCAGTTCACTTTCCACACAATCCAACGCATAGGAACATGCTGCAAACAGTCCTAAAACATCCAGATTCATAAATTTTTCTCCTTCCAATCATGGCAACCTATGGTCAGTGTTTCGGCCGATTTTCTGCTGTCCAGTTTTTCGGATTGGTGTCATCCGGTGCCAGTCCGGCAAGAATAGCTTCATAGTGTGCCACCTTCTCATCCATATATTTCGCAGTGGCTTTGGCTTCCTCCACCCGCTTATAAGCTTCCGTCCGCTGTTTTAAAATGATTGCATACCGTGCCCGCAGGTTTTCCTCTGATTCCTCCAACAAACACAGACGGCAATATTCCTGAATATCCTCAATGGACGCACCACAGCCTTTCAGACATTTGATGCCCTGCATCCAGTTGACAGATTATAAAAACGCAGTGTATACTCTGTGACATCGAACATTTCTGACATCTGTTTGATTGTGTAGTACATGGCTGTCCTCCAATCTCCCTTAAACTCTCATTGAAAATCGTCAAACACGAATTTAGTCGGTGAATCAAGAATTTAGTATTACATTTTACCCCATCCCCCTAAAATTTTTCTTGACTTCGTGTAACTCGAACTTGTTAGAATCATATTAACACGAATCATCGGATGATTCAATTTATGATTTTACGGAGGACTCATTATGGAATATCTGACATTAAATAACGGCATCCAAATACCACTTGCTGGCTTTGGTACGTTTCTGCTTGGCGGAGAAACCTGTACTAACGCAGTTGTTTCTGCAATCAAAAATGGCTACCGCATGATTGATACCGCAGAAGCCTATGGAAATGAAAAAGAAGTGGGCGAAGGCATCAAACTATCCGGTATTGACAGAAAAGAGTTATTTCTCATCACAAAAGTAAATTTTAAATCCTATGAACAGACCGTCTTGCAGTCGTTAGAAAATCTGCAAACCGACTACATTGATTTATTGCTTTTGCACTGGCCATTTGCAAATTATTATGCGGCATGGCGCAGTCTGGAAAAGCTGTATGCGGATGGTAAAATCCGGGCTATCGGTGTTTCCAACTTTGAGCCGGACCAACTGCTTGACCTGATTGCCTACAACAAAATCATTCCGGCAGTCAATCAGATTGAAACCAATCTCTACTGCCAGCGCAGCACCGAGCGCAGCTGGATGGACAAAAAGGGATTGCCGTCATTCCACGAAGCACGCAGCCGGAACATATCCGCGAAAATTTTGCCCTATTTGATTTTGTGCTGACCACTGACGAAATGGCAGCACTTTCTGTGTTAGATAAAAAAGAGCCGCTCATCGGCAATCCGGAAACGCCGGAACTGGTTGAATTTTCGCTGACATGGTAGTTTACAAAAAAGATTTCTGAAATACTTTGGCAGCATTGCTGCCGGGGCAGACAATTTATTCTGTAATGACATTCTTGGACAAATTGCCAAACAACACCATAAGTCTGTTGCTTAGATTGTAAAAGACGGGAGTTCAAATCTCCCATCTTTCCTGTTAATTCTTATCTATTTTACACACTCCATTATCATCTGTTCACACCTGTCATACCCCAACTGTGAACTGTTCAAAGACAACGTATAATTGCCTGCCATCCCCCACTTCTGCTCCGTATAAAAATTGTAATTGGTTCTGCGCCTTTTATCTGTATCATTTATCATTTTCACAGCGTCAGCTTCCGTAACATTGTATAATTTGCAGATACGTTTCACTTTTTCCGGCATATCTCCATGGATAAAAACATTCAGCACATCGTCCCTGTCTTTTAAGATAAAATCTGCATTTCTTCCGATAATCACACAGCTTTCTTTTTCTGCAATATCCAGAATCACTTTTCTCTGCGCTTCATACACCATATCTTCCACGGATTTTCCCGTACTGTCACGACCCGAAAAAGCATATGCGAACAATCCTTTCTTTGGCGACAATTCCGCATTTTCTTTAATATATTCCGGTGAAAATCCTGACTGTTCTGCAATTTGTGCGATGATATCCCTGTCATAGTATTTCATTCCAAGTTTCTTTGTCACTTCCTCACCGATAAAACGTCCGCCGCTTCCAAACTCTCTGCTGATTGTAATGATTCTCTTTGCCATAACCGCTTCCTCCTTAACTTAAACTTTCCAACTTGTTCTTTCGGATTCTCTTTAAAAATACATATCCTACCAGACATGCGATAAACTCTGTGATTGGAAATGCCCACCAAATCAGTGAAACTCCCATCTGACCATTTCTAACAAAAATGGAAAAAATTCCTGCAAGCGGTAATATGATTACAAGCTGTCTGAGCAGCGAAATTACAAGTGACTCCATACCGCCGCCTAGTGCCTGGTAAATCCCCTGATATGCTACATTGATTCCTGCAAAAAGAAAACTGATGGAGATAATTCTCATTGCTCCAATGAAATATTCTTTTGATTGTCCTGCATTAAAGAGTGTAGCAAAGGCTCCTGGAAAAATTTCAGTGATAAGAATACCGAATATCATCAAAGCTGCGGTATATATCAGCCCGTATTTGATGCCATCCTTTATCCGCTTTTTACTGCCCATTCCATAGGAAAAGGCGATGATTGGCGTGATTGCATCTCTCAGTCCAAAGGCAAGGAATAATACAAACTGCTGCACCTTATAGAACAGTCCGTATGCAGTCTGGGCGGATGGACTGAATTTTAAAATCAGATTCATCACATAAACCATGATGGACATCAGCGCCTGCGCGATAATTGCCGGAAGTCCGATTGCATAGATTTCCTTCATAATTCCGGCATCTGGTTTCAGATATTTTACTCCGTGCTCAAACTCTTTATTTAACCTTACATGGAAAACGAATAATAATACCGCTGATGCCACCTGCCCGATTACCGTTGCATAGGCGGCACCCTCCACGCCCATTTCAGGAACCGGTCCGATACCATAAATCATAATCGGATCAAGAACAATATTTATGACTGCACCCACAACCTGACCGATGGTAGAGTAAAGGGAACGCCCGGTTGCCTGTAACAGCTTTTCAAATAGTGAAAAAAGATAATTCCAAACGAAATCACACAGCATATTCTTAAGTAGCCTGTTCCCATCGAAATAACTTCCGGGTCAACTGTCTGCGATGAAATATAAGCTTTTACTCCAAAAATTCCAAACAGCAGACACACTACATAAATAATTACTCCGAGAAATAAACTATTTCCTGCTACCTTCGCTGCTTTTTTCGTATTTCCCTGTCCGAGTGTCCTCGCTAAAAGCGCGTTTGTTCCCACACCTGTTCCGATTCCAACTGCTACCATAAGCATCTGAACCGGAAACACCAGTGTCAGTGCATTAAGTGCCGCTTCACTTCCCACCTTCATGTTTCCAACAAAGGCACTGTCCACAATATTATAGACCGCCTGCAATGCCATCGATAAAATCATCGGTATTCCCATCTGAACCATGAGCTTATTCACCGGCATTTCCCTCATCTTGTTACCTTTTTCCATAAATCCTTCTTTTTCCTCCTTTTTTCTGCACAAAAAAACGAGCAGCAAAACTGGATTTACGCTAGTTTGCTACTCGTTCGAAAATTATTATATTTCTGATTTAAAAAAAGTCAAATGCAAAAAATCTTTTTTACACTGCAAATCCGGAAAATGACAGCTCCGCGCCATCCGCAACCCTGCTGCAAATATTGACTGCTCTTCCCATCACCCCGGAAAACTCGTCATCTTTCGTGATCACTTTCATATAGGTGTGCTCCTGATTGATCTCAACGCTCTCCACATCCTCGATCTCTCTCATCTCACGTTCCACTTCTTCTGCCTGTGCCTCTGTCAGCTTTTTTGACAAATGATAATATCTTCCCATCATGACCTCCATTTCCGGACGTTCGCATCGTCCGTCTAATATAACATTGGTTAGTCTTTTCTAATCATCTATATTATACCTCTGCCTGACAGAAATGGCGCACCTGTAAGTGAGATTATTTATCATCAGACGTTTTTTTCTCGTCCAGCATCTCTTCCATGGTATGCCAGCCGAGCACCGCACATTTTACACGGGCAGGCATATGTGAAATGTCCTGAAGAGAAGATGCTTCTTCTAACTGTTCGATCTCCTCGGGTGTCGCCTCGCCGTGGATCATTTTCAGGAAAAGATCCGAGAGCTTTAATGCCTCCTCTTTTGTCTTTCCAATGATAAGGTCTAACATCATATCTGCGGAAGCCTGTGAGACGGCGCATCCGCTTCCCGCAAACGCTCCATCTGTGATCTTTCCATCCTCCACTTTAAGCTGGAGGACAATGTCATCCCCACAACTTGGATTGACCCCCTCCAACGCAAGGTTTGCATCCTTTAAAACCTGCTTGTGCAAAGGATGCAGGTTGTGCTCCGTCAGAATCGTATTGTAAAAACTTCTACTCTCCATATCCCATCCTCCTTCGAACGCCTGCGAGACAATCTAAGAAACGCTCGATATCTTTTTCGTCATTATAAAATGCAAGACTGGCGCGCGCAGATGCCAGTACACCGAGATGTTTTAACAAGGGCTGTGCACAGTGGTGTCCTGCGCGGACGGCGATCTGGCTGTCATCTAAAATAGAAGCAATGTCGTGCGGATGCACCCCATCGATCACAAAACTTAAGATACCGCCATGTTCCTCTGGTCTTGTACTTCCTAAAATGTGCACATATGGAATCTGGCTCATACCGTCAAACAACATTTTGGTGAGTTCTGCCTCTCTCTTTTGGATCGTTTTTATGCCGATCTCTTTCCTATAATCAATCGCAGCGGCAAGTCCGACGGCTCCGGCTCCGTTGACCGTTCCTGCCTCAAATTTATGCGGAAGCTCAGCGTAAGTTGCACCCTCTCTTGTCACAGTCTCGATCATCTCCCCGCCGGTCAAAAATGGCGGCATTTCTTCCAACAGTTTTTCTTTTCCATAGAGCACGCCGATGCCCATCGGTGCCATCATCTTGTGTCCGGAAAATGCCAGAAAATCTGCATCCAGTGCCGTGACATCCACCGTTTCATGTAAAACTGCCTGCGCAGCATCCACCAGCACCACACCGCCTTTTTCATGCACCAGCTTTATGATCTTTTCGACCGGATTTCGTCTGCCGAGCACATTCGAAACCAATCCTACCGCTGCAAATTTTGTCTTTTCATTGATCGCATTTTTGATCGCTTCATCTTTATTTCATCCTTCCTTTCACTGCTATTTATGCTGGCACCCTGTGTTCTTCTTTTAACCATTCTACTTCGTCATAAATTGTCTCAGCAAAAGGTCTTGTCTGATAACCAAGTTCTCTCTTTGCTTTGCTGCTGTCATATGCATTATTTCGTACTAAGTTATATAGCATTAATTCCGTTATCAATGGATCCTTGTTTGTCAGTTTTCCAATTGTCTCACTTACTTTTACAATGATCCTTGTCAATGGCATTGGAAGAATTATTTTCGCCATTTTCACACCACTTGCATGACTGATATGAGCAAACATATCTTTCATCCAGACCACATCATTGCCCAATATATAGCCTTCTCCAATTCTCCCCTTATCTACCGCAGCTATTGTTCCTGCTGCTAAATCCCTTACATCTACTGAATTGAACGACCCCGGAAATCCAACCTTATTTCCCCCATTACAATACTGTTCAATAAAAGTCGATACCGGTCCACCGGCATAATCATTCGGTCCACATATACCTGTAGGGTATACTATGCATGCCTTTAATCCTTTTTCTTTTACTGCATCAAATACTAACTGTGTTGCCATGGCTTTTGTTTTTCCGTAATATCCAACTATTTTATCCAAATCAAATTTTTCCGGCTCTCTCATAAGCTGCCCGTGCGGAAGCTCTGCCACCGTTCCTGTAGAACTGACATATACAAGTTTTTCCACATTTTTTTTCAGGCAGAGATCAATAACGTTTCTGGTTCCCTCAACATTAACCCGATACACTAATTTACTTGGTTCTTCCTTTAAATACACAATACTTGCGCAGTGAATACAGACAACCTGTTCCTTTTCCACATCAAAAAATTTTTCCAAAGAGGTCTTATCTGTCAAGTCACCATATACGATTTCTACTCCTTTTGGAATGTGCCTTACAGCCTTATCCCCTTTCAGTACAAGTCCCCGCACTCGGCACCCTTTTTCAACTAACTGCTTGGCAATATTATTTCCAAGAAACCCAGCCACACCTGTCAATAAATAGACTCTGCCATCCTCCATCCTGATGATCCTCCTTTTTTCCTGTTCTCTGCATACCTTAACAAAGGAAGATAAACGCAACATAAACTTTTTTAAATTATTTTAAAAAATAATAGTAACAGAGGTTCCCTTTCCCAATATACTTTCCACCCGTATATTTCCCCCGCTAAGTTCCACAATGCGCTTGACGATAGGCAGTCCCATACCAAATCCACTGGTTTCGTGGGACGCATCCCCCTGATAATAACGTTCGAACAAATGCAGCTTTGTCTGTTCATCCATCCCCTGGCCCTCATCCTTCACAATAATCCGAAGTTCATCCGCCGTAACCTTTCCTTCTATAAAGACGCAAGTTTCTTCTGATGAATATTTTCTGGCATTATCCAAAAGATTTACCCAGACCTCCTTCATTAATTCCTCATTGCCATAGAATTTCATTTCTGGCAGTCTGGCTTCAAGCTGAATATTTTTTTCTTCAAAAGATGGCAGTAAAAGTATCGCGCAGTCACGAATCTGGGAATCGAGCCGGAATTCTTCTTTTTTCCGAAACACTTCCATATGCTCCAGTTTTGATAACAGCAGTGTATTTTGTGATAACTGCGCCAGTCTCCCCGCTTCCTTCGCCATGACATTCAGATATTCTTTTTCCTCTTCTCTTGGGATTTCATTATTCAGCAGATATTCCGCCATTCCCTTTATTGAGTGGATCGGTGTCTTAAATTCATGTGAAAAATCCTTCATAAATTGTTTCTGCTGTTCATCCGCATTTTTCAGTTCTCTTACCATCTGGTTAAAATTCTCATAGATGACTTTATATTCACCAGAATTTTCCAGGGGAATCTCCACATCCAGTTTTCCATTTGCCACATCCTCCATTCCATTTAAAAGTTTTTCCATCCTGTGGTACAGCATAACTGAAATTACCGCAATCACTGCTCCACATAAAGATCCCATAATCTGATAAATTGCCACACTCCAGACGAACACATTGTCACTTGCATGACCGTAATAATAATACCGGATTGCCATTGTAAGCAGATATGATACCACGGAAAAAAAGTGACAATAAAAGCTAATACGACCGCCCAGCGGATGGTTCCTATTTTTTTCTTTCTTTTTGCTCCATTATTCATTCAGTTCCCCTCTATAACCCAGTCCGCGAATCGTAACGATTTCAAATTCATTCCAGTCTACAAATTTCTTTCTCAATCGGTTGATATGTGTTCTTACTGTTGTCTCATCTGAAATTGAATCATATCCCCAGATATCATCCAGAATCTGGGATACCGTAAAAATTTTATTTGGATATGAAAGCAGTTTAAACAGTAATTCAAATTCCTTTTTCGGCAATGTTATCTTCTCTTCCCCTCTTACTACCATGTTGAAATCCTCACTGATCACCACATCTCCAATGATAATCTGTTTCTCATTGCTTATCTTTGTCCTCCGAAGCAATGCTCTTATCCGCCACTGTAATTCCTCATAGTTAACCGGCTTCGTCATATAATCATCAATTCCAATGGCAAATCCTGTTTTTTTGTCCTGCCATTCTTTTTTTGCTGTTAAAAAAAGAACCGGTGTGATCTTATCCATCACCCGAAACTGCTCCACAAATTCATATCCATTCATCTTTGGCATCATAACATCTGCAATGATCAAATCTACTGACTGATGTTCCAACAGCTCCATTGCTTCCATTCCATTCGATGCTTCTACTACCTGATATTCGTTTCTTAAATGCAGTTTTGTCACCAATCTTACACTACTATCATCTTCAATAATCAATACCGTCACCATATTCTCTCCTGTAAAGCAAAACTTGGCACCAGAAATATCTGATACCAAGTTTTCCATTCTCTTATTTTATCATTTACAATGAATATCTTCCTGAATCTAACACTTCTCTTCTTCCATCGGGTAAAATCACCTCTGCATGCGTATTTGACGGGATTTCAAACTCATATGTGACTTTGTCCCCATCATATTTCCAGCCGCTTTCAATTCTGCCATATGGCGACTGATATAAAGCCTTCGCATAGCCCAGGGATTTATCCGGATGCGGACAGATTCTGATTTTTCCATCTGAAATCTGTATTCCGCATACGCCATCCAGGATCCATCCACATATTGCGCCATAAGAATAATGGTTTAACGATGCCTTTACCTCGCCCTTTTCATTAATACCATCCCATGTTTCCCAGATCGTTGTAGCTCCTTTTTTCACCTCATAAAGCCAGCCCGGTCTTGTATCCTGCAGCAACAGCTTATATGCAGTATCCTCATATCCGTAATCACACAGTACCCTTGTCAGATTCTGGGTAGATAAAAATCCGGTATTTAAATGATAGCCACATTTCTTTACCAGTTCATCCAGATCGGCCGCTGCTTTTTTTGCTTCCTCTTTCTCCAAAAGTCCAAACGCAAGTGCCCTCACGTAGTCAGCCTGTCTGTCTGAGGATATCTTTCCATCCTCCGTTGCTATAAAACGCCATGCCTTCTTTGCCATCTCCGCTGTTTTACTGTAATAAGCCGCGTCATCTTCTTTTCCGAGAATCGCTGCGATCTCTGCTAACATCCGCCCTGAGTATGCAAAAAATGCTGTGGCAACTTTGCCCTGTGGTGTGCGCATAGCGGAAGTACTTTCCACATCAGGCTCGCACCATTCACCATAGTCGATTCCTGTTTCTATCGTATATCTGCGGTATGGATTTCTCTTAAACCTCTTTACAGGATTCACAGGCAGCTTTTTTGCACGCTCTTCAAGAAATGCATACCACTTCTTCATCATCTCATAATTTTCGGATAAAATCCTTGTATCACCATACCGACTGTACATCTCATATGGAACAATGATACATGCGTCCCCCCAGCCTACGGAACCGGCAAGAAGCCCCGAGAAGAATGACGGATTGTTATTCTTCGGTGAAATATTTGCAATTTTTCCATCATCAAACTGGGATACTCTGCACTCTGCGAGCCATTTCCGCATTACCGGGTAAGCATCCATAAGATACAGTCCTGTATGGGCAAATACTCCCATATCCCCTGTCCAGGCAGCACGCTCTCTCGTGGGACAGTCGGTAGGGACATCACAAAAGTTCGATTTCTGGCTCCAGATACTGTTTTGTACCAATCTGTTAATATCGTCATTTCCACATGTAAAAGTTGTCAGTGTATCCATCTTTGAATACACTGCGATCGCAGTAAATGATGCATCTGAGAGGTCAATCACGGTATCAGCCTTTGCATATCGGAATCCCCATATAGAAAACTTTGTCTTATAGTGATTTTCTCCCTCTGCACATGTATACACAACCTGCTGCTTCGTGCCGCCTTCTTTATGACGTTTTCTGTCCTGAAAATTTTCCTGCGTGAAATTGCCATTCTCATCTAAAGTCTCTCCATGTGTCAGGACAATTTTATCTCCCTCGTGGGCATTTAGTGTAAACTCCACATATCCTGCAAGATTCTGTCCAAAATCTATGACAGTCTCCCCATTTGGTGTCGCTATAATCTTTCCCTTAAAATGCTCCATTTCACATACCGGAACACAATCAGAGCATATCAGCTGATCAAAAGAAAATTTCTCCACCTTTACCGCATGATACCCTGACACCACAGCCAGCCTTGCATCAACAATCTCTCCCTGCTGCATGTCATTTTCACGTATAGAGCCATTTTGTGAAGCCTCCCAGGTTTCATCCGAAACGCATACTGACGCCCCATCTATCTCAAGCTGAAATAGCAGTGCAATATCTGTGCCGTAAATATTCCTGTCTCCGTCTACTCCGGAGACACTTCTGTACCAGCCATCACCAAGGATCACTTCTACTTCATTTCTGCCCTCACATAAAAGTCCTGACACATCATAGGTCTGGTATGCAAGCCTCTTATCATAATTATAGCTGCCCGGTGCAAGCACAAAATCGCCTGCTCTTTTTCCGTTGATCCAGACTTCATATAAACCATGGGCAGTTACATACAATCTTGCACTTTTATTCAGGCTTTCCGCATCACATTGAAAATATGTTCTCAGATAACTCGCTGGTTTGTGAGCCTCCGGGTCACATTCAGGCTCTGGATTGATCCATTCTGCCCTCCAGTCAGCTTTATCTGACAACCCCATTTCAAAAAAGGCTTCCGCACTCCACTCACCGGCTTCATTCTTTTCGTCCCATAAACGTATTTTCCAGAATATGCGCTGTCTGCTTTTCAGTTCCAACGGACAGGATGCATGCATACTGTCAGACTCTACCCGGCTGCTGTCCCAAACCACACCATTTTCATCCATAGCCACGATCTGATATGCTGTCTGTCTCCTGCCATCTGCACAGTTCCATGACAGATACGGCTCCTTACTATCAATTCCTATGGGATTTATCATATGTTCTGTTCTTAAATTAATTGCCCGCATAATTTTTCCTCTGGTATATTTAAACTGTTCCAACGTGTTCATTCAGAAATTTGGCAGATGCCTCAAATGATTTTATTGGCGACTTATCTATCCAGTTTTTGTGACTTTCCAACACTATCGCTTCCACGCCAAATGACAATGCTTGCCCACATAAGGCTTCAAGGTTCATGTTGCCATATCCAAGTTCACAGCTGTCTGACTTAAGAATCGGTGTCATCATAGGCTTTGTAAGCTTTGTACCCCTGTCATTAATATGGTACAGCTTCATTCTGCTGCCCAGCATTTTCATAACGTCCAGCGCACACACACCAGCCTCTGTCGGCCAGTAGGAATCAAACTCAAACCCTACATACTCCGGGTCTGTATTTGCGATGATATATTCATACGCATTCTGTCTGCCATCCACCTTCT
>ENA-ORNF01001247-ORNF01001247.1-human-gut-metagenome-genome-assembly--contig:-NODE-1247-length-22968-cov-3.236896_pt1 | contig 22968 bp, 23 predicted proteins | sample MGYA00242110_ERZ509012 | MGnify/ENA primary metagenome ERZ509012 (study PRJEB26280, sample SAMEA2338714) | human gut metagenome | biome: human gut; feature: human-associated habitat; material: faeces...
CGTATCTCACTCTGCCCTGAAGTTGGAGAATCAATCTTCTCTACTTCAATATTCAATTACCAGAAAATGAAAGTGTTTCCTGTTTATAAATTTTATTATAATAACTCCTGTCTGTTTTGTAAAGTCCCATTTCACATTTCCTTATCTTTACACAAAGATTATTATTTGTTAAAAGAAAATCATAATATTACATTTGGAAAAAAAGAAAGCGATTATCAAATTTGCGATATTCATATGAATACGATTGGAAGTGTATTTACACTAATACATAAAAATGAAAAAACGATTATGAAAACTTCTTTGATAGGTGAGTATAATATTTATAATCTAATGATTACTATTATTATTTTAAAAGAAATGGGTTGTTCTATTGAAAAGATAAAAGAAGTGGTTTCTAATTTAAATGCTCCAGTAGGTAGAATGGAAACATTGATTTATTCAGATAATCGTATTATTGTTGATTATGCTCATACACCAGATGCTATGGAAAAATTAATTCATACGGTTCGTGAAGTATGTGACGGAGATATTTATGCTGTATTTGGGTGTACTGGAAGTCGTGAAAGAGAGAAAAGACCTGTTATGATGAAAATTGCTACTTCTCTTTGTAAATATGTCATCGTTACAATCGATGATTTACATGAAGAAGAAGCCAATGATATTGTTCATGATATGTTAGAAGGAAATGAAAATCAAAATTATGAAGTAGAATTAAATCGCAAAAAAGCAATCGAAAAAGGAATTCATTTATTGAAGCATCATGATATTCTATTAATTATGGGAAAAGGTCATGAAGATTTTATTATTGTAAAAAATCAAAAAATACCATTTAATGATGTTCAAATTGTAAAAGAAATGCTGAAAGAAAAAGAGACGTTATCTTAAAAAACGTCTCTTTTGTTTTTTCTCGTTTGGAAATAAATCAAATAAAGAATCTGTTATAATATTGGCCAACTTATATTCATCAATATGTTGAAAAGAATAAGATGTTTGATCTACAATATTACCATTTACACTAATATAAAGGGCAGCAGTGAAATTTATATTTTTATTTTTTAAATAATAATCATTGTTTTTTTCTTCTAAATAATATTCATTACATGGTAATTGCCAATCGCTTCCAATATTATGATATTCAGCATTTCCTTCTTTTAAAATCTGTGTTTCACTTAAAATACGTGTTGGGTTTCCTTCATAAAAAATGGAAGAAGAACGAAATAGTTCATAAATTTCAATTGGTATTTTTTGATGAAATTGATCAAATGAAGGAAAGATAATATAAGGAGAATGTAAGTGTTTCTTTTTTTGAAAATATTCTAATTTTTTTATTAGAGAATGAATATAGATGGAACCATTTGTCACAATTTGTAAAATATTTACTTTTATTTTTTGTTGATCTAATAAGTTTAGAATTTGGATAATTGCTTCAGGATTTAAAAAAGGTTCTCCACCAGTTAAAACAAGTTTATCGATTTTGACAATATGAAATTCTGGATTCATAAAGATATGTTCTAATACTGTGTTAGAAATATTGATATTTTGTTTTGTGCCACGCATACAATGTTGACAATTTTGGTTACAATTTCTAGTTATTTCAATATATAATTCTTCTAAAATTAGATTTTTCATACAGTTTCTCCTTTTTGTATTGATTATTGTAGCACATATTTGAAATTATGTTACAATAAAAATTGGAATTAGGTGAAACGCATGAAATTAGATAAAAAACAGTTGTGTCATGATTTATTTTCTTGGTACGAAAAAAGTCACCGTCAATTACCATGGCGTGAAGATATTACAGCTTATAAGGTATGGATTAGTGAAATCATGTTACAGCAAACAAGAGTAGAAGCAGTAAAAAGTTATTATCAAAGATTTATGACAGAAGTACCGACTGTCTTTGATTTGGCTAAAATCAATGATGAAAAATTATTAAAATTATGGGAAGGCTTAGGTTATTATTCTAGAGCGCGTAATTTAAAAAAAGCGGCTTTCATCATTGTAGAAAAATATGGTGGAAAGATTCCTGATACATATGATGAATTAATTACTTTGCCAGGAATTGGTGATTATACGGCAGGAGCGATTCTTTCTATCGCATATCAAAAGTCATATCCAGCTTTAGATGGAAATGTTTTTCGAGTATTAACAAGAGTATTTGAAAACGGAGTTGATATTTTAAGCAGTCGAGGTAAAAAAGAAATAAAAGACTTATTACTTCAGATATTACCTGAACAAAATTGTTCTTTATTTACTCAGGCTATGATGGAATTAGGAGCGACAGTGTGCATACCGAATGGAAATCCACATTGTGAAAAGTGTCCTTTTTCTTGTTATTGTCTTTCCCATTTGCATCATAAAGAATTATTATATCCTGTAAAAAAGAGTAAAAAGCAAAGAAAAATAGAACGACGTTATGTGTTTTTAATTACTTATCGTGATAAAGTGTTAATTCAAAAAAGAAAAAATAGAGGATTACTGGCTAATTTTTATGAATTTCCAAATGTATTAGTTACTGATGATACAATCGAAGTAGATCAATTCTTGAAAAAATTTCCGTCGTGTGAAGTAGAAGAGATAGGAGATTATAAACATATTTTTACTCATATAGAATGGCATATGATAGGATATCATTTAAAAGTATCAGAACAAGGAGAAGGTATTTGGGCTACTTTAGAACAATTAGAAGATGTTTATCCGATTCCTAATGCATTTATGAAATATAAACAAAAGTTAAAAGATATTTTGAAATAGAAAAGCACCGGAAAAGAAAAAAAACATAAAATACACCAGGGGTGTATTTTTTTGAATATAAAAAGTGATTCTAGAAAGATAGAGAAAGGTGATACATTTATTGCTTTAGATGGAGTCAATCATCATGGACATGAGTATATTGAAGATGCTATAAAAAGAGGAGCTAAAAGAATTATTTGTACAGAAGGAAATTATGACGTTGAAACTATTTATGTTCCAAATACACATGAATATTTAGTTGAATATTTAGATGCAACTTATCAAGAAGAGTTGCAAGATATAAAATTAATTGGTGTAACTGGTACAAATGGTAAAACAACAACATGTTTTTTAATTTATCAAGCATTAAATCAATTATCAATTCCATGTGCATATGTTGGAACAATTGGTTTTTATATCAATGGCAAAGTAAAAGACTTAACAAATACAACACCAGACGTGTTAGAATTATATGATATGATTTTACAGGCCAAACAAGCAGGTTGTAAGTATGTAGTCATGGAAGTTAGTAGTCATGCATTAAGCTATCAAAGAATTGGCAAGTTAAAATTTCACTATGCATTTTTTAGTAATTTAACAGAAGATCATTTAGATTTTCATAAAACAATGGAAAACTATGCACTGGCAAAACAAAAATTATTTTACCAATTAGAAGAAGATCATACTTGTTTTATCAATTGTGATGATTCATATGCTTCTTACTTTTTGTTAGAACAAAATCATAATTTGACTTATGGTACGAAGAATAGTAATTATAAAATTTCTAATATTCAAGTAGACATATCAAATACTACATTTCAATGTAATGGGTATAGGTATCAAATGAAATTACTAGGGAAGTATAATGTATATAATATGGTTTGCGTGATTGCACTATTATCGGTTATGAATTTTACAAATGAACAAATAAAAGATGTCATTAAAAATTTAGAACCACCTAAGGGAAGAATGGAAGTATTATCATTTTTAAGAGGGAAGATCGTGATTGATTATGCTCATACACCAGATGCAGTTCAACAAATATTATTGACGGCAAGGGAAATTCCTCATCAAAAAATTTATACAATTGTAGGGTGCGGTGGAGATAGAGATCCACTAAAAAGACCAATGATGGGAGAGATTGCAACTTCTTTATCTGATTTTGTTATTTTTACAAGTGATAATCCTAGAACAGAAGATCCATTTCATATTTTAAAAGATATCACAGCTGATTTACAGAAAAATAATTTTACCGTAATAGAAAATAGAAAAGATGCCATAAATAAGGGTGTACAAATGATGAAAAAAAATGATATACTATTAGTGCTCGGAAAGGGACATGAAAATTATCAAATTATTGGTAATACAAAATTTGATTTTGATGATAAAATAGTTGTAGAAACAAAGATTCGAGAAATTTGTAAGGAGTGAAATTATGTTAATATTAACCAAATCCATATTAGCAATGATGATAGGATTTATTTTATCAGCGATTGCAGGACTTATTTTAATTCCATTATTAAAAAAATTAAAAGTAAAACAAAATGTAAGTATTTTTTTAAGAAAAAATCACCAAGAGAAAAATGGTACTCCGACTATGGGGGGACTGATTTTTATTATTCCAACGATGTTGACTATGATATTTTTCTTATTAACAGGAAAAGTAGAATTCAGTGAAAATTTATTTATTGTAATGTTTGTTTTTGTTGCTTATGGATTATTAGGATTATTAGATGATTATCTTAGTATCAAAAGAGGACACAATGAAGGTTTGACTGAATTACAAAAACTGTGTGGACAGTTATTTATCGCGATTATCTTTTTCTATATTTATATGAAAAGTGGTTCTCATCCTGTTTTAGATATTCATACATTAGGAATTCGTATTGATATGGGATGGTTCTATGGAATTTTCTTATTATTTGTATTAGTTGCTAGTAGTAATGCTGTCAATTTAACAGATGGATTAGATGGATTAGCTGGTGGATTATCATTGATGGCTTTTTTAGCATTTGCACTGATTTCTTGGAGTTCTAAATGGACAGTAGGAAGTAGTGATATTGCTGTTTTCTGTTTTGTGTTAGTAGGATCATTATTTGGATTTTTATTATATAACACACATCCAGCTAAAGTATTTATGGGTGATACTGGTAGTTTAGCACTTGGTGGAACTTTAGCTAGTATTGCAATTGTAACTGATCATGAACTTACATTAGTAATTGTAGCAGGAGTTTTTGTCATTGAAACATTAGCGTGTATTATTCAAATGGTTTCTGTCGCTTGTTTCCATCGTAAAGTATTTTTAATGGCTCCTCTTCATCATCATTTTGAAAAATTAGGATGGGATGAAAGAGATGTTGTTAAATTATTTTGGACGATTGGATTAATTCTTTCAATGGCAGCAATTGGATTTGGTGTTTGGTTATAAGATAACTTCGGTTATCTTTTTCTTTATTAAAAAAATAGTGTATAATGAAAATGGTGATAATATGAGTAGTAAGATGTTAAAAGAATATGAAGGAAAATTAATTTTATTATATGGTGGTGTTCATAAAACCAAAGAAGAAAATTTAAATATATTATTTAAAAGTTCTTCAGACAATTGGAGTAAAGATTATGTAAAATTATTAAATGTTTTTCAAAATCAAAATTCCTGGTTGAAAAGAATGGAAAAATTTTCTTTTTTATCACTTTCTATGTTTTTGAAAATTTATCAGTTATTTCAAAAAGAGTTGTATCAAAAAGATGATAGAAAAATTTTAAAAAGCTTAAAATTAGATGTTACAAAAAAATTGAAAGAATTGACAAGTGAAGAAAAAGAAAGATTACTATTCTTTTTACAATATCAGTTAGATTTAAATGTCTATTTGTTTGAAGAACCTTTTTTACATCAAAATGATGATATGACTAGAGAAATGTTAAAATTAATGTTTCATAAATTAAAAAAACATAAAGTAATTTTTGTGACTTCAAAATATCAAATTAATCGAATGGAACAAATTGTTACTGATGTATTAGTTGTAACTCCAAATAAAGTGAGATTAGAACCAATTTCTAAAGTATGTCATTATCATTATTCGTTAGTATATATTAAAGGTAAAAATTATAAAAAATTGAAATTAGGAATTAAAAATATTATTTTAAAAGAACAAACGGATGATGAAATTGTGTTCTTATATTGTGGTAAATTTCATGAATTATTTGAAGTGTTACAAAGTGTAGAATTAGAGGACGTTTCAATTCGTAAACAAACTTTAGAAGAAGCTTTACAATCGTTAAAAATTGAAAATTGACAAATAGTTGATAAATAATGAAAAAAAGTTTTCTTTTTTTCTTTTCTTTTATAGAAAAATCTGATATACTTATGTTAAATATAAGAGAATAGTGAGGGATTTCTTATGAATAATGAAGAAGTAAAGAATATGGAAAATAATCAAGTAAATGAAATGAATACCACTACATTTGATGATGTAGAAGTGTTAGATATGGATGATACACCTGCTGTAGAAGAAGTAAAGGCAGAAGAAACTCCAGCAGTTGCGGAAATTAAACCAATGGAATCTATACCATCAATAGAAGAAGTATTAGGTGAAACTCCTAAGGTGGATGTAGAAGTAAAAGAAGATGTAAAACCAGAACCTGCAACTGTAAATCCATTACCATCTATTGAAGATGTGCTAGGTACTTCTGTAGCACCAGCACCTGCTGAAACTGTAAAGAATGAAGAAACTGTTAAACAAGAAGCAATGCCTTCATTAGATGAAATGTTTGGAACAAACTTATTTTCTAATCAAGCTGAGCAAACACCAGCAGCTCCTGTAGAAGAACCAAAAGTAGAAACTGTAGCTGAACCAGTAGTGGAAACTCCTAAAGTAGAGGAAAGCCCAGTTGTAGCACCTGTAGAAGAAGTAAAACCAGCAGAAGCAACTACTACTGTTCCACCTGTTACTGATGTATTTGGTGTTTCTGCACCAAAAGTAGAAGAAACTCCAGCAGTTCCAGTTGTTGATACTACAGTAATGAATGAAAAAGAAGAAGAAGTTGTATCTAAATTAGAAAATACTGATATGACACAAACTAAAGAAGAAAAACAGGAAGAATTAGAAAATACAATTTTATTAAATAAACAATTAAATGATGCTAAGATGGCAATTAAAGCAGAAGAAGCAAAAAAAGATCAAGAAACAAAAAATAAAAATGGTCTAACTCTTGTTATTGTTTTATTTACTGTATTAATTGTTGCAGTTGTTGTTATTCCATTTATCTTTAATTATTTAAATAACTAAACGAGTAATGACTCGTTTTTTTTATTAAAAAAACATATCTTTTTAGATATGTTCTACAGGGTGACTAGATAGTGTAATAATTAAATCCATGTTATCATCATTAGCCATTACATTTTTGTGATATGCATGACATTTTGTACATTGATAAATAATTTTGTAAGTATTTTTAAATTTTTCAATCCCTATTGGTTTTAATAATCCTTGACATGTATTTTTTCTATCACCAGGGAAAATATCTACATGTTTTGAATATAAACAAAAAGGGCAATGATCTCTAGCACTATAATTTAATTTGGTAACATCTTTATGACAGTGTTCACAAATAAAGTTTTCATCTTTCATAGAAAAGCGTTTCATAATAATCACCATGTATATTATAACATATTCTTTCACAATTGCTGAAAAAGATAGTATAATGTAATTGGAGGAAAAAAATGAAAATAAGTAGTATGAAAAAAATCGGATTATGTGCTGGTTTATTCTTAAGTGGTTGTAGTGCACCGTTAACTGCTGAAACGACTGAAGATTATAGTAAATTAAATATAAATATAGAAAATGATGAGATAAGTTATAATTACCCAGTATATTTAGATATTCCGAAAGTAGGAAAAGAACAAATAGAAAGTTGGATTAACCAACAAGAAATTATTAAAACAACATCATATCAATATTATGATGAAAGTGGTTATTATTATACAGTAAAATATCAAGGAATCTATATATCTTTTTATGTAAATTCGTTTGATGCTTTAAAAATAAATAGTAATTTTAGACAACAGTACGAGAATGGCTCTCGTTATTTTTATCAAGTTTTATTTCAACCATCTCATGATTGTAATTTAACAAAAGAATTGATTCAAGATGTAATCAATCAAATTGTAGATAATATGGAAGATTATTTATTTTTTGAGAATGTAGAATCTTTTTATGATTATTCGGTTGAAGAGGGAGAACATATGCCAAAGATAAAAATAAAGAGATGATTCTCTTTTTTTATTTTTAAAAGTTATGTTATAATGATAAGTAGGAGTATAGGAGTGATAAGATGGATTATACAATCACGATTGATAAGTTTGAAGGACCTTTAGATTTATTGTTGCACTTAATTAAACAAAGTGATATTGAAATTGAAGAAATCGAAGTTTCTCAAATTGCAGAACAATATTTAGAATATATTAAAAAGCAAGAAGAAATGAATTTAGATATTTCTAGTGAATATTTAAATATGGCTGCAGAATTAATAGAAATGAAATCTAGTCATTTATTACCACGTAAGAAAAATGAGATAACTGATGATTTTGAAGAAGATCCAAAGGAACGTTTAATCCGTCGTTTGCAAGAATATCAACAATACAAAGAAATTGTATCAAGTTTTAGAAAGTTAGAAGAAACTAGAAATTTAGTATATACAAAAGAGCCATCCAACTTATCACATTATAAAACTGAAGATACTTCATTATCTCCTGATATTACTTTAGATAAATTATTAAATGCTTTTCAAGAATTATTAAAAAGGAAAGAATTAGAAAAGCCATTACATACAACTGTAACTAAAAAAGAATATTCAGTAGCTAAAAGAAGCTATGAAATTAAGGAAATTTTAAAAAATAAAAAAAGAGTTTCTTTTGCAGAATTATTTCAAGAATGGTCTCGTGATTATGTTGTTGTGACTTTTTTATCCATTTTAGATTTGGCAAAAAAACAAGCGCTAATGATAGAACAGAGTCATAACTTTGACCATATTATATTGTCAGTAAAGGAGAATTCATATGAATCTTAAAGCAGTGATAGAAGGATTATTATTTGTTTCGGGTAGTGATGGAATTACTTTAGAAGAACTTTCTGATATACTAGAAACTGATACTAATGAAATAAAAAAGTTGCTAGATGAATTGAAACATGATTATGAGTGTGAAGAACGAGGAATTGTTTTAGAAAAATATGGGGATCAGTTTAAATTAACAACAAAAAAAGAACATAAAAAATATTATGAAAAATTAGTTTCTGTTCAAGATAGTCCTAATTTGAGTCAATCTGCTTTAGAAACATTAGCAATTATCGCATATAATGAACCTATTACTAGAGTAGAAATAGATGAAATTAGAGGAGTAGGTAGTGCTTATTTAGTAAGAAAATTATTACTAAAAAATTTAATTGAAGAACGAGGTAAATCGGATTTACCAGGTCGTCCAATGTTATATGGAACGACTAAAGAATTTTTAGATTTTTTTGGACTTAAAAATAAAGAATCTTTGCCACTATTAAATACAGATGTAGAAACAATTGAAGTGGAAACTGATTTGTTTGATTCTAAATATCATGAATTGTAATAAAAAAATGGAAGTTTATCTTCTGTTTTTTTGTGTATAAAATGGGATTATTCACTAATTATTTCAAAATAGTTTCATATATTATAATGAAAGGAGTGTGAATATGGATATTTACGAAAGTGCATTACAAAAAATAAAATGTGATACTAAAAATTGTAAACCATGTGCTTATGCTGGACCAACTGGGCCAACAGGACCAACCGGACCATCAGGTGGGCCAACTGGACCAACCGGACCAACTGGAGTAACAGGACCAACGGGACCAACTGGGCCAACGGGACCAACAGGAGCAGCCGGACAAGGAATTGCAGCACAAGGTTTTTTCAATACATTTCCGGAACTTCTTGCGGCTCATCCAACAGGGGTGCCAGGTGAAGCATATGTAGTAGGAGATCAATTATATGTTTGGAGTGCTGATTCTAATGCGTGGGAAGGTACTGGGGTTGTGGCAGGACCAACTGGACCAACTGGGCCAACTGGAGCAACCGGTGCAACTGGGCCAACCGGAGCAACGGGACCAACTGGAGCAACACCATCATTAACAATTGGTACAGTAACTACAGGGTTACCTGGTACTCCAGCAACAGCAAGTATTACTGGAACATCTCCTAATTTTATTTTAAATCTAACTATTCCACAGGGACCAACTGGACCAACTGGACCAACTGGAGCTACAGGAGTAACCGGGCCAACCGGTCCAACTGGAGCAACCGGTGCAACTGGAGCATCGGGAGTAGGTGCAACGGGACCAACGGGGCCAACAGGACCAACCGGACCAGAAGGAGCGACAGGACCAACCGGAGTAGGAGCGACAGGACCAACGGGACCAGAAGGAGCCACGGGACCAACGGGACCAGAAGGAGCGACAGGACCAACGGGACCAGAAGGACCAACGGGACCAACCGGACCTTAACAGGTGAGATATGAGTAAATATAAAATAGGTGTTTATGCAATTAGTAAAAATGAAGGAAAATTTGTAGATAGATGGGTAGATTCTATGCAAGAAGCTGATTATATTTACGTATTAGATACTGGTTCTACAGATGATACTGTGAAAAAATTAAAACAAAGAGGAGTTCATGTCACTTCAAAAAAAATAGAACCATGGCGTTTTGATGTAGCACGTAATGCTTCTTTAGAATTATTACCCAAAGATACAGATATTTGTGTTTGTACGGATTTGGATGAAGTACTTTTACCTGGATGGCGTAATAAATTAGAAGAAATTTGGAATCCTAAATTAACAAGACTACAATATAATTATAATTGGAGTTTGGATGAAAATAATCATCCAATTGTTAATTTTTATATTGAAAAAATTCATGTTAGAAATGGGTATGTTTGGACTCATCCAGTGCATGAAGTATTGAATTATCAATTAGGAGAAGAAAATAAAATAACAACAGATGAGATTACATTAAATCATTATCCTGACTGTAAAAAGTCACGTAGTAGTTATTTGCCATTATTAGAAATGTCTGTAAAAGAAGATCCTGAAGATGATAGAAATATGCATTATTTAGGAAGAGAATATATGTACTATGGAAAATGGAATGAATGTATTGATACATTAATTAGACATCTTCATTTAAAAAATGCAACATGGAAAGATGAGCGATGTGCATCCATGAGATTTATAGCACGTAGTTATACCCATTTAAAACGATATGATGAAGCAAAAATGTGGTTGGAAAAAGCAATCAATGAAGCACCTTATTTAAGAGATCCTTATATAGAAATGGCTTTATTATGTTATCAATTACATGAATATCAAAAAGTTGTTTTGTATGTGGAAAAAGCACTTACAATTTCTCATCATCCAAAGTCTTATATTAATGAACCATTTAGTTATAATGAAGTTCCATATGATTTATTAGCAATTAGTTATTATTATTTGAATGATTATGAAAAATCATATCAAAATGCTTTACTAGCTGTAAATAAAAAACCAAATGATGAAAGATTAAAAAATAATTTAAAGTTAATAAAACAAAAAAGGGAGCAATCAACTTGATTCTCCTTTTTGTTTTTCTAAAATATCATTTGTAATTAATTCTGTACACATATGAATAAATTGATTTACTTGTTCTAAATTAAAAATATAATTTTTATGTTCTTTAGAATTTTCAATAATAATTCCCATTTTATCAACTAAAATTTGTAATTTATCAACTGGAATTTCATCCATTTTAATATTTGGAATAGAAACAGGTTCATAAAATAAAGATAAATCTAAATTATATTCATCCAATAACTTAGTATTTAAATTAGTATAATCATTATATATATAATTGATTTTCTCTTGCTTTGGTATTTTTATAGACTGTCCATTTAATAAAGTGATATAATCTTTTTTTTCAAAATCAGGGACAAAGTATTTAAACCATAAATAATCAGTATATAAATGAATATAATATCCTAGTATAAAAGTTTTATTTAAATTATGTTGGTATTTATTTAAAAATTTTGTTAAATTTGGAATATCATTATTATTTCTATCTAAGAAATGGGATTTTATTTTTGTTTCGCCAATTTGCTTACTGATATCAGGGGCAATTGCACCTAAGAATAATTCTTTTTCATTTTTATGTAAAACATGATTTATTTCTTTTGCTACAGCAATATGGATTAAAGCACTAGCCATGTTATCACCTCTTAATGATTATATCATTATTTCTTATAAAAGTATAAAAGAAAGATTGAAAAGACTTTGAATGTTTGATATAATGTATTTGTTATTTGCTCGTGTGGTGAAATTGGTAGACGCGATGGACTCAAAATCCATTGGTAGCAATACCATGCCGGTTCGAGTCCGGCCACGAGCACCATGAAAAAAATCGTTCAATATTTGAACTTCAGATATAGGAATCAATCTAAAATGATTGATTTTTTAATTTATTCTTTTATATAAACAGTTTAAAAATATGAGTATGAAAGTTGCATTTATTAGAAAATGTGATATAATAGCACCACAAGAGAGGTGACTTATGAGCGATTTTAGTAATATGTTGGCTAGAGAAATAGCAAAAATGGGTGGTAATATAAAAATAATTCCTGGAAACAGAAATGGTAGTCTTTCTCCAGATAAGGAGTGGATGAAATGGTTAGCTTATGAGTCAGATTGTGAAAAACAAAGAATTGCTTATCTCAATTCTAAAGTAGTAGAACAATTAACTTATGAAGAATTAGAAGAAGTAAGTAGATATCGTCGCAATCAAAATTATGCTAGATTATTGAAAGAATATGAAATGGGTAAATGTTCAGAAGAAGAATATATGAAAGTGTATGAATTAATGAGCCATGAATCAATTGAAGAATTGATGTTAATGAAATTAACTACAGAAGAGTTAGAATATGCAAAGCAAGAGATTATAAGATTAAGCCAGGTTTCTAGTGAACAATTAAGTGCTAAAATAAAACAAGAACAAGTTTCAGAAACATATGAACAATTATCAATGGTTGAAGCTTATATTTTGCATTTTATATCAAAAATTAACTATGCAAGAAATATTGCTGATTTGAATAGAGAAATTCATTCACAAACCACTCAAAATGAAAATATGAGAGAAAAAAGTTTATATTATGCATCAAATCCATATAGAAAAAATAAATAAAGTTTAAACATTTGTTTGAACTTTTTTGTTTGAATTTATTAAAAATCATGTTAAATAAAATTAATATATTGTTGGTACTATTATAATAATATTTCTAACTTTAATGAATGAAAAAAATGAAACAACATAGAGAAAAGTGGTAATTAAAAAGCAAACTTCAAAAAAAATTTGCTTTTTCAAATTTTATTATTGAATTGATTTAATATTAAATTCATAATCAAGTGTTCCTTCAACAACTTCAAAAGTAACAGTATAGTAATTGCCTTCAGTTAAAGATAAAGCAGTATTAGGATTTTTATATGTCATTTCATATTCAATATTGTTATTATCGATAAATGTATAACTAATATAAGTATAAGCAGTATTATTTTCGGTTCCAAAACCTGTGTTACCTATTTCAACTAGCTTAAGTGATTCGGTGTGAATTCCAGTAGAGAAAAATCCAAGTTTATTTCTTAACTCTTGTTCATTAGATACATCGCTTATATTTTCGTTAGTAGATTTTACATATATTTGATAATCAACAATAGTTTTTTCATTTCCTTTTTCAGTATAGTATATATTTACTTTAATGTAATCACTATAATCACTTAATTTTGTGAATAACTCGCTATTATTAACATTCAATTTATAATTAGAAGTGTTATTTGATGTAGCAATGGAAACACTACAGTTTGAACCCATACAAGAATAACCTTCTATCACGACATCTTCTGCTAGAGTTTTCTTTGAATCAGAATGATTGGTATTAATTTTATTATCATTGGTTGTTAAATTCCAATTGTTAAGTTGAAACATTTCAATAAATGCTCCACTAATTCCTGCAATTACCATTATGATTAATATGATAAAAGTAATACCGACTTCTGCAAGAAATCCCAAGAATATTCTTCCAATGCTTGTTCCACCTTTTGAAACACAGATTTCTTTTATTTCATTGAAACTTTTGTTTGAGTTTTTAAATTTTATTTTATTGATTTTATTTTTTGCATAAGATAAATATAACTGATTGATAAAAAGTCCAACTATTAAATTGAATACCATAGAAGTCGATAGTTTTACAACATTGACAATTGCTATATTGATAAGAAATGCAAGTATTCCATACAAAAACATTTTTCTATAAAACATATAAAATGATGGAAAAAAGAATCCTGCAACGTTAAAAGCATTAGTTGTTATTTTTTCATAATTATTTCCTACAAAAGCTTTTAGTAATTCTTCATCATTGGTATTATTACTAACAGATTGTTGATGAGCTAAGTTATTTTGAAGATTTGTATTTTGTTGTGTTGTAGGATTAGTTGATTCTACATTAGTGTGTAAATTTTGATTCATGTTTACTTGAGAAGAAGACTGCCCCATATTTGGTTGTGTATTAAGATTATTATTTAATGGTTGATTATTAGGGATTCTATTATTATCCTGTTGATTAAAATTATTTTCTTGATTCATTAAAATCACGCTACCTTTCTATGATAGTATATCATATATTTATTTTCTTTTTGTTATTTTGTAAAATTAGTGTGTAAATTGATGTGTCAATCATTTTAATAGATGAAATATATGTTGTAATCCAAAATTGATATAAAAGCAATGTAATGCAAATATGTGTTTGAATTTGTTGAAAATAATGTTATAATAAAGGCCTATTGCATATACTAGTTAGGAGGGTTTAAAGTTGGGTAATAAAGCAAATTATGTTCCTATTGAAACAATTTATCATATGGTAAATGAAGATTTAAAGATTTCAATAGAAGAATTAAAAGTAAATGCGAAAAAAATACAAGTTTCTGTGGTGAAAGAAGATTTTGAAAATTCATTAAGTCATATTTCAAAATTTTTAATGCCAGAATCTATGGATGGGATTATTTCATTTAAAAAATTAAAAGTAAAAGATAATTGGGATAAAGGCGACATAAAATTAACGAAAAAGAATGTTCAAAATACGATGTATTATGAACAATGTCAAACCAAGTTAGGGTTATATGGATATTTATGTTTTCAAATAGAAAAAGAAAAGCATCAATTGTTTATGTTGTTACAATTAATAGAACAAATGAAGGTAGAAAGAAATGACAATCTAAAGGAAGTGTTGGAATATTTAAATATTCGTTTGAATCATACCGGTGATATCTTATTAGATGATGCTATTGGGTTAGCAACTTATATTATTTGTAAATATCAAAACTTAATTCAAATGGATACATATGCAACAGATATAAAAACGGAATTAAATCAATTATTTTTTACAGATCCGGATTTAGATCATGCAGATTGGTCATGTTTAAGCGGTGATAAGTATCAAATTGTAAAACAAAAAACATGGTAAAAGGGATTTATCCCTTTTTTTCTTGATTAACAAACATTTGTTTGCTATACTGTTATTAGACGAAATATGTTTGAAAAAGAATGAAAAATGGTATAATAACAAATGAAAAAGAAGGTGTATTATGGATAAAATTATTGTAAAAGGTGCTAGAGAAAATAATTTAAAAAATATTAATATAGAATTACCAAAAAATCAGTTAATTGTGATGACTGGGGTTTCGGGAAGTGGAAAAAGTAGTCTTGCTTTTGATACAATTTATGCAGAAGGACAAAGACGATATGTAGAAAGTTTAAGTGCTTATGCGAGGCAGTTCTTAGGGGGAAGTGAAAAGCCTGATGTTGATAGTATTGAAGGATTAAGTCCATCAATTAGTATTGATCAGAAAACAACAAACAAAAACCCTCGTAGTACAGTTGGTACAGTTACTGAAATTTACGATTATCTAAGACTTTTATATGCTCGTATTGGTGTTCCATATTGTCCAATTCATCATAGACCAATTAGTAGTCAAAGTATTGAAGAAATGACAAATCAAATTTTGAAGTTAGAAGAAAGAACTAAAATACGTGTTTTAGCACCTGTTGTTCACGGCGAAAAAGGAACGCAGAAAGATTTAATTGAAAAATTAAGAAAAGATGGCTATACACGTCTTCGTATTGATGGAGAAGAATACGAAATAGAAGATGAAATTTTATTAGAAAAAAATAAGAAACATAATATTGATGTTGTGATTGATCGTTTAATTATGAAAGAAGATATTCGTAGTAGACTTTATGAATCAATAGAAACAGCAACGAAATTAACGAATGGGAAAGTGGTTATTGATGTAGTTGGAGATCATGAAATTGTAATGAGTGAGAAATATGCTTGTCCAGATTGTGATTTTTCGCTTCCAGAATTAGAACCTCGTATGTTTTCGTTTAATGCTCCATATGGTGCTTGTGATGAATGTAAAGGACTGGGAGTGAAGTATAAATTAGACGTAGATTTAGTAATACCAGATCGTAATTTATCTTTAAATGAGGGGGCAATTGCTACTTTAAATGTGAGTGATCAAAATAATATTTATTATACAAATTTAGAAACAACTTGTCGTTATTATGGAATTGATATGGATGCTCCTATAAAAGATTTAAGTAAAAAAGAATTAGACATTATTTTATATGGTTCGAATGATAAAATTGAATATCATTATACTTCTAAAAATGGAAATACAAGAAAAGTAACTGATTACTTTGAAGGAATTATCACAAATTTAGAAAGACGTTATATGGAAACAAAATCAGGATGGATTCGTGAGTGGATTGAACAATATATGACGGAATTACCATGTCCTGTTTGTCATGGTGCTAGATTAAATAATGCTGTTTTATCAGTGTTAATAGGTGGTAAAAATATTTATGAATTAACAGAATTAAGTATTCGTGATTTAAGTGAGTTTTTAACTAATTTAAAACTATCAAAAGAGGAACAAGAAATATCACGTTTGATTTTAAAAGAAATTTTATCACGTCTTAATTTTTTGATTAATGTAGGATTAGAATATTTAACACTTGCCCGCAGTGCTAGTACTTTATCAGGAGGGGAAGCACAACGTATTCGTTTAGCAACTCAAATTGGTTCACAGTTAACAGGAGTACTTTATGTATTAGATGAACCAAGTATTGGATTACATCAACGTGACAATCAACGTTTAATTCATTCTCTTTTAGAAATGCGTGATTTAGGAAATACTTTAATTGTGGTAGAACATGATACAGATACGATGTTAGCAGCTGATTATTTAGTTGATATAGGACCTAAAGCAGGAACACATGGGGGAGAAGTTGTAGCCCAAGGTACGCCACAAGAAGTTATGAAAAATCCAAATAGTTTAACTGGTAAGTATTTAACGGGAGAACTTTGTATTGAAGTACCAAAACAAAGAAGAAAAGGAAATAAAAAATATATTGAGATTAAAGGTGCAAGTGAAAATAATTTAAAAAATATGAATGTGAAATTTCCACTTGGTAAAATGATTTGTGTAACTGGAGTTTCAGGAAGTGGTAAAAGTACTTTAGTAAATGAAATTTTATATAAAATAGTCATGAATTCAGTTTATAAATCAAAGGAAAAACCTGGTAAGTACAAATCTGTAAAAGGATTAGAAAATATTGATAAGGTAGTAGATATTTCGCAAGCCCCAATTGGAAGAACACCACGATCTAATCCTGCAACTTATACTGGAGTATTTGATGATATTCGCGATGTATTTGCTAGTACGAAAGAAGCAAAAATTCGTGGTTATGATAAAGGTAGATTTTCATTTAATGTAAAAGGTGGGCGTTGTGAAGCTTGTTATGGAGATGGCGTTAAAAAAATTGAAATGCACTTTTTACCAGATGTTTATGTTCCTTGTGAAGTATGTGGAGGAACACGTTATAATCGTGAAACTTTAGAAATTAAATATAAAGGAAAAAGTATATATGATGTATTGGAAATGAGAGTAGAAGAAGCATTAGAATTTTTTGAAAATATTCCAAAAGTAAAAAATAAATTACAAATGTTAATTGATGTTGGACTTGGATATATCAAATTAGGTCAAAGTGCTCCTACTTTGTCAGGTGGAGAGGCAGCTCGTATTAAATTAGCCAAGGAATTGCAAAAGAAACCAACTGGTAAAAGTTTATTTATTTTAGATGAACCTACTACAGGGTTACATACTGATGATATTAAGAAATTATTAATTATTTTAAATCGTATTGTTGATAATGGTGATACAGTAGTGATTATTGAACATAATTTAGATGTTATAAAAGTAGCAGATTATATCATAGATTTAGGTCCAGACGGTGGTAAATATGGAGGAAAAATCATTGCAACAGGAACACCAGAACAAATAATTAGAAATGATAGGTCATATACAGGAAAATTTCTAAAAAAATATTTAGAATAGTTGCCATAAATATTGACTATATGTAAACTTTATAATAGAATAAGCAAGGATAAAAAACTTATAAGGAGTGATTATTTATGACAACTGATAAGCGGTGGATCAAAGAAAAAACTTCAAATCCGGGAATGTGTAAAGAATGCGGAGGAAGGTGTTGCAAAAAGTGTGGCTGTAGTCACTTTCCTGAAGACTTGAATATGACGTTTGAAAACATTGTAAAAGAAATAAAAGAAAGAAAAATGTCCATTGATAGATTGGAACATTTAGGTAGCTTTTACAACAAATTGGATGAGCCCATATATTTTTTGAGGGCAGCAAACGAAAATGAAGGTTATGTAGCTTATGGAAACATAGGCAGATGCGTTTTCTTAACAGAAGAAGGATGCAAGTTGGACTATGAATCTAGACCGTCAGGAGGAAGGTACATCGTTCCGTTTTGGTCAGGATGCTATGCACTATATACTCCTCAAGAGTTTATAGACAAGTGGATTCCATACCAAAAACTTTTGAAAGATTTAATTAAATTTTTCAGTTAAAATAAAAGGAACTTCACCCAAAAGTGAAGTTCCTTTTATTTTAACTATCTACAATTATTGCTGTTATTGTCTATTCTTTCATTCTTATTGTTGTTTTTATTTTCTTTATTTTGCTTATTTTCTTTATTTTTCTTTGACATAGAAAAAAACACCTCCAAATTAATTTTACATTAATATTATTTTCGAAAATACAAAAAATATTCTAATAAAAATTGTTAAATATGATATTTTGTTATATAATTTTAAAGAGGTAAAAAAATGAAAAAAATAGTAGAAATTTTAAAAAATAAAAATCAAACAATATCTTGCATGGAATCATGTACTGGAGGAATGCTTGCAAGTGAAATAACCAACATAGATGGCTCGAGTGATGTTTTTAGTTTAGGATTAATAACATACTCAAACGAATGGAAAGAATACTTTGGAGTAAACAAAAAAATAATAGATGAATATACTGTATATAGCACAAACGTAGCAAAAGAAATGGCAAAAACTATTTCAAATTTTGCAAAATCAGACTGGGGAATAGGAATAACAGGTCAATTAGGAAAAAAAGATTTAAAAAATAATAGTGATGAATTAAATACCGTATATTTTGCTATATATAATAGCAAAGAAAATAAATGTTTCGACTATATGATACATCCAGGTGGAGAGAACAAATTAGAGAAAAAACAGGATGTAATAAAAAATATAAAGGAGAGATTTTATGAAATTTGTAAATGAAAAATTAGAAGAATTTAATAATTACATAAAAGGAAAAAAAGTTGCAATAATTGGCTTAGGAGTAAGCAATATTCCTTTAATAGATGAATTATATAGATTAGGAGCAAATATAACATTGTTCAATAATAAAGATGCAGAAAGCTTAGATAAAACTATATTGGACAAAATTTATGAATACAAACTAAAATTTTTCTTTGGAGAAAACTATTTAAACAAATTAGTAGGATTTGATGTAATATTTAGAAGTCCTTCTTGTAGGCCAGACACACCTCAAATAGAAGCAGAAGTAAAAAGAGGAGCACTACTTACTTCAGAAATAGAATTAGTATTGGAAATGTGTCCAGGTACAACTATTGGTATAACAGGAAGTGATGGAAAGACAACAACTACATCTTTAATATATCAAATTTTAAAAGAAAAAGGATTGAATTGCTATCTAGGTGGAAACATTGGAATTCCACTATTTACAAAAATAAAAGATATGAAGCCAGAAGACTATGTTGTGTTAGAACTAAGCAGTTTTCAATTAATGACAATGAAAGTAAGCCCACAGATTGCGGTAATTACAAATGTTACACCAAATCACTTAGATATACATAAATCTTACGATGAATATAAAGAAGCAAAAGCAAATATATTCAAAATGCAAAATGAAAGTGATTTACTTGTATTGAATTATGATAATGATATAACAAGAAATTTTGCAAAAGAAGCAAAAGGAAATGTTGTATATTTTAGTAGTAAAGAAAAACTTGATAATGGTATTATCTTAGATGATGGAATTATAAAAGATTGTGAAAACGGACTTAGAAGACATATAGTAAATACTAAAAATATAAAACTAAGAGGAGTACATAATGCTGAAAATATATGTGCTGCAGTAGCTGCGACAAAAAGATTTGTGAGTCCAGAAATACAAGAAAAGGCTGTAAGTGAATTCTCAGGAGTAGAACATAGATTAGAATTTGTAAAAGAAATAAATGGAGCAAAATGGTACAATGATTCAATAGCATCTAGCCCAACAAGAACAATAGCTGGATTGAATTCTTTTGATGAGAATATAGTTCTAATAGCAGGTGGATATGATAAGCATTTAGATTATACACCAATTGCAAAACCAATTGTAGAAAATGTTGGAGCATTAATATTACTAGGCCAAACAGCAAACAAAATATATAGTGCAGTAACATATGAATTAAAATTTATAAAAAAAGATCTACCAATATATAAGGTAAATACATTAGAAGAAGCAGTAAATAAAGCAAAAGAAGTAAGCAAAAAAGGTGATGTGGTGCTATTTTCACCAGCAAGTGCAAGCTTTGATATGTTTAAAAACTTTGAAGAAAGAGGAAACAAATTTAAACAAATAGTAAATAAACTGTAATTTGTATTTATATTCAAAATTAAAATATATTGCAAAAAACAAAGATTATATCAAATATAATCTTTGTTTTTTTGCAATAAAAATTTACCTTCTGCATATAATATAACATGCAAAAAAAGGAGGTTTAGTAATGAATTATCAAAACTATGAAGAATACATGAGAAATGTACTTGGATATTCTCCATACCCGGAAAGGAACTATACATATACAGATGCACAAGAAGATATGTATACTTATACAGATGAAATGCCTATTGCAGAACGACCAGCACAAGATTTAACGGCATTTTATCCAGAAATATATAGAATTATATATCCAATGGTGTGCAAGACTTGTAATATGAATTCTAACCGTGAAATTACAAAAGATTTATTAGAACAAATGACAGATGAAATATATAGAAACGTTGAACCAGAAGACCAACAAATAGGACAGCGTGCAGAGGTTCAACTAAAAAATGGAGACGTAATAAATCCAAATGCAAAAGAACCTGAACAACAAACAAGAGAAACTAGACAAAACAATTTTTTACTTAGAGATTTAATAAGAATTTTATTATTAAGAGAATGGGGAAGACCTAATAGGCCACCTGTTAGACCACCATTTCCACCAGGAGGAGGAAGACCACCAATGGGTCCAGGGCCAGGAATGCCACCACCTAATAGACCACCAAGACCTCCAATGGGACCACCACCAAGGCCAAGATATTTTTAAACTAAAATGAAGTGTGAGGTGTGAAGTGAAATTTCACCTTTCACTTCACACTTCGTGAAGCTTCAATTTCTGTGCATAATTACCTATATTTTACATATAATTATAGTACAAGCTATTGTAAGGATGTGATTAAATTTTGGTAGTTGATATGAGCTATTTTACAAAAGTTATAAAGAAAGTACTAATACTGATTCTTACACTTGTAGCAATTTATTTATCTTTTAAATTAGCTTTATTTTATATGCCTTTTTTAATTGGTTTTATTATATCCTTATTAATAGAGCCCCTCATTAAATTTATAAATAATAAAACAAAATTAACAAGAAAAACAAGCGCTATAATTGTTTTAGTGTGTATTTTTACAATTCTAATAGCCTTGATTAGTTGGGGAGTAATTACTCTAATTACAGAGTCTTCTAATTTACTTCAAAGTTTGAATATATATATAGAAAAAATATATATTCAAATTCAAAGATATATAAATAACATAGATTTTGAAAAAGTAAAAATACCAAAGCAAGTAATTTCAATAGTTCAAAATGCAACTAGTAATTTTTTAGAATTCTTAACAAAATGGATAAGTAATTTTTTAACTTCAATACTTCAAAACATAACTTCTCTTCCAATAATAGGAATATACATTGTAATTACAATACTCTCAACATATTTTATGTGTGCAGATAAATTGTATATGTTAGATCAACTAGAACATCATTTTCCAAAACTATGGGTAAAAAAATTTGGAATGCATCTGAAAAAATTAATAGCTACATTAGGAGGATACTTAAAAGCTGAAGCTACTTTAATACTTATATCTTTTATAGAGGTATTGATAGGATTGTATATCTTTAAAATTTGTGGCTTAAATGTTCCTTATCCTTTTTTGTCTGCACTTCGGAATAGGTTTTGTAGATGCACTTCCTATACTTGGCTCGGGAACTGTAATGATTCCATGGGCTATTATATCTGCTATAAATGGAGACTTAAAATTAGGAATTGCAATATTTGCCTTATATGTAATAATACTTGTTGTGCATCAGCTGCTAGAGCCAAAAGTTGTTGGAAATAATATTGGAATACATCCAGTATTTACATTAATAGCAATGTATACAGGATTCAAGTTTTCTGGAATAATAGGACTATTTATTGGCCCAATAGTATTAATAATTTTACAGAATGTATTTGAAACTATGATAGATAACGGAATAGTTAAAACTATATTAGATAGAAAATAATGAGAGGCAGGTGCCTCTCATTTAAAACATAGCAGAAGTAGGAACATAAGTATCATCAGGGGGATATACATATATATTATCTTTTGGCTTTTCTATTTGTTTGATTTCTTTTATTTTAATTATGGGCATATCGCCATGATATGA
>ENA-ORNF01001257-ORNF01001257.1-human-gut-metagenome-genome-assembly--contig:-NODE-1257-length-22761-cov-4.669559_pt1 | contig 22761 bp, 17 predicted proteins | sample MGYA00242110_ERZ509012 | MGnify/ENA primary metagenome ERZ509012 (study PRJEB26280, sample SAMEA2338714) | human gut metagenome | biome: human gut; feature: human-associated habitat; material: faeces...
TCGCATGGCGCGCATGAGCCAATCAGCATCGCCCTGCGGACTCGCTTCTTGGATGCGCCCGCAGATGATTCCGGACACTCATTTGCTAAAATTGCTATTCCTTGCACGATATTACCTCTCGCTCAGTTTACTTGCCTTCTTATCAATCAGCATTGTTCTGCAGATTTGCTTTGACAAAAAAGATTGATACAACTATCTACACTCAAAAAACTTCCCATAAACTTCAACGCGCCCCGCTTCATATTTCTATGAATCAGGGCGCGTTTTATATACAGACGGATGAAGTTCTGACTAAATCCTTACTTTAAATATTTTTGGATTAACTCCATATCAGGTGTTGTGTAATAAGTATTCTGGTTTGTAAAAATAACAAAGCCGGGTTTGCTGCCTGCAGGCTTCTTTACATAGCGTCTTTGTACGCAGTCGACCGGAACATTGCTGCCGTCGCGCGCTTTGCTGAAATATGCTGCCAGCTGCACAGCAAGATTAATATCCTCCTGACGTGCTTCCGGCAGTGACGTTTTCAAAATAACGTGCGAGCCGGGGATATCTTTAGTATGGAACCATAAATCTTTAGGATTGCCCAAGGTAAAGGTAACATAATCGTTCTGCTTATTATTCTTACCGATATACAAATCTGCTTCAGGATTTAAACGGATATGCAGAGGCTGAGATTTTTGCAGTCCGGCATTTTTCTTCTTTTTATTCGTGTCCTTAAGCAAACCGCTGCTAAGCATTTCCTGATTAATCTCTTCAATTTCTTCCTTCGTTGTAGCGGTGAGCAGTGAAGCGTCCAGGCTTTCCAGATAAGCAAGCATTTCTTCCGTAGATTCCTGCTGGATACGTACTTCGGTTTGAGCGCGCTTGTACTTATTATAGCGCTTGTAATAGGCCTGTGCGTTTTCCGTAGGCGAAAGGATGGGGGAAAGGCTGACCGTAACCGGCTCGCCGTCATAAATATTGATCAGCTCGGCGCTTGTCTGGCCTTTTTTTATCTGGTAGATATTGGCCATGATAGTATCTGCCAGCATACGCTGTTCCTCGGCATTGGCTGCATGAGCTAAATCCTCTTGCAGGGCCTGTAGCTTTTTCTTGAGTTTGGCAGTTTCGCAGTTCACCAGCTTTTGCAGCTGTTCGTGACGCGGAAGCTGGATAGGCTTCAGGCTGACAGCAAAATTGAGCGCACTGTTGATATCGGTAAATTCTTTAACCTGCATGCCCTCCTGCACATTCTGCGGAGGCAATACTAGCAAGGTTTTTACCTGATTAGTACGGCTGATGAGCGCATAGACAGGATGCTTGGCGGCCTGCATCTGCATATCTGCCTGCAGCTTGCCGATAACCTGCGCTAGGGACTGGCAGGCGGAGCTTTCCAGACGCACCTCCTGCGGCAGGATATCCGCAGCGGCTAAAAGCTCCAGTGTTGTCATTTTGCCGACACCGGTGGTAGCACTGATAAAGGCCTTGGCGAAGTTGGCTGCAGGCAGACTGTTGACAGTCTGCACAATTTTTGCCGGGTCATCAGTCAAAAGGTTAAGACCTTCCTGCGGCGGGGGCGCAATATAGGCTTTGCCAGGAAGGATAGTGCGATAGCTGCTCTGGGCTGCGCTTACATGCTTCAAAGAGTCGATAATAACATCATCCTGCGTAAGAATGATATTGCTGTTTTTACCGGTAAGCTCAAAAATCAGCTTTTTGGTAATAATTTTACTGGAGGCACCTAAAAGATCTATTTCCAGTGTAATAATGCGGTCCAGGCCGCTTTGGCTGATTTTCGTGATACGTCCTTCTTCCAGATGCTTGCGCAGAAGCATACAGAAGGTGGGAGGAGTTTCCGGGTTTTCCGGCAGCTGCTGCGGCAGATAAAGCACACAGCTGCCGTTGTGCATATCCGCCAACAGACTGCTTGTATCGCGTGTTCTGCGGACGAGCAGCAGCAGTGACTGCGGATTAGGCATATATACCTTATATATTTTGCTGCCCAGCAGTTCTTCATTTAATGTATCTGTAAGAAGCTTTAAAGTTAAGCCTTCAATGTTCATAGGGACTCCTTTCGGTGCAGGCTCGGCAAAGTTTTTTGAACCTGCGAGAATACAATGCAATTTATTAATTTATCATATTATACTCCATTACCTGCAACAAGTATAGCAAAACAAAAATGGGCCATTTCTTTATCTAAGCGACGAAAAACGAAGAAAAATGCTGAAATCATTAGAGAAATATGGTATAATAAATTTTCAAGATAAGATTGAAGCAAAAAATACTTATCTTTTAAGCTGAAATAATATCACCTTTGCTGGTGAGGATGAAGGAGGAAGCCTGTGTTAAAAAGTATGACCGGTTTCGGCCGTGGTTCCTACGAGGATGCAGATTTTTCTGTTAACATTGAAATGAAAACCGTGAACCACCGGTATAACGAGGTTGCTATCCGTTTACCGCGATTTTTGAATCCTTTGGAGGATAAAATCCGCAAAACTATTTTAAAAACCGTTAGCCGTGGACGTATTGATGTGTTTATTACTGCTGATTATAATGTCAGCGGCAACTGTACTCTGAAGGTTGATAAAAACCTTGCTGCTGCCTATCATAAGGCATTGCAGGAGGTAGGCGTTGCTATCGGAGCCGACGCTGCAGGCATTAACGCTGCTGCAGAAATTCTCTATTTATCAAAATGCCCTGACGTGATTAACGTTAAGGAAGGCTTTTTTGATGTAGAAAGCGTTTGGCCCAAGGTTGAGCAGGCTGTTGAGCAGGCTGTTGCTAATTTGGTAGCTATGCGTGAAACAGAGGGTGGCAATATCTACGGTGATTTTATTTACCGTGCAGATCTGATTGCCGAAAAGCTGGCACAGATTGAGGAGCGTTCTCCCTTAGTTGTGGAAGAATACCAGGCTAAGCTGCAGGAGCGTCTGACTAATCTTCTGGCTGACAATAATATCAAGGTTGAGCCGGAGCGCTTGCTGCAGGAGGTAGCAATTTTTGCTGACCGCACCAGCATTACGGAAGAAATAGTCCGCTTGAAGAGCCATATCAAGCAATTCAAGACTATCATTGCTTCCGACCAGCCGGTAGGACGCAAGCTGGACTTCCTTATTCAGGAATTCAACCGTGAAGCAAATACTATTGCTTCCAAAGCCAACGATTATACTATGGCGCAGATAGTCGTAGAAATTAAGGCGGAAATAGAAAAAATCCGTGAGCAGATTCAGAACATCGAATAAAACTGGAGGAAGTTATGGATATAAAGCTAGTTAATATCGGCTTTGGCAACATTGTTGCAGCCAACCGCATTATTTCTATTATCAGTCCGGAATCGGCACCGATTAAACGTATTATCCAGGAAGCCCGCGATAAGGGTATGCTTGTGGATGCAACCTACGGACGTCGTACTCGTGCTGTAGTTGTTGTGGACAGCGGTCACATCATCCTGTCTGCGGTACAGCCGGAAACTGTAGCCAACCGTCTGGTAGCACAAACTGCTGATTCTGAAGAAGAGGAGTAATTGGATCATGAGCAACGATATTGATAATGTTACTCCTAAGGGAGTACTTCTTGTAGTATCCGGTCCGTCGGGAGCAGGCAAAGGAACTATTTGCCAGATGCTGAGAGACCAGCTGCCGGATTTAGGTTATTCTATTTCTGTTACTACACGCGCACCGCGCACGGGTGAGGTTGACGGAGAAAGCTATTTCTTCAAAACAATTCCCGATGTTAAGCAGATGATTGAAAAGGGCGAGCTGCTGGAATATGCCGAAGTATACGGCAATTATTACGGCACACCGCGCAAATACGTGGAAGAGCAGTTGGAATCCGGCCGTGACGTACTGTTGGAGATTGATATTCAGGGCGCTTTGCAGATTAAAAAGCGCTTCCCTGAAGGCGTATTTGTTTTCATCGTACCGCCTTCCTTAGATGAGCTTTCCGCACGTATTTATAAACGTGGTACCGACAGCGAGGATGTTATTAAGCGCCGTATGGCTTCCGCAGCCAGCGAGCTGACCTACGCAGCGGAATATGACTATATCATCGTTAATGATATTGCGGAAAAGGCAGCGAAAAAGGTACTTACAATTATGGAGGCTGAGCGTTACCGCGTAGCCAGAACATATTTTATTGTTGATAAGATTTGTAAAGCTAAAAAATAAATTTACATTATGCAGCAGTCTGCTGTGTGAACCATGAAATACTTAAAGGAGTGATTCTATAATGTCTATGGTAGATCCGTCTATTGACTATTTGGCAGAAAAAGTAGATAGCAAATACACTTTGGTTATTTTGGCAGCAAAAAGAGCACGCGAGCTCACTATTCCCGGTGTAAATTCCGCGGAAAAAGAGGTCAGCGCTGCGCTGAAGGAAATTGCTAACGATACTATTACCTACGAGCGTACTAAAAACGTATAACAGCGGGAGGGTAAAACCTTGTTAAAGGGCAAAAAAATTGTTTTGGGAGTAACCGGCGGTATTGCCGTTTATAAAGCTGTAGATCTTGTAAGCCGTCTGCGTAAGCAGGGCTGCGAGGTGCGTGTGGTCATGACCGAGCATGCGCAGCAGTTTGTTACTCCGTTAACCTTCAAGGAAATCAGCGGTAATGCTGTTGCTACCAGCATGTGGAACAGCAACCAGGAATTTAATGTTGAGCATATTGCTTTGGCAAATTGGGCAGATGCTTTCTTAGTTGCGCCTGCTACCGCTAATATTCTGGCTAAAATGACATATGGCATTGCGGATGATCTGCTGAGCACTACGCTTTTGGCAGCTCAGGCACCGATAGTTGTCTGCCCCGCAATGAATACCGGTATGTATCTTAATGCTGCAACTCAGGAAAATATCGCTAAGCTGCAAAGCCGCGGTATTACTGTAATGCCGCCTGCTTCCGGACATCTTGCCTGCGGCACCAGCGGCCCTGGCCGTCTGCCTGAACCGCAGCAGATTGTGGAGTTCATGAGCAGCTTTTTTGCCGGCCGTGAGGGCGATCTGCGTGGCCTGAAGGTACTCGTTACCGCAGCAGGTACACGTGAACCGATTGACCCCGTTCGCTTTGTCGGCAACCGTTCCAGCGGTAAGATGGGCTATGCCGTAGCTCAGATGGCTGCCGAGCGCGGTGCAGAGGTATTGCTTATCAGCGGTCCGTCTGCGCTTGCCGTACCGCCTAATGTGAAGGCTGTGCAGGTTGAATCGACCAATGAAATGCTGGAGGCCTGCCTGGCAGCCTACGATGCAGTTGATATCGTTATTAAGGCAGCGGCTGTTGCCGATTACCGTCCGCGTGATGTGGCAGACCAAAAGATTAAGAAGAAAACAGACGATGCTCTGACTGTAGTTATGGATAAAAATCCGGATATCCTCAAAACCTTGGGTGCGAAGAAAACGCATCAGGTATTGGTTGGCTTTGCTGCAGAAACGCAAAACCTGTTGGCTAACGCCCGCGAAAAGGTAGTCAAGAAGAATCTTGATATGATTGTAGCTAACGATGTTACGGCTGCCGGTGCCGGATTTAACTCCGATACCAATATCGTTAAGTTCCTTTACGCCAACGGCGATGTATGCGAGCTGGAGCAGATGCCGAAGGTTGATGTGGCGAACCGTATTTTGGACGAGGCGCTGCGTATTCGTAGAGAGCGCGCTTGATAGAGCGCGTATAAGACCGCATCTGCGTCATGACCGCTCCTCGACGTACTAGAAGTACGTCGTCGTCGCAATCATTTAGCATCTGCAGCCTTCTCCGCGTTCTTTGAAGTAGGGATTGCAAGGATACGTATGCATTATGAATCCCTGTATAATAGAATTAAATTCTATTTAGTATCGGCCATTACGGAAAAGGCGTTTTCACATATTTTTCGTAAAAAAAGTACTTGTCATTATCTTGATTTTGTTATATAATGGCATCTGTAACCAATTTAATACAACTCATCAAGAGCGATGGAGGGAATGGCCCTGTGAAGTCGCAGCAACCATTGCAGCGTGACAGCTGTAAAACGGTGCTAAGTCCTGCAGTTTATCTGTAAGATGAGAATGCTAAGAGTAATAATTTAAGGCGTTCTCATAATGAGAACGCCTTTTCTTATACCATCTAAACACTCTCAACAACGTTTTTTATTTATGAAAGGAGCTACCAATGAGAAAATTATTTACTTCCGAATCCGTTACCGAAGGTCATCCCGATAAAATAGCAGACCAAATTTCCGATGCTGTGCTTGATGCCATCCTGGCTCAAGATCCTAAAGGCCGTGTTGCTTGCGAAACTATCGTTACTACCGGTCAGGTTCACATTTTCGGCGAAATTTCTACCCAATGCTATGTTGATATCGCACACATTGCTCGCGAAACTATCAACAATATCGGTTACAACCGTGCAAAATTCGGTTTTGACGGCAACACCTGCGGTGTGCTGATTTCCATCGACGAGCAGTCCCCTGATATCGCTATGGGCGTTGACAAAGCGCTGGAAGCTAAGGAAGGTCAGGCTGCTGAGGAAGAAACCGGTGCCGGCGACCAAGGTATGATGTTCGGTTATGCAACCAACGAAACCGAAAGCTACATGCCGATGCCTGCATATCTGGCTAACAAGCTGGCTCTGCAGCTGACCAAGGTTCGTAAGGAAGGCGTGCTGCCTTACCTGCGTCCGGACGGCAAAACTCAGGTTACCGTTGAATATGACGACGGCAAACCTGTTCGTGTAGATACTATCGTTATTTCTTCCCAACATGCACCGGAAGTTTCCAACGAGCAGATTCGCAAAGATATTATCGAAAAGGTTATTGCACCGATTGTTCCCGCAGAAATGCTGGATGCGGAAACTAAATACTACATCAATCCGACCGGCCGTTTTGTTATCGGCGGTCCTCAGGGTGATGCTGGTCTGACCGGCCGTAAAATCATCGTTGACACCTATGGCGGTATGGCTCGTCATGGCGGCGGTGCTTTCAGCGGCAAGGACCCCTCTAAGGTTGACCGCAGTGCTGCTTATGCTGCACGTCACGTTGCTAAAAATATCGTTGCCGCAGGTTTGGCAGATAAATGCGAAATCCAGCTGGCATACGCTATCGGCGTAGCACATCCGGTTTCCGTTCTGGTTGAAACCTTCGGCACCGGCAAAATCAGCGAGGACAAGATTGTTGAGCTGGTTCGTAAAAACTTCTCCCTGAGCCCGACCGGCATTATCCGTGAGCTGGATTTGCTGCGTCCTATCTACAAGCAGACTGCTGCTTATGGTCATTTCGGACGTACCGATGTAGATCTGCCGTGGGAGCATACTGAAAAGGCTGCTGCACTGCGCGAGCAGGCAGGCCTGTAAGATTAATTTAAAACTGTCGAAAGCACGCTGCTTGCAGCGTGCTTTTTCTATGCCTGCCTGTGGCTTTGCTCTTGCTAACTTATCTTGATAAGGGGTATAATATTATTATCTATAACTATAATTACTCCGTAATAAACTAAGCTAAAATTAAACTTACCCCATTATAATTTACCCCCAAGGGAATGGTGCAGGGAGGAAAGAAAGTGAATTTACAGAATCGCAAGGTTAAGATAGCATTTGGCCTGATGCTGGCGGTATGCGTAATTATCGGCTACCGTATTTACAGCAATATTCAGGCTGATAAGGCGCGTGCTGCCAGACTGTCGCAGGTACGCAATGTGGCGGTCGTTACTGCTCACCCCATAAGGCAGACGATTGTTCCCAGTCTGAGCTTTTCCGGCAGTTTGGACCCGGAATGGCAGGCAGAGGTTGCCGCTAAGGTGGACGGACGCTTGGAAAAGGTTTATGTCCGTGAAGGCGACCGTGTGAGCCGTGGGCAGGTGTTGGCAATTTTGGAGCAAGCTGATACTGATGCCAATCTGTTGAGCGCCAAGGGCAGCTTTTTGGATGCACAGACAAGCTTGCACAAGGCGGAAACAGATTTGCAGCGCTATGAAAAGCTATATGCTACGGGTGCTGTTTCGCAGCAGGTGGTGGATGATTACCGCTTTGCGCGTGATAATGCTGCAGCTAAGCTGGAGGCTGCCAGAGGCAGTCTGCGGGCGATGGAGTCTAAGTCTGAGGGCACGGTGCTGACAGCGCCGGCTGATGGCATTATTTCTAAGCGTTATTATCAGGAGGGCTATTACGCAAAGGCAGGTACGCCTATTTTTGCCGTTGCTGATATCTCTATGCTGAAAACTACGATTCATATTCCCGAAGGACAGATTGCCGGTGTACATGTCGGCAATGAAGCAAGTATTACCCTGCCTGCTTATCCCGGTAAAAAGCTGATAGGCAAAATTACCCGCATCGCTCCGGTTGCGGATTTGCCGGCGCATACTTTTGCGGCAGAGGTGAGCGTGGATAACAGCGAAGGTCTTTTGGCCGGCGTCTATGCCAACGTTACGCTTACAGCTTCACCTAAAGCTGATGTGCTGACTATTCCGGTGCAGGCTATTGTGATGCGTGATGACCAGCAGACGGTGTTTGTTGTTGATGATAAAGGCGTTGTACAGCGCCGTGTGCTGAATGTCGGCTATACGAATGATAAGCTTGCTGAAATAGTGAGCGGACTGGATGAAAAGGATACTATTGTTACCGAAGGACATAACAAGCTGCGTGAAGGCAGCAAGATAGATTTGAAAAAGGCTGGTAAATAACGATGATTGGAACATTTATCAAGCGGCCGGTATTTACCACCATGTTTATTTTGCTGTTGGTGGTGTTCGGTATCCGCTGCTATCCGGAAATCGGCGTTGATTTGAATCCTGATGTTGATTTGCCTATTGTCAGCGTGCGTGTTACTTATAGCGGTGCTTCGCCGCAGGAAATGGAAACGCTGGTTACCAAGCCGATTGAGAACCGCGTCAGTCAGGTTTCGGGTATCAAGACGCTGTCTTCAACTGTGCTGGAAGGCTACAGTGAAACAGTTCTGGAATTTAATATCGGTGTCGACCCGCAGGTGAAGGCCAGTGAGGTGCGTGAAAAGGTTGCCAGTGTGCGCAAGGCTCTGCCTGATGATATCGACGAGCCGGTAACGCAGACTGTTGACATCAACTCCCGCGCGATTGTGGCCTATACCTTTGCTTCGCCTTCGCGCAGCCGTGGTGAAATCCGCCGCATTGTGGAGGATAATATTAAGGATGAGCTGCAGATGGTGGAGGGTGTTTCCGAGGTTACTGTTGTCGGTGCCAGCCAGCGTGCTATCCGCATTGTGCTGAAGCCGGAAAAGCTGGCGGAATACGGTATTGCCTATCAGACAGTGCGCAGTAAGCTGAACGCCAATAACTATAATACTCCCGGCGGTAAGGCGAAAAATGACGCTATGGAAATCACTGTGCGTACCTTAGGCAAGTATAACAATATTAATGATATCAAGCAGGTGGTAGTTGCTAATCATACCGGCCGTCCTGTTTATATCAGTGAAATTGCCGATGTGCTTGATTCCTGGGAGGATGAGGATACCTTTGCCAGTGCTAACGGTGTTCCTTGCGTTATGACCTTTGTGCGCAAGCAGTCCAAAACCAATACTGTTGATGTTACCGATAATGTCAATGCCAAGATGGAGGAGCTGAAGCACAGCAATCTGCCGCCCGATATCATTGTTGATAAGGTGCGCGATCAGTCCAACTATATCCGCGACAATATTGCGGATGTCTGGAATGCGATTCTTTTCGGCGGTTTTCTGGCGCTTTTGATAACATATTTATTCCTGCGCAATTTCCGTGCGACTATTATCGGCGGTCTGTGTATTCCTACGTCTATTATCGCCACCTTCTTTATGATGAAGGTTATGGGCTTTACATTGAATAATATGTCGCTGATGGCTTTGAGCCTGGCAGTCGGCATTTTGATTGATGATGCGATTGTAGTAATTGAAAATATTTTCCGCCATATTGAGATGGGACAGACGCCGTTTGTGGCAGCCAAGGAAGCGACGGAGGAGCTGACGCTGGCGATTTTGGCGACGTCCCTGAGCTTAATGGCTGTATTTGTGCCTATCGGCAATATGGGTGAAACCATCGGCCAGTTCTTCAAGCAGTTCGGTCTGACGGTTGCTTTTGCGGTAGCGTTCTCTACTATTGTAGCCTTTTCGCTTACGCCAATGGTTTCGGCGTACTGGATTAAGGCAGAAACCGAGGAGCAGAGCAGCAAGGAGCGCACGCATTTTGTGCAGAGGGCTCTCGATAAATTTGAAGCAGGCTTCCAGTCCGTGCGTGAAATGTATGACAGCTTAATGGCCTGGGCTTTGGAAAGACCTAAGAAGGTTGTTGCCGTAGGTATCATTTCGCTGTTGCTGAATTTGCTGCTGCTTCCATTTGTGGGTACGGAATTCCAACCTACATATGATTCGGGTGAATTCAGCGTCAATGTTAAAGCGCCCATCGGCACCAGTTTGCAGAAAACTGTAGAGCTGGCCAAGCCGTTGCAGCAGGAGATTTCGCAGTTGCCGGAGGTCAAAATCGTGGCGCTTAATATCGGCAACGGCCGCAATCCTGTTAACCAGGGTTCTCTGGATATCCGCCTGAAGCCAAGCAATGAGCGTGAACGCAGCATGCAGCAGATAATGGATGATTTGCGCGGACGCTTCCAAAATGTTGAAGGCTTGAAGGTTACCGTTGTATCAAACCAGGGCGGTGGCCGTGGTGACAGCCGTCCGGTGCAGATTGGTCTGCGCGGCAGCAATATCAAGGAGCTGAAAAATTACGCTCAGCAGTTGGCAGATATGATACGCCGGACTGAGGGTGCGACCGACGTTGATATATCCGATTCGGAAGAGCAGCCGGAAATCGTGGTCAAACTGGACCACGCCAAGGCCAGTGAATTCGGTCTTGATGCTACGGAGGTTGGCAAGGTTATCGAAATGGCTATTATGGGCAAAAGCACCAGCAACAGCTATACCATCGGTGACAATGACTATGATATTATTTTGCAGCTGGAGCAAAGTCAGCGCACTAATATCAATGATGTTATGAACCTGCGCATTTCTTCTTCCGCAGGTCAGTTCATCCGCTTGGGGGATATCGCAGATGTGCGCTACGGCAGGGGTCCTACACGCATTGAGCGTGAGGATAAGCAGCGTCAGATCGTTGTTTATGCCAACACAGTAGGTATTTCGCCCGGTGATTTAATCGGCAAGGTGCGCGATGAATATATTCCTGAGCTGAATTTGCCGCCGGGATATAACTATAAGATGATTGGTCAGGCCGATAACATGGCACGCTCCTTTAAAGAGGTTTATAAGGCCGTTATTCTGGCCATAGTTGTAGTATACATGGTGCTGGCGGCGCAGTTCGAAAGCTTTTCGCAGCCGCTGATTATCATGGTATCATTGCCGTTTGCGATTATCGGCGCTATCCTGGGCCTGCTTGTTGCAGGACAGACGGCGAACATGATGAGCATGATTGGCTTTACCATGCTTCTGGGTCTTGTTACCAAAAATGCTATTTTGCTGATTGACTATGCCAACCAGGAGCGTGAAAAGGGCATGTCTATCCGTGAAGCAGTGCTCTTGGCCTGCTCGCTGCGTCTGCGTCCTATTCTTATGACAACATTGTCTACGATACTTGGTATGCTGCCGATTGCTCTCGGCATCGGCGAGGGTGCGGAGCTGCGCCAGTCTATGGGCGTGGTGCTGATAGGCGGCTTAACAACCTCCACCTTACTGACGTTGGTGGTTGTTCCGTTGATTTATCTGCTCTTTGAGGAGTGGAAGGCGAAAAACTATGTGCAAAGAGGAGAATAGGAGTGAAACAGTTGACACCGAAGGCCTTTGCCGATTATCTGGCAGAGGCTGCAGAAAAAATCCGTCAGGATGGTTTCAGTATTGTTAAGGATAAGCCGATAAATTATGGCCAGCAGATTGCAGTACAGTTTTGTGAGGCTAAGGCATCCGTGAATATATATAACGGCAAAAAAGGACTGACGCATGTTTATAACGGTGACAGTGCCTTAAAGCAAAGATTAATGCTGGTGCTGGAGGGAGTGCAGAATGCGTCTGAGGAGCTGCAGCCTGCAGCCGCAGGAGCAACAGTAAGCAACGGCCTGTGGGCAGGCAGTGATGAATCCGGCAAGGGTGATTTCTTCGGCAGCCTGGTTGTGGCGGCCACAGTAGTGGACAACACAACGGCAGCTAAGCTGCAGGCTGCAGGCGTTAAGGACTGTAAGCTGCTGACTGATAAAAAAATCCTTGAGCTGGAGGATGTTATCAAGGCAACCGTTGTTGATTATAGTGTGCTGGAGCTGAAGCCGAAGATTTATAATCTGCGCTATGAGCAGGTAGCGGCTGCCGGAGGCAAGCTCAACCAGCTTTTAGGCTACGGACATGTGGCGGCGCTCAGTCAGGTGCTGGAGCGGCAAAAGGATTGCCACAGCGCTTTGATTGACCAGTTTACCCAGTCTACGGTAAATTTAAAGGCTTTGCAGCAGCGCTTCCCCGGCTGCAGCGTGCGCCAGCAGCCTAAGGCAGAAAGCAACCTGGCGGTTGCCGCTGCCTCGGTGCTGGCCCGCGCCCGCTTCTTGCGGACGATGGACGAGCTGGCGCAGCAGGCCGGCGTAGGCGAGCTGCCGAAGGGCGGCGGCGAGCAGGCAACGGCATGTGCCCGCCGCTTAGCAGAAAAATATGGCAAAGATGCTTTGCGTGAATATGTAAAGCTGCACTTTGCCAATTACAAAAGAGTGTAAAGATTATGAAAAAACTAATTGTTAACGCAGATGATTTCGGTCTGCATCCTTTGATTAACGCAGGTATTATTAAGGGCTATCGGGAGGGCTTTATTACCAGCACCTCGTTGATGCCCAGTGCTCCCTGCTGGCAGGAGGCGGTGCAGCTGGCGCAGGAAAATCCTCAGCTCGGTATAGGTGTGCATCTGACGCTTGTCGGCAGCGTGGCACCTGTACTTCCTGCAGGCAAGGTCAGCAGCCTTTTGGATGAGCAGGGATTGTTTTTGGCGGATTACGTTGCCTTTGCCAAGCGCTTTTACAGCGGCAGCGTCAAGCGCAGCGAGCTGGAAGCGGAGCTACGCGCGCAAATCGAAAGGGCGTTGGAAGCTAAAATAAACATTACGCATATCGACAGCCATCAGCATACGCATGTGCTGCCGGGAATTAATGCACTTGTATTAAAGCTCTGTAATGAGTATAATATTATAAGGGTACGTATACCTAAGGAAGCCTATACCTTTACCGGAGGTTTTCATACAGGTATCGGCAGAATGATCGGTCGCAGCGGGCTCAGCTTTTGTGCTCAAATGGCGGCGCAGCGCGCTGACAGCCTTGGGCTAAAGCATCCGCAGCATTTCTTCGGCATGCTGGCAGGCGGTCATCTGAATGCGGAGCTTGTAGGCAATATCCTGCATCAGCTTCCGGATGGCGTCAGCGAACTGATGACGCATCCCGGTCTTGATTCTGCTGCCTTGGGAAAAATATTTCCCTGGCAATATCATTGGCAGGAGGAAATGCAGGCGTACCTTGACAGCGGCAATAAAAAGCTGCTGCAGCAGGAGCATATTCAGCCTGTTAATTTTACGGCCTGCTAAAGCTCTTGTACTAAAAAAATAAGCTCATTTGGAGTCTGCTAGATGAATAAAAAATTATTGTTCCGCTTAGGTCTGCTTTTTGGCTTTGTCCTGTTGATTTCGGCGGCGGTTATTTATTTTACATTTGATATACGGACCTTGGAATACCTTACGATGTTCGAGCCTCGCTGTATTCTGCTGGCTTTGTCATGTCTTGCGATAGGCTTGATTTTTGACGGCCTGCGCCTGATAACCTTGGCTTCGGTGACAGACGAGAAGCTGACCTTTCATCAGATAGTGAATGTAGTTCTGAGCAACTACTTTTTGGCGTTGGTAACGCCGGGTGCCAGCGGCGGCGCCATTGCTCAGGTTATGTTTATGCGTAAGGCCGGGGTGCCTGTCGCCAAATCTACGGTAGTAGTTTTGGTGCGCACCGTTATGTCCATTATCTTCCTTATTCTGCTGGTGCCGGTGGTGCTGCACAGCGATGCGGATATAGTAAAATGGATGCCTGCGTCTGTACTGACAATTCTTTCGGTGCTGTTTATATCACTGCCGATCATCGTAATTTCCTTGCTGCAAACACGTTATCCCGAGAAGGCGATTATGTGGTTTACCCGTAAGCTTTCATTTACTACGCAGCGCAATTGCTTTATCTGGTATAACGAGTTCAAGAACGCCGTTGTAGTTATGGGCAAGCATCCGAAGATGGTTTTCCGTGCGTTTATCGAATCCGGTGTGAGCCTGCTCTTTATTTATGCCACTGTGCCTGCTTATTTTACCGGTCTGAATATTGATTTTGACCTGGGGCAGGTTATGGGACGCATGGTACTGCTGAATTTAATACTGTATTTTTCGCCTACACCCGGTGGCAGCGGTGTAGCGGAGGCAGGCTTCTTGGTGCTGTTTTCCAATATTTTGCCTAACGGTGTTGAAGGCATCATGGCAGTTCTCTGGCGCTTTACGGCAGAATATCTGCCCTTTATGCTGGGAGCGGTAGTAACAATCAGAGATTTTGGCAGCGATGTGCTGAATATGGCTTCGATTAAGAGCAAAACTACCGAGGGTAAGAAAAATGAGTAGTTGGTATATTAATTTTGAAGTTATGTTGAGGGATGGAAACTGATGAATCAGATTGAAAAAAACAGCCTGCTGATTGTAGCAGGCACTGCGTTATTTATGATTATGTTCGGTATCGGCAGCATTCCGCTGCTGGATCCGGATGAACCCGTATATGCGGAAACAGCAAGAGAGATGCTGGCTGCCGGTGATTTTTTGTCACCGAGAATTTTTGGCAATTTCTGGTATGATAAGCCGCCTATGTATTATTGGCTGGTTGCTGTTGCTCAGTTTATTTTCGGTGACAGCGAATTTGCGGCCCGCTTTCCTGCGGCTTTAATGGCCTGTGGTACCTCTGTGATGATGTATGTAGGTATCACAAGGCTGTTCAATGAGCGTGCAGGCTTCTGGTCTGCCATGATTCTTACAAGCTGTGTAGAATTTTTCTATATGGGCAAGGCGGCGGTGACAGATACAACGCTGCTCTTTTTTATGACAGGTGCGTTGCTGAGCTTTATCCATAAGCGTTATTGGCTGATGTATGTGTGCATGGCGCTGGCTACTGTTACCAAAGGTCCTATCGGTATCGTATTCCCGGGAGCGATTATTTTTCTGTATCTGGTGGCTATGGGCCAGCTGCGTGAGATTTTACGCATGCACGTTATCCGTGGTTTGCTGTTGTATTTTCTCATCGCATCACCCTGGTATTACGCTATGTATACCGTGCATGGCATGGAATTTATCAATACCTTCCTGGGCTTTCACAATATAACGCGCTTTACGACGGCTGAACATGCTAACCGCGTTACCTTCTGGTATTATTTTCCTGTAATAATCTTAGGCTTGTTCCCCTGGACAGGTATGCTGTGGCAGGCTGCTAAAGCATCTGTAAGCGAAAGCCGTATAGATGATATGCGCAAGCTGCTGTTCTTCCACGTTTGGTGGATTTTCGTGCTGCTGTTCTTTACTATCTGCAAAACAAAGCTTGTATCCTATATTCTGCCGTTGTTCCCTGCTATGGCGGTAATTATCGGCTGGAATATAGCGAGAATGCAAAGCAGACTGCGCCATAATACAACCTTTTACGGTTGGGCGGCAGGCAGCGGTATTATGTTTGTACTGCTTGGCGTGGGCTGGATTATCGGTGCGCAGTATCTGCCGGAGGCTGACTTCAGCCTGGTGATGCTGAGTGTGCTGACCTTGCTTTTGGGTGCAGCGGCAGTTTTCGCTCTGCTGTATTATCGCGATATCGAGCTGGCATCCTGGCTGCATGTGATGATTGGCGCTGTGACGATGTGTGTTGCCTTTGCTTTTGTTTTGCCGGTAATTGCCGACCGATTCAGTGTAAAAACTATGAGCAGCGTGTATAAGGAACAATGTGAGCAGCAGACGCCTGTTTATGTAGACAAGTTCCTGCGCCCCGGCTTCATGTATTATGCAGGCAAACCCGGTATCGAAATGATTCCGCAGACAGGTGCTTTGACAGATGCTTTGCGTGACGGCAGCAAAAAATATCTATTGGTGCGCGGTTTGGAATACCGTCGCGTGCAGAAGGCGGGTCCGTTGCCGAATAATGTGCGCACAGTAAAGGAAATCAGCGATATCTATCTGCTGGAGCAAAATTGAGTATTAATAATCAATTGTTGAGATGCCGGGATAAAACCTAGCCTTTAACAGAAAAAACAGTGGAGGTTTACCGTCAGGTAAATTCCCACTGTTTTTTAGTGTAAAAAAATTTCTTAAACTTTAGCGATTCTATAATTTGTGAGGTTGGTTTTATCTCAGCCTCTTTTCTTATGCAAAAACTCCCCATCCGTCTTACCTTGCGGTAAGAAAGATGGGGAGTTGCTTTTTCAGCTTATATAATTCTTTTAGTCCTGACCGGGAACCTTCAGCACAGCACCGGTAGCAGCGGAGGTAACCAAAGCAGCATAACGTGCCAGGTAACCGCTCTTAACCTTCGGCGGCGGGCATACCCAGTTCTTACGGCGTTCAGCCAGCTCTTCGTCGCTCAGCTTAACATTCAGGGTACGGTTCGGAATATCAATTTCAATGATATCGCCGTTTTCAATCAATGCGATGTTACCACCCTCGCGTGCTTCCGGAGAAATGTGACCGATGCAGGCACCGCGGGTAGCACCGCTGAAACGTCCGTCGGTAAGCAGTGCAACGTCCTTGTCGTGGCCCATGCCTGCCAGTACGGAGGTCGGGTTCAGCATCTCACGCATGCCGGGGCCACCCTTAGGGCCTTCGTAACGGATAACGACAACGTCACCGGAAACAACCTTTTGTGCGCAAATTGCAGCAATAGCTTCATCCTCGGAATTATAAACCTTAGCCGGACCGCTGAAGACCTTCATGGAAGGATCAACAGCACTTTCCTTGACAACGCTGCATTCCGGAGCGATATTGCCCTTCAGAACAGCGATGCCGCCGGTTTTGTTGTACGGATTTTCTACGCTGTGAATAACTTCAGGACGCAGGATTTCCGCATTTTTGATAATCTGACCGACAGTTTTGCCGCTGACAGTCTGGCAGGATTTTTTAATCAGCTTCAGACGGTCAAGCTCGTGCATAACGGCAGGGATGCCGCCGGCTTCGTTCAAATCAACGATGTGGTGGCTGCCACCAGGGCTCATCTTAGTGAGGTACGGAGTTTTCTTGGAGATTTTATCGAACAGCTCCAGCGGCAGGTCGATGCCTGCTTCGTGAGCGATTGCCGGCAGATGCAGTGCGGTGTTGGAGCTGCCGCCGATAGCCATATCAACAGTAATAGCGTTCTTGAAGGCATTGAGCGTCATGATGTCGCGAGGCAGAACGTTTTCCTCCAGCAGACGCATAACAGCCATGCCTGCGTGCTTAGCCAAAGCAATACGCTTGCCGTTATAAGCAGCGGGGATAGTGCCGTTGCCAGGCAGGCCCATGCCAAGAACCTCAGTCAGGCAGTTCATGGTATTTGCAGTGAACAGACCGGAGCAGCTGCCGCAGCCCGGGCATGCACAATGCTCGATTTCTCTGAGCTCTGCTTTATCAATCTGACCGGACTCAAAACGGCCGGCAGCTTCAAATACAGTAGATACGCTGATATCTTTGCCATGGTAACGACCGGGCAGCATCGGACCGCCGCTGACAACAACGGTCGGGATGTTCAGACGAGCTGCTGCCATCAGCATGCCGGGAACAATTTTATCACAGTTCGGAATCAGGATTAAGCCGTCAAACGCATGGCCGTTAGCAACAGCTTCGATGCTGTCCGCAACCAGCTCACGGCTTGCCAGCGGATATTTCATACCGTCATGGCCCATGGCAATGCCATCGCAGATGCCGATAGCCGGGAACTCAATCGGAGTACCGCCAGCTTCCAGCACACCGTATTTGGCTGCCTTAGCGATGGTATCCAGATGCATATGCCCCGGAATGATTTCGTTAGCGGCACAGCAGATGCCGATTAACGGTTTCTTTAATTCTTCTTCAGTATAACCCATTGCATAGAACAGAGAGCGATGGGCTGCGCGGGTTGAACCTTTTTTTACTTGTGTACTGCGCATGTTTCTTTGACCTCTTTCCCTTAAGTAATAACTACTACCGTACTGGCTACTGATAAAGCACCGTATACTTCATCAGGTTTTCTTCGACGTACAGAATGTACGCCATCGTCAACCTTCTTCGTCTCCGGCACTTTCTGAGCAGCCTGAGTGGAATGAACTTAGCAAGCTGCTGATAAAGCACCATATACATCAAGTCGCCTCGACCTTAATGCTTTTTATTGCAGCCAATACGGTTAAAAATAAAAAACAACAGTCCTGAAGTCTTTCAGGGTACTCATAAAATTTTACAATTTTTATAGCCTGATGTCAAATTTTATGGACAAAAAACTACAATTAAGTGTAAGCTTGCACCTTAAACACTGCATCTTAGTTACATTCTTTACAAACTTGGTAAAATTTAAAAATAATTCACGATTACTGCGTGGAGAATAGTATATAATAGGCGTGTAAAATTGTTGCGAGGTGATTATCATGAAAACTAAATTAACTGAGCTCTTAGGTATAAAATATCCTGTTATCCAGGGTGGTATGGCGTGGACGAGTGACGCTGTGCTGGCTGCGGCAGTTTCCAACGCCGGTGGTGCCGGTATCATCGGCAGCGGCGGCCGTACTGTGGAATGGACACGTGACGAGGTGCGCAAGGCAAAATCTCTGACCGACAAGCCCTTCGGCGTTAACGTTATGCTGATGGCTCCTAACATTGCGGAAATCATTGCTATGCTGTGCGAAGAAAAGGTAGCCTTTGTTACCTTGGGTGCAGGCAACCCTGTACCGCACATTCCTGCTTTTCATGCTGCAGGCATCAAGGTTATTCCGGTAGTGCCTAATGTTAAGCTGGCAAAGCGTATTGAAGCTGCAGGCGCTGACGCTATGGTTATTGAAGGTATGGAGGCCGGTGGTCACATCGGCAAGCAGACTACTATGGCGCTGATGGAAAACGTACTGCCGCAGATTAAATCTGTTCCGGTGCTTGTTGCAGGCGGTATCAGCGACGGTCGTGCGCTGGCTGCAGCTTTGCTGATGGGCGCTGCAGGTGTGCAGATGGGCAGCCGTTTTCTGCTGACTGAGGAATGCCCGGCAAATCCTGCTGCTAAGGAAGCAATTGTCAAAGCAACCGATACTGACAGTGTAGCAACAGGCTATAGCCGTAATCTTGGTGTACGCTGCCTGGCGAACGCTTTTACCGATGCGTATACTGCACGTGAAATTGCCGGTGCTCCCAAAGAGGAGCTGATGGCGATGGGTACAGGCACCAACCGCAGAGGTCTTGTGGAAGGTGATGTTATCAACGGTACCGTTATGTGCGGTCAGAGCCTGAACGTGCTGAATAATATTCTGCCCTGCAAGGATGTTATGGAGCGTATTATTGCTGAAGCCAAAGAGGCTATTGCCAACGTACAGAAAATCGAGCTGTAAGAATTAAAGCAAAAAGCATGCATTGCTGTGAGAAGCGGTGCATGCTTTTTTGCGTTTAAATCTGGTCTGTAATTATTCAGCTTATCTGGTTGCATTCGGGGAACAGGCTGCTTAATCGTTCTATTACTGCGGCAATTTTATCTGCCTCGATGGCAGCGTAATTGATAACAAGCGTGCAGCCGTTATTTTCTTCGGTATTATGACTGTAATCGGAATAGAAGGAAAGGCACATATCTGCTGCCAGTGCTGCCTTGCGTACTTCTGCTTCCGTCAGTTTGGTGTTGATATGCAGTACAAAATGCGTACCGGCGTTGCGTTCGGTTATCTGCGAAACAGCGGCTAGCGGCGAGGAGTGGATGGCAGCCAGAATTTTGTGGCGCTGCTCGCGGTAGTAGTTTTTCATTTTGTTGATATGGCGTTCAAAATAGCCTTCGGAAATGAAGCGTGCCAGCGTATACTGCTCAAAGCTGGATACGGTGCAGCTGTAAAAACTCATGGTCTGCTCATAGCGCTCCAGCAGACGCGGCGGCAGCACCATGTAGCTGATGCGCAGCGAGGGAACCAGGCTTTTGGAGAAGGTGTTCATGTAGATTACGCGGCTTTGCGTATCCTGCGCGTACAGCGGCAGGATAAAGCGACCGGTGTAACGGAATTCGCTGTCGTAATCATCTTCAATTATATAGCGCTTGCGGATACGGTTAACCCATTCAAACAGCTCCAGCCTGCGTGTTACGGGCATGACAATACCGGTAGGGAAATGGTTGGCTGGGGAAAGATGTACTACGTCGGCACCGCTTTCCTCCAGCTTGTCAATCATCAGGCCGTTGTCATCAATGGGGATGTACTTCCAGGGATTGCCGAAGCTGGCGGAGATGGAGGCGAATTTTTTATAGCCCGGTTCTTCGATGGCGAAGGTGCAGGCATGGCCGAACATCTGCAGCAGGCGGCCGTAAAGATATTCCGTACCGGCGCCGATGATAATTTGCGAAGGATCAACCTGCATAGCGCGGTTATGTGCCAGATAGTCGGCAATAGCCTTACGCAGTTCGTAGACGCCCTTGTAGGGAACGGTTTTGAGCAGCTCTTCGTTGTGCACGGAAAGTGTTTCGCGCATCAGGCGTGTCCATGTAGCGAGTGGGAAGTTTTGCAGGCTGATGCGGTTAGCCTTGAAGTCGGCAAAGTATTCGCGCTCCGCTGCCTCCGGCAGCATCGCTGCTGCAGCCTTGCGGCGCACGCGGTAGCTGCTGACGTCTTCTACGAAGTAGCCTTTCTTTTCGCGCGAGGTGATGTAGCCTTCTACCGCCAGTTGGGCGTAGGCGTTGGCCACGGTGATGATGCCCACGCTCAGATGCTGTGCCAGCGTGCGCTTGGAGGGCAAGCGTTCGCCTGCCTGCAGCCTGCCGCTGATGATATCCTGACGGATGCATTGGTATAAGTAATCATAGAGCGGTGTGCTGCCGCGTTTATCCAAATCATATGTTAACATGAGTGATATTTCTCCTTGGTTCTAAAATATTTTTGCTTTTTGATTCTTTTAATAGGACCATTTTGATTATACAATAGTGACATCAAAAAAACAAGTCCCGTCACAATGGTGTGAAGGGCAAGAGCCAAATGAGGAGGTTTATCATTATTATGGAAAAAGTAAAATTACAAGCACAATATGGTTTATATATTAACGGAGAGTGGCGCAATGCATCCGACGGCGCAACCTATAATGCAGAAAGCCCTGCCGACGGCAGCCATCTGGCAGTTTGCGCCCAAGGCAGCCGTGAGGATGTAGAGGCAGCCTCCGCAGCAGCTTGGGAAGCGTTTAAAACCTGGAAAAAGACTACCCCGGCACAGCGTGCCGCTCTGCTGAATAAAATTGCCGATATTATTGATGCTAACAAAGAACATCTGGCAATGGTAGAAAGCATGGATAACGGCAAGCCGATTCGTGAAACCATGAACGTGGATATTCCGATGGCGGCGGAGCATTTCCGTTATTTTGCCGGCTGCATCCTGGCGGAGGAAGGTCAGGCTTCCGTACTTAACGAACAGTTCCTGTCTATCATCCTGCGTGAGCCTATCGGCGTAGTCGGTCAGATTATTCCCTGGAACTTCCCGTTCCTGATGGCAGCGTGGAAGCTGGCGCCGGTGTTGGCAGCAGGCGACTGCACCGTACTGAAGCCTTCCAAGGAAGCAAGCCTTTCTATTTTGGAATTTGCACGTCTGATTGACGGCGTATTGCCAGCAGGTGTTTTCAATGTTATTACCGGCGCGGGAAGCAAAACCGGTCAATATATGCTGGAGCACAAAGGCTTTGCCAAGCTGGCCTTCACCGGCAGTACCGAGGTTGGCCGCAATGTAGGTTTGGCGGCGGCAGAACGCATTATCCCGGCAACATTGGAGCTGGGCGGTAAAAGTGCCAACATTTATTTTGATGACTGCGATTTTGATCAGGCCATCGACGGTGCTCAATTAGGTATTCTCTTTAACCAAGGTCAGGTTTGCTGTGCCGGCAGCCGTATCTTCGTGCAGGATACCATTTATGATAAATTCGTACCGGCTTTAGTAAAAGCCTTCAATAAGGTTAAGGTGGGCCTGCCGTGGAATGATGATACTCAGATGGGTTCTCAAATCAACGAAACCCAAATCAAGAAAATCCTGAGCTATGTTGAAATTGCTAAGCAGGAGGGCGCTACTATTGCCTGCGGCGGTGAACGCTTTACCGAGGGCGAGCTGGCCAAGGGTGCATTTATGAAGCCGACGCTGATTACCAATGTAACCAACGATATGCGTGTGGCGCAGGAGGAAATCTTCGGACCTGTTGCCGTAGTTATCAAATTCCACGATGAGGATGAGGTTGTGGCTATGGCTAATGACAGTGAATACGGCCTCGGCGGTGCTGTCTGGACTAAGGATATTAACAAGGCTATCCGTGTGGCACGCAACGTGGAAACCGGTCGTATGTGGGTGAACACCTACAATCAGATTCCGGAACATTCTCCCTTCGGCGGCTACAAAACCTCCGGTATCGGTCGTGAAACTCACAAGATGATTTTGAACCACTATACACAAGTGAAAAATATTATGATTAATCTCAGTTATGCTCCTTCTGGGTTTTATCCTCAGGACTGACGATTAATAAACAGGATTATTCCTGAATAGTTGCGCAAAAAAAGCTCCGGCGGTTGCCGGAGCTTTTTTGCTGAGTGATTTATATTTATTGGCTCATTGTATAATGAAATTGCACACCTGAAAAATTGAATAAAAATAGTCC
>ENA-ORNF01001264-ORNF01001264.1-human-gut-metagenome-genome-assembly--contig:-NODE-1264-length-22660-cov-3.070825_pt1 | contig 22660 bp, 19 predicted proteins | sample MGYA00242110_ERZ509012 | MGnify/ENA primary metagenome ERZ509012 (study PRJEB26280, sample SAMEA2338714) | human gut metagenome | biome: human gut; feature: human-associated habitat; material: faeces...
TGCGGGAACGAAAGATTAGTCGCAATCTAAGTTTTTTTATTAGTGGGTTTCTCCGCCACCGTCCGCTAATTAAATAATTTAAAAACCATACTTTTCCAAATACATCAAAATACAGAATTTCGCCCCACCTGTATTTATGAAAAAACAAAAGACGAAAACAAAATGTTTCCGTCTATTTTGGCTCCCCCTGTTGGACTCGAACCAACGACCTATCGATTAACAGTCGAGTGCTCTACCGGCTGAGCTAAGGAGGAATATTTAGTTTTGTTCCTACGAACAAAAGTAATTATAACCCAACAATTTATATTTTGCAACCCTTTTTTTGAAATTTTTAGATAAATTTTAATTGTCGTAATTTTATTTTTGTTTGCGATATAATAATTTTGCATTTATGTTGAACATTTTTCAGTATTTGTGATACACTAGCCTTGGGTAAATTATGATAAAAGAAAAATTGAAGATATTTTGGTTGAAATTTAAGAAGCTGTTATTTCCTGAACTTACTTGTTATATATGTGGTAGGGAACTTGAAAACCCAGAGTTGCATATTTGTGAAAACTGTGATAATAGGTTAGATGAAATTACTGGAATGTATTGTGAGATATGTGGTGATAAGTTAGACGAACCCGATTTATATTGCGAAGTTTGCAAGCACACCAAGCACTCATACAACACGGCAAGGTCTTGTTATGTTTATGATAAATATTCTGGTGCGTTGGTAACAGGATTTAAGTATAATAACAAAAAGTTTCTAGTTCCGTTTATGGCAAAGAAGATGTTTAAAAGGTTGGTGGAGTTCCCGCTAACTGTGGATACCATAATACCAGTTCCACTAACAGTTAAAAGAAGGCGGGCTAGAGGTTTTAACCAATCTGAGTTACTTGCAGATGAAATTGCTAGGTTATCTCCAGTGCCAATGGTTGTGGACACTGTTTCTGTCACAAGAAATTTTGATAGACCGCCACAAGCAACGCTAAACCGAGCGGAAAGGCTTAAAAATCTAAAAGGCATATTTAGCGTGGTGGATACATCTAACATAACGGGTAAGGTTGTTTTAATTGTAGATGATGTTTACACAACTGGCGCAACTGTGGAAGAACTATCTAGGGTTATTCTTAAAAAGAAGCCTAAAACTATTTATGTTTTAACATTTGCTCGAACGCAATTTCATAAAAAGACAAAATTGAATAATTAAATGGTTGTTTTTTATATTTTAATTAATGTATAATAAAAATTGTTAAATAATCTATAGGGAGAAAAATATGGGGTGGCTTAGCGACTTAGATAATAAGCGTAGTATAAAAAAATTACAAAAAATTGCAGATAAAATTGATGCATTGGAAATAAAATATGCTCCACTAACAGATGAGGAGTTAAAAAATCAGACACAAGTATTAAAAGAAAGATTAAAAAATGGCGAAACGCTAGACGATATTTTGCCAGATGCCTATGCGGTTGTCCGTGAGGCAAGTAAAAGAGTTTTGCATATGAGGCACTTTAATGTGCAATTGCTTGGTGGTATTGTGTTGCACCAAGGCAGAATTGCCGAGATGCGTACAGGTGAAGGTAAGACCCTTGTTTCTACATTACCAGCATACCTAAATGCACTTAGCGGGAAGCCAGTGCATATTGTAACCGTTAATGAATATCTTGCAAAAAGAGATGCTGAGTGGATGGGTAAAGTTCACAGATTTTTAGGGCTTACGGTTGGTGTTGTGTACGCTTCTCAAACACCAGAGCAGAAAAAAGAAGCATATAATGCCGATATTTTGTATGGAACCAATAGCGAACTTGGTTTTGACTATTTGAGAGATAATATGGCGGTAGACCCATCTAAAAGACTTGCTCGTGGCTACGAGTTTGTTATTATTGATGAGGTAGATAGTATTTTAATTGATGAAGCCAGAACACCGCTTATTATATCTGGACCAAGTGGAGAAAGTTCTGACGAGTATGTTATTGCCGATAGATTTGCAAAAATATTAAATGAAGAAGACTATTCTATAGACGAAAAGCAAAAGACTATTCACCTAACTGAAACAGGTGTAGAAAAGGCTGAAAGGTATTATAAGATAGATAACCTTTCAGACGTTGATAACACCGAAATTAACCACGACATTAATAACGCATTGCGTGCTAGATACATAATGAAGCGAGATAACGACTATATAGTTTCAGATAATGAAGTGTATATAGTAGATGAGTTTACTGGTAGAATTATGGTGGGCAGGCGTTATAGTGATGGCTTGCACCAAGCAATTGAAGCTAAAGAAGGTGTTAAAGTTAATGCCGAGAATAAAACCCTTGCAACCATAACTTTGCAAAATTTCTTTAAGTTGTATCACAAGGCTTCGGGTATGACGGGTACTGCAAAAACAGAAGAAGGCGAATTTAGAGATATTTACGGGCTAGACGTTGTGGTTATTCCTACTAATGTTCCAAGCAAAAGAGTAGACTCAAACGATGAGTTTTATTTCTCACATGAAGCAAAAATTAACGCAATAATAAACGACATTATAGATTGTTACACAAGAAAGCAACCAGTTTTGGTTGGTACCATAACCGTTGAAAAGAGTGAAGAAATTTCTAAGTTACTTAGAAGCAAAAAAATACCACACGAAGTGCTAAATGCAAAAAACCATATGCGTGAAGCTGAAATTGTAGCACAGGCGGGCAGAGTGGGTGCGGTTACAATTGCAACCAACATGGCAGGTCGTGGTACCGATATTTTGCTTGGTGGTAACCCAGAATTTATGGCAAAGCAAGAAATGCGAAAGCAGGGCTATGAAGATGAAATGATAGAACAAGCCGTGTCTTACGCAACCACAACCGACGAAGAAGTTAACAAGGCGAAAGCTGTGTTCCAAGCGTTATTAAAAGGCTTCAAAGAACAAGTCGCTAAAGAAAAGGAAGAAGTTATTAGTCTTGGTGGTTTGCACATAATTGGCACCGAGCGTCACGAAAGCCGAAGAATAGATAACCAGCTTAGAGGACGTGCCGGAAGACAAGGTGATGTTGGTTCGAGTGTATTTTACATTTCAGCCGATGATGACCTAGCCCGAATATTTGGTAGCGAACGAATTAAAAGAATGGCACAAGCCTTTAAAATGGACCCTAATATGCCAATCAAGATGGGGTTCTTTACTCGTTCAGTTGCAACTGCTCAAAAGAAAGTTGAAGGCAGAAACTACTCTATAAGAAAGCAAGTCGTTGAATATGATAACGTTTTAAACAAACAAAGAGAAGAAGTTTATGCCGAACGTGATAAAATTTTGAATAAGGCAAGTATGCATGATAAAATTTTAGAGATGATTGGCGAAGCGGTTGAAGAAGTTGTTAGTGAATACGCTCATTTTGACAAAGTTAGTGAAGTCGATATAGACGCCTTTAATAGGGCAATAGAAGCAAGGTTTGTGGAACCAGAAACCAATCTTATAACCGAAGAATTGCTTGAAAGCCATAGTAAAGACGAACTTGTTGATATGATTACCGAAATAGCAATTAAAAGGTTTAAGCAGAAAAAGCAAGAGATTGAAGAACAAGGTGTTAACTTTGAAGATATTGAAAGATTTGTATTGCTTAAAACGCTAGACCGAAAGTGGATAGCGCACATAGATGATATGGAAAACTTGCGTCAAGGTATTGGTCTTCGAGCTTACGGTAACCAAAACCCAATAAACATTTACCAACGTGAAGGATTTGATATGTTTGAAGAAATGATACAATCTATGCGTGTAGATGTTGCAAACATATTGATGGGCATTAAGGTTAATATCGAGGGTCCAGTGGCACCAAGAATGATGCGACCAAGCCACAAAAACCTAGAACACAAAGCAGTTGGCACTGTTAAAAACGATAAATCTAAAATGATAGGCAGAAATGACCCATGCCCTTGTGGTAGTGGTAAAAAATACAAAAACTGCTGTGGCAAGTAATTTAAAAGGAAGTTAGTAATTTGCTAACTTCTTTTTAAGTATAATAAAAAATGAAAATGTATTGAATTGTTGGGATTATTATTGTATAGTATATCCACTTAAGGTAATGTAATCGGGGGAAGTTATGCTAACTCGAAATGAAGCAGAATTAATTTATGAAAGGTTTAAAACCGAAATAAAAGAAACCGCAAAAGATTTAGGGTTAGATTTGTATGTTTACTTAAATATAGCCACAAAGAAAAATCTTGTTATGCACCGAAAGCTTATAAGGTTTATTGAAAAAGAATTCAATGAATATGGCACAATATCTGACTTTAGGTTTGTGTTGCGAGATAAAATAGGCAAAGACCAATTAAGTAAAAGAAAAGAAGGCAATGACTTACTTGTGGATATGGTTATGTATTATGAACTTGCGTATTTTGGTTTGTTTTTAAATTTAAGCGACGGCAGGGCTAGTTTTAATGGTAAAGAGTATTTTAATCTTGATGGCGATGCCGAGTATTATGTTAAGCACACCACAAATATGGGAGAAAGGCGTTGCAGATTTATTATTTTGCCTAAAGGTGAAACTTTCTATACCCCAACTTATCACATAGAACTTGTAAAACTAATGCTAGCTAATAATATATCTGTTGAGGGTGCGGTTAGGGTTGATGTGTTTGAAAGTGGCACAACGGGGCAGTCTGAATTTAATTTTTCGAGTTTGTATAACCTAGGTTATTCTGCCGAAAGCGACGACGATATTAATATGCAACTAACCGAAGAGCAAGCCGAGTGCTTATATAAGTTGTATCATAATTTAAACAATGTGTGGGGTGGCCGTGGACTTGAAAGTTTTGAGTCTTCGGTTGAAAAGGCAAGATATTTGGTTCACGATGGTTCTTGTGTGTATGAGTTGGATGATTCAACTAGAAATAATCTAAAAGTTTTAGAAAAGTCTATGCGGGGTTATTTTAGCGCCAAAGACTTTATGCTTGCTCGAAAAAATCAAAGTTTATTAGAATTTTAAAGACCGATTTTCTATCGGCCTTTTTTAGTGTTGATTTTTGTTTTTTATTATGTTATAATTTGGGCAATACCAAAAGTTGTATTGTATATAGATGTACTAAAGGGGAAGATATATGGCAAATTTCAATGACTTATCTGAAGATGAAAAATTTGTATTTGCTCGAAGATTTTTAAGTCAATATAGATTGGTTAGCCGAATTAGAGTTGGGTTAAATGAACCTATGGACGTAATTAAGTCGGTAGCACTTAAGTATTATGGTGGAGATACACGAAATATAGAAGATTGCATAAAGTTTATTCAATCTAAAACAGACCTTAAATCGCTAGAAACTGTATCACTTACAAACGCATTTGTAGATTACCAAAAAAGCAAAATAGACCAACAAAAAAAGTTGGATAAAGATATACAAGATAAAGAAAAAGCACTAAACAAGTGTGATTCGGAACTAGCTGGTGCGGAAGGGCGTAGAAACGAACTAGATAACTCATTAAACAGGGCAAAAAACAGGCTTAGTGTTAAGCCTATTTTAATACTTGCAGGCTTAATTGCTCTTGGTGGTGTAATTATAGCGTCTGGTGGAATTATGGGCGTGGCAACTAGCGTTTTTGCGTTTTTAAGTAACATAAACTTTACTCAAGCATGTACGTTGTTTTTGGTTGGTTATTGCATTAAAAAGATAGACGATAAAAACTCAGGCATTGGCAAATTTGCTGGCTGGGTAAAGGGCTTATTTGCATCAACTGAAGATAAGGCTAAAAAGAGAAAAGAAGAAATAGAAAAAGATTTGGCAAAGCAAAAAGATACTGTTAAAGCCAAAAAAGAAGAACGAGCAAAACTAGAAGGCGAGTTAGAAAGTTTGGTTAAAGATAAGCAAAAAATGCAAAGTTCTGCAACTTTATACGAAGCGTCTATTGAAAAATATAACCAACTTGAAAACTTTGAAAAGTCTTTAACTAATGCAGAACTAGGGCTAAAAAATTGCTATAATATGATGTCTAAACGTATTAGTGATAAAAAAGACCTAGGCAACCTAGAAGATTGGTACAATCATTTTAAAGGTCAGTTATATTTTAATATATATAATGGCAAAATAAAAACACAAGCCGATGTTAACGCTATTATAGCCGAAGCAGGGCTAAAGTTTAATGAAGTAATCAATCCGCTAGGCATAGATAGCACCTATAGCGAAGCTAATATAAAAGCGCTTAAAAATCCATTGCTAAACACAACACTAGAAGAACAATTTGCAACTATATAATTTAGGAGAGAAGAATGAGTAATATTAATTTAAAACTTATTGAAGACATTTCAATCAAAGAAATTAAAGAACTAGATTCATTCATTAAAGCCTATAATGGGTGTGATGGTAACACTCCAGACGAAAAGAAATTAAATTGTTTAAATTTTTTGAAAGGTAAAATAAAAGCCGAAGATTATGACAGACTTTTAGGCTTTGCTAAAACCTATACAAAAAATGGTGAAATTCCAACCGACCAAGAATGGGCGGAATTTAAGACTGTTTATCGTGAAATAGGTAATGGCAGAATAAACACAGCAAAGCAAAAAATAGAAGAATTATCTAAAATTTATACGGGCGTTGCAAATATAAATTTGGATGGGGATGTGGTTACGCCAAAGCAACTAGAAGATAAATATAAACTAGCAGAAGATAATTTTAAACTTGCAGGTGCGTTACAAACAATTTTAACGCTATCATTTAGTTTAATAGGGTTTATGTTGTTTACAATAATTGCAAGATTAATCACTAATTCAGGTGCTATGTCACGCATAGTAGTGGTGTTGCTTACAGGTGCCTTATCTGCTTTAGGTATGGGGCTTCTAGCGTTTTTAACCCACCTTATGACTGGTAGGTTTAAAGCGAAATCTTTAACAAAACTAAAAAGAGTTGAAGAAGTTTACATGGGTAATTTAGATAACCTAAATGTGTTAAAAGCAAACCTAAAATCTGCTGAAGAAAATGGCAAAAGAATAGAAACTCAATATGATGTTGAATTGTTTGCACGGCTAGATTTCTCTAACGAGATAGAGATTGACGAAAGCGTAAAAAAAACTGAAACCCTTGAAAATAATGATGGTGAAAATACGGCTCACGAAGCAGACGCTCAAAATCCACAAGAAACCGCAGAAAATGAAGTGGCAGAAGAACAAAAAGCAGAGCCACAAACCAATAAAAACCCAAAAGAAACCGGCAAAAAGGTGGTTAAAAAGGCAACAAAGTCCGATAATACTGCCACAGGCGAACAAAAATAGTGAAAACTATTGAAAAAAATGTAATTTTATGATAGAATATATGCAATTAAAAATTATAATTGTATGGGGGAAATTACAATGAGATATAATTTTGAAAAACCTACGGGCAATGTTTATTCTATGAATGAACTAAAGGCCTTAATGGAATTTATCAATAACTACAACGACCTAAAAGCAACTAACGGCAATGAACTTAACATTCGTGCTGGTCTTGTTGCAACTGGAAAATTTGGTGACGACAACGCAGTTTTAGAAAAAATAAGGGCAACTAAAATGTTCTGCGGTGGTGATATTCCATCAAAAGACCAATGTGCTGAATTATTGGTTCAATATAATGCATACGCAAACGCTAAATTAGCGCAAGCAAAAAAGGCTGCCGAAGAAGCAAAAAGTCAAGAAATGACCTATGAAGTTCCAGCTGGTCCAGGCGGGGCTCCAGTAAGCTTAAGTGCCGAAGAAATGAAAAAACAAGGCAAAAAGCAAAGCCGAAGATTTACAAGACTATACATTACAAGATTTCTTTCTGTTTTAGGTTTTGCCGTTGTTGGTGCTTGGGCAGTGCCACTACTTGCAACAATGCTTATTGGTTCCACTGCTGCAGTTAGCACAATTGCTGCAATTACAACCGTGGCTAGTATTGTTGGTGCTATCGGGGGTGGAATACTTGGTAACAGGCTATTTAATACCTTTGGTAAAGCAAAACTAGAAGAAGCAAGAAGATTTAAAAGAGTTTATGACGATAACTCTGCAAGCATAGAAAAACAAGTGCAAAATTCAAGAGAAAAACAAAACGAATATGAAAGAATGTTAAAAGAATTCGGTTTTGAAAATTCTCCAGAACAAGATTTAACAAATGTTGCTAATCAATACGGCATAGACCTTAATTATACTGCAGACCAACCAAGTGCTCAAACAGCGCAACCAACCAATTCACCAGTTGAAATTGGTAGTGAACGACCTGCAGTAGAATCTGACGCTAACGAAGATTCTGGACCTGAACGAACAATGGAACAACAAGAAGAAACAAAATCAGAAGAAATTAAGCCAGAAGAACCAGTAGTAGAAGCACCAAAGGCGGGTGCAGAATTTGGACCAGATGAAGGCGAAGATATTCCTGATGGTGGGGAAATTAAACCAACTGACGATGATTCTAAGTTGAAAAAATATGAAGCACCTAATTCTATTTATTATAAGCCACATACTTGGAAACTTGCACCAAAAGATGGCGTAACTAAGCCAGACGACCCTGCAGAGAAAACAGTTTTGTCTGAAGCAGACGAAAAGAAAAGAACTGCTTTACTTGAAAAAGTAGAACAACTAAGAAGCGAATTAAGTCAAACCAAAAAGTATCTTAAAGTAAATGAGTTTTATGGCATCAAGGATGCGAAGGCTGAAATGGAAAAGTTAGCCAAGGCACAAGAATGGATAGAAAAGTGTGAATCTCGAGAATCTTTGGATGAATTAGAAAAAATGTATGATGCTACAGAAACTTATTATTATAAGTTGGTAGCAAAAAATCGTCCAGCAAAAGCAATACGAGGTTGCGAAGCGGTTTTAGCATCTTTAAACATTGAAGGTGGTATAGACTTATTAAAGGCTAAAGAAGAATTTACAAATGGCGGTTGCGGAATTACAAGAGAAACAAAACTAGGTAGAGCAATCACAAATAATATGTTCTACGAAAAAGCAAACGAACTTGTAGACAGATACAAAACTTATAACGTTGAAGGTAGGGTTCAAGAAGCATACAGCAGAACAGATGGTGAATCATTATCTTACCATGATGCGAGCGAAGAAGTAAACCCAACACTTTTAAATGAAGTTTTAAAAGCATATTCAAGAAGAATTAGTGCTGATAAAGAAAACCGTCCAGAAGTTGAAAATGAGTCTTCAATGAAGATTAAAAACAGAATTGTTAGAAACTTCAAGGCTCAAAGAAAAACTTCAGGTGCTCTTACTTATGCAGAACTTAAAGAATTGGATAAAATAGTAAGAGGCGAAATGGCTCTACAAAGCAAAACAATTGCTGGCGATGTTGAAGAAGAAAACGAAATGTAATTAAAGGGAAACGGGGGCAAAATTCATAGGAGAATTTGCCATGTATAACTTCAATGAGATTAACAATCTTAGTGAGTTAAAAGAAACTTGCTTTTATATTAAAGCAATTAATGAATCAGGAACAACAATTAAGTCTAGTTCGGACTTAGTTGTAGTTCAGAAATATTTAAAAGAAAAATATAACTTAGAGATTACCGTCTCTAAGTTATATCTATTTGTGCAAAAAATTACAACCCTATATAATAAAGGTAAAACTTTTCCAAAAACAAGTGATATAGACGATATAACCAAAGCCTATATAACATCAATAAGAAAAGAAACCAAGCAAGCAGAAGAAGATATAAAGGTGGCTAGGCTTAACCTGCAAGACCCAAAGTTGCAAGTAGGAAAGAATAGTTACGATAGTTCTGAAAATATTGCAAAAGACATAACTATAGCACGTGCAATGTATCAAACCAAGAAAAATTCATTTATGATTTGGTCGTGTGTTATAAGTTTGTTTATAGTTGCGTTTACATATTGCCTAGTTGGAATTTTTGCACCAAAATGGCTGGAAAATTTTAGTACAAAGCCACAAGAAATTTTGTTAGTTATTTTGGCAATTGCCGTGCTAGCATTTTTAGTTTATTGGTGTATGTATTTATCTAACTATAAACTAATGCACAAAAATAGGGTAAAACTAAACAACTACAACAAGCACTACGCTGTTATTAATTATGACGTGAAAGCGTTGAATGACGCTAAGTACAAACTTTATGAATTAAAAGAAAAATTCTCTATAAATGGTATAGAGATGACAGATAATTTAATTTATGAGTTTTTGATGGATACCGACGACCTAGATATAATGTTTTATAATGCTAACCTAAACAAAAAGGAAGAAGAAAAGCACGAAAAATTGCAACAAGCAAGAAGAATTGGTCCAATTATAAGCAAGCAAGCACAAAATAAGGCTTGGGAAGATAGCGAACTATCCAAACTGGAAAAAATGAAGATAAACCAAGAACTTGTTGTTCGTGTGGACGCCCTTATTAGTTATCTTCATGCTAAAGGTCTTGGAGAAAACGAGTTAAGTAGATCTATTACCAATTTCTATTGCAATGAACTAAGCATCGCATCTAGAAAAGAAAAGATAGACAAAATAACCAATAAGTACCAACTAGACGCCAACTACATAGAAATTATGAATAAAATTACCGAGTTTGAAAAAGTTTATGATATGGGCGTAAATAGTTATTTAACTAAGTATAAGCAAGATTTGGTTGTGTCCACTCCTGAGCAATTAAGTTTTAGTGAAGAAATTAACACAATGTTTAATAGAATAGAAAAGGCTATCACGTTAGGACTATTATCTGAAGGGCAAGTAAAAAGTTTTAAAAAGACTTTAGATAATTATAATGCTGGGCTAATTCAAGGTGTAAATTTTGTGCATACTATTTATAGATACGACTATGCAAAATTATACGTTAGCCTTTGTGATGAACTTAGTGTTTACGATTTATTAAACTAGGGGGGAAGACTATGAGTAGGTCAGTAAAAATTCAACTTAAGGCAATGAACAAAGCGTTAAGTGATGTGGCAAAATTAGAATGTGAGCAAAATGGGCTTAATTCTAGCAACACGAATAAGGTGCTTTTAGATGTAGATAACAGCAAAACATACAACACGCTAGAAGTTATGCGAACTGGTGGGTTATATAACCAAATGAATAAATACTCAAAAATAACCAGTTCAAAAATAAAAGATATTAAAAAAGAAGCTGAAATGGCAAATAATAATTAGACCAACTTTGACCTTTAACTTGGGGTAGACAATTATTGATTGTTGGTGTATAATAAGTGGTGAAGGTATAATATGCAAATTTATGATTATAAACAAGTGCTTTTAGAGCTAGAGAAAAAATTACAAGTTGTTGAACTTAAATTATTGTCTTTACCACAAAAGATTAGTGAGATCGAAATAAAACAACAAGACCCAGCATTGTGGCAAGACGCCAGTGCCGTGTCTAAGTTAAATAAAGAATTGAAAGTTCTAGTTACCAAAAGAGATAGTTTGGAATTTGTTAAGCGGGCTATCTCTGATTTTGCTGTGGGAGTAGAATTATTTGAACTAGAGCCAGAAAGTTACAGTGAAAAGGAATTGGAAGTTTTAAAAACAATTGCAACAAACAAACTAAATGAATTATGGATAGAAACATTGTTATCGGGTGAGTATGACGAAGGGTCTGCTATTATTTCACTTCATTCAGGAGCAGGTGGCGAAGAAGCACAAGATTGGGCAGAGATGCTTGCAAGAATGTATACAAGATATGCAACTAATCACGGTTTTAAGGTAACCTTGTTAGATACCACACCGGGTGATGGTGCTGGAATAAAAAGCCAAACTTTTTTAATAGATGGTCCTTTTGCTTATGGTTACTTAAAAACTGAAAAAGGCGTGCATAGGTTGGTTCGGTTATCGCCATTTGACGCTAATAACCGCAGACACACATCTTTTGCATCGCTAGAAGTTTCTCCGTTTATTGAAAATGGTAATGATGATATAGAAATTAACCCAAACGACTTAAAAATAGATACCTATAGAAGTAGCGGAGCGGGTGGTCAGCACGTAAATAAAACCGAAAGTGCTATTAGGATTACGCATATTCCAACTGGAATTGTCGTAACCTGCCAAAACGAACGTAGTCAAATTCAAAATAGAGAAATGGCAATGAAAATGCTAGTTTCTAAATTAACCGAGCGAAAACTTGCCGAGCAAGATGCAGAGAAAATGAAAAAATTGGCAGAAAACAAAAAGATTGAATGGGGCAGTCAAATACGTTCGTATGTATTGCACCCATATAGCTTGGCTAAAGACCATCGAACTGGGTTTGAAACGGGTAACGTTCAAGCAGTGCTAGATGGCGAAATACAAAATTTTATAAATGAATATCTAAAGGTAATAGACAATGAATAAAGACATTTATATATTAGGAATAGAAAGTTCGTGTGATGATACCTCGGTGGCTGTTGTTAAAAACGGCAGAGAGATACTAAGCAATGTAATTTCTTCTCAGATAGATATACATACACTTTATGGTGGTGTTGTGCCAGAAATTGCATCAAGAAATCACACTAAAAACATAAAATATTGTTTAGACGAAGCATTAAAGCAGGCACATTTGTCGTTAGACGATATATCTGCAATAGCCGTTACTTATGGAGCGGGGTTGCTTGGCTCATTAATTATTGGCGTAAGTTTTGCAAAAATGCTTAGTTATATGACAGGTAAGCCATTATATGCAGTTAACCACATAGAAGGGCACATTTCTGCCAACTATTTGGAGCATAAAGACTTGGAGCCACCATTTATGTGTTTGGTTGTTAGTGGTGGGCATACAGCACTATTCAATCAGACCGATTATTGCCATAAAGATTTAATTTGCACCACTGTAGATGATGCAATTGGCGAAGCCTTTGACAAAGTTGCTAGAGAATTGGGGCTTGGTTACCCAGGTGGACCAAAAATTCAAAAAATGGCAGAGCAGGGTAAGATTAATATAAAATTTATGGCTAGCCACACCAAAATTGAAAATTTTTCGTATAGCGGTTTAAAAACTGCAGTAATTAACTACTTGCATAACAAAAAACAACGAGGCGAAGAAATAAATGTTGTTGATGTGTGTGCGTCTTTCCAAGATGAGGCTGTTAACCAACTTGCTGTTAAAATAAAAGAAGAATTAGAAAAGTCTGGCACAAAAAAACTTGTGTTAGCAGGCGGGGTTTCAGCTAATAGTCACTTAAGGGAAGTGTTAAAGGGCGTTTGCGATGAAGTAGGTGCAAAACTATATTGTCCGTCTTTGACCTTGTGTACAGATAACGCAGGTATGATTGCAAGCCAAGCTTATTATAACTACATAAATGGGGCAGAACCAGCATCAATGGATTTAAGCCCTAAATCAGTAATAAAATTATAAAGACCAGATTAACTGGTCTTTTTTAATTGTTTACATTTAGGTAACCAACAATTCCTTTATATATAGAATAGGCTACTTTTTCTTGGTAATCATCGTTAGTCAATAACTTTTCGTCTTCTGGGTTAGAAAGATACCCACATTCACACAAAACGCTAGGAATTTTGGGCTCGCACTTTAATATATAATAGTCGCCAATGGCAATACCTTTATTACTTTCTGGCAAGTCTTTTGTAAAACAATTTTGAATAGATAGAGCAAGTATAGAACTGTTTTCGTTTGTGTCGTCGTAAAACACTTGAGCACCTCTAAATCTAGAATGAACAAAACTATTCATATGAACCGAAACGAGCATACAAGCATTGGCACTACTTATAATTTCTTTTCTAGCCTTCATATCTCTAATTTTGTAGTCTTTGGAATAAACTCCGTATAGCCCGTTTTCGTCTTTTCGGGTTTTAACAACATCTATGCCACTACTTATAAGTAAACTTTCCAACTTTTGAACAATGCTTAGATTTAATGTGGCTTCGGTAATTTTTGTGGTTCTGCCAACACTCCCAGGGTCCACGCCACCGTGCCCAGCATCTAAAACAACGGTTATTCCAATTTTAGGTGTGTTCTCAGTTGCTGTTTCGGTTGCGTTTGCTGTTTTATTTAATAGTATAGTAGAACCAACTGTGGCACCTATTATTAATATAGATAAAATTATAGACTTTAATTTTGTAATTAGTATCATAATATAAATTTATGATTGCACAAATATTTTATGCATAAAATAGGGAATTTTGTCTAGTGTTATGTCACACATAGCACCATAAACCCCTTTAATATAAAGCGATTATGGGGTTTTGTGTGGTTTAAAAATAATTATGGTTTTATAAGGTAAACCCATAAAAACCAATTGCAATATTAATTTAATTGTGGTAACATAAATTTGTTATGAAAGATAAAGTTAAAGACATTTTTATAAAAGCAAAGCAGGGCTTAGAATGGTTTTTTAAGTCTGACTTTTATTATGCCTTTTTTACTTTTATGGTGATACTAAGTTGGGCTTTAAAAAACTCATATATTGGAATAACCGTGGCAGGAGTAACACTAATTTTAAACTTTTTAACAAGTAAATCATTAAACAGGTTTGCGTTAGTTGCTGTTGTAATTCCAGCGATGGTTGATACCGAATTTATGAGTAGGTTAACGCCTGCGTTTTTAGTGTATTCCATTATTGTTGTCGTGCTTGTTTTACTTAGTGGGGTTTACTACTTTTTAAATAATTACCAAAAAGACGACCGAAAAATTGTTAATAGCAAATTCTTTATTGCGTACGTTATTAGTATTGTTGCAATAGCGCTAGCGGGCGTAGGGTATCCTGGGCAAACTGTAACTAAGGTTATGATAGCAGTTGGCGTGCATCTAGGGCTACTTGGGCTATATTGTTTACTTTATAAGTGCTCAGACGAAAACTCTAAAGAAGAAATAGCTAAGTCTATTGTGGCACTTGGCGTTGTTATGGTGGTGGAAATGCTAATATTCTTAGTAAATTCGCCAGATATAAAGGTTATAATAACAACAAAAACATTGGTGCTTGGTTGGGCAATAACAAATTCGCTCGCTTGTATGCTAGCAGTTTGCATACCGCTTGCATTTTACCTTGCAAAAGGCAAAAGAGTGCAATTGCCTTATATGATTCTCGGCACGTTGTTTTATTGTGCAATATTTTTAACAAATTGCAGAAGTATGATACTTGTTGGGTCGGTCGTTTATTTGGCTACTTTAGTGGTGTCTGTAATTAAGTTGAATAGATGGCAAGCACTTTTAAACATCGGTGTTATGGCTGTAATTGGAATTATTGCTGTTAATAACTACTTTTCAGAAATATTTGGTCAGTTTTTAAATATTGGGCTAGACGACAACGGCAGAGAAGAATTATTCACATATTACTTAAGTCAATTTAAAGAGCATCCTGTGTTTGGAATGGGTTTCTTTAACGACACCGAAATTCAAGCCGATGGAATGGTTCGAGCCCATAATACAATACTACAAATTGTCGCAAGTATGGGAATATTTGGCGTTATTTGTGCACTTTACTATTATTACACTAGATACATTTCATTTTTTAAAAACTTTACCACATTTAAGTTGTTTGCAATTATTTCATATGTGGCAATGGCAGGGTATGGGATGTTTGACTGTGCGATAATTTCTTCGTATAAACTAATTATTGTGTATCTACTTATGCTTGCAGTGGAACTAGATAGCCCTTATAAGCCATGGGCAACTAATCTTGTTCAAAAGGTTAAACTAAAATTTAAAAATAAGGAAAAAATTCAAAATACCACTGGGGAAACTGCCTAGTGGTATTTTGCTTTTTATAAAACTAATTGCAATTTTAAATAATTACTGCTATAATGATAATATGGAATTTAATGATTTAATAAAAGGCAAAAAAAATACCAAAACCATTTCAGAAGTTAAGTTTTTAAACCCACTAGTTATGGCTTTTGTGGGGGATAGCATATATTCGTTATATGTAAAAACCGAAGTGCTAGATTTATACAAAACCAAGGTGGATAATTTAACAAAAACCACAGCAACTATGGTAAATGCAAAAGCCCAAGAAGATGCATTGTTTAAAATTATGGATACCTTAACCGACGAAGAAAAAGACTTGGTTAGGCGAGCAAGAAACACAAACATTCATACCAAAGCGAAAAATTATTCAATTGAAACTTATCGCCACGCCACAGCCCTAGAAGCCTTGATTGGGTATTTATATTTAGCAGGCAACTTGCAAAGACTAAAAGAATTATTAAATCTAATTTTTAACTAAGAGAGATATTATGAAGATAGAAGGAAAAAACGCAGTAAGAGAGTGTATACTTTCTCATAAAACAATAGAAAAAATACTTATTCAAAATGGGTCAGCAAACAATGAACTTGTTAACCTAGCAAAAGCAAACGGGGTAAAGGTTCAATATATAAATAAATCGCAGATGGACGAACTTAGTGTAACTAAAAAGCACCAAGGCGTAATTGCACTATCAACTGATTTTAAGTATAGTTCGGTTGAAGACATCTTAGCGTACGCAAAAGCCAAGAATGAACCAGCCTTTATTCTTATATTAGACGGGGTTGAAGACCCACATAACCTAGGCAGTGTGCTAAGAGTTGCTGAGTGTGCTGGCGTGCATGGTGTTATTATACCAAAAGACCGAGCAGTTGGCGTAACCGAAACAGTAGTTAAGGTTTCAGCTGGTGCGTCTGAAAGAGTAAGGGTGGCTAAAGTTGTAAACCTAAACCGAGCAATTGAAGAACTAAAGAGTAAAAATATTTTTGTATATTGTGCCGATATGGACGGCGAACCAATGACAAAAACAAATTTAACTGGAGATATTGCAATTGTAGTTGGTTCTGAAGGGTTTGGCGTAAGCAAGTTAACTAAAAAACTTTGCGATGGAGTTATATCTATTCCAATGTTTGGAAAAATTAACTCACTAAATGCATCAGTTAGTGCAGGCATTGTGGTATACGAAGCCATAAGACAACGAAAAAATTAAAGGAAAAAGTATGGAAGAACTACAATTAGAGTCTATAATTAAAGAATACTCAGATGAAGTTCTAGCAATAGCAAAAAAGTATTACATTTCAGATGGGTCTATAGAAGACTTATACCAAGAAGGTTTAATTGGTTTGGCTTCGGGGTTTAAAACTTATGACACTAGCCACGGTGCAATTGGTAGTCCGGCATTTAAGGCGTTTTTACTAATGTGTGCTAAACGCCAAATTATAGATGCGGTGAAAAGGTCTAATAGCAAAAGAAATTTACCAATGTCTAATTTTGTGTCGCTATCTAGTGAAGATTTTGTAGAAACCACAAATATGGCTCAACCTACAGTTGTTCCACTAGAAGACCGCGTTTTAACAAAAATTTCTAACGAAGAAGATGAAATTACATTAAATTTATCTGAGTTTGAAAAAACTGTGTTAAACTATTACTTAGATGGTTTAAAACAATCTGAAATAGCAACCATTGTAAATAAACCAGTAAAAAGCATAGACAATTGTCTGCAAAGAATAAAAACAAAATTAAAAGGAAGAAATAAATGAGTTATCTAGCATTATACAGAAAGTATCGACCAACTAAGTTTGATGAAGTTATAGACCAAGAACACATAACTAAAACTTTAATCAATCAAATTGAAAACGACAAAGTGGGTCATGCTTATTTGTTTTGTGGAAGCAGAGGAACGGGTAAAACATCTACAGCAAAAATTTTTGCAAGAGCCATAAACTGCGAGCATCCAGTTAATGGGTCGGCTTGTGGGGAATGTAAGGCTTGCAAAAGTTTAAGTGAAAGCAATAACCTAGACATATTGGAAATTGATGCGGCTAGTAATAATGGCGTAGATGAAATAAGGGAACTTCGTGAACAGGTTAAATATCCACCAGTTAATGGCAAATATAAGGTTTATATTATAGACGAAGTTCATATGCTTTCGCCATCTGCGTTTAATGCACTACTAAAAACCCTAGAAGAACCTCCAAAATACGTTGTGTTTATTTTAGCGACAACCGAATCGCACAAAATTCCTGCAACAATTTTGAGTAGATGTATGCGGTTTGATTTTAAACTTGTATCCACCGAAGCAATTGCAGAGTTATTAAAACGTATTTTAACAGACAGTAAAATTTCATTTGATGAAAAGGCTGTAAATATTATTGCTCGTGCTGGCAATGGTAGTGTTAGAGATGCGTTAAGTATAGCAGATATGGTAATAGCCTACTCAAACAATAACTTAACTTATGATAGCGTTGCAAAAGTAGTAGGAAGCATAGAAAAAGACAAATTATATGATATTATAGAGGCTTTAACGCAAAAATCACTTGGCAAAATGCTAGAAGAACTAGATAAAATTTTAGGAACGGGAAAACCACCGCAAGTATTAAGTAAAGAAATTATAACATACTTAAGAGATTTACTAGTTATTCACACAGTAAGTGAGCCTATGGCAAAAGAGATGGTTGTTGTACCAACTGACACCTTTTTAAAAATGAAAGGTCAGGCTAGTGATGAAAACTATAAAACCATACTGAGTGCAATAGAATCTCTTAGCACAGTAGAACAAGACCTAAGGTATAGTGTGCATCCAAGAATAGTTCTAGAAACTGCGTTAATAAGGGCAATGAATTTTATAAATCTAGAACAACGAGTAACAAATATAGAAAAGAAACTTCAAGGTGCAAATCTTGAAGTTAAAAAAAAAATAACTGAAATTAAGGTTTTTAACAACGAATTAAAAACAAGTTCAAAAGTTAATATTGTTGGCGAACTTATGGCATACTTAAGGCGAACTGGCAATATGTTAACATATGCGGGTGTTGCAGTTGCGGATAAAATAGAATTAGAAGAAAACAAGTTGACTATTGTGGCAACTGCTGGCACAAAGTCTGAATCGCTAAATAATGCAGAAAGCAAAAAAATATTGCAAGAGTTTTGTGATAGTTTCGGTTACGAGTTAAACTTTGTGTATAATGAAGACCCAATGGAAGTTATGGTAAAAAAATTAAAAGACGCTTTTGGCGAATATATTAAAATAACAGAATAAGGAGAAATATATGGCAAATTTTGGTGGATTTGGTGGTGGCAATATGCAAGCACTTATGAAACAAGCTCAAAAATTACAACAAGAGGCAGTTAAAGCACAACAAGAACTAGAAGAATCTATAATAGAAGGTGTTGCTTCTAACGGATTAGTTAAGGTTACTATTAATGGTAAATTTGAGGTTCAAGGGGTGAATATAGACCCATCTATAGTAGACCCAGAAGATGTTGAAATGCTAGAAGATATGATTGTTGTCGCACTAAACGATGCAACTGAAAAACTAGCTGAATTAAAGGCTAAAAAAATGGGTAAATTTGGAGGACTTATGTAATGGCATCATATATTGAGCCAATAGGTAAACTCGTTAATAATTTTTCTAAATTACCAGGGGTTGGTAATAAAACTGCAACAAGATATGCGTATGCTATTATAAATATGAAAAAAGAAGAGGCTGAAGATTTTGCTAGTAGTATAATGGATGTTATAAACAATGTTAAGTTTTGTTCTATTTGCGGTGATTATACCGATACCGACCCTTGTATGCACTGCAAAACCACAAATAGTTCAATTATTTGTGTTGTGGCAGAACCTAAAGATGTTAGCGTAATAGAAAGGGCTAAAAACTTTAGTGTGGGGTATCACGTGTTACATGGCACAATTAGCCCACTTGCAGGCAGGGGACCAGAAGACATTAGAATAGCAGAACTGTTAAAGCGTATTGATGCAGAAAAAATTACCGAAGTTATAATGGCAACTAACACAGATGTAGAAGGCGAAGCAACTGCTATGTATATAGCAAGGCTATTAAAACCATTAGGCGTAAAAGTTACAAGGCTAGCGCAAGGCGTGGCAATGGGGTCTGATATTGAGTTTGCTGACGAAGTTACCCTAGGTAAGGCCTTAGATGATAGAAAGGAAATGTAAATATAAAAAGTGGACATTTTGTAAAGAAATGTCTATTTTTTTTGCTTTTTATTTGGCAATCGGGCAGATACTATAGTATAATAAAATGTGATAGATTTTTGAAAGGAGAGGGGTTCTGTGAAAAAGAAGTTAAGTATTTTTCTTGTTTTCGCTGTATTGATAATTCCTTGTTTACTTTTGTTTACTGGCTGTAAAGACAGTTCAGTCGTAAATGTAAAAGTATATATTGGTGAAACGGGTTATTCATTTACAAACGAAAACCCAACACTAAATTTTGAATACGGAGAAACCATAGATTGGTCTACCGCTTTTAGTGTTAAACTAGTTAAAAAAGATGGTTCTGAGGTAGATGTTGAACAGGGTAAAGGTGGCTATTCTGTAACCGACGAAGACGACGTATTAAGTAAGGATAGTTTGCCAGTTGGCACCTATTATATTAGTATAGCCTACAGTGATTTTGACCCAATTAAGGTTACAATAAATGTAGGGAAGGGCGTATTGGCTGTTCCTACAGTTTCTGGTGAATACACCTATAATGGAACTGAACAAACTGTAAGTTTGGATGGCTTTAATGAAAGCCGAATGACAATAACTAATAACAAAAGAACAAACGCAGGCACACAAGATGCGGTTGTATCTATTGTAGATACAAATTCTTTTGTTTGGGCAGACGGCACAACCGACGCTAAAAATATTAGCTGGACAATTAATAAGTTATCTGTAGAAAGACCAACTATTGTTGGCGAATATATCTATAACGGCGAAGAACAAACTGCAGTTTTAGATGGCAATTTTGATGCAAGCATAATGACAGTTTCTAATAATGTTAGAAAAATTGTCGGCACTCAAAGCGTGGTTGTGGCATTTAAAGATAAAGACAATTATATGTGGACAAATGGCTCAAGTGACGAAATTTACCTGGATTTTGAAATTTTGAAAGCAATGTGTCCTAGCCCAGAACAAGAAACCATTCCAAGTTTTTCTGGAACTTATAGTGCATCTAAAAAACAATTAAAAGATTACACATTGCCAGCAGGATATAGTTGGGCAGATGAAAACGAATTTATTTACTGCGATGTTAAAACATATAAGGCGTACTATAACACTGATTCTGTTAACTATAGAGATAGAACTGTTTTACTAACAATAGACCTAGAAAAGGCAGATATTTTAGAAATATCACACCCAGCATTAACTGGCACTTATGACGCTTCTACACATTTATCTAACTATGCCTTAAATGAAGGCTTTAGATGGGTAAATGAAGAAGATGTTCCTAAATGCAACATAACTTCTTACGATGCAATTTATAACCCAGATAGCAGAAATTATAACGATAAAAAACTTTCAATAACTTTAGTTTTAAGCAAGGCAGAAGCACCTTCTTGCGTTCATGCCCCAAGAACTATAGTTTATGACGAAACAAAAACTTTGGCTGATTATGTTTCATTTTTAAACGAACATTGCACATGGAAAAACGAAAATATTGTTCCTACTTGCAATGTAAATGAATATGAAGTTGTTTATAATCCAGACCCAGTGAACTACACAGATAGAATTTTGACTATTACTATTACAGTAACACCTAAAGCACTTTCAGTTCCAACACTTGTTGGTACTTATACCTATAATGGCACATCTCAAACAGCAGTGTTAGATGGTGTAGATGCAACTATTATGATTGTAAGAAACAACACAAGAATGATTGCTGGCACTCAAAACATTATAGTTACATTACTTGATGATGTTAACTATTGTTGGGTTAACGGCGAAACCGAAGTGTTGATTCCTTTTACAATTGAAACATTAAATATTGCGGGTGCGGTAGTAACTCTTGAGTACACTGAAATTGAATATACTGGCGATTATTTAAAACCAAATATAATAAGTGTTAAACTAGGTGATATAGATATCTATGATACAGATTACACAGTGGAATATTCAAATAACCTAAATAAAGGCACTGCCACTGTAAAAGTGATTGGCAAGAACAGCACTTATGGCACCATAACTTTAACATTTGAAATAACCTTAACCGTTAAAGAAGAAAATGTTAGATTGATTGGTGATGAAGAAGTTACCTTATTAGAAGACACTGGGTTTAGCAGTGTAGACGAAGCATTAAAAAATCATTCAGTTGGTATAACCTATAGTAATATGGATAAAGAAACATATTACCAAAACTTGCAATGGAAAACATTGGATGGTAGTGTAGTTGATATTCATACTATTGGCACATACACCTTGTATCCAGTTATTAATGGAAAAATTAATACAGCCTGCAGTGTTACACTAAAAGTAATTGCATTTGTTCCAGTTAGTTTTGAAATGAATGAAGCAACCATTAAGCAATCTTACAATGTGGGTGACCAACTAGAAGATTTTTCAAACTTTAAAGTTAAAGCAATCAACGAAAATGGCGATAGTTTTTATCTAGACTATGAGGCGTCTAGAGTGGCTGGGTCGTTTTATGTTGAAACAACCTTTAATAGCGAAGCAGTTGGAAATTATACTATAACCTTTAAGTATTGCTTAGGTGGCGAATCTGCTGACGATACTGTTATAAGCACAATAGACATCACAGTTGTAGACCCAACAGCATTAGAAGAAGATTTAATAGTTGAGGATTCTATCACTGTAACAGGTTATTTTGCTGGTGCTAGATTAGAAGATATACTTGTTCCTATTCATGGAAGTTACGGTGCGTCTGGCAAAATGTTATGTTTAGAAACTATTAAGTTGTCTGATAGCAGGGTTCAATTTGTCGAATCTGAATACGACCCATATAATTCACAAAGTGAACAAACTTTTATAATAAAATTTACATACAACAATAATTCACACGAAATTAGCGGTTCAATAGCTCTAGTTGCACCAATAGTAGAATATATGGTTATAGTAACAGCCT
>ENA-ORNF01001266-ORNF01001266.1-human-gut-metagenome-genome-assembly--contig:-NODE-1266-length-22646-cov-5.040768_pt1 | contig 22646 bp, 13 predicted proteins | sample MGYA00242110_ERZ509012 | MGnify/ENA primary metagenome ERZ509012 (study PRJEB26280, sample SAMEA2338714) | human gut metagenome | biome: human gut; feature: human-associated habitat; material: faeces...
TGCAGTAAAAGGGTGTTTAGTAATTGAACCTAATGGATATGCAATATGGGAGAAAATGCAAGAAGTGTTAGACACAAAATTTAAAGAAACAGGACATAAAAATGTATATATGCCATTACTTATTCCTGAAAACTTAATGAAAAAAGAAGGAGAATTAATTAATGGATTTGCTCCAGAAGTTGCATGGGTTACTAATGGTGGTCAAAAAACTTTAGAAGAAAGGCTTTGTATTAGACCAACTTCAGAAACATTATTTTCAGATTATTATTCAAAGGTAGTTAATAGTTATAGAGATTTACCAATGAAGTATAATCAATGGTGTAATGTAATGAGATGGGAAAAAGAAACTAGACCATTTTTAAGAAGTAGAGAATTTTTATGGCAAGAGGGGCATACTATTCATGAAACTAGGGAAGAAGCAGAAGAAGAAACTTTAAGAATGCTTAATGTTTATAATGATTTCTTTCATGATTATTTAGCTATACCATCATTAATTGGTAAAAAGACTGATAAGGAAAAATTTGCTGGTGCAGAATATACTTATACTGTTGAGGCTTTAATGTATAATGGTGTATGTTTACAATCTGCGACAAGTCATTATTTTGGTCAAAAGTTTTCTAAAGCTTATGATATTAAATTTTCTAATAGAGAAAATAAATTAGATTATGTATATCAAACTTCATGGGGAAGTACTACTAGAATGATTGGGGCTTTAATAATGGTTCATTCGGATGATTATGGATTAGTATTGCCTCCGAAAATTGCACCAAGACAAGTAGTTATAGTTCCTGTTAAGGATGATGTTAATGTTAATACTTTAGCGGAAGATTTATGTAATAAGTTAAATGATAATAATATTACTACTTATATTGATTATTCAAATAAGAGTGCAGGATTTAAATTTGCAGAAGCTGAAGTTAATGGTATTCCTATTAGAATTGAAATAGGTCCAAGAGATTTAAGTGATGGATTTATTACTTTGGTAAGAAGAGATACAAGAGAAAAGACTAATGTATTTATTAATGATGATGTTGTAAGTAATGTTAAAACTTTATTAAATGATATTCAAAATAATTTATATAATAGAGCATTAGAAAGAAGAAATGAAATGACTTATGCTGCTAAGTCTATGGATGAAATGAAAGAGATAATTAGTAATCATCCTGGATTTGTTAAAGCAATGTGGTGTGGAAATAAAGAATGTGAAGATAAAATAAAAGAAATTAAGGGTACTAAATCTAGATGTATACCTTTTGAACAAGAACATATTTCTGATAAATGTGTTTGTTGTGGTAAGGATGCTAAAGAAATGGTTATTTGGGGTATACAATATTAGTCCTTTACAAAAATAAAAATATTTGCTATAATATAGCACGAGGAAGGAAGATATAAATGGAAATTGCATTACTAATAGTATCAATTTTATTAATAGCAATCGTATTATTGCAAAGTGGTAAAGCTGAAGCTGCTTCACAAGTAATTCAAGGTGGTAACTCAGATTTGTTTTCTAATAGAAAAGAAAGAGGAGTAGAATTATTTATAAGTAGATTAACATTTGCATTAGGATTAATATTCTTTGTATTATGCATGGCTATATCAATTTGGGGGTAATACCTCCTTTTTATTTAGGTGTGGGGGTTATAAAATGGAAGAATTATATAAAACAAAAGAACTAATAGAAAATTATATTAAATATCATAATGCTTTTAGTAATAGGGTATATTCTTATACTAATGAAAATATTAAGAGTTATTTAAATAATTTTGATTTTAATGATAAGAATAGTGCTCTTAGTGTGTTATCAAGTGGAGATCAAGTATTTAATTTAATACATAATGGTATAACAAATATAGATGCTTTTGATAGTAATTATTTGACTGAGTTTTATTCACTTGGTATAAAAAAAGCAATGATATTAAAATATGATTATAAAGATTTTTTACATAAATATTTAGATTTATTATTAGGGTATTATTCAATATATAAAGAAAGTATATTTAAGGTGAAATAATGAAAAAGTTTGGAAAAATTATATCTGTAAATCTGCTTCTACTTTGTGTAGTGTTAATTTTTTTAGAATTTTTTTGTTATTTATTTGCTATGATTGACCTCCATAAAATGGTTGGACCTTCAAATAAACAACATCGAACTTTATATAATTATCGCATTAAATTATATAATTATGATGTTTATTTCGATAAACTCATAAGACATTCGTTTAAATGTTTTGGGGACGAAAAGTCCAAGAAAAAACCGATTGTTGTTATGGGGTGTTCTTATGCTTTCGGTCAAGGTTTGAAAGAAAAACAGACTTTTTGTTATAAGTTGTCAAAGAAAGCAAATCGACCTGTCATTAATTGGAGTATAGGAGGAGGGTGTATACAGCATGGGATTATAATTTTTCAAGATACGAACATTCCTGATGGTATAAAAGAGCCTGAATATGTCATTTTTGTCTATAATTCTCTTCTTCATATTCCAAGATTGTATTATCATTTTTACTCATCCTCTATGGTAAATTATGTGTATCCAAGTTTTATTAAAGTTGATAATCATCTAAAACGAAGAAAAGACGAACTTTTTTCAGGTTTTTATCTCAAAAAAATGATTGAAAAAATCAAAATATATAATATTGAAAACAAAAAATATAATGATGAAAATTGGCAATTTGTGTTGATGCATTTTTTGACTTTGCAAGAGGAAATTCATAAAAGATGGCAAAATACTAAGTTAGTCGTTCTTTTCTACGATCAATTTGAGGATGATAATATCAAGGCTTTTGATGAAAAATTAATAGCCGAACTTCAGAAAAATGGCATCATTGTTGTGCGAACGAAAGATTTGACAGGAAAATAGCTAACAGAAGGTTATTTTATATCTGAAAACGACATACATCCAAATGAAAAAGCGTGGGATGAGGTTGTTCCGAAATTGGTTGTAAAAATGAAATTGTAAAACAAAAAGGCAGCACTATGCCGCCTTAAAAATCCTCTCTCTCAAGTTCAATGGTTATTTTATTGCTTTGAACAAATTTTTAACCATTGAGAAAAATCCTGTCTTGCGAGGTGTGAAAACATCTGCAGTTACAAGATTTACGAAATGTTTATTAATCCCCTTGTGTGCCAAAGGAGTTGCCGTAAATTCTCTTTCCAAAACAAAACTTGTTTCTTCCGTAAATTCTTTTGTTAACATTCAAACCACCCTTTTCGTTATTACAATATCAAATTTTTTTGTAATTAAAATCATCTGTTTTATTGAAAATCTGATTAATTTGATTTACGATTTTAGAGAAATTGCCCGAATGTCACATGAAATGGGCGAAAATATTTGGTATCCTTAGTCAAATGAGGTCAAAATGAAGAAAGTTACAAAAATTTCGATTTTTATATTTACATTGCTTGGTTTGGGCTTATCTGCTTATCTTTGCAAGATTTATTACGATGCAAACTTCAACCCTTATGCACTTGCAAGTTTTTGCTCAGTCAGCGAATTTGTCGATTGCGATGGGGTCGCAAGAACTACATACTCACAGTTTTTCGGCATACCTCTTTGTCTTTGGGGAGTATTTTTTTACCTATTCGTAATGGCAATGCTTTTTTCCGATAAACTTGCAAAATTCAAACTTTTCAGATTTATGGAAGTCTTTAAAAACCCTCAATCGTATATTTTCTGCCTCGCTTTGTTGTCATTTTGTATTTCGATGGGGCTTGCAGGAATTTCTCTTTTGAAAATACATAAAATCTGTGTGCTTTGTATAACGACCTATTTGGTTGATTTGGCTCTTGCAATTATTGCGAAAGATTTTTCAAAATCATTGATTTTTGAACTTAAACAATCCATTTCTGATTTTATTGATGCGATAAAAATTAAAAAATACCTTATAGCCTTTGTTGCAGTCGTAGTGGTATTTTTAGGGGTGTTGACTTATACGACATTGAGTAATGTTTTGACTCCGCAAGTTAAGGCGATGAAAGTTAAATTTTCTTCCGATAAAACATACCCGACAGAGGGAAATGTTATGGGTAAACCCGATGCGAAAGTCACTATTCATGAGTATTTTGACTATAACTGTGCATCTTGTTATATGCTTGGAATTTCGCTTGAGAGAATTATGACGGAACTTGATGATGTCAGAATTGTTCAACACAATATGCCGCTTGATTCTGCGTGCAATCCGCTTTTGCAAACGGGTGGGCATGAAGGCTCTTGCCAAATGGCGAGATATGCCCTTGCTGCAAAGAAACAGGGCAAATTCAGAGAAGTTCACGAAATTTTCTTTGACAAAACTCCTGCGACCGAAGAAGAAATTTTGCAACTTTTGAAACAGGATAGAACTATTGATATCAAACAACTTCAAGAAGATGCAAATTCGCCTGAAATCAAGGCTGAATTGAAGCAAGAAATCGATGAAGCGATTAGTAAAGAAATCGATGCAACGCCTACTGTCATCATCAATATGGAAAAAATTACAGGCAATCTTCCTTACTATACAATGAAGGAAAAATTGATGAAATTGGGTGCAACGGAGAAAAATAATGGCTAAGATTTTGCTTCACGCCTGTTGTGCAGTTTGTGCTGGATATCCGCTCGATTTGTTGCGTGAAGAAGGTTTCGAGCCAGTTGTGTATTTTTTCAACCCGAATATTCACCCGAAACAAGAGTATGACAGACGTTTGGCGGAACTTGTCCGTTATTGTAAAAAGCAAAATATTGAGTTGATTATCGAAGAAGAGCCTTGCGACGGGTGGTTTGAGTTCGTGAAGGGTTTAGAAAAAGAACCGGAGAAGGGGTTGAGATGTCATAAATGTTTTGAATATCGACTTATGAAAACTGCAAAGAAGGCAAAAGAACTTGGTATTGAACAATTTACGACCACTTTGTTTGTAAGTCCGCACAAAGTCAGAAACGATATCATTGCAGAATGTCAAAAGGCTGCAAATGCTTATGGCGTCGAGTTTTTGGATAAAGATTTTAGGAAAAAGGACGGCTTTTTGAAAACGATGAAGATTGCAAAGGCTGAAAATTTTTACCGCCAAACTTATTGTGGCTGTAAATTTTCAATTCGAAAAGAAATCGTTACAATGCCTTAACCATCTGAATAAATAGGGTTGATTTTTATTTTTGAATTTATATAATTACAACATATTTTCAAATTTATTGTGTTGTTTTAGTTATTTAAGGAAAAGGAAAAAATTATGCAAGAACTCGAAAAGCAATTCCACATCAGATGTGTTGAAGGCGATGTTGGTCGTTATGTAATTCTCCCCGGAGACCCCGGACGTTGCGAATCTATCGCAAAATTGTTTGACAATGCTCATCACGTTTCACAAAACAGAGAATATAACATTTACACAGGTACATTGCTCGGCGAAAAAGTTAGCGTTTGCTCTACTGGTATCGGCGGACCTTCAGCATCAATTGCAATGGAAGAACTTCACAACATCGGTGCTGATACGTTTATCAGAACAGGTACTTGTGGCGGTATCGATTTGAACGTTCAATCAGGCGACATCGTTGTTGCAACGGGTGCAATCAGATTTGAACATACTTCAATGGAATACGCTCCGATTGAATATCCTGCTGTTGCAAACCTTGATATTACGATTGCTCTTCGTCAAGCATCACTTGCAATGGGCAAAACTACTCACACTGGCGTAGTTCAATGTAAAGATGCATTCTACGGTCAACACAGCCCTGCGAAGATGCCTGTTTCTTACGAACTTCTCCAAAAATGGGAAGCATGGAAACGTTTAGGTGTTAAGGCTTCTGAAATGGAATCAGCAGCATTGTTCGTAGTTGCAGATGCTCTCAAATGCCGTTGCGGTTCTTGCTTCCACGTTATCTGGAACCAAGAAAGAGAAGCAGCAGGCTTGGATCAAAAGATGAGCGAAGATACTTCTTCATCAGTAAAAGTTGCTGTTGAAGCGTTGAAACTCATAATCGAACAAGACAGAGCAGCAAAAAAATAGTTTTTGCAAAAAGTTAAATTTAAAAGGATTGTGAGGAATCGCAATCCTTTTTTGTTATATAATGTTTTTGAATTTTATTTTAATAAAAGGAGAAGGATATGTTTGATGTAGTTACAATCGGCAGTGCAACAAAAGATGCTTTTATTGAAACAGATGGTGCAAATATTGTTTCTGTGGCGAAAAAAGACAAAAACAGTGCGTTTATGGCATATCCTTATGGTTCAAAAATTGAGATAAATAATTTCAATATCGCAATCGGCGGTGGTGCTGTAAATACGGCATGTAACTTCGCTGGACTTGGCATGAAAACAGCCACCATTGTTAAGGTTGGGGAAGATTCAACAGGAAAAGATATAGTTAAAATGCTCGAAAAACGTGGAATTTCTACAAATGCTGTAGTTTTTGATGAAAATGAAAATACAGGCTTCTCTGTCATATTATTGAGTTTTCAAGGGGATAGAACCGTTCTTGCTCATAGAGGACCTAACGCTACGATTAACAAGAAGGATATTGATTTTGACCTGATTAAGAGTTCAAAATGGCTTTATATTGCTCCGTTGAACGGGGAAAGCACTGAAGTTTTGGATAAAATTGCTGAATTTGCAGAAAAAAATGACGTGAATATGGCGATTAACGTTGGCACAAGCAGCATTAAACGTGGTGAAAAATATCTTGATAAAATTTTGAAAACGGCAGAAGTCGTTGTTATGAACTCAGAAGAAGCAAGCATGCTTACAAAAATCGAGGTTCGCCCTGATTCTACGACCGAAAAATTTTCTGAATGTAAAATCCACCCCGATATCATCAAAATGCTCAAACATTTGAAATCAACACACGCTAAAATCGTTGTCATCACTGACGGTGGAAACGGTGCTTATGCTTATGACGGAAAAATGTTTTATCAATGCGACGAATTTCCTGCAAAAGTTGTCAGCACTTTAGGTGCAGGCGATGCGTTTGCTTCAACGTTCGTGAGCGTTTTGCATCAGTCTGATTGGGATATTGAAAAATCCTTGAAATATGCTGCTATCAACGCTGCATCTGTTGTCGGAAAATTCAATGCTCAAGACGGACAACTCTCGATGGAAGAGATTGAACGCCGTGCAAACAACGCCCCTGACTTTCAAGTCTGCAAAATGGCAGATTAATGGCATTTTTTGCTAAAATATTTCCATTCTTTATCATATTGAGCGTACCTTCGGGATAAATCCCACAGAATGACGGAAATAAAAAAGTATTTAGCGTTCATTGTCATTGCGAATGATGTGAAGTAATCCAGTAATTTCGACGTTCATTTATAAATAAACATTTGACTTGACTGCCACGCTAACGCTCGCAGTGACAGCAATTATTAAACTTTAAACAATATTCGTCATACTAAATCAAGGCTTTGATTATAAGATATAAACAGTATTTTTCTATACCGAGAGGGGACTAAAATTTATAATGTTTTTGGAAGTCCAATTCGTTCAAATCGTCTTACAATAGTTAACAAAAAATCCTGAAATCTTATTTAAAATTTATGGAGAAAAGAATAAAAATGTATTTGAAACAACAATCAAAGAATAAAATTGCCAAAATTTTTCATGATTAATATTTTTGTTGATAAAGATTGTGTTTAGAAGATAACCGAAAAAGACAGATGCACAAAGCACAAGCGAGGGCAGATTATTATTTTCAAAAAGGTTTACAAATGCAAGACCACAATCTAAATAAGAGTAAATTCTGTTAACCTTATTGAATATTGAATATCGTTTACCGCATCTTCTCTGAAAGAATATTTATCAACAGAGGCAAGCATATTCAAAACGGGTCTTCTGTTGTCGTTTGTTACGACAACACGCAATGGCAGATTGTTGATATAAAATCCCAAAATAAAATCGTGAATATCCCACCCGTCAGTGGTTCATTAATAAAAAAATAAAACGGCAGAGCGTAAATGCTTGCCGTTTTTATTTTTAATGGTACGCGTAGAGGGATTCGAACCCCCGACCTTTTGGTTCGTAGCCAAACGCTCTATCCAGCTGGGCTATACGCGCAAATTTGTCTTACTTCTATATTGTACGCACTAAAAATTTTTTATCAACAGAATTTTGTCATTACTCTAAAACGCCCGCTATACCTGAATTTTTGCAAAAAAAAATGCTGCTTCTTGCAGCAAATATACTTAATAATCTTGGGAGGAGATTTGGGGATTTGTGTTATACAGGCATGTTATGACACATGTTTCATTTTGTGTAGTCTTTTATTTTAAATCTTAATAATTTTTTACAATAACTTGATAAGCATGAAAATTTGATTTATGGCACTATTCTCTTTTTTCGGGTAAAATTAACTCATAGAGGTGTATTACCATGCTTATTGATGACATTATAGTAAACATTTTAATTCTTTTATTTATCGGTTTAATCTTATATTTAATCGCTTATGCCGTTGCGGTTTTTTCTGCAACGAAAAAAAAGCAATTAGGGCTTGAGCAAAAATATCTCGCCGAAGATTTACCGGGAAATTTGATTGTCGTCATTTACGCTAAACGAGGTCAAAAGGGCGTCGTTGAGTTGGTTAACATGCTCAAGTTGCAAAAATATCCGAAAGAAAATTATCAAATTCATGTTGTTTTTGATAATTTCACGGACGAATACCCCGAAATCGTGGAACAAATGGGCGGTGTCAAGGTTTGGCGAATTAACAAAGGTACTGCGATGGGCAAAGATAAGGCTCTCTCGTGGCTTTTAGAAAGATTGATTTCTTTCAGAAATGTCAACGCCTTCGTTTTTCTTGATTCAAACAGAGTCGTTAAGGACGATTTTTTGTCGAATATTAATATTGCCTTGTTCTCAAATGATGTCATTGTTTCAGCGAAAGAATATGTTGTGCAAAAAGGCGATATATTGGCTGCAATTTATAATGTTGCGGCAAAATATTACAACAGAATTTTCAACACCTCTCGTGCAGTATTGAAGTTGATTTGTCCGATTGATTCTGGTGCGGTTGCGATTAAGCAAGAAGTGCTTGAGAAGATGCAATGCGTGGATTTCAAGGATAAACGAACAGAGTATATGTACTCATTATTTTTGGCAAGCAAGGGCTATATTCCGGTGTTTGCTCCTGATGTTCGCACAAAAATTGAGTTTGGGGTTGATTTACCTTTGTCATTGAGTGATAAAATTTCGATTTTCAAATATGGATTGGGCAAGGTTCTTTCAAATTGGAAAATTGGAGAATATTTGCTCAGCACGTTAAGATTTCCCGCCTTGGCAGTCATTTTCCTTTATTTGGGATTTTTCATTTTCTTGTATCATTTTGAAGTCAAAAATATGTTTTTCTATGACATAAAATATATTACGACCTCTGCAGTTGTAACGTTTGCGTTGTTTGTCTTGTCGTTACTTGTTTCGGCTGATGAAAAAATTAATCCGATTATGCTTTGTTTGTACCCTGTTTACAAACTTTTGGGCGATATTTTCCCGACAAAACATAATAATAAACAAGATGAAGAGGATGAGAAAGAAATTAACTCTGATATTCCAAGAGGCGATGGAGAAACTGTTATGGTTTCTGATGGCGAAAATATGCTTAAATGCACCGCTGAAGTTAAAAATACTGGCGATGGCAAAAAAATTATTTTCAGATATAAATCGAAAACTTTGGTCACAAACACTCACTCGTCCGTTAAGGGTGCACTTGATGAACTTTCAGAAAAGATGCAGGCTGGCGGCTTGAGATTACACGTTTGTGGGGCTTGTGCACACTTTGGGTTTAAACCGAATACGGATATTTCGTCCCAAGTCGGGCTTTGCTCTGAAAAAAATAATATGACGGAAGATATTCAACCTGAAAAGCATCTTTTTGAAACTTGCGACTACTTCTGCTTGTTGTCAGACTTGAATAACGTGATTGACTTTGAATCTTTGAATAAGGATAAAGATAATCAGTAATTATCGATTATCGAATTACTTTCATCGTTATTGCGAGTGAGGTAAGTAGTGTCGACTTTAGCCAACCATAATTTTGCTTGATTGCCACACTTCGCTAACGATACATTCGCAAAGACAATAATCCTATGACGTCATTCTGAGGTCTTGAAAAGACCGAAGAATCTTGGAAAACTTTTCACAGACATCGTCATTGCGAGGAACGAGAGAGGAGAGTACAAGGGCTTGGCGATAAAAATATATGAGTGTAGACACATTTATTGTCATTTAACACATAGTTTGATTATTTGTTACATGTAGATTGATTATTTTTGGCAGTGAGGTGTGGGAAATTGACTAATATTTGTCCCTAATTTTTATATCCAAATCGAGTTGAAATTTTGCTAAAGAAACATCAATAAACATTTTCTCGTCAACTGTTAATTTTTTATAATACTTTTCGGTTCTTTTAGGGCAATCTTTATATATCCAGTTTCCTACTTGTTTCTCTTCAATTGGATATTGCTCCTTGTAATATTCAAGCATATCATCATCAATATATGCGAAAATCAATAATAGCGAACGTCTATCAATACCTTGATACTTGCTACAAATAAAATTAAAAAATTCTTTTTTCTTTTGTATTAAGTCTTTGTGTGAAATTTTATCGATATCATACAAAAGAATTTCTAACTCTTCATCGTCAAGTTGTAACTTATAGCCTTGAATATCCTTATTGTCTTTCTCTTGAAATTGCACGAAATAATAATTTAACATTTTGCTATTCAATAATAAATATTTTTCAATGTAAATCTTGTTTGTTAAAGTTCTCAATAAATCAAAATGTAAATATATCGTAAAAATTAAATGCCAAATGCAATATATAAAACTATATCTTCTATGAACCCGATAACCCTAAGTTTTATCGGAAGTAGAGAGTTCTTCACATAAATTCAAATATCCGTAGGCTTCATTCAACCAGTATTGAGTTTTCTCTCTAACCTTAGAAATACTCAGTTTAGAAATATCTTCTTTTTTATATAACCACATATCCTCTTTACAATTATATCCACCTTTTTCTATTTTTTTAGTTTTTTCTGTTTCTTTTTGCCAAAAATCTTTATAGTTCGTTGATAAATAATCATGACCTGCATTTTTCCAATCGTTAACAGATAGATTATCTTTATTGGAAATTAAATAATCATCTAAATGTTTTTTCGATTTATTAACATTTGCATAATATCGGAAATTTTTTCCCCACAAACTGACACCTATTGCATTTAAAGGTGGTCTTTTATCTTCGTCTGCCCATGCACCTTCGAAATAAAATAATATATCACTATAAACAACATGATCACGTCCGCAATCAATATTAATTGCATCAATTTCATTTGTTTTTTCATACTTATCTAAGACATAATGTGTTAGTTTATTGACAAGTATTCTTTCAAGAGTTTTTTCAAAATTTATTTCTTTTAATGTTTCCAAAATATCTTTGTTCTTTAATAACAAATAATATTCTTCTATTGTCGTGTTATCATTTAATTCAATACTGTTCTGTAAATTATTTAATAACTCTAAACATTTTATATATTCTTCAATAATAATTTTGTCATTGTTTTCTGTTTCTTTTTCATTCTTTTCTATTATTTCTTTATTATTTTTAAATGAGTTTTTGAATTTGTTGTATAACTCATTATAGGTAATAATTGACCATTTATGTTCTTGAGAGGGGTTATCATCATCTGCCCAAACGTATGTTCCTATCGGTTCAAAATACGATATTAATTTTGTTTTTATTTCTTTCTCTTTCTCTTCCTTTATTTTTGCTAATTTTTTATCATATTCCATTAATTGAGATTTATTTGGCATTGATTTACATTTATTTTCGAAAACATAAATAGAGTTTTTAGTTTCGACATATAAATCAAAATTTTTATATTCTCTTAATATAATTGAATTTTCGTCCAATTCGACTTTTTCATCAAGAAAAATTTCTGTGAACATTTTAGGATATTTTCTACCCAACCAAGCCCATAAGTTAGAATGAAATAATTCTTTTGATGTCAAAGAAAGCGAAAACATTACATTGTTTGATAAATCCTTAATAATAGTTTTTAATTTCTTATTATCCATCATATTTTACACCTTAATATACAACCTTATTTTTTAGCAGGACAGAAGAAGCACAAGGATATCCCCGTGCTTCTTACCTATAAAACCTAACAAGCAACTAATTGTAGCAGTTCCTCGCTATTTTGATTGTATTCTCCAATTGCCATTTCGCCATCAGGAGCATATGCACTCATTTCTTGAATAATACTATTTACAGTATTTTCATCAACATATTCTTCTGCACTGTTTGTTTCTGCATACGGAATAATCAACGAAGAAATATCCGACAATGTCGTTCCGTCAGAAAATGCAAAGTTCTCAATCTTCTTATCCGTATTAATATTAAAGTAATCTTCAATTACGATAGAACCTTCTTCTTCACCAAATCTAATTTCAAGATTACCCTCTGCCGTTTGGTTAAATGAAACATTATTTGTCGTTATTCCTGTACCAAATTGAATTGTGTCATTTCCGTTTGTATCTGAAATACAATCATATCCGTCACCCAAATTGTAGATGTAAGTATCATTTCCGCCTTGTTCATCACAGAAATAATCATTTCCGCCCTTGCCCTCAAATGTATTATTTCCCGAATTTCCACCAAGCCAATTATCAAGGCTGTTTCCTGTTGCAGATGTATTTCCGTCGCCCCACAAATGTGCTTGAAAAACACCGTCAGGTAATACGATACTTTCATTTGAGCCAATTGCGGTAATATGATTTGTGATATCTGTAATTACCGTTCCGTCTGCAAGTTCGAATCTTTCAATTTTATTATCGGGATTTGTAAAGTAATTTTCAATAGAAATTCCGCCATCTTGATTATGGAACCAAATATTCAAATTATCACTTGTTTGCATAAAAGCAAGATTTTCAAGGGCTATACCCGCTCCGAATTTAATCGTATCAATGCCGCCGACATCGTTGATTGTATCGTTTCCGTCACCAAGATTGTATATGTACGTGTCATCTCCGCCTTGATTATCAACCAATCTGTCATCTCCGCCTTTACCCTCAAACGTGTTATTACCGCTATTACCACTAATAGTGTTATTGTTTGAATTTCCAATAAGAGTTATATTTGAACTTCCGATTGCAGTAATATTTTGAATTTTACCGTTTCCTGATGCTGCGTAGTTTGTATCTGTTTCAACAGAAGTGAAATAAGGTGTAAAATCAGTTATTTCCGTGCCATCATTAAGAATGATTTTCTCGATTTTATTATCATCATCATTAAAATAATTATCGATGACAATATTTCCTTCGACTCCGTCAAAGGTTATTTCAAGTTGACCGTCATCCCATCTGTTCATTGTAAGCATTGATGCGGTTATACCTTCGCCGAGTCGAATAGTATCATATCCGAATTTATCGTGAATCCAGTCGAAACCGTCACCTGCATTGTATATGTATGTATCATTTCCGCCTGCTTCGTCCCAATAATTATCGTTTCCGCCTTTGCCTTCATATGTATTATTTCCCTCATTACCGGTGAAGTGGTTATCAAAAGAATTTCCGACAACAGAAATATTTTTCTTACCCTGCATATAAATATTTTTTATTGGAGAATCTTCACCGATTGTATAATCTGTTTTTACTGTTGTTCCTGTAATATATGGAGTTAAATCATCTATAACAGTTCCGTCAGCAAGTTCAATGTGTTCAATTTTTCTGTAATCACTCTTGAAATGATTTACAACAAAAATACTACCATAATCACCATCTTCATTTCGAATTTCAATTTTTAAGTCGCCATTACAATTTTCAAAAGATAAGTTACCTAAAGTGATACTTTCTCCAAACCTGATTGTATCTTCGCCACCTATATCCATAATACAGTCATTGCCGTCGCCCCAATTATATACATAAGTGTCGTTTCCGCCTGCTCTGTCTTCTATCGTATCATCTCCTGCACCGCCTGTATATGTGTTATCACCCGAATTTCCTCGGATATAGTCGTCATTTGATGAACCGATTACCGACAAATCATCTTTTCCTAATAAAATTGCAGACTTGTTATTACCTGATAATGTGATATCATCTTCCTTTGCGTATCCCGTTATATAATTTGACAAGTCCGTAATTACCGTTCCGTCCGCAAATTCACATTTTTCGATTTTATGTTCGTCATCAACAAAATAATCTTCAATTTGTATAAATTTACCAAGTTTATTCTTGAAATATATTCTTAAATTATTTCCGTTTTGAACAAACATTGTTTCCTCAAAACTTGTAGAAGACCCTATCTTAATCGTGTCTTCTCCGCCTATATCAAGAATATATTTAATCTCTGAATTATCTCCGAAAATATATTCGTCATTTCCGCCTTGCGTGTCGTAGATATAATCCGTGCCATCGTACGTATCATATGTATTATTTCCCGCTCCGCCGAATATCACTTCGTCCTTTTGCGAACCGTACACATTGCAGTCACCATCACTCCATACTTGAACTTCTTTCAAATTATACCAATTTGAAATATCTCCTTCTCCGGCAAGAACAGTCACTTTCGATTCAAAATTTACAATGCTTGAACCGTCAGCAAATTCTATTCTTTCAATTTTTTTATTTTCATCATTGAAATAATCTTCAATACAAATATTTCCATCTAACAAATCTCCGTTTGCATCTGTTAAATTAATAATTAAGTTTCCGTTTGTCTGACGAACAAATATAAGATTTTCTTTTGTTATTCCCGCTCCGAATTTAATTGTATCTTTGCCGTTTGTATCTGAAATACAATCATATCCGTCACCTAAGTTATAAATATATGTATCATTTCCGCCTTGGTCGTCATAGAAATAATCATTTCCGCCCTTGCCCTCAAATGTGTTATTTCCTGAATTACCACCGAACCAATTATCAAGGCTGTTTCCTGTTGCAGATATATTTTCGTTTCCAGATAAATGAGCTTGAGAAACACCATCGGGTAATACGATACTTTCATCTGAGCCAATTGCGGTTATATAATTTGTAATATCTGTAATTACAGTTCCGTTTGCAAGTTCAAATTTCTCAATTTTATTTTCAGGGTTTGAGAAGTAATTTTTGATAAGCAGTCCGCCATCTAAATTATGGAACCAAATTTCCAAATCAGTTGCAGTTTGTTTTAAAGCAAGGTTTTCGAGAGTGATACCTTCTCCGAATTTAAGTGTATCGTAGCCTCCGATATCATCAATCGTATCAAAACCGTCACCTAAGTTATAGATGTAGGTATCATTTCCGCCATTATGGTCGATTAAAGTATCGTTACCGCCTTTACCAACAAAAGTGTTGTTACCGCTGTTTCCATAAATAGTATTGTCGTTATTGTTGCCCGTAACGGTAATATCATTGGAGCCTGTCATTCTAACCGTGTCAATGATAGTATTTTCTGCGATGGTATAATTTTCAGCAGGAGCAACCCCCGTAATTCTATCTGATATGTCAGTTAATACTGTACCGTCATTGAAAACGAAATTTTCTATCTTATACTCATCATTTAAAAAGTAGTTATTGATTGTGAGGCTTCCACCTATCCAATCCTCAAAAGATATTAAAAGATTATTTTCAATTCGTTCAAATTTAAGATTATCAGGGTAGAAATCAGAACCAAATTTAATGGTATCAACACCGCCAAGGTCGGTTATTATATCGTGACCGTTCCTGATATTGTAAAGGTAAGTATCGTTTCCGCCGAGAATATCTGTTATTGTATCATCTCCGCCACCTGCGTAATACGTATTATTTCCGCTGTTTCCGACGATTGTGTTATTGAGATTGTTTCCGAGAACGGTTGCGTTATTTGTGCCAGAAAGTGTTGCCGTTTCTTCTTCTCCAATAAGAACAATGCTTCCGTCTGAAACAATTTCTGCAACCTCACCGCTATCGTTTTGCAAATATTCTGAAATGTCTGAAATTACATCGCCATTTGCAAATCTGAATAATTCGATTCTGTTTTCAATGTCAGCAAAATAATTTATTATGCAAATACTGTCATCTTCGTTATCGGAAAATGAGATGACGAGGTTGTTTTCGTCTTGTGAGAAAAAAATATTGTCTTTTGTGATATTGTCGCCGAAAATAATTGCGTCAACTCCGCCGTAGTCCTCAATTGTATCGTGACCGTCGCCAAAATTATAGATATATCTTTCGCTGCTGTTTTGGTCGTCCAAAAAATCATCATTTCCTTTTCCGCCTGTAAATGTGTTGTCGCCTGAATTTCCGCCCATCCAGTTATCGAGGTCGTTTCCGACTGCGGAAATATCTTCTTGTCCTCTCAAATGTGCTTCTTCAATATTTTCGGGCAAGGTTATATCATCATCTTCGGAGCCGAATAATTTGACCAAGTCGGTTATGTCCGTAATGACCGTGCCGTCGGCAAATTCAAATCTTTCAATTTTATTTTCATCGTTTCCGAAATAATTTTCTATTGTAATTCCGCAATTTGAATCTTCGATATCAAACCAAATTTCCAAATTGTTACTTGAGAGATTTCTAAGCATTACAATATTTTCGAGGGTAATACCTTCTCCAAATTTGATTGTATCAAGTCCGCCGATATCGTGAATGGTATCGTATCCGTCACCCAAGTTGAAGATGTATGTATCATCTCCGCCTAAAGTACTTTCATAGTAGTCGTTTCCGCCTTTGCCCTCGAAAGTTGTATTGCCTGAATTGCCAAATATAATATTATCCCTGTCATTTCCTGTAACGTGGGCGTCATCGTAGCCGATAAGTTGTACTTCGTCGGTGTTTGTTCCCATTACATAATCGTTTTCACAAACATCTTTTTTCAGATAATTTTTAACATCGGTAATGATTGTTCCGTCTGCAAATTCAAATTTTGTGAAAGTTCCGACATCCCCGATTATTGATATATGTCCGTCGAAATCGTTGAACCAAATATCTAAACCGTCTTCCGTTCTTTCAAAATTTATATTTTCGAGAGTAATACCTTCGCCGAATTTTATTGTGTTATTTCCCGAATAATTTTCGATTATTGCATCTGTTCCCTGTTCGGTAAAGACGTATGTGTCGTTGCTGTTTTCACCTGCAACAATGTGGTTCCAACCTGATTTGAGGTTGACTGTTGTTTTGTAATCGTTTGCGGTTTCGATGTAGTCGCTGTCGAGATCTGACATGTTATATACGATTGATTCTGTATTGTCGCCCACGGTTATTTCGTCTTTGTAGTGTTTTGAACCGTCAGCAAATTCAAATATTTCTATCTTATTGTTGTCGTATTTGTAATTTTCACCTGTTGTTAAGAACCAATCTTTGACGGTTATTTGGTCGGTTGTGTTGTTGATTTTGATAATCATATCATCGCCGGATTGTTCAAAAGTCAAGTCAGACCAAGCAATTCCGTTGCCGAAGTGGAATGTATCAACGCCTTGTTTTTCATAGACTGTATCTTGTCCGTCACCGAGATTGAAGATGAATGTATCGTCACCCAAATCGCTGTATATTGTGTCGTTGCCTTTGTCGCCTCGGATTATGTCATTTCCCTCACCTGCACCGTAACCGTTAACGTTGTCAACTTGGTCGGGATAAATCGTGTCATCTCCGTCACCGCCGAAGATTGTATCATCGCCCCACGCTCCGTATAATTGGTCATTTCCTGCTCCGCCAAAGACAATATCATTTCCTTCGCCTGCAAATATTTCATCATCTCCGTCACCACCGTCAACGATGTCATTACCCGCACAAGAATAAAACGAATCGAAGTCATTATTTCCATACAGAACATCATTACCCCATAAACTATGAAAATGTCCGTCCTCATCTTCTTCCGTCATAAACAAATCATCACCGGAAGTTCCTTCCCCTTCACCTGTTATATCAAGGGCATAGACTTCTCCTATTGAATCAATTAACCATTTTAAATTTCTGTCGTTAGTTGTATATTTCAGGTAGAAACAATTATCGTTTTTAGCATCAAAAAAGTTTGAGGAGTCTATAAGGTCTAAGCCTTTCAGCATTTTAGCAACTTGATAAACCAAATCTTTACCAACTGCTTCATTTTGAGATATTTGTGCATCCAATAAATTTATTACAGGAGTTAAATCGTATTGAATTTCTGTTTTATCAATTGCATCATAATATGTTTTTAAATGCGTTTGTTGCATTAATTGTGCATAAATGCTATTTTTAAATTTTGCAATTTCTGTTTCAATTAAACTTGCGGCTTCTTCATTCGGGAAAGTCGGATTGTCCTCTCCTTCATTAGAGGATATGAAATCTTTTCCGTTTATTGCTTCCCATAATGCCAAATTTTTTGCATTGACATAAATTCCTCGTGAATTAATTTCAATATTTTCGCAGCCTACCCATTTGAATATCATTTGTTCAAGAATTTCCATTCTTGTCGTATCGTTTGTTTCTGAGCCAAAATTACTTACAAGCATTTGCAAATTTTCATCTCTAAGCATTGCTTGGTGCAAAGAGCGTAATTTCCCTACATTTTCTATATCGGGTAATGCTGCTACGGCTTCGGTTTCTTCGATTAAATCGACTTCTTCTGTGTCGGTATAATCCGTTTTAAAGTAATATTCTCCGAAATTGTTAATTGTGCCGGCCGTTTTTGTGAAAGAACCTTCGCCGAAAAGGAAATTCTCATTTTCGTCCGTATAATCAGTTTCCGTAATATTTGTATTTATTGATTCGACACCCGCATCGGCAAGGCTGAGAACTGTTCCGTCATTTTTCATTATTTTTAAGTTAGCAAAATTTTCATCTTCAGAATTAATCACTCCGTCATTATTTGTGTCAAAAGAAGAAAGCGTTTCTGCAGTTAAAACTTCCGTGCCGTTGTCGATTTTTCCGTTATTATTTAAATCTGCTACAAGAACTCCGTCTCCGTCATCTGCCCACGCTATTTTTTCTGCAAATCCGTCATTGTTAAAATCAAAATATACACCATTTGATACATTTGTTGTTCCGAAACCGTTTCCGTCAAGGTCAAGTACAATCGGTTCGGTCATATCGTTATCTGCTTTTTCGGGCGGTTCCGGTTCATCTTCCGGTTTTTCCAATGTTATTCTCAACGCTCCGTTTTTAAAATCTTTTATTGTTGCAAGTCCACCGTTAATAAGTAAAATATGTGAACCTTCGTTCCAGTTGTATTTTACTCCGTTTTTAATCCAAATATTGTTTCCCTTGTAATCGTCTTTTCCTGCTCCTGTGAGTTGTTGGCTTCCTTTATATACAGAACCTATATTATCCGTATCTTTGATGGTGTTTTTTGAACCTGCCGTAAGTCTGTATTCATCGTTACCTTTACCTCCGTAAAGATAATTATTCCCCGTTCCGCCAATTAATTTGTCATCACCTTTTCCACCGTAAATGTAGTCATCACCCGAACCACCTTTTAAGGTATCATTACCTTTGTCACCAATTAGCAAGTCGTTTCCGTTTCCGCCATTAAGTTTATTCTCTCCGCCGTTTTGGCTTTGATATGCTGATGTATCAATACTGTTTTTGATTGCTGATAAATTTTTTAATGAATCAACGGATAAAGATGTGTTTCCTGCAATGATTACATCGTTGCCATTTCCTCCATAGAGGGTATCATTTCCTTCTCCTCCAACGAGGACATCATTACCTGTATATACATTGTTTGAATCATCACCATATATGGTATCGTTACCTTTTCCACCATAAATTATATCATCATCATTTCCTCCATATATAGTGTCTTTGCCTTTATCACCAATAATGAGATCATTTCCAATACCGCCGTATAGAGTGTTTTTTGAATTATCGGCTTCAAAATCAGCAGCAGAAAAAGATGTATTGTTGTTTATAATATTTTGTAATTCTTCTTGTGCTTTTGATGTATCACCTGCAATTAATAAATCATTACCGCTGCCGCCATAAAGAGTATCTTTGTCATTACCTCCGACGAGTATATCATTACCTCCGCCACCGACTAAAAGATCATTTCCTGCTCCTCCATTGAGATAGTCATTTCCGTCATTTTCCGATTCAAAATATACAATATTTATTTCCTGATTGCTGTTTTTTAAATTTTCTAATTCTTGAATTGTAAGTGTTGTTGAATCTCCAATAATAATATCATTACCATCTTTACCATATATTGTATCTGATCCACTTTCGCCTTTTAAAATATTATTTCCTTGGTTTCCATTAATTTCATTACCTAATTCATTACCCGTACCATTTATATCTAATTCATTTTTGTCTTGTATAATTTTATTGGTAGTTATATTAGCAGAAACAACATTTTCATTAGCAAAATAACTTATTGGAAAAAATTCATAATTTGTGTGTTCACCAGAACTATCCGTTAAATAAAAACCTTCTATATTGTTATTTGAATCGAATACTACACCTGTAACAATCATCGAATGGGCATTTGTATTTATTATTACACCGTGACCTTTTTTTACGTTTTCAGCTATAGTCTCATAAAAATTACTATCTGTAGCAAGTTTATTATATGCCATAATTCCATAATGTGCAAGTAGAGCAATTCTTTGTAAATCGTTTGTAGAACCTATATCAGAAGCTAAATTATTGTTTATTGCAAAATCTATCAATGCTCTTTCTGTTGTATCAAATCCATCCGTAACAGGAATTCTACGTAGAGAACCTTCTTCAAAATAATAATAATAAGCCTCATTTATTTCAGGATTTTCTTTTTCGTAAAAAATTGGTGGTAATTGATTTTCTGGTTCTTCTGATATTTTACCTGCAATTATCAATAAATTTTTAACTGCAACTATACCACAATCCATATTTACAGTCTCATTATTTTGATTTAAATAATCACTGTTTCCTTGTACATGATCTAAACGAAACATTGATGGATGACCATATACAATATGGTCATCTATTTCAATAGGTATTAAAAAACCATTTTCATCATAGAAACTATCCAATAAGTTTAATTTTTCAAGATTATTATCTAATGTATAATCAAACCAACTATATACGGTATCCACATCTAAAGAACATTCATCAACTGCTATTTTTCTCTCATTGTCAATATAAAAGTTATTGTTGTTATTATTTCCAAGTATATTTTCTCTACTATTATCACTCATTAAAATCTCTCCTTATTTTAGTTTTTTTCCATTGTAATTATTGTCGGTAATAAATCTATTATCAAAATATTATTATCAGATAATTGTATTCCTTGAATAAATCTATAAAAATAACTAAAGAAACAAATTTGTTTAGTTAATATTTCAAATTTATTTTGATTTTCGTCGTATTTGATTATTATTTTTTCATGAGGAATATTATTTTTAGAATTTTTGTTTTCGCATATAAACAAAGCATTACCATTATTAAGTTTAATTGGTACACAATTTTTACAATTAACATTGAAAGAATTTTCTCTTATTTTTTTTAGAGTTTTTGTTTTAATATCAAATATTTTCGAATCTGAAGAACCTAAAACAAAAACATTACCGCTTGGTAAACTTTGCAATCGTACGAAATTGGAATCTAAATCAATATTCCCAATATATTGATTAATCTTATTATTATTTGAAACTTCAAATATTTCATATGTATTTTTAGGATTAACAAGAGTCACAAGAGAGCCATTTTTCTTTATTGTAATATCACCTTTTTTATTTTTCTTCTCTATTTTATAAATTTGATTTTCATAATATATTTTATTTGAGTCATATTGATGAGATAGTAATGTTGGTATAAAACCTCCAAGAACCAAAATTTGGTTTGGAGAAATATTTATGGCATTAAAATCTTCTCTTTTATTTTTTAAACTTTTATTGGTTTTAATTAATGAATTGTTTTCAGTGTTATAAATATAAATAGCATCAGAATCTATTACTAATAAATCAGAAGTGTTTATTTGAAACAGTTTTGAATTTGTGGTAAATTTATGGTTTAAGAAAATTTGCGCAATATTTTTAGTTTTATAGTTAACTTTATATAAATTACCGCAAATTAAAAGGTAAAGATTATTTTTAATTTCAATTCCAGAAACTTTATAACTCATTTGTTGCGGAATATGTATTTTAGTTTTTTCACACGTTAAATGATATTTGTTTGAATCAAAAAAGCATATATTGTCAGAAGCAACAATACAAATTTCGTTATTTTGAATTTTAAAAAGATTTGCCGCAAGTAAATTATTTATACTCTTTAGAGTATATACATTATAAAAATCATCATTTTTTATTTTTTTTATTAAATTACTATTCTTTACATTTTTTATAGTAAAAAAGCAAACAAAAGAACAAATTATAATTAATAACAAGAAAACAATAATAAAAAATTTTTCATTATTATTTTCTTGATTTTCCGCATCAAAACTATTCCCGTTTTGCGGGGAATTATCTACCATTATGTTGCTCCTTATTTTTCTACTTTCGTTCTCTTTTGTTTTTGTTTTTTGTTTTTTGTTTTTTTAGCTTTTTAGTTTGTTTCTCCGAACCTAAACCGAGGAATATATTAGGGTTTTATTTTTCATTTTATATTATACAAGATTATTAACCAATAGGCTATTAGCCACCTCGGCAATTTACAAAAGTAAAAAGTGTGATAAATGCAAACCTTTATTTTCTACGCAACATGCCGCTATTTGATTATTCATATAAATCATTGTTCAAATTAAAATCGCACCAGTTTTCGTCATAAAACCCTTGCTTTACATATCTTAAAAATGTCG